>JAEIGA010000124.1_pt1 | contig 106450 bp, 103 predicted proteins | sample 9270691 | NCBI WGS metagenome assembly JAEIGA01 (sample SAMN17057246, study PRJNA624740) | gut metagenome | biome: biome; isolation source: fecal sample | host: Bos grunniens | place: China: Xizang | collected 2019 | reverse complement strand
GAACGAGGTATTATTTTTCTTAATCCTCGTAGAGATTCTTTTGATGTAACTAATCCTAACGCTACTAGAGAGCAGATTGAATGGGAATTCAAATATTTGAATACTCCTTGTGTTCTTTTCTCTATGTATTTTTCTAATTCAGCATCGCCTCAACCTATTTGTTTTTATGAAATGGGTAGAGCATTGGCTAAAGAATTTAAAGTTGATTCATTTAGTGGGATACGTAAAAATGATGTTTTTGTAGCAACACACAAGGATTTTCACCGTAAAGCAGATGTTCTTATTCAAGGTGAGCTTGCCGATTATGGTAGCGTACCTTCAGAGGTAGATAGCCCTGAACATTATGCGCAGTTATTAATGGAATATATTGAAAAGAATTATAAATTGACTATTCCGATGGAAAGTTCTTTAGAACGAAATTGTTTTCGCTGCAAGTATTTTTCTGAAATACCGACTCATGGTTCAATGACAATTGGCGAATGCCTTAAAAAAGAAAATATGGTTTGGTGCGCAGCTGATAGATATCGCGGAAGACATAAAGATTATAAAACTGTATCTGACGATGATGTTTGTGAATATTTTGAGAAAAATAAGTAAAGGGATTTTTTGAAAATATGAAAACTTGTTGGGATTGTAAACATTTCATTCGTACAGGAGGTCATGAGACTTCTGATTGGGGTTACTGCGCAAGAAAACGTAGTAGCGTTGTAAGCAGTGATACATGTGAAATGTTTGGAGAAGAGAAACAGAAGATAACTCCTGTTAAAATTGAAATCGTAAAGCGAAAAAGTGCTATTGATGAGACAAAGGTTGGTTTCATGGTACATGTCTATGATAATAAAGGAGAACTTATTGATGCATCAGGTTTCAAAGCTGAAAATTTAGCAGGACGTTATGCATTTGAAATGGAACAGTATTACAAATTTTTAAAAGAAGATTAATTATGTTGAAGTTTAATGGTGAAAATGTTGTAAAGGGACGCTTCCCTAATAATGAAGTAGATTATAGTCCTTTGACTTATACAATGCCAGTTAAAGGTTGTAATAAGTTTGAATTGATTTTTGAAAGCAATGAGGATTTGTTCAATCTTATGGTAGTTAAGAAGTGGTTTGATGATACTATGGTTGAACCCACGCGTTGTGAGTTGATTATTAAGTATTTTCCTTATTGTCAGATGGATAGAAAAATGGAGAGTCATCTATTCTCACTCAAATATGTCGCTCAGATTATCAATGAGCTGAAGTTTACAGTAGTTGAAGTTTATGACCCACATAGTAATGTTCTTCCTGCACTTCTAAACCGATGCCGTGTGATTTATCCTGTGGCTTATCCAATAAATGTGGGCAACTACGATTTATATTTCTATCCTGATAATGGGGCTGCTAAGAAATATAGTGAGATCCTTAACATGCCTTATCGATTTGGTAATAAAAAGCGTAATCTTGATACAGGGGAAATCGTTTGTTATGAGGTAATTGCTGATAAGGCAGACATTGAAGGTAAGCGTATTCTTATCGTAGATGACATGGTAATGGGTGGAAGAACTTTTGTGGAGGCTGCTAAGGCTCTCCGCGAAATGGGTGCTTCTCAAGTGGATTTGTATGTAACTCACCTCAAACCTGAATCTCGTAAGTTCTACAATACTAAGGGTAATGGTCTGATTGATAAAATCTATTCGGCTGATACCTTGGGGATGATTCAATATTTCAATATGCCTGAGCCTAGACCATAAGTCTAGGCTTTTTCTTTACACAGAACTAATATATTATTTGATTATGTTTATGAATCCCTGGTTACTGACTGATTTTTATAAGTTGACGCACATTCTCCAGTATCGTCCTGAGCTGCGAGAATTGACCTCCTATCTTACTCCTCGTGGCTCACGTCTCAAGGGTGTTGATAAGGTAGTATTCTTCGGTTTGAGTGCTTATGTGCATTCTTATGTAGTAAAGAATTTTAATGATAACTTCTTTAATTGTCCTTGGGATGAAATTGCTGTTGATATTGCCGATGTTCTTAAGAATGGTCTTGGTTATTCCGGCCATATGATTACTAAGACTCTTATTAATCTTCATGCTCTTCATGATCTTCATTATCTCCCTGTAGAAATCAATGCCGTTGCTGAGGGTACGCTTGTTCCTATGGGTGTTCCTTGTCTTGAAATCAAGTCTACTAATCCTCAGTTCTTCTGGGTTGGTCAGGCTCTTGAAGCATCTCTTTCTGCTGCTATTTGGCATCCTATGGTAAGTGCTACTATTGCTCGTGAATACCGTAAGATTGCTCGTGAGGCATTTACTAAGACTGTAGAAAATGACATTGATGAGCGAACTGCAATGTGTGATTTCTCCATGCGTGGGCAGGAGAGTAATGAGAGTGCCGTGAATGCTTCTGTTGCTTGGCTCACAAGTATGTGGAATTCTTCTACTGTTGCTGCTCGTAAGCACATTAAGGATGTCTATGGTAAATGTGATGGTAATGTTCGTGGTCTTACTTCCACTGAGCATAGTGTAATGACTTCTCACGCTTGTCTCGATGACGGTGATGAAATTCCTACATTCAAGTATCTCTTTGACCTTTACAAGAATGTATCATTCGCTGCTGTTTGTGACAGTTACGACTTCTGGAATGTGCTGACTCACATTCTTCCTAACAACTTCATGAAGGAGATTGATGAGCGTGGTAAGCGTGGAGTATTCATCGGTGTTCGTCATGATAGTGCTGAGCCTGTAGATGCTCTCTGTGGCACTGTGCCCGTTCTTGATGAAAAGTCAGTTCTGAGTTTTGAGAAATTTAAGGTAATCGGTACTACGCAATTTTATCGTTTGGTTATTGATGAGACGTGTAATCTTCGAGAGGGCGGTAAAGATAGATTGATTGAATATAACAATGAGGTTTATTATATGGAGCCGTTTGGTGACAATGATAGATATTTTAGTGTAGATAAGGTTACACCTACTGGTTGGACTTCTTATGCTATTCTTAGACCTCTCAATCGTCCTCGTACTTGGGAAGAGAAGGGTATGGTAGAGACTATGTATGAAATCTTTGGTGGTACTGTAAACTCCAAGGGCTACAAGGTTCTCAATCCTGGTATCAAGGCGGTGTATGGTGACTCTATTACTATCTCTCGTGCCAAGAAGATTTATGCTCGTCTTGCTGCTAAGGGATTCGCTGCCAATAACGTAAGTCTTGGTGTAGGTTCGTTCTCTTTCCAAGCCCTTGAGAATGAAGATGGAACTCTTAGCCCCTTCACAAGAGACACCTTCAGCATTTGTGTAAAGTGCTCACACTCAAAGTATTGTGATGAAAATGGTGAAATTCAAGAGAGATTTGTTTATAAGGACCCTAAGGGTTGGTCTTCTAAGAAATCAACTAGAGGATTGTGTCAAATTTATTTTGATGAAAATGGTGAGTTGACTTATAAGGATGAAAAATATGAAAATGACTTAATTAGTGCAAATTCTGCCCTTATTCTATACTTCAAGGACGGAAAAGAATATAAGCAAAACTTTGAAGAGGTTCGCAGAACTATAGACGAAAATCTATAAAAAATAAAAAAAATCTTCTCATAATCCTTTCACACGAGATACATTTTGTATAAATAATGATATGGATTATGAGAAGATATATGATAACCTTGTAAGTTATCGTAGAGAAAATGTATTGGATGAAAGTAATTGTGAGTATTACGAAACTCATCATGTTGTTCCTCGTTCTATTGATAAGAAACTAATTTATAAAAAGTCAAATAAAGTAAATCTTACAGTACGAGAACATTTTATAGCACATTTACTACTGAAACGAATTTATAAAAAAAGGTTTGGTGAAGATAGTTATCAATATAGAGCGATGGTAAAAACTTGTTTTTTATTCGCTAATAAACATAAAGGTGTTACTATCAATTCACGAACAATTGAAAAATTGAGAATTGCTTATAAGAAGTTGCCAAGTCCAATGTTGGGAAGACCTATGAACGACAATGCAAAAAAGGCTTTACTTAAAGCAAATCTTGGTAAAAAACATACAAAAGAACATCGACAAAAAATTTTAGAATCTCGTATAAAAAATGGTAATAATAAACTTTCAGAAGAGCATAAACAAATTCTTATAGAAAGTCGTTTAGGTTCTAAACATACAGAAGAAACTAAAGAACGAATAAGACAAAAGAAATTAGGGTTTAGGCATACGGAAGAGAGTAAGAAAAAAATTGGTGAAGCATCAGCAAAGTTTATGACTGGAAGGAAATTACCAAAAGAGGTTTGCGAAAATATTAGAAAATCTAAAAGTGGAGAAAAAAATCCAAACTTTGGTAAAAAATGGATGTTTAACGAACAAACTAATCATAGACTTTGTGTAAAAATTGAAGAAATAGAAGAGTATAAAAAAATGGGTTATAAACTTGGAAAAAATGGTAAAGGCGGAAAGTCACATGATAAAAAATACAGAACTTGATAATAATATAAACATTGAAATTTATGAACCCTTTTAAATCATTAAGTGAAGAAACTAGAAATAAACTTTGGTTTTTATCTTTAATTTTATTTTTTCCAATTACAGGTCTTATACTTTTAGTTAAATCAAATAAAGGCTGTGATTTTGAGACCTTTATAGATGAGTGGAGTGTTTATCTGCTTTTGTTAGGTGGTTGGATACTTATTGCTGGTTTAATTGGATTTACTATTTGGGGAATAATTTATAATTTAGTTGAAACTTTAATTGTTATTGGAGTTATTGTAGGTATTTTATTTTTATTTCTTGGAGTACCTTATATTGTTTATCGTATCGCTAATTTAAAATAATATGGAAAAGGAATATAACTTTACGCCACAGTTGGCGTTTGCAAATATTGAGACTCACATGAAAACGTGGGCAGAACTGACTAATGCTAAGAACTTTGTAGTAGGCATTAGTGGTGGTAAGGACAGCACAGTAGTTGCTATGCTTCTTTGTGCAATCTTTGGTAAGGAACGTGTTTATGGTGTGATGATGCCACAAGGTTATCAGTCTGACATTCAGGATAGCATTGATGTATGTAATATCCTTGAAATTCATCAGACTACTGTGAACATCGGTGGAAGTGTATCTGCTATTACTGATGAGATTTACAAGAATCGTTCTAAGAGCGGTATCTATCCCACAAAGGACATGGATGTTAATCTTCCTGCTCGTATCCGCATGGCAACTCTTCATGCTATTGGACAGTGTGTCGATGGGCGTGTAATCAATACTTCCAATCTCTCTGAGGACATGGTAGGTTATGCCACTCAGTTTGGTGATAATGCAGGTGCTTATGCTCCTCTCCAAGGTCTTACTGTAACTGAGGTAAAGGAACTCGGTAAGTATCTCATTGAAGTTCTTGGTTTTAATGATAAATTTAGACCTCATGCCAAGAATATGCTTATTAATCTAATTGACAAGACTCCTGTTGATGGTCTTCAAGCACAGACCGATGAGGAACGCTTAGGCTTCACTTATGCTGACCTTGACAAGTTCATTCGTCTCGATGAGGGGTCTGTTGAGTTCAAGGAGATGATTAGAAAGAAGTATAAGCAGAATAAGTTTAAGTTGGAGATTGTACAGATGCCTCAGCCTGATTTCTCTTATCTTCCCAACTTTGTAAAGGCCGATTAATTCGGCCTTTCTTTATAATAGAACTTAAGTATATTTTGTCTTATGAAAAACATCGAGTTTAGAAAGATTTACATTCAAAACTTCTTATCAGTTGGTAATGAGCCACTTGAGATAGAATTCAATAATGGTTTGAATGTAATTACCGGTTATAATAGAGATGAAAATGATATTAAGAATGGTGTAGGTAAAAGTTGTATTCTTGATTCATTTTATTTTGCATTGTTTGGTACGACAATGCGTGAAATTTCTAAACTTAGTTATATCGTTAATCGTAAAGTAGGTAAGAATTGTATTGTACGTCTCGAAGCAGATATTACAGATAGTTCAAATGGTAAAGATACATACCTGATTGAGCGTAAAATTGCACCACAATCATTAAAGATTTGGAAAAACGGCAATGAAATCACTAAATCTACTACTGCGGAAACTAATAAGTTTATTGAGGAATTGTTCTTAGCTGAAAAGGATATTTTCCAAAATTGTATTATAATGCGTGCCAATAATACAATTCCTTTTATGGCTAAAAAGAAAGCCGATAAGAAAAACTTTATTGAAACAATATTCAGCTTAGATATTTTTTCAACAATGGGCCGTTATTTGCGAGATGATATTCGCGCAATTAAAGGTGAGTATAGTCTGGAGCAAAATACTTTAAGCATTCATGAAAAAAGTATTAATGACTACAACATTCAGATTGAAAATCTATTGAAAGTCCAAGAAGATTATTATAATAAGCGCCAAGAAGAAATTCAAACTATCAAAGATAAAATTGTTATCGAGGAAGGTAAGATTGATGGAATGAAACTGGTTCAGAAGGAACTAATTTTTACTTCCCCTGATGGTAAAAGTAAAGATGATTTGCAATCTGAACTTTATGAAAAACATAAATTCATTGATACTCTTTCTAAAGTTAAATCTAATCTTCATATTGAGGAAGGTATAACTCGTAAGGAGCTTAAGAAGATTGAAGGCGATACTGGAGTCTGTCCTACTTGTAAACGAGCATATGATGAAAGTCATCTAAATGAAATTATAGATGAAAAGAATAAATTAACTGAGAAATTAGCGGATATTGTTGGACGCCTTAGCACGTTACAAACAAAAGAAACTGAAATAAATGAGTTAATTTCAGATATTTCTAAGGCTCTTAACGAAATTAATGACAATATTCGTAAATTTGAGTTTATCGAAGCTAAAATTAAAGAATCTAATCGTATTATTGAGCTTTATAATGAGCAGATAGATTCTAAAAATAAGGCACCTGATTCATCTGGTATTGAAACTTTCAAAAATATGGTTGTTGAAACTCAAAAAACTATAAATGAAGTCAAAACCAAGATAGAAGCACTTGAACGCAGCATCGGTAAGATGAATATATGTGAACATATTCTCGGTGAATATGGTGTAAGAGCATATATTGTGAATAAGTTGCTTGATGTTTTCAATAACCGTATACAATATTACCTTAATGCAATTAAGAGTACATTTAATTTCAGATTTAATGAATATTTTGAGGAAGAAATTAAAGATTCTAACGGCATTATTTGTTTGTATAGTAACTGTTCGGGTGCTGAAATGAAGAAAATCGATTTAGCAATTTCATTTGCTATTAATGATATGATTACGCTTCAAAAACAGGTAACTTATAATGTAGTGTTCTTTGACGAGATTCTCGATTCATCTGTTGATGATAAATCACTTAACATAATTCTTAATTTCATATCAGAACATACACAAAATGAAAATAAAGCTGTGTATATCATTTCACATAAGTCAGGAGCACAAATTCCATTTACTAACGAAGTGATTACACTTGAAAAAATTAACGGATTTACTAAACGAATTATAGAGTAAAATGTATAGACATTGTTCATGGAGTCAAACTGAAAAGTGTATTAAACTTAGGACTTGGAATAAGGAAGGTAAGCGCTTAACGGTCAATGTACCGTTTAAGCCTTATCTTTATGTTGATTCTCCTAAGGGTGAATATATTTCTATTTTCAATAAACCAGTTGAAAAGGTAGAATTTAGTACACCGGCGCAGCGTACTAAGTTTACTAAATCATATGGTTCTAAGCGCTATTATGAAAATTTTAGTGTAGACCACCAATTCTTGTTGGACTATTTCTGGGACAAATATGATAAGCCTGATTTTGACCAGTTTCCCTTGCGAATTCTCTTTTTCGATATTGAAGTAGATGAAACTGATGATGGTAGTTTCCCCGAAGCAATTGTATATGCAGATTATGCTAGAACTCAAATTGATTTAAAGAGGTCGGCACCTTCTGAAATTAATATTATTACTGTATACGATACCAGTACGCAAAAGTATATCATTTTCTCTAAGAATCATTATACAGGTAAGGACCTTGGTGATAATGTAGAGTACATTAATTGTACAACTGAACGAGGTGTTCTTCATGCCTTTATTGAATTTTGGAAGCAAGACGATTATCCTGATATTGTAACGGCTTGGAATCTAAACCGATTCGATATGCCTTATGTGGTTAATCGTATTCGTAAGGTTTTTGGCGAAGAAAAACTTCTTGAGCTTTCACCTTATGAAAACTTTTATGAGTCTGAATCAGAAGATAAATTCGGTCGTCCTTATACAAAGTTTAGTTTCGGTGGAGTCCAGATTATTGACCATATCGACGTTTATGCAAAGTATAAGATTGTAAAGCAAGAATCTTATAAGTTGGATTATATTGCTAACCTTGAATTGGGCGTAGGTAAGGTTGATTATCAAGGCGAAGCGAACATTTATGAATTCATGCGAAATCATTGGAATACTTTCGTAGAATATAACGTTCGAGACGTAGAACTTCTTGTTAAACTTGAAGAGAAAACTCGTTATTTCCAGATTCTTCGAATGGTATCTTATATGGGTTGTTGTAACTTTGAAAAGGGTATGATGACAATTCCTGGTACTAATGGTGCAGTTGCAGTTCGTTGTCGCCGTATGAATAAAGTTCTTCACTGGGATGAGCGCGAAGTTGATCCTAATGAGAAAAAGCCTGGTGGTTATGTGTCTTTGCGACCTGGATTTGCTCGTGACTGTGTAACATTCGACGCCGGCTCACTTTATCCTAACAATGCAATTAGTCTTAACATTTCTCCTGAAACTAAGGTAGGTATGGCTTATTTTAAGTCAGGTGGAGTATATGAAGGTGACGATAATGATTCACTTAAGTTTATTTTTACTAAGGATAATCTTAAGTATGACCTTACACGAGCTCAGTTTAAGCGCTTTATTAAGGAAATGAATTATTGTATGGCGCCAAATGGTTGTGTGTTTAAGCAAAATACACCGGGTGTGTTTGCACAGTACATGGCTGAGGTGTTCGAACAACGTTCTGCAATTCGTAAGGAAATTAAAGAGCATAATAAGGAACTTGAAACTTGTAAGGATGCAAAAAGAATTGATGAGCTTAGACGAATGGTAGCTCGTAAGGATATTCTTCAGTATGCTCTTAAGATTCTTATTAATAGTGCTTATGGCGCTATCTCATCTAAGAAGAATCAGATTGGTGACTCAGATTTGGCTAACGCAATTACAACTGCAGGTAGTACATCTATTAAGTATGTAAACGTTCTTGCAAGAAACTTTGTTAAGATGAAGAATCCTGATATTTCTGCAAAGGATTTAGAAGCAGTAGTAGTGTTTAATGATACTGACTCTTGTTGTATTCGTCTTGATAAGTGTGGTGTAAAGCTTTGTGATGGTGATAAAGTAACACCTGAAGGTTATGCTCTTGTTCAGGAATGTGACGATTACATCGATAAGGAATTCCAGAAGTGGTTTACTGAAACAACCAATTCAAATAAGTGCACGGTATATTTCAAACGAGAAAAAATCTGTGATGCAGGTGTATTCCTGAAAAAGAAGAACCAAGATGAAGAGGCTAAGAAAAATTACATTCTTCATATTCTTGATAACGAAGGTGTTAAGAAGCCATCATTTAAATATACGGGTGTAAAGTTTGCTCGTTCGACTCTTACTCGTGACCTTAAGGCAGCGGCAAAAGAAGTGGTTGAGCATATGATTGTATCGCAGGATAAAGCATCTACCGAAGCTCTTCTTCAAAATCTTTATAATAAGTTTAAAGAAATGCCTCTTGATGATATTGTTACAATTCAGCGTTGTAATAATGTACAAAAATATGAAAGTATGCTTGAAGAAGTATATGGAAATAATATTGGAGCACGTAAGTGGCCAACCGGCGCACCAGGCCATGTAAGAGCTGCGATTAACTTCAATACAGTTCTTGATAAGTTAGGTATCAAAGGATATGAAAAAGTAAAATCTGGAGACCTTGCAAAGATTATATATTTGCATAAGAACAAATTCGGTATTGATAAAATTGCATATCTTGATACAATGCCACCTGAATTTGAAGACCATTTCCAGATTGATTATAAAACAACGTTTATTAAAACAGTCTTTGATGAATTAAAACGAATTTATAAGTCAGTAGGTTGGCCTTCATTTAATCCAGCAGATGATTATGCGTTCAGCTTATTTGACTTAATGATGATGGAACCTGCTTAAAAGAAAAACCCGAGGATTTCCTCGGGTTTTTTATTATACTAAATTTTACTTAAAATATTACTTACCAATCTCAAAGATGTGCTTACCAGGCTGGAGGCGGCTGGAAACAGTCTTAGAACGATTAGGTTCCTTGCTGAACTTAGAACGCTTAGGAGCGCCATCACGGGAAGTACCAGCAGGCTCACCCTCGTGAGAAACAGTCTGGTCAAAAACAGACTTTACAGTCTTGCCGGTGTTCCAAGTGGTGTTAGCCTTAGAACGCTTAGGAGCGCCATCACGAGAGATTGTGCTCTGAGCAACATTGGACTGATTAGAACCAAGAACTTCTTCGTCTTCTTCCTCAGTTTCCTTTTCGCACTCATCTTCCTCTTCTGCATCCTCATCTTCAATGTCTTCCTCTTCATCATCTTGCTCGAACTCGTCGTCAGCCATTTCGTCGTCAGCCATTTCGTCGTCACTGAAGTCATCTTCTGCACCGAACTCATCGGCGGCCATCTCATCAGCACCCTCTTCGCCGCCAAGCATTTCGCCGAGCATATCGTAAAGAGTCTGAGCAACGTCACGTGGAAGAGTGAGAGTTACCTCGTCACCGGCTTCCTCATCACCGAACTCATCGTCGGCCATCTCATCGTCAGCAAAATCATCTTCAGCACCAAAGTCATCTTCAGCACCATCAACATCATCTTCAAAGTCAAGACCCTCTGTCTCATCGTCTACATTCTCAGTAATCATCTTTACGAGATTTAAGAAAGAAGAGTCTTTCTTGCTAGCAAAAAAATTGCGATTCTTCATATAAAAAATATTTATTACAATTTTATAAACTTTTCAAAAATTGTTTATTTTTAACTTAATATTAAGTATATTTTTATTAGAAATATTTTACACTTATTCAAAAAATATGATATAATAAATGTATATGAATTCAACTGAAGATAAGTTTGTAATTTGGTCCGATGGTTCTTTCACTTCTATGGGTATTGACGTTTCTAGTACTACTCTTTATAGTGGTACAAATAAGCTCATTATTAAGGACCCAGTTTCTGTTATTTTTGCCACCGAAGATATTAAGAATGAAGAAGGAAAGGTAATTGAATCCCGTCTTAATTTTGAGATGATTCCATATCTTTTTGGCGCGATTCTTACAGAAGGTGAGAATATTTGGGAAATTGATGCTCGTCATATTCTCAAGAATCATGCTATTTCTCCAGTAATGAAGAACATTTATTATCATACAGTTAATATGACTGACCATGTAAAGCGTTCTGAAGGTGGAGATATTCAGGTTACCCCTAATAAGTAATTAAATTAAAAGGGGTTACGACAACGTAACCCCTTATTTTCATATGGCAAAAAAGAAAGAAAAGGAAATTGTTGATATAAGTTCTCTTACTCCTGAAGAGAAGCGTAAACGTATCGAGGCTGCAATGGATGTCCTTCGTGAGTATTCTCCGATGGTTTCATTCCTCGATGAAGCAATGTCTAACGTTAAGAGCTTTGAAGATACCGGATGTTATATTTTGAATGCTCTAGTTTCGGGTCATCTTAGAGGTGGCTTCCCTGAGGCACGTATGTCTCTGTTAGCTGCAGAAAGTTCGACTGGTAAGACATATATTGCTTTACAGACCGCAGCTAAAGCACAGCAAGCCGGCAAGCAAATTGTAATTTTTGATAGTGAATTTGCTATTGACCATGAGTTTGCCTCTAATCTCGGTCTTGATACTTCTAAGATTATCTATTTCCCTGTAAAAACTATCGAACAGTGTAAGAACGCAGTATATAAGTTCCTTTCTAATGTTCATGACCTTGGTCTAGTCGGTCAGTTCTTTATCGTTATTGACTCCCTTGGAGCTATGATTTCTGAAATGGATTATAAGCGCATGGAGAAGAATAGTGACTCTAAGGATATGGGTTCTTATGCAGGTTCTATGAAGTCTCTTATTAAGGCCTGTAACTCTCTTGCGGGTATGACGCAGACTACAATCATCTGCACCAATCATATCTATGACGACCCTGGCGCAATGTATACTTCACTTGTTAAGCCGATGCCTGGTGGTAAGATTGTTCGTTATCTACCTACTACAATTGTTCAGCTCAGCGCTAATAACGTAAAGGCAGGTGATAAAGAAAGAAAGATTGACGAGGAAGCCGCTGCCGGTTCCCACGGTGAAGTTGGTATTGAAGTACGCGGTCTTGGTGTAAAGAATCGTATTTGTAAACCTCTTAATGAAGCTTATATGTATATTAGCTTTGAAAATGGTCTCTCTAAGTATTATGGATTGATGGATTTGGCATGTGCACTTGGCGCATTAAAGAATGTCGGTGGCCGAATTCGTGACGCTAAGACTGATGAATTCTATGGATACTCAAAGGATATTCAATTTGACGCTGAATTCTGGGAAGGATTTATTGATAAGTTACAGCCATATATTGAAAAAGCATGGCATTATAAAACTGAAGCTGAACGACGAGCCGCTATTAAGAAGGACGTTGAAATGGAACAGGAAATCATGAATGAAGATTAATAAAAAAAACCCGCGATTTAAATCGCGGGTTTTTCTTTTACTTTGTTTATCTATTTTAACGGAAGCTATAACCAACTGCATCCTGCTTAGAAAGAATCTTAATGCGATGACGTGGGTCTTGTCTACCGTCTACTACATCAAGAGAAACACCATACTTAGATTTAACTTTATTGATAGTGTCCATAATGATTTCAGAAATAATTACAGAACGCTGAGACTTATCCTTAATGCTTGTAACACGCTTATAAAGGTGAGAAGCCTTAGGATATTCAATGATTACTCGTGTGCACGGATATGTGTGCATTTTACCTTCATAACGGTCAGGCTCTGTAGTAACGTTAATCAAACCTTCCTTCTTGTTCTTAAGTTCTTCGTCATTGAGTTTCTTATCAATATAATTTTCAATAAACTCTGCTACATCACTATGTTTCTCACTATCAAACTTAAAGCTCCAACCCATCATTACGTAACCAGTACCGATATCAAAGTCACCAGCTGCATCACGAGTCTTTTGACGATTATATTGCTGCTGGAATAAATCCATATCATTATCATCCTTCAGACGATTATAAGCATTATCTTCAATAGTTTCACGAGCATCACGAATTTCCGCTAACTCGTCTTCTAAAGACTTGCGACGCGGTTCTTGACCACCATTTTGTTCAATAGCAGCAAGACGATTTTTTAATGTAAGACGATATGCAGCAGCCTCCTTACCGGCTTTAACTTTTACCTTATAAACCTTAACATATTCTGGGTCCGCTTTACGGTCAGCAGCTGAACGAAGTCCCTTACGAGTGGCAATTTCCTTTAGCTGTTCACTGAGTTCAGATGCAATTCGTTCGCGGTCTGCAATCTTTTCTTTAAGTTCATCCACTGAAGAACCCTGAGGACCTCGTTTAATACCGCCCTCTTTTTTATCAAGTTTATTTCTAAGTCGTTCTTCCTTTTTAGAAAGTGTACGATGCATAACACTCATTTCTACACCTTTACCATTTTCATTCCCACCTTGAAGAGGCTTGAGAATCTTCCAAAGTCGTTCAGGATTAGAAAAAATATAATCACAAAAAGCCAAACCTGAACCAAATGAACGAAGCTGATCACCAGTAACTCCATAATTTCTAAGGATGCGCTCATAAGTTTCAGGCTTATACTCTTCTAAGAAATCAATAACATCAGGCCAACTTGCAATACCATCCTTATATCCTTTACGCTTCATCATAAGGTCAAAGTATTGAGCACGCTTACGAGCAACATTATTAATGAATGCCATTGTATTACCTTGATTGGATGATACACGTTTACCTAAAAGGTCCTTTTTAATTGCTATTAAGAAATCTTCAACAGTTTCAACATTTGGAGATGTCATAACCATATTGAAACTACGCTTAACTGTAGTATCATTAAGAACAGCATAGAGAGTTTGATTCTTCAAAATCCACTTACTTAAGGCCTCTGGAGATTTAAACTGAGTAGACTTATCAAGAAGATACTTATTAAGATTCTTATAAGCTTCTTCATAGTTAGATGGGGCAGATTGTTCTACATTAGCCATTAACTGCATATTAAATCCTTTAGGAAACTTATCAGTCTTAACTTTGGAATTATAAACAAGAATATCACGCCAGTTCTTAAATGCCCCAATTACTTCGGGAACATTAACGCCCAATTCGATCTCAAGCGATTCTCGTGAATTTTGAATAGCGTCGGATAAATCTTCAATAGGGGTATCCATATTATTCTTATAACGCTTAAGAATTTCACGATTAATATTATTCAAACTCTTATCAACTTGAGTTGCATTAGTCTTACCTTCATTCCAGTCCGTTTTCTTAGAACCATACTGTCTTTCAAGAAGGTCAAAGTCAAAAAGTAGCTTAGAATAAGCTCTAATTTGGTTAGTTTGAGAATCAGAAGTCGGATTGACACCAAGAGTGGTAACAATATTTTCAATTTCCTTAAGTTTGGGTTTTCTGAACATATCAGTACTTGCATCGATTGTCTTACGAGACTGACCTCCCTTAGAATGCTTTTTCGTAGAATCACCATCGATTTCATTTGTATCTACTGCAATTTGAGCACGGGTACGCGGACCCCCTGACGCAGTAATACCAATATCTTCGTTTAAGATTGATTCAATTAAAATTTCTCGAGATATATAATTCATATTAGTATTAATATTTATTTGCTTAATTTAAAGTAAATTAAAAAAAGTTCTGTTATGAACAACGGTATAAATTTATTTTTCAACTTAAATTAAGTCAGAACTATTAGATAATTTTTAAAAGTATTTTCTATGGAGATTAATAAACAGTTTTTAGAAAAGTTGATTATTAAGGCGCTTACTACCGACTCAGTTTATATGAGTAGAGTGGTACGATACCTTGATAATAAATTATTTGTAGATAATAATTATAATATTGTAGCTTCCTTTTATAAGAAATTCTGGGACAACCATAGTAAACTTCCTTCTGTAGAGGAAATTAAATTATTTGCAAACGATATTAATTTTTTCAACTCATTTAAAAAAGTTTATGAAGACACAAATACTATAAATGTAGCTTCTATTGATAAAGATATTTTATACAAAGAAAGTGAAAAATACATTAAAGAGAAACTTGCGTCTATTACTTTATCTTCTGCTATCGATAAGATGACTAAAAATGAAATAGAGCCTTCTTATCTTGTTAATAAGTTTGAAGAAATTGCAGGTATTTCTTTGCTTTTTGATAAAGGTTTTGACCTTCAAAAAGATTTAGAAAAATATATTTCTTCTCTCAAGACTACAATTAATAAACTTCCTACCGGGTTTGCTGAACTTGATAAGAATATTAACGGCGGCGTTTTAGCAAATGGTAAATGTTTGTCAATCGTGACAGCTCCTACTAATATGGGTAAGTCAATTATGCTTGGTAATATAGCTATTAATGCAGCCAAAATGGGTAAAAACGTGCTTATAATTTCACTTGAAATGTCTGAAGAAGTTTATGCATCTCGAGTTTATTCAGCTTTATATGATTTGCCTATTAACTCTCTTAATTTAATGGGAGAAGAACTTCGAAAAGAAGCTCAAAATACGAATATCGGGCAGGTTATTATTAAGGAATTTCCTCCAGCAACGATGACGGTGGAACAAATTGATGGTTATATTGATGACCTTTATAAAGCCGGTTATAAATTCGATTTGGTTTGCGTGGATTATCTTACATTATTGCATGCACCTGGAAGCGAAAATTCAAATGAAGCCGGTAAAACTATTACTCGTAAACTTCGAGCACTTACTTACAAATATAATATTCCTTTCTGGACAGCCTGCCAGATTAATCGTGATGGCATGAAAGAAAAGCAGCAAGAACTTAGCCATATTGCAGAATCTATTGCTATTGCAGCGGAAGCTGATTTGATTGTTTCTCTTAATCAACAAGAAGAGGATAAAGAATTGAATATTATGCGTCTTACTTTTCTTAAATCTCGTCTAGGAGGTAAGGGATTTTCTATTTCTTTATATTTCAATCAAAAGTATCTTAGATTCGAAGATATGGAAGGAACAATTAGCGAAAATATTAGTAGTGAAGATAGAAATGCTATTACAGCAATTGAAAATGCTTTATCTTTAGACGAAATTATTGAAAATGCTAGTTAAGTAAATACGTGGAATACAATGAAATTAAAGCACCTTATGAAGATCTAGTTTATGAAGAATCTAAAAAGATTGTTTATAATTTCTGTACACTTTGCTCGTTGCTTAATAATAAAAAATTAAATTTTCAACATATTTTTGCGTTAATTTTAACAGACGAAAGATATAAACAGATTTTTAAAGAAGTTCTTAATGAAGAATCTGACCTTGAAATTTATAAAATTTTATTAACAATCGACCCGAGTATTGCTACTTCGAAATATATTGCAAAACTTGGTAAGCTAATCGGACAAAATAGAAATGACTGATATACAAAAAGGTATTTATAATCAATACCTTAAAGCAATTGCAAAGGTAAATAATAGACCTTATAAACTTCGTAAAGATTTTGAAAAGTTAGAAGAAGAACTTAAAGCAGTTCTTTATCGATTAGAACTTTTCTTTAATAAGTTTAATCATATAGATCCTTATAACTTTTTTCTCGCATATCTTGAGTATAGAGAAATAAAGTTTGCTAATCTTAGTGATTATCTTACTCAGAAAGCTATTATTGCATATTCTAAACATAATAAAAACAAATATGATGAATATGTTGATAGTGATAAATCGTTAGAAGATTTTGTTCAGGGGTTCAAAAATATTGTTGCATTTTGTTTAAGTAACAATTTGCCAACTAAAGAATACAGAATAGCTGTTAATAATATTAATATTCCCTGGATACTTATTCATCTAAATGAGCAAAAAATATCTTATTATCATCTTCATGCTTTGGATATATCCAGAACTGAGTTAAACTCAGATTATATTGAGATACTATTTCATGATTTTGATAAGGTATTTCAAGAAACAAAACAAAAATATATTAGTAGTAATAAGTTAAAAGAATTAGGAAATAAATTAAAAAGTAAAATAGAAAGAAATTAGTAAAAATGGAATTCAATATTAATGATATTTTTAATGAGGTTCGTTCCTCTATTAGTAATACGACCGATACAAACTCTATTTGGAAGCAGAAGCTTCGTTTTGAACCCGGTAAGGAGTATATTCTTCGTCTAGTTCCTTATATTAAGGAAGGACGTGAAGGTATGAAGAAGTCTCTTTATAAATACCAGAAGTATTCCTGGCAGGATTCTAGCGGTCGTTGGCAATCCGCTCTTTCCCCTCGTACATGGGGTGGTAAATGCCCGATTGGAGATTGGTCTTACCGTACTAAGTATCGTGGTACAGATGAAGAGAAGGCCGACATGGATAAGCGTCTTTTCTATAAGGCTGGTGCGTATGCTAATGTTTATGTTATTAAGGATCCTACCAATCCTGAAAATGAGGGTAAAGTAAAGATTCTTGATATGGGCGCTAAGATTCAGAAGCTTATTTCTGGTGCTCTTGATGGTGAATTGGATAAGACCTGGACTGAACAAGCTCGTAAATTTTCTGGTAATAAGAATATCGAGATTAATGTCGGACCTAAGGTGTTCAATCTTTCTCCTGATGGTGTAAATCTTGTAATTCGAGTTACTAAGAATCAGTTTGGTCTTAACGATTATAGTAAGTCTGAGTTTAGTGTGTCTGATACTGATTTGAATCTTACTAGTGAACAAGAGCAGGAAATTTATGATAGTTGTTATGATGTAAGTCTTCTTGATCCCGTTATGGATTATGATGCTATCACTAAGCTCTTTAAGGAAACCTATCTTGATTTTGGTAATAATATGAATACAGAATCTACGTCTCCTAAGGTTGCAGAAGATGAAGTTCCAGCGTTTACTCCTAAGCAAGTGACTCCTGTATCTACTTCATCTACTTCGACTACTTCTGAATCGGATGTAGATAATTGGTTCGCTAAGAATGGTTTTGATACTTCTAAACTTGGTTAAAAATATCAATAAATTTTTGGGGTGTTTAAACACCCCAAAATAATTCTAATTGAAAATATGAATTCAGGTCATCCTGCGCGTTCATTACTCGCTATGGTTGGGGCTGACCTAACATCTGTCGATAAATCTTTTACTGGTGATTATCGTTATGGTGATTCAACTGGTAATAGAACATCTGCATTGGCATCTATTGAAAATGTAGATGCTAAACTTCGTCGTCAAGTAGGTTTAGAATCTCCATCACAAAATATATATTACGAAGAGCCCCGATACATACCTCAAAATAATATTGTTATGAATACTCCTAAGCTATCTCGAGAAGATAGAATTAATAAGTTATTAGGTAAAACTCAATCTGCTCCTGTTCAAGAAGTAGTTTATTCTGATGAATATACTCAAATGGTAGCAGCTATTCAAAAGGCTATAGAACCTATAACAGAACATTTGGAAGATATTGCTGTTCTTAATGGTCTTTTTGTTCAAAAAATGGAAGAACTTATTAAATTGGTATCACCAGAGGGAGAGGAAGCATCTAAAACTGAATCCTTTCTCGAAGAACAATTTAATGAGTCGATGGAACCAATGGAAGTGTATAATCCAGAAGTATCTATGTCTATTGTTGAAGATGAAGGTGAGGAAATTCAAGTTAAATCTAAGAAAAAAGTTAAAAAGAAGTGATGAAAATTACAGTATCCAGTAAAGAGTTTTATACATTTATTCAGGCCATCTCTAATGTTTTTAGAGGTGGCGCAACCTTGAAAATTTATAAAGAATATATTGAGTGTATAGCATGCTCAGAAGATTCTTCCTCTATTATTATTTGCTCAAAAATTAACATTTTGAATAGTGACGATATTAATCTCGCTAATAATGAAGAATATATAGTAAATGTCCCTGATCTTCAAAAGTTTTCCAAGCTTCTTTCTATGAATGAAGGAGAAACGTTCACATTTGAAATTAAGAATAATTATATCTATTTCAAAAATGAACGTGTAAAGGGCGCAAAGTTTATCCTTGATGATATTCCTGCCCAGAAGATTCCGAAGCATGTAACTGCTCAGTGGTTTAACAATTTTAAGTCAAATTACAGTACAACTTTGGATAAGACTCAAATTAAAGAGATTCTTCATATGTCCAGTTTTGCTGATGGTTCCAATAAGGTTTATTTTTATCAAGATGAAGATAAACTAATTGCCGAACTGAATGATAGAACTATCGATAATATTGATAATCTTTCTATTATTGTTAGCGATAAGGGACAGGGCACGATTAATGATAAAGTAATTATTGCAGTTGATTCTTTGAGTTCTCTAGTACTTACAACTCCTGAAATAAAACTTGATGTAGTTAGTATCGGAAATAAAATTAAATCTTTCGAGGCTCTTTTGTTTAGTATCATTAGCGATGGTGTTCTTGTGAAATACCTATTCAATTCAAAGATGCGATAATGAATAAGATTGATACTCCTGGTTATTTTATTAAACGTTTACGAGATAGCGGGTACATAGTAATGCGTATTTTTGATAAATACGCTCCCGAAGACTCTCGAAAATGGACTATTTGTGTAAGTCCTGGGCGAGAATCTATTTTTATTACTTGTTACAAATATATAGAAGATTTTCGAGTTGTTTTTGAAATCAATGATGGTGGAAACAAGTGGCCCCGAAATTATTATATTAAAACTTCTTCAATAAATGTTATTATTGATGAACTAGTTAATAAAGAAGTAACTTTAAACGATACCGAATCCCCTTTTTATAAAGAACGAAATGAATCTTAATCCTGGAGAAGTATATTGTCAACTTGGAAAAGTAAAACGTTTTCATATGTTTGCTTATGTAAAGGAATATAAAGGTCGTTTACTTTTCTTTGATATACATACAGGTGAACTATTCTTAATAACTTTAAAGGCATTTGAGACTGTTAGAAATAAAAACACTTATCATCCTGTTCATAGTGACTTAAAAATGTTTGATTTTGTGGAACAGTTACCCGAAGATGTTTTTGAAGTTATTAAGGTCGATACAGAACTTAAATTAAATGAAAAAGAACCAGAAATTCTAAACTTGTTTTAAATTATGCGTAAGAAACTTATTATTGATGGAAACAACCTATTGCATCGAGCTTTTTGGGCATATAAGAAGAATGAGGTTGAGTATAAAGAAGGCTCACAATACTCTGTATATGTATTTCTTAATATTTTAAAGAGTTATGTAAGACTTTTTGAACCTTCTGAAATTATTGTTTGCTGGGATTATCGCGAAGAAAATGAGACGAATGAACGTAAAGAGATTTTAGAAGATTATAAAGGAACTAGACCTGACCATTTGGAGGTATACGCTCATATGCCATCTATTCGTAAGATACTTTCGTCTCTTGGAATTAAGCAAATGACACCTCGTAATTTCGAAGCTGATGATATTATGTTTTGGTTATGTGCTAAGAAGTATCCAAACCAATGTATTCTTATTACTACTGATACGGATATGTATCAGCTTATTATTTCAGAACTTAGTGAGAATGTTTTTTATAATCCTAAACGTAAGATGCAGATAAATGAGGTATTCCTTAAACAAAAGTTTGGTGTAAACGACGGTTATGAATTTATAATTAAGAAAGCTTTGCGCGGTGATACAGCTGACAATATTTCTGGATTAAAGGGTATCCGACAAGCACGTATTGAGAATGTTATAGAATGTCTTGGACGTGATTTTGATATTGAAGCTCTTAGAAAATCAGAAATTCTTAAAGAGGAAGAGATTGAAATATTTGAACGAAACATTAAGTTAATGAAACTTGATGAGATTATGAATCATCCTACTGAAATTGATTGGTATGAGGAAAATATCAATAAAAAAGTGGCGGCGGATAAAGATAGTTTCAAAATGCTTATTAAAAAATTAGAACTTTGGAATATATATCGTAAAGCAAATGAGTGGTTTTCAGCATTTCAAAAGAAATCATCTAACAGTTTAACATCTACTTTTTCAAATGACTACTTCAACATATTCCAATCTACCTAAAGATTATGTAGTTAAGAAGTTTTATGAGTACGGTTACGGTGTACAATATATAAGGAGCAATGATACGTATCATTGCTCCTGCCCAATGTGTCTTGAGGGCAAATCGTTTGGCAAAAAGAAACGATGTTGGTATATTCCTGCAAAAAATTTAATTTATTGTCATAATTGCGGGTGGTCATCTCGACCTCTCAAGTGGATTATGCAAGCGGGCGGTATTACACGTGAAGATATAAGTAGAGAAGTTGAAGAAGGAGAATTTACTATTATTAATCTTGATAAGTGTCGTTTTAAAAATAAGCTCGAAGAGCTGATTAAAGATGAATATGAAGATGTTCTTCCAGAAAGTATTATTGATTTGTCTAATAATCTACAGCTTGACTACTATAAGGGCAATTCAGTAATCAGCAAGGCTCAAAAATATATCAAATCAAGGCGCCTGGATACTGCGATTAATCGTCCAAAGACATTTTTTATATCTCTTAAAGACAGGACTCATAAAAATCGTTTGGTGATTCCTTTTTATGATTGTAATGGTAAGGTTATCTTCTATCAATCTCGAGCATTTGGAGCGAATATTGATGATTTTATGGAAGATGTAAAATATCTTTCTAAGAAGAATTCGCAAAAGAGTATCTTTAACATCGATAAAGTATCTGATGATATTGAAGAAATATTTTTGTTTGAGGGGCCTATTGATTCTTGTTTCGTTAAAAATGGTGTAGCGGTTGGTGGTATTACGCCTTCTCGCGAAAAATCTTTAACTGATATTCAAGAAGAGCAGTTGGATTATTTTAGAATGAACCATAAGTTCATTTGGGTCCTGGATTCTCAATGGTTAGATGATGCAAGCTACGAAAAGACACGAATCTTATTAGAGAATGGTGAATCAGTATTTGTATGGCCAGAGAAAGTTGGAAAGCGTTTTAAAGACTTTAATGAAATGTGTATGGCAGGTAAACAAAATGAAGTTCCAAAGGAATGTATAGTCAATAATACACTATCAGGTGAAGCCGGTCTATTAAAGTATAAGTTATTAATGAAAAATCGCTGAGAAGATTCTCAGCGATTTATTTTATTATAGACTGGTGGAAAGAAAGTTTATTCTTCACCGGCTTGAATACCGCCGATATAAGACTTAAGAGCCTGTGAAAGAGCTGCAGCTTCAGTAGAAACACGGGTAAGACGACGAGCTTCAGACTTCTTAATCTTTTCAAGAACTGAACCAGGCATTGCACGTTCAATAATGTTCTTGATAGAGTCATCACGATTTGGGTCGTTTACGAAAGAAGTAAAGTCATCGATAGTAGAAACCCACTGAGAAAGAAGCTCATTATTTTCCTGAGCACGCTTCTTAAGGTGAGCCTGCAAACGCTGCTCTTCACGGTTATAATTGTTAGGGTCGATGCTGTCTACGTCATCAGCAAGCTGTGATTCAAATTCAGCCTGAGTTGAATCGATTTCCTGAGCACCGAGTTCACCCTGCATCTCATCAGCAAGGTCAGCTTCATTAAGTGGACGAAGCTCTTCGTTCAAAATGTTTTTAAATGATTCTTTAAAAAGGTTTCTAGCCATGATATTATTATTTATGGTTTAACTTATTTAAATTAAAAATAAATATAGATACAATGAGAAAACGTATTAATGAGGAATTTAGTCCTTTAAGAAATAATAGCCCGTACAAGATTCGTAGAGACAAAGGTTTTGTACAAGATGCAACTCCTCAAATGAATCAGCGCTATTTGCTCAATAAAGCAATGGAAATTAATAACTTTTATGAGCGACAGAAGATGTTCGGTGAGCTCGATAAGTTAGAACCATTATTTGTAGACCTCTTTAAACAAATTACTTATATTAGAGAATTTTTAGAGTCACAACTCTCTCAACCTCTTATTAATAAGAAACAATCTTCAATTATTAAAAATTTAGCAAAGAAATTAGATAAAATTAATGATATAATATCTACAGATGTGCTTGATGAACTCGATAAACTTGGAGCTACTAAGGAAGAAGAGAATCCAGAAGACACATTTGGAATGAAGAAATGATATTATGATTATTACTATTTTATTATTAACTTGTTGTGTTGCTGCCTTACTTACTGGGTTAGTTTATTATCGTTCTAAGTATTGGAATTATCTTGATATTTCTAATAAAGCAGAGGCTGATCTTGTAACTTTTGATAAAGAAATTACAGAAAAAATTCAAACTTTAGTAAAAAATTTAAAAAATAAACATTCTTCAGAAATAGCTTATATTAAAAAGAAATATCAAGTAAAATTTAATAACTCACTTAATAAGAAGACACAGGAGCTTGATAAAAAGTATAAAGAAAAATATAATTTACTTGCAAAAGAATTAGAACAGGATTATAATAATGCTTGTGAGGAAGTAAAGACTGAATTGTTTGAACAATTAGAGAAAGTAGATACCGCATTAACTGAACATGCTGAAAATCTTGCAATGAAAAATATATTAACTTTCTCTTGCTCTTGCAGTAAAGATTTAATCCCCTGTCCTATTGATTTTACTAAAGAAAATACATTTACTTGTTCCAAGTGTGGTTCTAAGTACAGGGTTGCAATAAACGCTAATCCAATTTTGATTGGCCGAGCAATTTCAGATGAACAATTTAGCGACTTGCTCGAAAAGCGTTTAAATGAAAACAAAACAGGTAATAACTAATGGAATTGTAAGTAGATACTATGGTGAAGAGGTAGTATCATTAGATAATTTAAATGAAGAAGAAATGGCTCGATGGATGTGTCTTGTCGAGCGGAATTGATTTCATTTATCAAAAATTTGAAGATCTCGGAATACCTCCTTCAGAAATAGAATCTAAAAAATATATTAAAAAGATAGACCGAGGCTTAGTGAAATATATTAAAGAGCGTTTTGAAGCAATGTTGTATGACTTACGCTTCGAGAAACGAAACGTTCAAATTTGATATCTCCATATTTTTATTAACAGCAAAATAAACTGGCCCATCAGATTTCTCATTGTCGTAATTAAATGAGAAATCTTTTATTTTTTTATATTTTTCATTTTCTTTAATAAAGAGAGAAAACTGCTGACAATTGTTAGATGAAACAAATCTAAAAGAATTCTTAATATTTGTGTCAAATAACATATGTTTATAAAAATATTCTTTTAATTTATACAAATATTCGTTTGAATCATTTAATTTTATATAAATTTCAATAGAAATAGGTTTTAATATTTTATTATTTGGTGTTTTATGTAATTTTTTTACAATTTTATTTTCATCTTTAATAAATTTATAATCATCTACTTTAATATATATTTTGTTATTTTTATAAAAAAAATTTTTTATATTATTTGCGCTTTCATCACTGTAAGCAATAAAAATATCGTCATTTACAATAATATATTCATCATCTAAAAATATTTGTTCTTCTGAATCATGAGTTTTAGTTATATACATTTCATTAGTAGAATCCAAAATATAATCATATTTTGTAAGTGAATTGGTTATTTTAAATTCTACTAATGGAAACTTTAAAATAAAATCAAAATTATCATTTGAAAGATTTTGGGTATCAAATGATAAAATAAAATCTTCCTTAAAATTAATATTATAATTTGATTTATAATAGATTAAATTTTCCATCTTGAATTATTTTTATTATTCTTCTTCGGGATGAACCTCTGTATCATCATTTATTGTTCCATTTTTAGAACTAACGGGGATATAATATATACTATTGCTATCAGTACCGCTAATAATATAATTGCTATTATTTTCTAATGGCACCATTATATGACTTCCATTAGAATAAAGTTTAATTTCTTCATTTAAGTCTGGTCCAGAAATAGTAATATAACCATTAGAATTTGATGTGTTATTTTTTATATAAAGATAATAATTTATTTCCTGCTCATTATCTGGTAGTTCGAGTCTTTTTTTAATATATGCATCAAGAGTAGTAGATTGAGCTTCTCCATCTGGTGTAAAATTAATTGTTCCATAAGTATCTTTCCATTTTACACCGAGAATTTGTTCCAATGACTCATCATCAAGTGTTTTTCTAATATATATTTTATCTTCATTGGCAAAGATTAAATCATGCAATTCATGATACATAATTTCAGCTATTAGATTATTTGCAAACTCTTCAAAATCTCCATTACATTCAGTATATAACGCCTCTAATGTCGTTATATTCAACACCTTAATAAAATCTTTTAAGCGCGGGAAGAGAATATTAGAATTGATTATTGGGCTACCCCCCGGGGTACTATTGTCTATCATCATTTCTACGTCAGTACGAGAAACATAATCTGGAATCACTTCAGTTTTAATTTGAACGCTTGAAGAAGTTGAATCAAACGCCCTTTTTACAATATCCATATTATTCTTTACTTCAGATACTAGTAACCCGGTTTGAACAGTATTAGAATTTTTAATTCTAAACTCTCTTGTTATATCATCTCTTATTTCTGTATATGGGTTTAATCCAAGTATAAAACAATTATCGTTCGCAACTATACCTGGCTCTGCAGAATTGTTACTAAAGATGCTGGTAAAGTCTGGAGATATTACTTTTCTAGCAGCATCTATTGCATCTTTAATATTGCTATGTAATGTTATAACGTTTCCATCTGTCGTAAAATCAGAACTTGTACCATCTCCTCCTTCAAGTTCGGGTTTAAATATATCACTAATATTTTCAACTTTTAATTTATTAATTTTTAAAATATTGTAACTATAATTAGGTTCATTTTCATTTACATTATTCCATTTTCCATCTGGGCCATAACTTTTTGATTCAAAAGTAAGAGTTTTACCATCAGGAATTACATTATAAAATAAAACGTAACCATCTCCATACATATCTGAAGTGTAATTATAGGATAACTTCTGTTCTTCTTCTCTTTCAGTTTCAATAGTACCATTATATCTAGGGATTAATGGTGTTTTACGTTTACCATTTAATGTACCAACAGCTTCTAAGTCACCGTCATAAGGTTTAATATTATGGTCAAAAAGAATAATGGCATTACGATAGATATCATACATATAATCACCATCATAAGCATCATATTTTTTATTGTAATAAGGAATTTTTTGCCATCTTCCATCTTCAGTTCTATTAATTTCTTCATCAGAAGAATTTTCAGGCCAATTATAAGAACGATAAATTGAATTTTCTTCTAATAAGCCGCCTACACCATTAAGATTAAGTGGTTTACCACTTAACTCAGTACCATCTTCTCCCGAGAAAGTTTCTATATTTTTATTTCGTGAATCAACATAACCAAGATACTTGTTGCCAGCTAAAACACCACCAAGTGTTTGTTGGTGACCTTCTGCATCCGCTTTAGAATCGTAGATATTACCGACAAATATGCGAGAAGTATCTCTTGTATATGCCAATTCTCCTGAAGATAAAGAGCCTGGAAGAGTATAAATTGTATCCCAATCTCTTATATCTATTTCAGTATTATTATAAGTCCAACTATTTTCATTATTTTGAACTACAAAGCGTTCTTTTTCCAGACCTTGTTTAATAGTTAACTTAATTACACTGTCATCAAATAATCTGATTTCGTTACGATTCACAAGTAGTATTTATTCTTATAGTTTTATAAGAGGAAGAGTATTCACGGACTCTGGACAAAAATAACCAATATTGTCATCTTGTTCAAATTTTTCAGTAAATGATTTCAAATTTGTATTTTTTGTCCAAAGGGGTTCAGAAGTTTTTCCATACCATTTAAATGATGTTCCGTCAACATGATTATTCACTTCCCAGGCGGCCGTCATTGTATTTTTATTGTATATAGCGTTTTTAAGGTCACTAAAATTATATTTTTTTGAACCATCTGAATTAGTAATAATAATTTCTTGGAGGAAATAACTGTCCATATTGTCATTGGAAAGATGATCTCTATATGCTACATAATCACCTTTAAAACATGCAGAAGAAATAATATCATTTGAATCTTTATCTGAAATTATATTATTAGATAAACCAGAACGAAGTGGTTTGTTAAGACCTCTAATATCACTTTTATTAAAATTTCCTAATAATTCGTATTCTGTGATGGTCTCAGGACTCTTCGCTATAGCATGCGAATGTGATAGTACACCGGTATTTGAATTAAAATAACAATTAAATGGTTGATATAATTGCGAAACACATTCTATCCTATTACCAGTGTTATCAGTATATGTTTCACTTATATTAATACCACTTGAACCGATAAATTGGCCTACTGCTACCCCATCGTGAGCTCCATAAATTCCCTTATAAACACCTGCTAAATTTACCTCTTCATCAGTAGTTGTATATAATTTTGGAAGATAAAATTGAAATTTTAGTTTTGTCCAAGCGATTTCTCCTCTTTCCAAAAATAATCTAATCATGAATTCCACAATTGGTAAATCGCAGATTGGAAGATACTCTTTAATAATATTACCGTTACTTACTTTATAATATGGTATCTCCGTACTAAATGAATTTACAGGAATACCTATATTAATAAGAATATCTTCAGTTTTATTATTTCCAAGTCTTCCTTTATAGTTGTAATAAAATGTGTCCTTACGTTGATTTTTTTCTACTATATTGAATATGTATTCTTCAGGAAAAGTTAAGTCTTGTAAATAATTTTTAACTTCTTTTATACGAGTTTCGATTGTACCTTCTGGATAAACATTATCATTTAAGCTAAAACGTTTATCTAGAGCTTTAAATACGAGTATTGTAGCCATATCCATTCCATAAAGAACTTCAGAATCGAGAGAATCTCTATTTTTTGCAGTTATTGTTTCCAACTCATATTTTATTGTGTTGTTAAGTTTAACGTTATTTACATTATAAAAATATAAACTTTCTTTATTGGGATGATAATAATAGCCAATAGTATAAAATAAATCAAAAAATAAGTCCAAACTTAATTTTTCATTTGTAATACCTTGAAGATATGTAGGTCGCAAGTCTATATTCAATTTAGAACCATTACATAAAGCATACCCCTTTTTGAAATCTGGGGCAACTTCATTAATAAAAGCGCTAGAATTATTGCCATTATAATATAACAATGTATTTTTTAATAATGCTGCATTTTGAAGAACATTAAAATATGAATAAACACTTTGGCTAGAGGTATACATAGAAGGTCTATAACCTGCCCATTCCTCAGCACTATCATCTGATGAATTTTTCGTTTCTGACCAACAAAACCACTTTTTTAAACTACAATATTGAGAAATAATTGTGCCAGTAGGAAGCCCAGAAATATTAGATCTAAAGTATTCATCAATTTCTTTATTAACATACTCTTGTAAGTTTTCCAATTCTATTTTACAAACAAATGAACCATCTTCATTTGTTTCTATATTATTTTGATGAAACAAAAATGCATCATATTGCTCTGGTTCTTTATTAATGGCGAATACTGTCTTGAAATTCCCACTTGTAGCATTAATAGTCTCTTCGCTTTCAAAACAAAGGGTAGCCCCATCACCTTCAATAATTATATCACCACCTATATTAGATTTTTCAGCTGGATGTTTTCTATTTTCTTTACCAATAATTATGGAATTATTTGGAACATCAATAGTAGTAAAACTTCTTTTTAAATTATTATTTATTTCCGTATCTTTGAAAATACTTGGACCAATTAATGCACTATCCACCCCTAAAGAAAGCCCCATATAATTGCCTACCGAATCAGTTACAGGTAATTTTAGATTAGTATATTCGTCACCTGTTCTATATCTTCTAATACTAGATTCAGAATCGAAATAGTTTTTAGTATTATTATCACCATTACCTAACCACTTATCTTCATAATATATTTTACTATCAAAATAATCAATTGTGGTATTTTCTAAATCTATATTATTTGCAATTCGTAAAATACCTTTATAAGTGTTTGTAATGGGCTTTCCACCCATATCTCGTAACATTTTTTTGTTTGACATTTGTATTTTTGATTAGATTTTCATTAAAGGAATAAAATTCATTGAAGGAGGATTATGAGCACCATCTATTATTTCAATATCTTTGTTAGAAATTGTATCTTCATTTAGAAAATTATAACTTGCTGTTAAAAATTCTTTTTTATCCTCTTCTAACTGAGGTAAACTTGAAATAAATCTCCACTTATTATGAGAATTATCATTTACTCTTGAAATATAATAAGCAGTATCTCTAATAGTAACGTTGCCAGATTTACAGCAAGACCCTGTTTTACAACGATGACCACCAACCCCGTGGCGGCGTGTTTTATTACTCCATCTGACACAATCCTGGGCAAGATAGGCAAAATTTGGAATACCACCGCCAATTGTTATAGGTCTATTTTGCAACTTTAAAATTAGTTCTTTATTTGATTCAGTTTCATCAGATACTGTTTTTAACATATATGACCCGTTAAAGGTATCATTAGTATTAGATTTTATATAATTTAACCAAGCATCTTGCTTATAAATTGTCGATATTGAAGTTCCATTTATAAAATTTTTTAAATTATCTGTTTTATGGTCAATACTGCTTAATGGAGATAAAACATTTTTATCTTCAAATATAAGGTGCGAATGTTTTAATTTATATTGAATATCTTTATCTGTAGAAGAAAGATATAAACCGAGTTCACGTATATTCTTAGGATGATTTGCTTTATCTACACCGCTACTATTTGAAGTTACCTTTTGATATGATTTATTATTTTCTACAAAGATAGAATTATTAATATATTCATCGCCATTCAATGAATCAGGTTGATAACCATTTTTGTTTAATGGTAAATCTATATCGATAAGTTTTGTTGTAATTTCATTTTTATTATTTGTTACTTCTTGAGCGCGTAACCAATTCATTCCTCTTAAAAATCTTAAAGTTCGTTGATTTATATCAAAAAGAGGAGGAGTCTCTTTAATATCAGAAATGCTAAGAGGGTTTTCTTTTTCTAATTTTTTGATATTAATATTGAAATACTCTGAAGATGGCTCATTGCCTTCCTTTTTATAAATTTTCTTACCGTCACATAATATGTATTGGGTGCATAATGTATCCATAGGACCCCCGGTGTTAGGGATGGCTTTATTTATTAAATCAGAAGGTGCTCCATCTTTAATTATGTTATTGGTTGACTCTCGTCTGGATAAATGAAAGAAATAACGATGAGGGGGAATTGCATTATAATGAATTGTACCACTTTGAACAGGAATACCAATAATAGGAGCAGTTTCTTCTAGTTCCTCAATTGCAACATCATCACCAAATAAATCCCTTGCAAGCCTATTAGGATCACTCAACCCATGAAGTTCAAAATATCTATGTTTATTATCTCGTTGGATACCACTTAAATATTTTTTAATATATTCATGAATAAGGTTTTGTAAATTTAGGAATTCAATTTTTGTAGAGTTTTTATTATCAGGATTATATTTTGAGCCTAAAATATAATCACATTTTTTTAACTTTGGAACTTTACTATTTTCCTTAGCCATAAACTGGTATTCTCCGTTGATGTTTATCCAATACTTTTCATTTTCAGTATTAGTAAAAATTGGGTTGTCGATACTTAACTTAGAAATTTCTTCATCATGAGTACCAATAAGGTCACTTGATAACTTATTAAGTCCAATTTTACCATCTTCTCCTTTAATATTATACCAGAAATAACTAGTGTCGATTGGTGCTAAGATATTATATGATGTAGAAACTTCTCCTGAATTAAATTTTTCGTTAAATCTTAGTCCGCCTTTACCAATAATTAAGGAAGATTTTAATTTAAGAAAATTTGAGATATATAAATCACCATTATATTGTTGAGAGGGTAAATTAATAGGTATTTCTGTACCATCTACTGTAGATATTTTTACTTCTTTACATTGAAAGTTAATACTTAAATTATTACCAGCTGAGTCAGAAAGAGCAACTAATTCTCCTCTTTTAAGAATCTCAGTAGGATCATCAGTAATTTTTCCATTAATTTCATTAGGAGAAATACGTAAAATACCCATATAACTATCAGGTATTTCAAAAGAACCTATTTTACGTAAGTTTATAATATTCATATGAGTATTAAATTTTTATAAATGGTAAACAAGCATAAAACTCAGGGGCATTTTCTAAGTTCATGAATTTTTTGTTTTCAATGTTAACAATATAATTATCTGATTTATAAGAATTCTTTTTAATTTCGTCCGGGCTCCAGTTTTCATCTTCCTTAATTGACATATCGATATTCCAGCTAGAACGGCCCAAATAATTATCTAAAGTTAATGATTTTTTATCAGAAGAATAGTCTGAACTTAATACATAACCACAAGTCTTATCAGCTCCCATACAACCAACCTTCCCAGATGAATAGTTTAGATTAGTTCTTGGTCCAAATATAACTGAGAATGGTCCACCATCTTTATTACCATCATATACACAAGTAAGTGATTTACATTCATTTTTACATAATGAGGTACGGGCAACAACTCCATTACCTCTAACATGGTAAGTATTTCCGAATTTAGCAAGAGGTAGAGGACCATCTTCCTTAGAAAAGTAATAACCATCAATACTTTCCGATTTTTCCTCAATAACTGGGAATTTCATATATTTTGAAGAACCATCATTCCAGCTAGGAGTATTAGCATTATAATTATGGGTTCCGTTGACATATTTTGACTTATTATCTAACACAATATAATGATAGTGTTTATCTTCTCCTTTATCTCTAATAATTTCTTGATTTTTAGAAGAGTCAATTTGCCAATAACCAGTATCCTTAAAAAGTGGATAATTATCAGCTTTAGTAAGACACTCAATTTGAGGAATTGTAGCTCTGACAAACATAGAACGAAGATCGGGAACTCTAAACTTTTTAGTCTCGGCATAATTGTTATCCATCTCCTTACGGACCATTATATCTTCTTCATCTGCCGCCTCCCAGTAAGTAATATGTTCTTTATAAAGGATTTTCGCAAGCTCGGGAAAATCTTTATTATTATATAAAGAGCCATCACATAATAAAAAATCTCTTATTAGGGAATGAGATTCATTAATATTATGACCATTTCCATTTGCATTTAATAGAGCTTCATACTGCTCCAAAGTTACTGGTATAAAATGAATGCTACCAGTTGGAAGAGAGCCTCTTGAAAGAAGCGAGTGTCTTACTAATTTAGAAATAAGTTCTTGTGTAGAAGTATATTCAAATGTTAAGGAGCCTTTTTTCATATTAATGATAAACTCATTATCATCTGAAGAAGCTTTTTTATTGAAATAATTAGGTAGTTCACAATCATTAAGTTTAAATTTATTTTTACCATTATTGAATATAGATATTTCATTTGCTTTAATTCGCCCAATTACATATAAATTATCATATTCAACGGCATTTTTGAAAAAACGCATATTCAACATAACTCCATCGGAAGATGATACTGGGAGAAACTGTTTGGACATTAATAATGTTGGATTATCTGAATAGTTAATATACTTCGATAACTCATCAGATTCAATACCTATGTCGTTTTTATCTATAAGAGTAGCTGCGCTGTTCGGCGAAATACGCAAAATACCAGCATAAGAATTGCTAATGCAATAAGATGAAGTAAAACCATCCTTAGAAGTCCCCGTCATTATACGCTCTTGTAAAACAGGAATTTTACTTAATTCATCGGTGTTATTATGATTATCAATCTCAGCCACGATAGATATTTAGTATCTCTTAAATCATTCTGGATGTATTATTCACATACGATTGAGCGGCCATAAACTCTGTCTGCATTTTGTTAAGAATTTTTTCTTGGATATCAAATATATTTTCAAATGTTCTATTAACTACAATACTCATTGTTTCATTATTATGAATAAAGTAGTTTTCATTTGCATCTAATTGAAGATTATTGAAATAATCATCTAACACTATGTTATCATAAACAATAACATTATCAATATTAGTAGCAGCTCTAAAGTGCCCCATTAGAGTGTTTTTAAGTTGAAGCAAATTATTAACTAATGCATAAATCATCTTATTAAAAGTTAAAGGATTAATATAATCATTTTCAATATTTTTATCAATTTTATATATATTATAAATCTTCATTTCATTATTAGTTAAACTAGTAATGAAACTGTCTGGTTCAGAATATAATAAAATGGCAGAAGATTTAATCATATTTGCTAATTCACCTTTACTAATATCATAAAATCCGTAATCTTTAATAGAAAAGTCAGATTTTTTCTTTTGAATATGTCGTTTAATAGCGCTCATATCATAAAGAACACCGAAATGGAATATAATATCTCCTTCTACCTCTGGTGAAGAAGTTAAACAGAAGCATTTATTGTCTAAAACCTCGGCAGATGACTCAGGGGGTTGATAATCCCAAGTAAGTTCATTTAAAAAATCCATACCGCTTGAATCGATACCAGCGTATATCGAAGGTAAATTATGCCAAGGATAACGCATTGATGTCCAACGCATCGTGCCAACTATGGAACGTTGTTTAAAATAGTTTAATGATGCAAATGGATAAAATGGTTTAGAAACATGTAATTTATAAATGCGTTTAGAAGTATTAAGATAAAAGTAATTAGAATTTACTTGAGAAAATTCCAAACTACGTACTTCTTCTCTCCATGAATATTCGTCATTTAATAATCTAATATCTTCTAACTCGCCATATACCTTTACTATATCATCTTCTAAAACAGATATAAAGATACGATCTCCTAAAACACTTGCAATCCATAATGAGTTTGAATTAATCTTGACATCATTTATAGTGCAAGGATAAGGATTAATCGCAACTGCTTGGACATCGTGTTGAGAGAAAAATCCATTTTTTACAACTTTAATAAAGTTTAAAGATGTTGAATATATTTTAACACATTTATTCTTTCTGTCTACTATATATACATAATCATCAGACACATCGATTGAATATGGTTGGTTAAAGTAGATTTTGTCAAGAGAATTTCCAAATCCTTGTAAGTTATCAAGAAGTTTAAGTGATTCTTTAGTAAGTGTATGTTCCTCATTAGAATTTAAAAGATACCCAATATCATAACGTAACACCATATCTAATTTGCTATCAATTAGATATAACATATTTTTATATATCTTAATAGCATTTAAATTTAAAAAATGTAAAGATGTATTATCAACAGGATTTATTGTTGTTATTTCTATTGCATCACCCCCACCCGGTAATAAATTAATAAAATGATCTTTGTTTAAGGTATTATTTAAATCATTTAATTCAGATATACAGTTTTTAGTGTTAAACGATTCATTTTCACTAGGATTATTATAATAATATTTTGTTTTGAAAACAAGTAATTTTGTTTTGAAAACTAAAAACACTAAAAGGTTTAACCATTTATCAGTCTCATTTTTAACTGTATCTAAAATTACTATATCAGCGCAAGTTATATCATTAAAATTATGAATTACTTCAGATTCGTTAACCGTTTCAATATGGGGCTTAAAAATAAGTCGGGGTATTTTATCATATCTTGATTTAACTGTATCATTAATATTATTTTTAATATATAATTCATTATAAACTTCTTCAGCTGATTTGAAAACTCTTTCTACATTATAACTACCATTTTCATTATTAACAAGAATTTTTTTAAGTGGATAGACTTTCTCTTTATAATTTGGATTATCTAATATATTATTTTGAGATATATATTCTACTTCTCTATTAATTAAAGGATAGTTATAACCTTTAGGATTTGCGATGAATAAATGATAAATTTCCTCAGCTGTCATATGATCATCGGGAATAAATGCACTTCTATCTTCATGCATATCCATTACCAACTCTATATCATAAGGAATTGCGTTAGAAATACCCACGGGAGTAGTAGCTTCATAGACAGAATCTTTTAACGCTTTATAAGAGAATCCAGGTAAAGCAACATGCCAATAATCTCTTTCATCACCATAAAGTTCATATAATTTAATTGGCTTGTTTTCTTTATCGAGATATTTGAAAATAAAATAATAAGTACTCTTTCTCTTAATTTGATAAATTTTTTTATAATCATTTACATTAGCTATGGTACCAATAGTAAAATTAATCTCAAAGGCAGGTATATTTTTAGAAGTATATAAAATACTATTTTCATTGTTTGTATTAAAATTAAAAGAAATAGAATAATTATTATTTTCGTCACAATCTGGTATAATATTTTCAAGATAGTAACTTACTAAAAATATTTCCTGTTGTATTTCTTTTATTTCACCTGTTATTGAATTACCACCTATTATTAGCTGAGGAATCGAGTCTCTACTATTAGTTTTAAAAATAAAACATATAGAGTTAAGCGTAAAATTAAGAATGTCTTTATCTACTTTTCCTATTGCCGAAATTTGTGGTGGTGAGAGAGAAATAGAATAATACTCTTTGCTCTTTTCGAAGAACTTCTTATCTCCTGTAAGTAATGACCAACTATAATTTGTTTTAAGTAAAGGATTACTCTCTTTAAATTCTTTATTTTCTTTATCATCAAGAATATATGTGAATTTTTCTAATTCGTTGGTGCCCCAAATAGATCCATCATAAACTTCCTGACCACCATTATAGGTTAATTCCCAACGTTTTTTAAGAAGCTCTTGCTCTTCATAAACCTCATTATTATCTATATCAAATATTGGAGTATCATGAGTACCATTATCGAAAATAATAGAATCATTACATAAACTTGCAGAGTTACCGGCCGGCATTGCTACAAAATAAGAATATTTTTCTACTGTATCTGGATAAAATGCATTATCTTCATGAGTTTTTGTAGAAAGACCATAAGATGAAAAATTAAATTTGCTCAAATATCCTTTTAAATCAGAATTTATTTCAAAGTTATTATCATCTTTTTTTCTAATTGGTGAAGATAAGAGAACACAGTCAGATGTATAAGGTAAAATACTATTACTAATAATAGAATGTCTAAAAATATAATCGTTATTTGCTTGTAATCTATCTATAGCAGTTTTGACTGAAGAACTATACAAGAAATCATTCGCGGCAAATGTAATATCGCGTTTATCAAACGGTAACTTTAATTTATTTGATAAAGTTCTATCAAAATTTTCTGAAGAACAATTTATACGAGCTAAGTAAGTATCTCTATCTAAAAGTTCTTCTTCAGTAATGAAATTATAAGCTTTGTTTTTAGATACTCCAACAAAACCATTTATTTTTTTACCATCAGCTGTAGTAAATTCTCCCTTACTCCAATACTTTTTCTCGAAATTCATTTTATATAAATTCTATATCTTCAACATCCATTAAGTAATCAGCATTTGCTAAAGCATCAATAATGGAATTTTTTAATACATATAACTCTTTCTCAACTTTGAACTCATCATTCAAACCACTGATATTTATTTTTACTTTATTTGAAATAGAACCCGGTTTATTAAATTTAAAATAACGAATAATTTCTTCAATTCCATTCCTAATACCGCATGGTAATGTTAAAGTAAGAGGATTAATCTTTGAAAATTTTAAGCGAGAAGCCTGATATTCATAGTAAGATAATCTGCGATTATAAAGAACAGTATTTTCAACTTTAGTATTAGCAAATACGTATGGGTCAACTTGATGATTCTCATTTAAAATTTCATTTAATAAAGCCCCATACCTTTTACCAATTGTACCAAAATAATAAGTCTCATCGAAAATAAATCCATTATTATTATCGTTTGGTTTAAAATATGGGTGAGTTGAACTATTATAAGAACCAACTAAAATATCATTAATTTTAATATTGAATATTGCAGCATCAGTATCGATTTCTACATTTATATTGTACCAACCCTCCTGCGCCTCTTGAAGATCCCATTCATGAGTTATTGTATTTTGTTCATTTAAAATCAAATTAAAATATAATTTATTATCATTAATTTTATCTATGATATAGTTAGAATCAATAATACCTTTAAATGTAGAAATTGGTAATTTATTAATGTTTGTATCATGAACGATTATACGTTCACTATTGATTTGATATTCTACAATAGTTACGATATTTTCCGAAGCAAGCACTGCAAAAAATGAGTCTTGTTCTTCTAATTCAGAATCTATATAACGATAATAATCTAATGAAATCATTTTATCATAATTATCAAGGGGATAATTATAAATTTTATTTTTACTTCTATTATATATTTCTAAACCTTTACGTCCCTTACTCTCAAATCCTCTTAATAAACCAAAATAACCGTTAGGTCCAAAAGCTATAGAATCTATAGATATATCAGATGTAAATTCTGCAAATTTAGAAGCGGCTTCATCTACATAGAGTTTACCTAAAGATTGATTGAAAATATAATACCATTTATCTTCATTATCAGCATAATCCTTTATGATGCCGTAAACACTATCTTTATCATGTGTAAGTTTAAGTATATCATAATTAAAGGCATATAATACATCTTCAAGCATGAATATACTTTTGATTGTATGAGCTGTTTGAATTAATGAATCTCGACTAGTTAAATTAAAATTAATTAAATATTCATCTCTCCCTAGAATACGTGAGCCAAACTTTTCGCCATTTAACGCATTTTTATCAATATTATTTTCGGGATTTAAAATAATTTTTAAAATATCATCTCCACCATTTATAATAGCATAGAAGTTCCTATTATGAGTTATAATATGTTTTGATGATAATTCTTCTATAATATTTCCTTTGAAATTTTTGTTAGATTCGTCTATTATACTCTTTAAGTTTATTTTATTTTTTATACGTAAATCAAAATCTAGAATAAAAAGAGACTCATTTGAGAATATATATATATCTTCGAAAACTCTACCTGTAACAAGATACTTTATTTTTTCATTATATTTCTCTGTAATATTAAACTCGTTAGTAATGTAAAACTTATTATTCATTAAGTAAACACACTCTTCAGTAGCATAATATGTAAAAGGAGTTAAGTCTTTACGATTTTGAATATTGAAACCATATTTATAATCGCAGCCAAATAATTGTATTCCCATCTTTTTCTCTGGACTTATGAATATATTTGTATTAAAATTAATGGAATGAGAACCATTAAATTGTTTAACATCTATTTTTCTCCATTGGCCACTATCGAATTTAATTTTATCTTTTAACTCTACTCGATTACTATTTTGATTTTTTACATAATCAATACGATTTTCTGCACAACTATTGAATACCTCATCTATCATATCATAAGAGAGTCGAGAATATTTGTATGTGGAATTATCGGATATAACTAAATCTGATTTTTTATCAATATAACCTCGTTTAGAAAGTTCATCATTAAATTTTTTTAATTCTTGCTTTTCAAACGCTGTATATTTGGAAGAAATTTCTTCATTACTTAATGCTTCTGGAAGATAAAACTTATCGATAGCATTTTCAAATGAAAGGGCAAAAATCTCTTTATCGTCCAAATTAGATTTCAATGCTTCAGCACGAGATACCATATCAGGATAATAATATCTGTCTAACCAGACCGGTTTAGAACCATCTTCTGCTTGATATAGCCATGTACAAAGATATGTATTATTGTTTATACTATTAGTATGGCTTTGTAATTTTTGAAATTTATCTGCAAAATATGGAACGTTGGAACCAAATGCACCGTTTCTTACGAATGCAGTATCATTTATATTCAACTTTTTATAAGGATATATAGAAGATATACCATCTTTAGATGAATTTAATTTAAAGATACAATCATCACCAGGACTTAAATGATATAGTTGGTCAGTAAAATTAAAAGTTAAGGTTATATTTTCAGTACCTCTTTCTTGATTGTAACCACTGTTAATTGTGGTATAATTTCTAAAGTCTACTAATGGAGTTTCTATTATTTTTCCATTGCTAGATTGCACTAAGTTATTACCGTTAACTGAAACTCCTTGATAAGAAAAATTATTTTTTAATGGAATAAAATTAACTTTATTATCAGGATTTGAGTATTCATGATGAATTAAAAATTGAGTTTCCAAATCAAATGCAGATTTGTCTTCATTTACTGCATCAATCGCATTAGATCTATCGTAGGTCACCCATGAACCATTAATAAATGATTGGAGCACCTCGCTCGCCTCATTTATAAAAATTGTTGAATATAGATCTTCTACAACACTTTCAATTTCAGTTGTATTATCTGAAGAGCGTTCCAGAGTTAAGTGCCAAATATTATCAATATTTTTACAAACTACTTGATACAAATATAAATTAGTTGCATCGACTCGATATAGTCTTAGTGTATTTTCAAAGATATGATAAATGAAATTACAGGTTTCACTGTTATATTTCTTAACGGCTTTAAAGTTCTTATCATAAGAAAGATAATATGTAGAATCACCAAATGTATGACTAATTCGGCAATTCATATTGTCTAAACACTCTACTCTAAAAAGATAATTTACGTATGTATCTGAAATCTGATTTACTAACTTTATAGAAGATACATTTATATTAGTTTCTAAAGTATCAAAACTTTTATCTACTGCTAACCAAATATCAGGTGTATCAGGTTGTGGTTTTTTACCAGTAAAGAAACTAAGAGTTGTTACAAAGTCAGGATAATCCGTCTTTTCTAAATTTTTAATTTCTAAAATTTCAGAGTTTTTTTGTTTTTTAGATAAAAATAAGTTACTAAAATTATTTGATTTAACATCATTTAAATCCTGAAGAGCCTTATATGCAAGATATGATATACCATTTGTAGAGCTGATATATTCATTTTTTAAAGTATAATAATCATCATTAAAAGATAAATTTTTATACTTAATAGATTCTTTAATGGTTTTTATTTCTAATGCCACGAAGTTATTTATTAATAATAAAAAAGGCAGACTAGGGTCTGCCTTAAATCTTAAAATAAATTTGGTGGATTATTTGTTTGAGAAATGGGAGGTTCTTCCATAAAATCTCCTATCACTACATTACTAGTTAACATCAATCCAGCAACTGATGCAGCATTTTGCAAAGCCGTGCGTGTTACTTTATAAGGATCGATAACACCTGCATCCCACAAATTTTCTAACTTTCTAGTTTTAATATTATAACCGACACCATCATTAGTTTTATTGTCTGCGACTTCTTTAATCAGCGGATAAATCTCGCCTTCCCAAATACCTGCATTAGAGCAAAGAGTCATAAAGGGTCGCAAAAGCGCATTTTTCACAATAGAGGCACCGAGATAAGATGCTCCATTTGTTTTATCTTCTAATAAAGAATTGAATTCCGGTGAATAAATTGCTTTAATATATGAATAAGAACCACCTGGTACAATACCTTCTTCGAGCGCAGAACGAGTTGCTCTCAATGCATCATCAAGACGGTCATACTTTTCTTCAAATTCAATTTCTGAAGATGCACCAATATAAATTGTTGCGATATAACCAGTCAACTGGGCAATTCTCTTAGTAAGGTTTGTATAAAGAAGAGAAGTTTCATCCAAGTCTGTTCTTTGTTCTTTAAGAACTTTGATATGATTATCAATAATTTCACGGTCTACATTCACACCAATAAAGGAAGAACCTTTCGCATCAATAATAACCTTTTTACAGCGCCCCAAATCAGCGAGAGATACTTGAGACAAAATCTTATTTCCAAATTGTTCATCAATGACCTCTGTGCCATATGCAATAGCAAGGTCATTCATTGTATCAATTCGCAAATCACTAAAATGAGGGGCCTTAATTGCAGCTACTTTTATCTTACCACTTTGCTTGTTAGCTACTAAAGAGGATAATACATCAGGTTCATATCCATCTGCAATAATAACAATTTCTGCATTGTTTTTCATCACTTGCTCTAGCAATGGGATAAGATTTCTAAATGACTTCATTGTGCCTCGGTAAAGAAGAATATAAGGATTCTCAAACTCTACATTGCGTTTAACTTGGTCATTAATAAAATATGGAGAAGTACCGTCTAACCCTCTATCAAAGTTGACACCCTCAACTAAATCTAAACGAGTAATTGATGTACGAGAATTATCGATGTGTACTGCACCATCAATTCCTACTTTAGATACTGCTTTGCCAACCATATCACCAATTTCATAATCCCAGTTAGCAGAAACAGTTGCAATTTCCATAATCTTGGATGCATCGTCATTGATATCTTTACGAATATTCTTGTGAATATAATCTACTACTACTTCAACTGCATGATTAATAGAACGTTGAATATCAATAGGATTAATACCATGTTCAATATGTTTAAACCCTTCTGTAAGAATCGCATGAGCTAAAATAGAAGAAGTAGAGGTACCGTCACCCGCATCTTTACAAGTTCTGTTAGCAACTTCCTTTACCATTTGAACACCAATATTTTCAAACTCGTCAGGAAGAGAGATATTTCTTGCAACAGTTACACCATCCTTAGTTACATAAGGCCAACCATTATTTTTATAAATTACATTACGACCACCTGGCCCCAATGTAGAACCTACTGCATTAGCGAGAGTTTCAACCCCTCTAATAAGTCTTTTAATAGTTTCGCTACCAAATCGTATATCTTTAGCCCTCATTTATAAGAGATTCTATTTTAGATTTAAGAACTGGCAAACCAATTGCTCCAAAATGCACATCAAAAACCTCATCTTCTTTCATGAAAAAGAAAATAGGGACGGATTTAATGTTATATTGCGCCAGGAAACGTTGGGCCGTTTCCTCTTCATGATCTACTACTGTTAACTCTACATTTGGAAAAGATGACATAACCTTTTCTACCATTGGTTTAATCATTTTACAAACGCTACAAGTAGGAGTAGTTATTTCTATAATTTTATACATAATTACTTTTTATTAAAAAATTTTGCCTTCAAAAAACCGATAAAAACGATAAGGATATAAAATACAAAGGGAATAAAAAGAGGAATAAAGGGAACTATCCAAGAACATGTAATTGTTCCGAGACACTTTAGCGTAAACAATATAAGAGAAAGAACTTCAAAATAAGTTAAATTCTTTACATTATTAGTAGGTTGACTCATCATAGACATCATAGATTCCAATTGTGATTCATTTAATTTATTATTCATTAATTGTTAAAACTTTATTTTTATTTGTACCTCTCATATTTTCAAAGAGGTCATATCTATATACATGTTTATTATAACGCATCTTTTTCCAAAGTTTCAAATATTCTTCATAAACATCTAACATTTTCGGTCCTGAATACATTTCTTCCCTACTATTTGTCAGAGAATCGAAAAATCCGAACCATTCACTTCTACTATTCGGCAAGCAAACAATAACTTCAATTTCTCCCGTTGCGGCTCGATGTTCCAAAAGTTCTAACATATCCTCAGCTCCATTGATTAATGGAATATCAGGTCGATAAGCTTTTTGATATGCAAATTCAGAAAGAATATATCTATCAAGAATAAATCCATCTCTTTCACCTAAGATAAACTCTTTAATCATTTTAGTTGCAGTTTCGAATTGTTTCTGAAACTTTTCTCTATCTTTATAATATGTAAGGTGATAAATTGGAATATTATATATCTCAGATAACTTAGAAGCCAGGGTTGATTTGCCTGTACCATCTGGACCATCAAGTATAAAAACTTTTCTCATATATTTTATATTATCATTGTTCTGAAATCTAATTTAAATATAATATATGAAGGAATTGATCAAGAAAGTGCAAGATCTTGTAAATGTTACATCAGATGGTGTAATTGGACCAAAAACATTAAGCGCTATTGCTGAAATATTAGACATCACACCAGCGGCTTACCAAAAAACAACTATTAAAAACATTCAAACCGCCATTGGTGCATCTCCTGACGGAATCATTGGTAAAAATACGTTAAATGCTTTAATTCAAACACTTTCATCGATGAATATCAGTAAAAAAGAAGTTTCATCTGAACTGAAAAAATATATTGAAAAACCAATTCAATTTACTAAAGTAAATTATAAAACTCAGACAGTAACTCAGAAAAAGATAAGAACTAATAACTCAATTTTCGGAAAAGCTGGAGACGAATCTTACCTCGTAAATGTCCCCGTTCCTGAAAATTATCCTTTACGTTATGATGGAAAGCGAGTAAAAACGATTAGAATACATAAACTAGTTGCGGACCGTCTTGAGGCTGCACTTAAGGACATTATTAATCATTATGGTGATGACATTGAAATCGTAGCTCCAGGTGCTTGTGTTTATGATGGTTCGTACTATTTTAGAAACTCTCGTAATGGTTCTTCTCAATCAATTCACTCATGGGGATTAGCATTAGATTTTGATGCGGGTAATAATACTATGAAAATGGCTGCACCGAAAGCTAGACTTTCACAAAATATCTATAAGCCATTTTTTGACATTCTTGAACACCACGGCTTTCTCAGTCTTGGTCGTAGAGGTAACTATGACTGGCAACACGTACAATGTACATTGTGGGGTTAATTTTATAATAGTTAAATTTCTTTTTTAGGGTTATCGTTTTCGATAACTCTAAAATTTTATAAATATTTTATACTTAAATGGACATGCATCCAATAATTAATAAATAAAAATATAATGATAGAAACAATAAAATCGAACTTATCAGGATGCGATCTTCACTCATCTACTATACGAAAATTTTATGAAGATTTTCCAGAAGTAAAAGAATATGCTAAAAATGAATTGAAAAAATGCCCAGAGTTACAATCTATAGGTTATTTTGCTATATTAACAGTAAAAAATTTAAAACTTCAAAAATGCCCTAATTGTGGCAAATTAATGGACTATGAAAGAACATATAAGAATAATAAAAAATTTTGTAGTCGAAAATGTTTTAATGAAGATAAAATGAAAAAGAATGGAACTTTTGGAAAAGAACGAAAAAATCATTGCAGGTCAAGTAATCCAACTTATAATAATGTTATAAAGTTTGAAGAAATTAATAAAAAAATTTTACATAATTTATTTTCAAATAAATCATCACGTTATATAGTTCAGCTATATAGGAAAAGTGAGCAAGTGCGTAAAATAGCTGACGAAGAATATAAAAATAATAATAATTATCTTACACCCTGTAATGCTCTTATATGTATCTGTCATGATATAAAACTACCTAGATGTGGGGTATGTGGAAAAGAGATGAAGTATCAAACTCATAAGAATAGACAGACTTTATATTGCTCTAAAGAGTGTGCAAAAAATAGTAGCACTTATGTAGAAAAACAACGAAAAAGCAGATATGCATTATTTTATAATAATACTGTAAAATTTGCAAAGGAAAAAAATTGTGAATTATTAACACCCCAAAACGAATACAAAGGAGCACAAAATAATAATAGATTTAGATGTTTAATTTGCAACAGAGAATTTAGTATAGAATTTTCATATAATATAAAAAGAGATTTAAAATGTCCTTATTGTAAACATGTTTCAACATTTGAAAATGAAATAAAAAAGTTTATATTAGAAAATAATATTAAAATTATAACTAATAATAAATCATTTTTAAAGAATAACTATGAAATTGATATTATTATTCCCAAAAACAAATTATGTATCGAGTGCAATGGCATTTATTGGCATAGTTTAACGCGCGGAAAAGATAAAAATTATCATCTTTCAAAAACATTAGAATGTGAAGAAAGAGGTTATAAATTGTTACATATTTTTGAAGATGATTGGAAATACAGAAAAAAGGCAGTAAAGGGGATAGTTAAAGATTTACTTAACAAAAATACAATAAGCATATCTCATAAAAAATGTACAGTTAAAAAGCTAGCTTTAAACAAAGCTGAAAAGTTTATAAGAAAATATTCACTTTTGCTTGATTATAAAAATAAATTAAGCTACGGTATTTTTTATAAAAATAGATTAGTCGGAGTAATTGTAACAGAAAATAACAAAATACTTGATATATGTAAAATCTATAATTTAAAAATCAAAGGACTTGAAAAAATTATAAAAAATAATTTTTCTGATTATTTTTTATTGATTAACAATAGAATTCCAAATAATTATATGATTAATATCATTGAAAAGTTGCCTCCCCGTAAATTTTATGTAGGAGGCGAAAAACGATTTATAAACAAACCAAATCGCAAAACAATATATGAAATATATGATTGTGGGTATTCTTTAGCATCTTTATTATAATATGGGAAAACATTGGCAGAATCCTCCTTGGGATAAAAAAGAAGTTCGTAGGCGTGAAGAGAAATTTCCACATATACGAGATCCAAAGGATTATAAAGATAATGCACAGCATCTGCATAGATTTAATAAAGATTATCGTAAAAAATTTAATACTGAGAACCGATATCAATATTACTCAGATGTTTCAAAATATATGACAGATTTCGGGATTTATAAAAAAATGTCTCAGTTAGTCAAAGAAGGTTATTTCACCATAGATTATATAGGAAATAGAAAAATAATACCTAGTTCAGAAGTAGAAGAAGAATTATTTCGACGTGAAATGTGTACCTTTAGAGACTGGACCATATGGGATACAGATAAGCAAAGAAAAATTGCAAAAAAGAAACAATCTGCTGCGAAAAGGCGTTCCAAACGATTTTATATAGAAATACCAGGAAGAAAGAAACTATGGTTCCGGAACATATGACGTAAAACGATATAAGCTGGCAAAGGATGTCGCCACATTACTTCTAAGTAATTTATATATTTTTGATAAAAATTCAAAATATTATCTTAATGATACTCAAGTTAGAAAATTAGTAAGAGAAAAAATGTCATCACGTTTATTTGAAAAGATAAACATAAAAGATACTATCCTAGAGATTAAAAGTAAATTATTAAAAAAATAATAAATAATAATAACTTATGAATAGCTTAGTAAGACCAGATCAAGAGTGGTTAGATATTTCACAAAATGCAGAAGTACCAGCAACTAGAATGTTTACATCTGAATCTTACTATAGGAGTTTTTGGTCAATGGCAGAACATGGTGTCGTTCTCGTAGATAATAATAAACAAATTATATATGCCAACCCTCATTTTGTGCAATTAATAGGCATAACAGGTGCTGAACTTATTGGTAAGAATATATCAGAAATAGTCGATACACGATACTGGAATGTTGATAATGTTAATATGAATGCTCTTATCCGTGGCGGCCAATATTCTTATATTAATGAAGAAAATTTAGTAGGATATCATGGTAGAGATGCTGAACTTATACCAGTTCGTATTATCGTAACAAGAGTACCATCAACACTTACTGAAGACTTTCAACACTTTATTGTTCAAATTTATAAAATAGAAAGGGCTGCCCACATAAATGGGCAACCTTTTGTTAATCAAGTTGAACAAAGTTATGCAAATATTTTCAAAAATCTTCTTACACAACCTTGGTTTATTAAAACTGCTCTTTGGTTTTTAGCTATACTAGTTATTATGCTTACTTTATCAGGTAATCTTATGCCTGTTATTGAAAAATTTATAAATTAAAAGTTAGCGCCTTCTTTCATATACCAGAAAGAAATTTCTGTATCAAATTGTTTTTTAGTTTCGAGTTCTTTAACCCAAATTTCATGGAGAACATTTCGATGTTTATCATTAAGTTTAGACACTTCAATTATATTCCCACCTGAATATCGAAAGTTAAGATTATTAATTTGTGCTTCGTAAAAATTATCACTCATCTTCTGAATCTTCTTTATATTCTTCGTAATTTTCTAACCAATCAAGTAATTCACCAAATGAACCATTGGCACCACTAATTAAGTCATAAAGCTCGTCGGTTGCTCGACCTAGAATGGATTGGAATTCATCATCATCAAATTCATCACCCAAATCTGCTAACTTTCCGGACTAATGTATCCATATCGTCAGCAAATTTGCTTACTCGTTTACGTAAAGTATTAATTTTCATTTATATTATCTAATTTTAAACCAAAGAACGAAGTTTATTTAGCGCCTTTAATTTTATCTTTATAAAAATGTAGCATAAATCTTACTTCTAAAATCATAGCATTACATGGAATATATGTCCAACCCTTAGAACGATCATTACAATGCATTAAGAATACATGTCGTAATTTACGCCCAGAAATAAGAGAATACATATATGCATAAAGACTTAACTGTAAAGCATATATATTATGCTGACATTGAGAAAGGTGGGAGACTGGTTCAAGCATTCTATTACCAAATGCTGAATAAAACTCAATTTTCTTATTGGTTTTAAAATCACCTATAGAAAATTCATTGTTTGGATGATCAATGATCAAATCTGCAGTTCCTGCAATTTCAAAATCATCTAACCATAAAAGCATTTCAGAATGTATAGCTTCTGCCTTTTTAAAATCATAACCTACACAATTATGAAAAGTTTTATAAAGGATTTCGTTGTTTTCATCTTTTTCACCAAATTTAATATAATTCTCCATCAATAAATGAGTAGCAGTACCATAGTCACAAGCTTGTTTAGAAGCAGCTGCCCATTCATCTAAAACTTCTTGCTGAGTTTTACCTTCTTTAATGGCCACTCTTTTGGAAATACTATCTTTATCAAATGAAGGTTCAAATAAATGAAGAAATTTAGTACCCGATAGATATTCCCTACCGGGTTTCTGTATTAAAATATTGGTGAGTTTCTTCTTTAAAAGTAATTGACATTTATATTATATTTTTTATTAATTTATATAAATGTTCTGATTATTTCATAAAGTATATTAATATAATATTTTTATTAATTTTCTTCTGTATTTATTTTTCGAAGAGGATATTTTAATAAAGTAGTACTTTTTCCTCTTATCATTTGGAATTTTATTTTATCTCCTTTTTTAAAATACATAGACATTGTTCCAAATGATGAGTTATCAGCATGTATAGTAAATAAACTTTTATCATTACAATAAATTGCATAGTGTCCTCCACCAGTTGAGCCCCAGTAAAGTTGACTTACTACAAAACAATCTTCTTCTAAAATATAATCTTTACCCCATGTCATTGCTTCTCCTCTGTCATAGTCAGGTATAAAAGAGAAATTTTCTATTTCAATTTTTAATTTTTTAATATCATCTGAAACAATCGTTTGGAAACTATTAAAATCTTCATTTAATTTTTGTTCTAAATTAGATATTGTGCTTTCTAAGCCGGATATTTTCTTATTCAATTCATCTATCTGATATTGTAATGAATTTTCTTTATTACTATCAGTTTCATCATTTAATCTTGTATTAAAATCATTTAATTGTTTTTGTATATTATCACTAACACCGTGAAGACAACCTAACTCTAAAAGACTAATTTTATCATATGCAGATAAATTATTATCAGAATTTACATATAAAACTTTATCCTTGTTATTTTCTACTACTGTAATTAAATTAGTATTTTCTATATTTTCTTTAAAAGTATTAAAAGTAGTTTTAAGAGGAAAATAATCAACTAATTTTATCTGTCTATTTTCATTTGAATTACCATTTTCTACAATAATACAAGCACTCGCAGATAAAACTTCTTCACTACCTGGTGTTACAGGAGTCATTTGTGAAATTTTTACACCCATATATAATATTTAGAGAATAAATTTTTATTATATATTAAGATAAAAATAAAAGCGGCACTTCAGTGCCGCTTTTATTTTTTAATTTTTTAATATTTTTTAACCGTTCATTTCTGAAGTTGCTACTTCCTGTGTGTACTTATTAGCTGTCATATTAAGAACAATGAATTCAGCAGTACGTGTCGGAGCAGCAGAAACATCAACTGCAAGGTTACCAGCGTTAACAATCTCAGGAGTATTATTACTGGAGTCAACAACAACAGTATAGCTATATACACCGCCTTGATTACGAATGGATTCCATATATGGCTCAATTTCGTTATAAATTGCTAACTGAGTATAAGCATTATTTGGTTCAAAGAGATAGTAACGAAGAAGTTTCTTGATTGCCTTCTCGATGAAGAGGAAGGTACGGCGGCAAGTATTCTGATCGAATGCAGAAGCTTTCTTAGAAAGAGTGCGGATACCCCAGTTAGTGATACCGATATTTGCAAGTTTAGGTACTGAGTTTACACAAATCTTATAAAGGTCACCACGCTGTTTTTGATTCGGATTTACAGCACAATCAATAACACCTTCAACAATACCGCGATTAAGACCAGCAGCTGCATACCAAGGACCTTGAAGTTGGTCAGATGCGCACATAAGAGCAGTCATATAGCCAGAAACGGGAACCCATACCTTCTCGTTAGTGTGTATATCATTAATCTTTACCCACTGAGCATATACAGAAGCATAAGAAGTAGTAAAGTTTTCTACGAGATGTTTGATAGGATTATAAATCGAAGTAGACCAAGAATGATTTACTTTTTCATCGCCAGAATAGATATTGTTAGTAAGTTTGGTTCCGTAGAGACGCTCAACTTTAGTATTTGCGCCGCGAAGAAGGGTACCACGAAGGATATCTGCTACATAGAAAGTATCACCACGTCCACCATTCTGGAAGCTATTAGCAATAGTTTGGAATGCTTCCTGAATAGCAATATAGTTATTCATAACATTTTCGGCTTCTTCAGTGAGAGATGTTCTGGATGTACGAAGGTCCTCAATACCCTGGAGAATCAATGTAGAGTCGAATGTATGATTATTTCCGCCCTGCTCTTCGTCAAGTAATCCACCATCTTCACCTGAGATTATAGAAGTATTACTTTCCTGGATAGCAGTTTTAGCATTATTTGAATATGCATAAATTGTACTTAAACCACCTTCTACTACAATATCGATATCGGGATATTCTTCATCATTAGAAATAACATCCAGAATACGAATAATCTTAGCGGGAGTATTACCAATTACCTTATTGTTTTTCTTAGGAACGCTATAGGTTGCGAAAGGATAAAGACTATTACTAGGTGAGAAACAAGCATAAGTAGCATCGTTACCTGCAAACTTATCTAACATATCAATGGAAACACCGGCACGTTTTGAAAGGTTTTTCCAGTTATTAATATTGATATTTGAAAGTTTGATTGCTTTAGAAATATCATCACTACTTGTAATAGAAGCAGGAATTTGAGAAGAAATATATTTCTTTTCCATATCCTTATAAATGTCAATAAGTTTATTGGACAAGAAACGAACTTTACCCTGGAGAGAACCATCTTCAAGTAACTTAATACGGTTAGCAATATATGGATTTACCATAATATTGATATTACGGGAACCATCAACGATATTCTCAATGAAGTAGTTCTGAGGAGATACATTGTTAGCAGTTGAATAGAGACGACCCTTACCAAGAGCAGCATTATATTTTTCGACAATACTATAAGTAAGTTTCATCGCTTCAGTACCTACAGCTGACTTAGTTAACTTAAAAATAGCAAAGTTAACAGTATCATCATAATCCTCTGTAGAAGTATCAAAAGAATTGATTGAATTTTGAAGGATATTAGAAATAGAACCCTTAACAGAAGAAGCTGTCTGGAAGTCTAAACGATTATTGGAAATTTTAACAAATTTGTTTTCGCTATCAACTTTAGAATCAATAATACCAGCTACTTCATTAGCTTTACGAGTCCAGTTTGTAAATTTAATACTATCTATAGCCTTAAGAGAATAGTCATCTGATGGTTCGTTAAAGATATTATCAGTGATACCGAAATAGTATCCTTCATAAGAATCGTTAATTGTTGCTCGAGATACGTTAATAGCGACAATTGCTGCATTCTCCAAAGTCTCTTTGAGTTCCTTACCAAAGTTTTCAATCTTTCCTTTATTAGACCACTGGAAATATTCACCCGAAATAATCTGATAATATTCACTAAGAGATACATTAAAGGTAGCCGGAGCACCAATTACATATGTAACATCCTTGCCTTCTTCCACATCAAAGTTTTCAGCGGTCTTATAAGCAGGTACAAAAGCAAATGAGATAGGTTTACTGGAAGATGTAAATTCTTTACTAATTGTAGCTTCAGTAATATCGAATATTGATGAAGAATTTTCATACTTAATATCAGCGGTAAAATGCCCGTAGATTTCACCGGTAGTTGTTACAAGCTGAGCATAAACATGAACAATAACACTATTTTCATCTGTTTTATCAATTTCAGAATAAATGCTGACAGAAGATTTGTTAGTTGCGGTTGCATCTTTGCCATAAGACCATTCTATCTTAACATTTTCAACATTACTTAAATTTTTACCTGTCGCTGTTAAAGAAGGAATTATACCCTTGGATACGCTGTGAAGTGTAAAAGCGGAACCATCAACTTCTTTATCAGAACTAATAACTACTTCACAATGCTCTATAGTAGCTTTAATAGGTTTTGCGTTATTAGTTGTTTTAGAAATAGCCACTAAATTAAAGAACTCAGCAAGTCCAGCAGCGTCAACTTTATGATAGTTATAAGACTTGGAATTATCACTGGCTTTAACAACCGGAATTGCCGGATAGGCAAGCATCGTATAGGAATTAGCTATATTATCTCCTTCGCCAGAACCATAAGGAAGACGAGAAGTAAGAAGAGTTGTTCCCATTCCAGAATTGTTAAGAATTGCTAAGCAGGTATAATAAAAATAGCGCTCTGCGTCATTAGTTGGAATACCATAGATAGTTTCGAAATCGTTAATACTTGAAATTGAGATGACTTCTTCAACTGGGCCTTGTGCGGCATAACCAGGAACAAAGACAGTAGTTCCAGTATTAGATACTATGTGTAAACTGTTATCGTATTCGCGGACCTCTACGCCCGGCGCGGATAAACTTGATACTGTTGCCATATATAATATTTAGGTTTAAAGGGTCGAAAAATTTAATTTGAGACTCTATTTTTGAGTTCATCATAAAGTACATTTCGTATTCTCATTTGAGAAAAAACGAAAGTAGCAGTAAACTCTATTTCGTCAGTAGAGGTATAATCGAGATTAATACTACTTAAATCTGTTGGGAATGCGTAAGTGAATATCCACTGAATTACTGGATTATTAAATTCATCAAGACCTACAATTGACACAGGTACTGCATATGAAGTAAAACTTTCAGAATCAGTTAAATTTTCTTCGTTAAAATGACCTTCTTTTTCACCATAAATGAAGTTAATCCATTCATAAATTGTAAAATAATTCATATAATTTGAATCAACTTTAAATGTAATTTTGAATGGGTCATAGGGGGATTTTGTATGAGTAGAATAATGTAAAGTACCACCTCCATAGTTAATAGGAGCTGCTTTAATATTAACATTTGGTACTTCAGCTTTAATGATTGACCATTGGAGAGCCTTTTTATCAATTCCTAATTTGGCATTTTTTCCAGGTTGGTTAGGCTGAAGATTTTTAAGTGCTTCCGGTAATTCAAAGATAAAAAAGAATTTATCTGCAAATGTTTTATTAAGCAGACTTTCAGTAGATTGTGAAGTTCGTTCGTCTTCCATAGATATAAAAGCTCCTAGAATATTTAATTCCAGGAGCAGAAAGAAGATTTTTGAGTGTTATTACTTTTTAGACTTCTTAGATTTGGTCTTAGTGGATACGTCTACCTCTTCAGTTATTTCTGTCGATACTTCTTCAGTTTGAACTGCTGCATACATTCCATTAATAACAGCTTTAAGTTCAATGATATCATTTTCTAACTTAGCAATAATTTCTTTATAAGAATTGTTAAGCTCTTCAATTTTCTGATTTACATATTGTTTGGTTTCTGCTTGACTAATGGTATCACCCTTGATGCGAGAAATACGACCATCCTTAAGCGCAACAAGATAAGCACCTTCTGGAGATACAACAGGTGCAGCATTAATATTCATGATTTGTGCCATGACTATATTTAAGCTTTAAATAATTATTGTGTTAAACTCTAGATCATACGAGTACAATTTTGAAATAGAAACAATTCTTCAACAGTTTATAGCTATCATTGATAATGCTATTGTTATGCGTTATTCTAAAAATAGTGAAACTGGAGAAAGAGAACTAGAAGAAGTAATAAAGCCTGGATATATTTTAGGTACAAAACAACGCGTTATGCTGGATATTATAAACAAAGCTAAAAACTATGAGCTTCCAGTTGTTATTATTACTTTAAGTGGGATATCATTTGTTAAAGAACGCCAAACTGGGAACAATAGAGATTTTAATATTCAAACAAAAAATGTTATCTCTAGCTATGCCAGACCAACACCAATTTCTATAAAGGTAGAAGTTACTATAATGACAAAATATATGACAGATCTTTATCAAATTTATGGAAAATTGGCCACTCAGTTCCAACCTGCTCTTGCATTCTCATGGTTTGTTCCACAAATATCTTCTACTAATTGGGTAGAATTAAGAAATAAAATAAAATGGGACGGTGAACTTAGCTTAGATGTTAGAACTGAAGCAAAAAATAGTGATGAAGATAAGTTTACTGGTAAAATGAATTTTACTATCGATGGTTGGTTATTCCCAACTATGAATGAATGCAGTAAGAATATAATATATGATATCGGAACTACAGTAGTCCCAAGTGAAGAAACTTTAAGCAGAATTTATGATGAAATTGGCGCCTTTAGACCGTTAGTTTATTCAGTATTAAAAGGAGAAGATTGGAAAAAATATAATAATCCTCGTGAATTCGCAACTGCTCATCCTACTATTACGAGTTTATATTATAGTTCATCACAAGGCTCTAAAGAGTTTAACTTAATTATAGATAAGTTCAGAGCTGAAAAATATAAACTTAGTAAAAATACTCTTTTAACAATTAATGGTTATAATTTTAAAGATGCCAAGGTTTTGTTAATTCCTCAAAGATTAAGAGACAGTGTAAAAGGAGTTGAGTATTATGTTAAAGAATATACCGAACAATTGCATCCGTTTCCAAATTCTCTTCAAGAAAAAGAATCAGTTGTTAAAGGTTACTTATTAAATATTAGAAAACAAACTGAAAATCAAATAGTCGTTGATTTCAAAGAGCCTTTATCTATTTCGGGAAATTTTGATATTGCGGTTCTTAATGAAGTAGATTATGATCTTCTCAGTAAACGTAAAGGATTTATATTAAAAAGTTAAAGAATGAAAACAAATCAATTCAAAACAAATCTTTCAAGAGCTTTAGGAAATTATCTAAAGAATACAAATTATATTGGTGATATTATGCGCAATGGTATTGCCACTCTTTCAAACCCAAAGTGGGAAGACTTTGAGAATACCGGTATTCGTCGCAAAGAAGCGTTGGTTAATAATTCAGTTTCTCATGGTCTTGTTCATATGGATAATACTGCTGCTGTTGCTACTGGTATCGGTGGGCAATATAATCCCTTTGCTAACGTTCTTTATGCATCTCTTGATGCAGCAAAGGCTAATCGTATTTATGAGTATCGTTTAATGGCTTCTTATCCAGAAGTTGGTGATGCAATTGAAGAAATTTCTAATTCATTCATTAATGAGGACCATAAAAAGCGAGTTATTAATTTTAGATATTTGGATAAAAACTTATCAAATGAAAATAATAAGCGTTTAAGCGATGAATTTGATTATTTTATTAATCTTTTTAATCTTAAAGAAAAGGGCAAAAAATATTGTGAAGATTATTTGATTGATGGCGAACTTTTTCTTGAATTAATTGTTTGTACCGCCGCTGAATCTACTAAAAAGAAAGGTATTGTTGGTGCTCTTAAGCTTCAAACCGAGTTAATGGAAGCTCACTATAAGGATAAGTTTAATGGTGTTATCGCAGCTTTTACTGGAAAAAGTGTAACGTTTGAAGGTGATAACAACAATAACATTATTAAGATGGAGCATGTACCGTACCAAGCTAACCAGGTGCTCTATATACATTCTGATAATTGGGATCCTACAGGTGAGTTTGTTATTCCTTATATTGAAAGAGCTCGTAAGCGTTATATTCAGCTTTCATATCTCGAAGATGCTATTATCATTTATCGCTTAGTTCGTGCTCCTGAACGTTTAATTTTCAAAGTTGATGTAGGTAATCTTCCTACTGCTAAGGCGGAGGCACATCTCCAGCGTCTCAAAGACCGTTATTTTAAGTCTAAGGCATTTGACCTTAATACCGGTGACATTACACAAAAATTTGAGCCACAGTCAATGCTTGACTCTTTTTGGGTCGCTAAGAGTAATGGTAATGAAGGCGTAGATGTTCAACAGCTTCCTGGTGGTCAGAATCTTGGTCAGCTCGATGACCTTAACTATTTCATTAAAGCTCTTTATCGTGCCCTTCGTGTACCGACTAATCGTTTAGAGTCTGAGTCACAAGGTGCAATTGATTCTTCTACTCTTCTTCGTGAAGAAATTCGTTTTGCTGAGTTTATTATCTCTATTCAGCGTAAATTCGCAGAAGCCTTTAAACAGGCATTCATTTCACACCTTAAGTTTACTGGTCTTTACCAGCATATGAAACTTAAGGAACATATGTTTGAGCTTGAGTTTGTTCCTCCTACAAACTATTTCTATATGCGTAAGCTTCAGGGTATCCAGATTGCAGGTGATGCTTATGCTAAGATTGCAGGTATTGATGTAATTTCTAAGACTTGGACTCTTAAGAATGTCATGGGTCTTACCGATAATGAAATTTTGGAACAGTATCGTATGCGTAAACTTGAGGCTGCTCATGAATATGAAATTGCCCAAATTACAAATGCTGGTCCTAACTGGAAGACCGTAACGCTTATGCAACAGGCTGGTGTCGGTGCTGATGGTGGTGCCGGTGATGCAGGTGGCGGAATGGATATGGGCGGTGGCATGGACCTTGGTGGCGGTGACCTCAGTGGTGGCGGAATGGATATGGGGGGAGGAATGGATGCCTCTGCTGATGGAGCAGTAGAAGCTCTTGACTCTAATCCAGGTGGAGATATGGAAGCACTTTAATATATGAGTACTACTGACGACATTAATGCTCTTTTAGGTATTACACCTTCTGAAATTGTAAAGCAAACTAAAGTAGTTAAGAATGAGCTTGCTTTACCTAATGCTAATCACTTAGAAGAAAAAATTATATCTGAAACGAATGATATAATGGATTCTGCTAAAGGTGCATTAGAAAGTGTTTTAGATATGGTGCAAACGTCTCCTCAAGATGCCGAATTAGTGGAAGCAGCAGCTAGTTTTGTTAAAGCACAAACTGGGTTGATTGATGCACTTAGTAAACTTCATCTTAATAAAGAAAAGCATAAACAAAATATGGAGCTTACAAAAATGCGCATTGCCGCTGACCAGCAAATGAACACTGAAAATAATCAGACTAAAGTATTGTTATCTCGTGAAGAAATCATGGCACGACTTTTAGAAGATGCCAAGAGAGTTGAAATTATAGAAGCTGACCCATTATGAGTTTTATCTATACTTCCAATAGTCCTGAGTTCCTTAACTACGTAGCTTCTGTAAAGACTCGTAATGATGTTTTGAGTGATCCGAGCCTTTGCGTTCTCTTTGAAGACCCCCATATTAAAGACAACATGGAGCTCGCTTTTTTATATAGAGAAGCTGAGTATGGTGATTATGAAGCTAAAAAAACATTTGTTGGTTTCTTTCTTGCGAATGGCCCAGAATTAGACAATGATACTTTGATGTATTTCAGAGATAAGATAATGAGTTCTACTGAATACATGGATATCTATAAAGAAAATTTTTCAGATATCTCTTCCGTTGATCAGCTTCGAATCAATCAATATAATAAGAGAACAACAGAATCGGATGATAGTGCGAACTGTCTGGAGAATCCTTGTGAATATCTTGGTCCGTTTTCTTCATCTATAGGTTTGATAGGTGATGATAGGAACTTCAATACTCTTTCAAATGTTTTTTCTCGTATTACCTCATCTGAAAACGAAATCGGAAAAGGAAAAGAGGGAAGTTTAGATGGAGATGACAAAAAATCTTCATTGACTTGGGGGAATATCCGTCAACATGTTATATCAAAACTTATACCAGATGTCGAAAAGGCTTATAGAGCAGTGATGGGTAATATGAGTTCATCTTTTGAAGATTTTGCAAAAAAATTAATTAAGCTCGGTCTCGAAAAAGAAACTAAAACCATAGGTGATAAACATGCAGAGCAAATGGCAAAGGATATTGCACCTTCTGTAAAGGTAAATGTAGTTTCCAACTTAGGAGATTGTGCTCGAATTTGGGAACAAATGAGACGTTTACGAGTATATGACCCTTCTAAAAATGCAAAAGGTCCTATTGCAACAACTCTTGGAAATAAAAATGTTGATGGAACCCCAAAGAGATTTTATAGTCCTCTCGATGATAGCACTTTAAAACCCAAACCAATTGCAACTTCAACAGTAGGAGGACCTGGAACTACATTAATTAAAGAGTCATCTCAGGCTTGAGTGGAAGAAACGGCTCTCCATATTTTAAGTCCTGCGACTGCAGTACGGTCAGTTAAACTTTTGTTTCCTGGCTGAGGGGATTTAACACGCTTATCGCTTCCGAAGTCAAAGCACTTTCCTGGAGCAGCATAAATGGCTATATGATTATTGGAGGGCTTACCTCTATCCCACATTATAATGTCGCCTGGTTGTATATTTCCCACATCAACCGGAACAAGCTTTATACCATCTTTGAAATGTTTACTTAAGTTAGTACGCCACTCGGCAGTATTAGGTATTGCTTTCATACTTGATTCCTTTAATAGTCCGGCTTCAAGAAGAATCCACCAGACACTACTAGAGCAGTCGGTTCCTCTGGCTATATATTTCATATTTGAACCTCCTGGAGCTTGGAATACTGTTCTTTGTGACTGATTATATCCAAGTTTATTAGCAACGCAAAATTCACTGACACGCGTCCCTGCATTAAGAATCATTCCTGCAATAGATGAATTATCAATATTTCCAATTGGATTTTCAGTTTTGATTTCAGAAATACCTATAGTACCTTCAGAATAATTACCTTTCATTAACTCATCTGGTATCGAGCATTTGAGTATTTTCTCGGCTTTTTCTTTCTTGTTAGGATCGATAAAAAATCGAAGGCGAATAATGCTAAATCCGTTTTTACCAGTAGGACCACCAGCTGTACCACCGACATATTGACGCCAGACTTTAGTTTGGTCAAATGATTTTCCTTCACCAAAAAGTTTTTGTTTTAATTTTTTAGGACCATATCCTATTATTTCTCCTTTGCTCCAATCATACTTGCAATCTTGAAACATAAATTTAAGTTTTGAACCATCTACTACGGTGTTTCTTCCTTTAGAAAGAGCCGTTATTTTAAAGATTGACAAATTATCTTTGATGAGACAAAACGCTGGCATAATATCGAGACGAGGACCTTCATGCATGGGAGCAAAGGATACAAATTTAATATTTCTAACTACACCTGAAGTATTAGATGTTGGGAAAACTACTTCGGCACATAAACATCCTTCACTAATGAGACTGTAAGCACTACCACCGGTATATGCACCTCCTGATGCATTACTATATTTTCTTGACTGTTTAAAGGTAACTTCCGGAAAGAAGCGTTTTAACCATGCCTCTATGTATGGTAAAGCTATTGCTGCTCCTACTCGAAAGTTTTCCACCCCTCCGTTTATCTGCATATCTAAAACTGATTCAGTTGCATTATCGGGATAACCGCATCGCCCTCCATTTAATTTTTGAACACAACTACCTAAGTCAGTACCAGCACCATCACTAGTTGAAGTTAAATCTGTAACGCGAGTATATGAACCATCTTCTGTCTCTACTGGAAATGATTGGAATAAAGTCATTGGACATATAATCTGCTTCAAAGAACTATCAGCATTAAAATATCCATCCAATACTGCTTCGGAGAATGAAACATTCCCTCCACCTGCAAAGGTTACACCTCCATATGCACTTCCTTCCGCACTATTATCTGATAAACCACCTCCCATTGTTAAAGGAGCATTAGCACCTTCACCTCCTATAGGTGAATCTACTGAGATAGGATTAAGACCTAAAGAAAACGGAATCGGATTTGGCATATGAAATATTTATTAAGGACTTAAATACATTTATGGCATCTCCTCTTTCAGCATTAACTCGTTCTATTACAGGTGGTGGAAAGGGTTTTATTGATATAAAGGTTCCTTCTTTTGGAGGAGACTTTTCATTAGGAACGAGTTCAGTTGGTTCATTAGGCGAATTAGCTTCATCGATCACTAATTCTGCCGGTAACCTCATCAAGGGAGCAAATATGCTTTATTGTGCAGGTCAAATGCTTACCAATCCTGGAATGCTTTTAAATGTTCTTGATATGGTTGGTAATAATATATTGGCCGCCGCAACCGATATGGCAGACCGATTAGCAAGTCTTTGTAGAGGGCAAATAGAACAAGCTTTATCACAAATAACAGGTACTATTGAAGGACTTGTTAAAAATGCTTTAGGTTTTTTAGGTTCAATTGTTGACCTTGTAGATAGCATTATAGATCTTATTGATTCTTTAAGCAATATAGGTAAAGGTGACTTTGATATATTCATGTCTAAAGAAGATTGTGAGTTTATGTTTGCAACTCTTGCGGCATGTATGTTAAACAAAATGTTAGGTTCTAAACTACAAAAACTTGAACAGAAAATAGCTGGTAAAATTACACAAGTTGGTACCTCATTAAATTCTGCTATAGCCGACTCATTATCTGATGTAAATACCATGAGTAGTTATCTGGAAAGAGAACGCTTTATGATGGAAAAGGCAACAAAACAAATTAAGGGTGTTGAAAACTTGTTGAACTAATTATATGAGAGCAGAAATTGGATACGTAGTTGGGAAGGACGAAACGAACCCTATCACCGTGTGGTTTCCGGGAAAGGGTGGTTATACCAAAACAGGTTCTAACCGCGGTTTTGGAAGTAATACAGGAAATATGAATCTTACAGATTTGAGCATGATTCGTATGAATTCTGAAAAATGCTATATTACAACTCCATTATCTGCTCAAAGCCCATATCTTTTTGATGATAGAAATGGTTTTGCAACAAGAGAGGATAACTCTCCCTTTATAAGCTACGAGAATGCTAAAAATGTTAGGAAAAATAAAGATGGTACAAATCGATACAGTTCTCCCGGCGATGGTAATTATTTTCAGATTCCACATGCTAATCCCGCTTCTAATTTTCTTGAAACATATTATCCTCAACAAGTTGGCGGGGTTGAGATGAATAATTATGATAATGCTCCTGGAGGTTCCTATTGTACTTTAGGCATTGGGACAAGAGTTTTAGTTATATTCACTGATAATAGTGTTTACGGATTTATAATCGCCCAGGTTCCGTATGAAGATGAGATGTCTCAGGTTATAAAGAATTTAAAAGAAGATTAATTATGAGCGAAAGTAGTGCAATAACAAAACATGATTTCTCTAAAGGTGCAGCAAAAACTACTGTTGGCATAAGAAGTCTTGGAGATAAAAGTGGTAAGTTTAATTATTCAGAAGAAATCTATACAAATGGAACTCATATAATCAATACTGAAAATGAGTCTAAGACCATTACACAAACTAATAAGGTTGAAATTAATGGTTCAAATAAAATACAATTTACTTCTGGAAACGACTCTAAGTTTACCAGTTCATTAGATGAAGGTGTTTATGGTTCCCGAACAAGAATTATAGGAAATTCTGCAGTGGTAGCACAGGGATTGCATGGCGCAGCAGATAAACTAAAGGCAACTTTAGTCGCCGCTCGTTCGGGATTTAATGATGATAGAAATGACACACCAGCTACTTCAAACCCAAGTCTTGGAAGTATACCCCCTTCAGTAAAAAATAATATTTCTTCGTTGAAAGTTGACAGCGCCACTGGAGATGATGAACCGCTTACATCAGGAGGAGGAAATATCTTTATGAGTATGGCGAGTGAAGTTCAAAAAGAAATTTCAAGCTATACTAAAATTGCGAAAAAATTTTCAGCTGATTCTGCTAAGGAACAAGCGGCAATGGCTCAGAAAAATACAGTTGAAAAATCTAAGAAAATGTTAGAACTTATCCAGTCCTTACCAGATGGACCAACAAAAACAAAAATTTTAGAGGATTATAAAAAGGGAGATACTAATGCTGTTTTTCGCAATCCATCTTCTGAGTCTAAAGAAAAGAAAAGTAAGTATGATGCAGACCAATATGAAGCAGAGGCCGCTAAAATAGTTCCACAAATAATAGAATTAGAAAAACAAAATTGTTAAAATATGAAGTCAAGAGGAGATAGTGGTATAGACCTTACACAAGTAATAGATGATAAAATTACAATAGTTGGAACGAACCCAAATGTTTTTCCTTCATGTAGAAAGGATGGAACTGGTCGTGAAATTAAAACAATTTCGGCATCATCTTCACAGGGCATAATAGAAGCTCCATCTGCTTATACTGAATGCGAGGCAATTGATAATTCAGGAGATCATCATGGTGGTAATTATACAGTTATCGCTATGAATAAATTTACGTTAGATGCGGGTGGCGGTGGTATATCCTTATCTAGTGGTGGTAATATCAATCTCATGGCAGCAGGAGGTCTTTTGAATCTAGTCGCTCCCGAAAATATTTCTACTATTTCAAATGTTGTAAAGATTGTCAGCACAGAGATAACAATTCTTAGAGGACCACAACTTTATATAGATAGTGATAATATTTTGTTTGCTTCCACTGCTAAATTTGCTAAAAATCTCATAGTTCAGGGCGGAGCCTTTATTAATGGTGAACTTTATATTAATCATATGACAGCTCCTCACCAGGTTATGGACACATCTATGAGCAATATCCTTCCTGTATATTTTAATACACCAACTGTCTTAACTGGCATTGTCAATTCTACTTGTATGAATCCAGTTCTCAGTTTATTAGGTGGTTTAGTTACGCCAGTTCAATCCACTAATTATGTTCAATTTACATTGGACCCGATGACCACAACAGTTGCACAAGGAAAAGTCCTTCCCCATAAGCATACATATAGACATGCGGCATGGTCACCGGTAGAAGGTTCTAGCGGGGTGTGGGCAGAGGCAGAAAACTTGAATAAAAATGAAGTTTTTCCTGCTAAAAAGATTGAAAACTTTGGAGCATCGATGGATAAGATATTAGATAAAGCTAAAAAGAGATTTACAAACTCCTTTACTGATCTAATGACTTCTTTAATGAGTGGAATATTCTCTTAAGAAATACTGCAAATTTTATTAGCATGTATCATATTAGAATATGAGTTGTTATTAAAAATATGTGTTATTGCAGTAGTATAAGCCAAAACAAAATTATTTTTAAGAGCTTCTACATTACCTATACCACCTGTGCTTGATTCATTATCTTTATCAGATAATTCAGTTGTTATTTTTATTATTTCACCCGGGTGTCTGAGGGAGGCGCCATTTATCTTGAAACTAAACATTGCATTTAAAAAAATAAAAGATTTTAATGTTCTTCCAACATAAAATAGTGCTTCTTTGGTAGTATCAGAAGTTTTAAGCATTATTGTGTTAGAGTTAATTTTAGCAAATGTCTCTCCATCGCCACCCGTAAGATTAGCTGTTTCCATTTTATGAAAATGAGGGTCAATAGACGGTTGGATTTGTTTACCTAATTTAGAGCCGATGTAACTTTGACCTTCATTAAGAAAGGCAGCTTTATAAAATTCATAAATCCAATTGAAATAAACTAATAAATTAGCACCTCCACTAGGAGTTTCGGATAATAGAGATAGATTTTTCCAACCAAAGCCTATTAAAGAATTTGGAGGCATGATATCTATATTTTCAGAAATTGGACTAATTACAAGCCCGTTACTTGGTGTAAAATATTCTTCAATTTGTTGCAATTTACCTTTAGCGTCTTGAAGAGGATTAATATTTTCATATATTAAACACTTTTCTATCTTATTAGTAAAGGCCATTTCGAATGGCATTAAAATACATTTTGCCGTAAATTCTCGTTTAATTAATTTACTAGTTACATTAAGAATAGAACTAGTAAATGCTAACGTTTTTAATGAAGAATTATTTTCTTGACGGTTAAAATATTGTTTATAGTGCGCGCTAAGGTCGGGGAACTCATCTTGTAATATTATTGGCAAAAGAACGTTCCCTGGAATATCACCTTTAAAGTTAGAAGGTGGTTGAACCTCTCTAGCAGTATACTTATGAATATGATTTAACAAGTCATAACAAGTTGTAACAATTGGAATTTCATACAATACTATGCCTTTAATAATATCATTAATAGAGTCTGCAACATCATCAACTAATGTTATTTGAGTGTTTATTGAAAAACTTTTATTATGGTTAAAATTTATGATTTCGCCAGCAAAATCCAAAAGGGTTTGGAGTAATTCTACAAAATTACTTGAGTTAGGGAACTCTGGGTGACGCAATAAAAGATTTCCATAAGATACTTTTTTTAATGTTGCAGAAACTATATCTAAAAGTTGTATTCTATATATAGTAATAGGGTTACCATCTGGAGATATTGGCTCCATGCTTTCTATCTCAAAAACATATGGTTGATAAACAAGGCCTTCTTCTTGCTTGCAATTAATTTCTTTTGGTTTCGAATCAGGGTTATTACTTCCATCATCTTCCCCAAGAAGCTCAAATATAGTAACTACAAAATAAAAATTACTTTGTCCATTTAATACACTTGTTAGAGAACCGGAAATATCTTCAATTTCAACTGAAGCATCTATACCAAATTTAGTAACCTTTTGGTCAATAATTAAACTCTTAACTTCTTTACCATATCGGCAGTGAAAAATATCTTCTTTTTTCATTGTTGCTTTATCAATAAAAAAACAAGAAATCTTTCTACGCATACCATCATTGAAAGTTTGTGATTGTATAAGTTCAAATCCCGAGTATGAGGCAAGAGTTTCAAAAAGGTCATCGGAGGCAATGGTAGTTGAAGAAACCGTTGTCGGTGTTGATGGAGAAGAGCTATTAAGCGTTGGGACAGAGTTTAGTACAGGATTATCTGGCATTTTCTTTAATATTTGCTATAATGTAATCTAGATATTCGGGTTTTATATAATAAATTTCGGAACCGCTTTTAGCATAGAAAATAGACGAAGGATTTATGTTACATAATACCCACCAATAATCAATTGTTTCATAAAGTTTATAGCTTAAAACTGTCCAAGCAATATCATCAGTCACAAGAATCTTATCATAAATGGGTAACGTTAGATCATCTGGAAATGCTACACGTTTATTGAGCAAATAAAATAACTTATTTTCTGATGTTCTATATTTTCTAAAGATATCTGTGTAATTCATTTTAAATTAAGCGGATGTGGTTGGTACTTTATCTGCTGAACTAGTTTCAGTTTTTATTGAGTTATATATTCCAGACAACATTAAATTTGCGCTGTGACCGATTAAACATTTAAATGTAATAGTTACTTCCCACGCTTCAGGCACGTTTACAATAAGAGCACCACTATCGAAAAAGTTCTCACAATTAAGCGTTCTAATCATCCCATGCGGTACTACGTTAATGCCGCTTACACAACATACTGGAAGATGTTTCGCACCAGGAACAATAACATCATATAATACAGGAGGCACAAACGAACCTACATCTATTCTCATCGGTAAATTACGTAATGTAAAAAGATATAAAAACTTATAGTTTTGTTTCCAAGCATTCAAACGAGTAGTATTATATAGGGTAAAGTTTACCTGTACAGAATCACCATCTTGAGGATAAACATAACTTTTTGCCATTTCTCTAATACGTCCTACGTCATCACCCTTTCCTGATAAAAAGTTTTTAACATTGTTAAGAAGATTTGCTCCAACAGATACAATATCAATTCCTTCCATCATTATATCAACGCCCATTTGAGGAATACCTGGAAGTTTATCACCATTGCCCCATTCACCTTTCAAATCACCAATGGATGCCGAGGGGGTTAAAAGTGGAAAAACATATTTCTTACCCGTTTCTTTTGTAATATAAAGATATCTATATGGATGAAGTAGAGTAGTGTTAAGATTATTTTTGCTTAAAAGCTCCTGAAGTCCCTTTGTTTTCTCGCTCAAAAATTTTTTAATTTCTGACATAAATCCCTTCAAACCTTCTGAATTTTCTTGAGCAGGTTCAGGTGTTGATTCTGCTGGTTTGTCTGAGGGTTTTTCAGTAGTTGTAACTTGTTGATTATTGTTAGGGGGAGTTTCAGGAGCAGGTGTAGTAGGCGGAGCAGTTTCATTAGTTGGGGGTGGTTTTGTTTGATTATTTGTATCAGTTTTTTCATTAAATGTTTTTGAAGCTCCATCTATCATTGATGTAATACTTTCTACTGATTTTTTAGCAGTTTCAGTAAGAAAGTTAATCATATTAAAGATATTTGCTATACCTGCATTAGCGGCAGATCTTCTTTCTATAACATAGCAAAACGGAATATTATTATTTTTTCTAATTTTTTCTTTTTTACCTGATACACTTATAGTTACACTACTACTTCCTACAACACGAGAATCATTAATCCAAGAGTAATCATTTAGAATATCAACTACTTCAGACGGAGCAGAGTCTACTCCAACCTTATATGACTTATCAATATATTTTAGTTGTTCCTTTTTTAAGATATCAGATGTAGACGAACTCATTATCATTATTTAGGCCCAAGAAGTTACACTGGACCATAGTTCGTTAATATGCTTTTTGGCTGAAGTAGTTACATAATTTGCTGCCGTTTTGACTGCCTTTTGAGCTCCTTGAACAATTGGTGAATTAATAACCTGAGTAACAGCGCTATCATCTTCAAGTATCTCTTTAATATCATCAAGAATTTCGTTTTGCTTTTCTATAGTTTCATTATTAATTTTAGCTAATCTTAATAAGTTATTAGAGAGATTAGCAAACGATTCTTTATTCAAAGGCGTTATATGATAGGTATTAACCGAGTTATCATTAGATGACGTAGAAACTACATTAAGTTGTATTTTACTTAAGAAATCTTTTACAAAAGAGGCCCATGTTGAAGTGAAATTAGATTGAATAGTTTTATCATAATTTAAAAATGCTGTCTGAATTATGCCAATAGAATCAAGAATCATTTTTCTACCTTCCATAAAACGAAATTCAGCAGATTTACCGGCCGCCATGGCTTGTCTTAAACGCATCTCAAATTTTTCTTCTTCTGACATGTTCTTTAACTTATCAGCTGCTTGAAGGTCTGCGTTTAATTGCATATAATCTTGCAAAGATTTAACAGCGGTTTCTTGCATAGAATTTATTTTTGTCTGGTCTGCTCCTTGTAAAAGATTTATTTCTTTTGAATCGAAAATGAGACCGTCAGATTTAGCGCTGTTTAATGATTCCTTAACTTTTTCCATATCGATAGATGCTTCGCCTTTATCGCTAATGGTAGTATGTTTGGCCATCAATTTAGTTATTTCCTTTTGCTGATCCTTGTTAAGCTTATCAAAATCTGCACCATTTTCAGATAGAAATTTTCTAAGAGAATCTTCTGCCACTTTAAGTTTCATTGATTCTTTGTCTAAACCTTTTCCATCTTTTCCTGTAGTTATTCCAGCTGCTTTAGCCTTTGCTAATGCTTCTTTGCGTTGAGCTTCAGCTGTTTCAATGATGGCTTTATCGGCCATCTCAGCGTTAAACATTACTTTATCAGTTATAGCCTTGTTCTTAGCAGCCTGGTCAGCAGCAGCCTGGGAAACAACCGTCTTCACTTCAGCAGCTGCCTCATCACCAGATTTCTTACCATCTTCTTCTGCTTTTCCAAAAATTCTCTTGATAGGTGCAGTAATTGCATTAAGGATAGATGAACCTATATTACCTGCGGCACCTTTAGCAAAATCAATAAGGTTACTCATAATTTTACTTCCAAAGTTAAGAATACCATTAGGGCCGGTAATGAATCTATCCCAGGCACCTTTAATACCTGCCCATATATCAGGACCTATAGATTTCAACTTATTAAAAACATTTTTAACACCTTCCCAGAGTGAGCTGAGCCCTGAGCCTATCGCATTAACAATTTTTGCGACTGGGTTATTGCCGTTTTCGAAACTAAAGAAATTTAACACTGAATTAAACATATCTTTAATCCATGTCCATGCATTTTCAAAAAAAGAAACAATTTTATTTCTAAAAGCATATATAGCCCCAGCTGCAATACCTATTAACCCAATAATTAATGGCCACCAACCAAATGCTCCACCTTTCTTTTCAGTTTTTTGTTTCTCTTGTTTTTTAGCTGCACCTTGAATAGTCTTTTTATCATTTTTGATAAGCATTTCACTTTTTTTCTTTTCTTTTTTAAGCATTTTTTCCAAAGAACTAAAAACTGGTGAAAATAATTCTTTACCAATCTCAGCATATCGTTTAGCTTCATCTGATGTTAAAGAACTTTCAACTTTAGGATTTTCAACTATATTTTCTTTTTTCTTTAATTTTTTGTCATCATTTCCTCTTATTTCATTAAGAGTTGTTGTATTTGCTTCGATAGTTTTGGTATTTTCTATCAATGCATTTATTACAAAATCTGGAAGCTTATCAGATGACATCAAAATTATTTATTAAATTAGTTATAAACTGTCTGCATCTGTTTGCGGGTGCTCAATATTTGAAAAATTGAATACCATTTTTGAAGTTTTGAACCTTGTAAAAAGTTACTATTTTTACGTTCTTCTTCATAGGACCTACTTTCTGAACGTAAATTAAATTTAAGTTTATTGGCTTTATTTATGACTGTCTCAAATTTTTCTTTCTGTTTGAAATCTTTATTAGTTAGCTTAGTATAAGAATACTCATCTTTGTTAATTAAAGCTTCTCCTGCTGCAATACGAGCGGATTTTTCTTCAGCTGTTTCATTACGTTTATCTGCTTCAATTTTAAATGAATATTTTCTTGGATATATATGTGGACTTACAATCTCTTTACAAATATCGTAATATAATTTTGGGTCTAATCGATAAGGAATATTATCTCTTATGTAAATGATAAAGTTTTGCCAAATTGATACCCACATTGGTCCTTTATCTTCTTCCCCTGTTAATAATACATTAATTTCAGAAGTTGCAAAAACATTAGTTTTTTGTTCTGCTCGTTTGTTTCTAATAAACTTATCTTGAGTTTCTGCTAATAAAGTTTCTAATTTAGCAAAATTTAATTTTTCTCCTTGATTAAGTCCAATATGTATAGTGCTTCCGCTTGGAGTAACTCCTGTTTGAGAAATAGATATTAGTATTGCAGCAGTATCGTCATCTCCTGCATTTTTATATTCTTCACTTAATAACTTAAGATAATGTTTTTTAGCTTTAAAATAATCTTCAGATGTTATTTGATTTTGCTCTTCCATCTTTTGCATATATGCACGAATGCCATCTATATCTGTTTTTTCAATAACTAATTTTTCTTCTTCATCTTCTTTCTCTTCTTCATCATCTTTATCATCTTCTTCCTCTTTATCTTCTTCTCCTTTAGATGATTTGAATTCTTTAACAGTTGATTTTACAAAATCAACTACTTCAAGAACGGTTGCTATACCAGTACCAACGCTAATCAACCCCGCAACAATATTACCTACACCTGGAATTATACTACCTGCTGCTTGCATAGCAAAAAATCTTACAACAAATTTAACAAAAGTCTTAATTGCGAATTTTATAATTTTTCCAAAAAATTTATTGATTAATCTTTTGAAAAACTTAAAAACTTTACCAAAAATACCTTTTATCGCTTTAAAAATAAAGGAACTTCTTTTTTTAGGAGCTTTTAACTTTATTTTCATTGATTTTTTCCCCTTTGGAGCAGGAGGTTGAGACATATCCATTGTCCCAGGCTCATTTGGGAAAACTTTCTTTTTAGTTTTTCCCCTCAAAAAAAGATTTTTTACTATTTTCCAAATTTGCTTTAAAAATTTTTTAGCATGATTAAATGCTGTGCGAGTTAGTTTTCCTATTGTTTTACTCAATGACTTACCTATTGAAGCCACCTTTGATGCAATTTTTCCAGCTACTTTCCCTAAAAATTTAAAAATATTACTAGCAGCAGATTTAGCTTTATCAAAAACCCATTTAGATAAAGATTTGAAAATATTAGAAACTTTAATAAATCCGTTAATTGCCTTTCTAATAATAAAAGTTATTATCTTTTTTATTAATTTAACAATAGAAAAACCCTCGTCTTCTTCAATATCTGAAACTATATCATGTTCAATAATTTCAATATTACTAAGTGGAGTTTCCTTTTTTTGGAGTTTTATTAATTCTTTAGCAACGTTACGAAACCCCTTAACTAGTTCCTTTTCTACTTTAGAAAGAAAAAAATTTGAAGAGATTTTTAATCTTTTTTGATTAATCTCTACCTCTACTTGAGATTTAGTTATGTTTTCTTCTACAATAGAAGACTTTTTAGATGGCTCCTGAAATCCTGCCATCTCATCAAAAATATTAGCAGGTATTCGTTGTGTTCCATCCATATAAATTATTTAGGTAACTTAGTAATATCAGTAGTATTAGTTGAATGGAAGGCATTCGGATCATTATAACCTATATATAAAGCACCACTTCGTTGTTTAACTCTAACATTATCTCCAAATGGTAAAGAGTAATCTCCTTCAGGGGTCTGCCTTGGAGTATAAGATTTAAGCAATTCTTGAAATTCTTGAGCTGCGCGCCCGTTAATCAATATATCTCCCTTAAGAGCATTAGATTTTAGTTTTTTAACTATTTCTGCGAGGAATGGAAATACCTTTGCATATTTTGTTTCATATTCATTAGCTTTATATGGCTTCGCCTTACCTGCTATAATATTATCGTAGTTTTTACCGCTAGCTTTTTCTCCCCCTTTAGCCGCTAAAGTAGTATTAGTTTGAGAAGAATTATATTCCTTTAATAACGATAAAACATCTTTTAAAAGCATAAACTTATTTATTTCTCAGAACTAATGCATAATTATTATTATAAAAATAGAATATTACAATTTCTTAACAACTCCATCTGGAAAAAGATTAAATTTAAAAGAGTTAAAAAATAAAGATTATTTAGTTCTTCTAAAATTTCTTAATGGTGATAACTTTCAAGGATTTTATGAAACTTTAGACCTTTTGATTTCTCAATCTGTTCCAGAATTTTCCAAATTAGACATTTGCGATAAAGCATATGTTTATATAGCCTATTATTTTTATTCAGTTAAAACAGAAATTTCATTAAAATCACCCAAGTTTGACAGTGTAGAAGTTCCATTAACTATTATGCTTGATAGCTTGGAAAGCAAATATAATAAATCTCATGTAAATTGTAAGTTTTTCAAGTGGGATGCTAAAATTCATTATCCTACAAAACTTATCTTTGAAGATTATAATTCAATTTTAATAGATAATTTATCTTCATTAAGAAGTATTAACGATGTAATTCTTTCAGAAGAAGAAATCAATACTCTTTCTAAAAATACACCAACTAAAGTTTTGAACGATCTTTCGTTCGAAGTAAGTAAAAAATTAGGATTGGAAGTTGAAATATGTAAAAATATACCTAATAGTGAGGATATAATCGATAATATATTAAATCCTTCATTTTTTTATGCAATCGGACATATATACAAAGATTTATTAGATAATTTTTATAATATGCTTTATCTATTAACTCATTATGTAAGAGTAACATGGGAATCTTTGCTTGAAATGACGCCAGTTGAAATGAATATTTTGTATAAAAATTTCATTGAAGATAAAGAACGCCAGAATGAAGATAAGAATAATAATTCTATTAATATGAATGACCCAAATATAGCAGATAGTTTCGGAGGTTTTTAATGGAAAATAGTAAAACACTTGTAGTAATTTGTAAGCAAGGACGTCGTAAAGATGAATGTCCTTATATTAGGCAAGAAGGTATATGTTGTGTAGAATGTCCGTATGCAGGATATATTATTAGAGAACCTATAAAGAAAGAAGAAAATGTTGAATCCTGAAAACCTCTATTTTATAGATACTCCTATCGAAGTACAAGATAGCGAATATAATAATATTCTTGAATCATTAAACGAGATAGATATAATAGACGAAAAGGATATAGTATATCTTATTTTCGTTGGGATATATAATATGTTTAATAAACGTTGTTTTCGTGGTTATATCAGAACTTGTGTACAAAAAGACAAAAGCTTTAATGATGAACCAGATTTTTTAATTTTTATACAATAAACGCTAAATAAGATAGTAATGTTGCATAGTGCGTTCAACGAAAAAGGTCAGTCGGTTATCTCTGGTATGAGAAATTATCTTCTTGAGTGCGGTCTTCAAAATCACGCCAATGCCTTTGATAAAGCAATTGCAGAAGTAGTTTCTTATGAAACAGAAGGAGTTTATCGTAATCATTATTCAAAAAAGGTTAATAGATATCTTTGCGAGGCTCTTTTATATGTTAATACAGATGTAAAGACTTCGAATACTCAGAAGAAGTTGGTAAGAGGTTTAATTGAAAGTTATCGTAATGTTTACGGTCTTTCTACTGAAGATTTCGGATTTGAATATACATTAGAGGTTTAATTATGGCATCAATGACAGCACATGCTTGGAGTAAGGTCCGCGGAAGACTCCAGGAAATGATCGAAGAAGATAAGAGTATTGCATCTCCCGGTAGTCAAGAAGCACAAGTAACTGCTTTTGAGGACCCCACAATTCAGAAGTTTTTAAGACCTTTAATTAGTCGTCAGGGTGAAGAAAACGCATTTGAAACATTTTGCAACTATTTCGATAATACAATTAATGCTTTTATAGAAATGGGTATTATTGCAGAAGATGAGCTTGTTCCTATGAATTCTGGAATGGCAGGTTGAATAATTATTTAAACAATTTATTTTAAGCCCGAAAAATCGGGCTTTTTTTATTATGAAAATTTTGATATTTTTAAATTAATAAATGTTAGTATAACAAAAAGGTTCGCAGATGCGAACCTTTTTTATTTTTAAATTTTTTAAAGATTAAAATTAATTTCCAGCAGCTACTGTATCTGAGCCGTCACGCTTATAATAAAGGTATGAAATATGCGCTTTGATAGAAATAGCTTCACCACTAGAATCAGCTACCTTGAACTCCATATCATCAAACTTAACAAAACTTATACCATAGAAAGTAATGTATTCAATTGCATTGAGATTCTTGTCAAGGACAGCAATTGTCATAATATCGCTTGTGCTCGGGAAACGCCAGTCACCAGTTGTGCTAATATCATTGAAAGCTTGGCGAGATGCTCTTTCAAATTTCTGAGCAAGTTTAGAATCTTTATCGAGATAAAACTCAATTTCATAGTCATCATTTCCAGGATATTCAACAGTAGATTTAGTATATGGCAATTTCATCCCCATATACTTTACATTATCACCAACTGGAGTGATACGACCTGGAATTTTACCACCCTTTGCATAAACTAAATCCTCTTCACTTAAAGTAAGATTACGGCAGTTGAGCTGCATAATACGGAAAAGGTTATCGCGTGCAAAGTCTCTACTGCTAGCAACTTGAATAAATTTACCAATTGTTTGATTAACGGCCATTCTAAATTATATTTACACATTTTTTATAATCAGAACTAGTTTAACATAAAATCATGTTGAATACCATTAAAACAGATTGGACAGAAAAGTATCGCCCTCAAACATTTGAGGATATTATTCTTAATGATGATGCTCGTACTTTGATTGAAAAGTATATTAGTGAAGATATTATTGACAATATTTTGCTATGTTCTCGTCCCGGTCAGGGTAAGACTTCTCTTGCTAAGTTGCTTGCTTATAATATCTTTAAGTGTGATACTCTTTATGTGAATGCTTCAGATGAAAATAATGTAGAGATTGTTCGTACTAAGATTACTGGATTTTCTCGTACTTTATCATCTAATGGAAAGTTTAAGATTGTAATTCTCGATGAAGCTGATGGATTTGCTAACGTACAGGCTCAACGCATTCTTCGTGCATTAATGGAGGAGGTATCTGATAATACTAGATTTATTATTACTGCAAATCACAAGAATCGTATTCATGATGCTATTCAATCCCGTTGTAAGTTTATTGATATTACTCCTACAAAGTCCGGAGTTGTAAAGCGCGTTATTGATATTCTTAAAAAGGAAAATATTAAAATTAATGCTGATGTCGAGCTTCCTAAGCTGAAAGCACTAATTGAACGTTTTTATCCTGATGTTCGTTCAATTATTAAGAATCTTCAATCATGTGTTTTTGATGGTGTTTTGAAACTTAAAGATTTTAGTATTGATTCATATTTTATCAAGAATGTGTTTGAATATGTTCTTTCTAAAGATGCATTGAAACTTCGAGAATATGTAATTACTAACGAATCAGCATTTAACAATGATTATCCTAAGTTGCTTAGTGATTTTTATCATCTGATTATCGATTCTGATATTATTGATGATGAGTTGAAGCCAAATTGGGTAATTATTCTTGCTGAATATCTCTCCAAATTTGAAAATATTATTGATCCAGAAATTAATGCTTTTGCTTGTTTCTTTAAGCTAATTAAGACTCTATAGAAAGTACTTTTTCAATATGGTTTTTGACCTCGGGTCGAATCATGTCTAATGGTAATTTATTAAGCTCTGCCCTAAGGGTCAGGGCTTTTTCTTTTAATGGAGCAACTTGTTTTTGTTCCTCTTCCTTATTATCTGTTATTTTTGCAAAGTTCCATGCCGCAGCAAGCCTATAAAAATCACCGAGAGCTTTTTGATAATTTGAATAGTTTTCCATTTCGAGCTTATTTAACTAAAGCTTATTCCTTCTAAATTTAAAACAGATCTCATAGAAAGCATCTTAGATACCCCCGGAACATAAAAATCCAAATCAATAACATATGAGTCACAATTATAATAAAGAGTAACAAGAACGCGTTTAATTATGATACGAGGTTCATATAGAGGTATATGCGTAGAGATATCATATCCAATGAAATACGCCTTAGTTTCAGTAAGATCTTCGAAAAGATACGAACGAAGGTCGAAATTCATTTCGGGATTTAAGAGACGAGTATAATACCTTGTAGATATGATATTTTTAAGAGAATTTATAATACTTTCTTCGTTAGTAATTCTTTTAATATCATTGCTTGTTTTCTCTGAGTTAAGAGATTCTCCTTCATATTCAGATATCTCTAAATCACATTTGAAATCAGAAAATAAAACTTCATCCTTCTTTGGCTTATTTAAATTAATATCAGAATCAACCAAAGATGTAACAGTATACTTCTTTTTGAAAAGATTGTTTAAATCGATGTTGGCCATGACTCAATAACTTTAAAGAATTTATTGGATTGTTCATTTAACACATTTTCAAATATGTGTTTTATCTGAATATTACTATCGAAAATATGTTGTGTATTAAGAGTGGCATAAAATTGTTCTTTATTTGCCAATCTGAATTGATGCTGATAGATATAAGGATAACTATTATTATTAATAAGATAAACAAGAAGATATGTATCTAATTCATTATTATAAGTAAATACTAGATCTTTAATTTTTCCATGGTTGCTGTTATATATAAAATTAGAAATCAAATAAGTTCCATCCTCAAAAACATTTACAATTTCTTCTAATTTTTTATTAGATATATCAAAACGTTTCAATATGAGATTGGTTTTATTATATTCTTTAAATTGTGGAATATTTCGAGGATTTATTTCTGAATAATATTGTGAAAGTATAGCAATATCCAATGTATTATCTTTTTCATTAAACAATACTTTATAGGTATCATTTTCACCAATATCAATGCTTTCTATTTCATAATATTTTGTGCCATCACTTATATCACAATGGTAAAATAAAATCTTTTCTTGCCCATTAACTTCAGCTTCTAGTATAAGAATATCGGTAAAAATCCCGAATCTGCGAACGCGTATTATATCATTTATAATTTCAGCATTATTATAAGATGGTTTAAATTCTCTGGGATACTGGCCCATTTCTTTAATATATAAAATGCCATACTCATTGTGCAAGTCACTAAAATTGGAATCTTCTTCTATAACAGTTTTAGTAGTAGTAGAATTAAGAAATTTTATAATTTGTTTAGTTTCAAACTCATCATTGTTAACATAAGATACATACTCAGTAGAAGGAGATATTGATGAGTAGTAAACTTCATTAAATCCGTAATGGTCAATATATTTTAATTTTTTTGAATTGCCAAACCCCCCTAAAGATAAAGAGCTCGCTAAAGATGGTATTAATGTATCTGGAATATTAAAACTATTTCCCTTTAAAGAAATCGTCGTCCAAGCATAATCATCGCTCATTCGTACAAACTCATCTTCGGGGAATTTAGCTGCAGGCAATGACTCAATTCTCGGGTCTACAAAATAACCGCCATTTAACAAAACATTTCGTTTGCCCTCTTTTGTATATTCACTACTTTTCCCACCTGGCATCGATTGAACGGTAGGAAGTTTAAACTTTTTCGGGACAAAGATAGTAGTATCGTCCTCGCGGTATCCCTTAAAAATACCATATTCATTGCCAAAAATATCTTTTTGATAGTCTCCAATAATGCCCTTATTCATTAATGAAGTAAATGAATATGAAAAATCCTGATTTTTATCAAGAATAAAATCTCTATCCTGGGCGCTGTAATATGTATTCCAAGAGGTTCCGGAGACATAAATTAAAGGCTCATCTTTAGCATATCCAGAAGAAATATTCTTTATATATGAATCGAGCTTATATTCATACATCAATGGGTATACAGAAGATTTGTTGTTCCCGATATCTCCGTATTTATTTGGGTCTGGGAAAATATAAAATGTATCGTCTGTAAGTTTAGATTTATCAATTTCCCATGTAAAATTATCAGCGTTTATTTTTAGGATGCCGGTTTTATCGGGTTTAAAGAAAAGACCAATACGCGAAAGTAATACTAAATTATCAGATTCTACAACTGCTGTATCAGCAGTTCCACAGTTAAGAAGGTTTCCTGATGGATTCAATGCCTTTGCAAGGATATCAAATTGGATATTATTTTTATCTTCACAATATATATAATATAAATCACAACCTAAAAACTTTTCATATAATTTGCGTTTCAATCTTACCTGTTCATTTAAGCTGATAAGATTTATAGTAGCCTGATTAAGCAAAGTGTCTCTAAGAACTGCTACATCACCAGCACAATCTTGTGAAAAGTCAAGAGCTGCTTGTGCGATAAGTGGTATTTCTTCCAAATATACTTCTCCATCAAATAATAACCCCGAAACGACTTCCGCAAGTTCCAGATACTCCTTATAGTTAGGGGTATTCATATTTGCGGTTATAAATTTTTCTCGACTCGAGTTGCCAAGTTCTTTATTGCGAGGAATATCAAAATATTCCGAGTAAACATCGACATACTGTTCTAATGTTATTGAGAGATTATTTTGAAGGTCTTGAATCTGCGGCTTCAAATTTCTATTTTCAAAATAAAAGTCTACAATTTTATCATAGATAATTTGTTCTATAGATGCACGAGAACCTTTGAAATTATTTTTATTAATAATAAATGCAGCCTCTTCTCGTTTATTTTTATAAAAATCGCAAAGTTTTTTAATTTTCTCAGCGAAGAATGGAATTATTGCTTTGCGGTGTAACTCATCTTCCCAATCAATATTTGCAATAAAATCTTGTTCTTCATATGATGAGTATGTCAAAACTATCGATTTGAGAGTGTCTATTAGGTTTTGACGAATGAACTCAGCATCACTTAAGGTAGTAGTATTATTCTTTTTTTCGTTCCAGAGAGTAAGATACTTTTTATAATCATTTAAAAAAGAAGTCGGGGAATTATCATAACCAAATTCTTTGATAAACTCGATAAATGTAAAACTTCTTTCTGCATCTTTAGCATCTGTTTTACTATTGATAATCGAATAAAGATTTTTTAAAAGTACCGCCATTTATAGAATTATTTATTCAGAGGTGTTAAGAGAGGCATCTAATACCTTCATAATACAATCATGTGTAAATCCAAAATCTTTTTCCCAATTTTCTAAGCTAATTTGTTCACCATTTTCAAATGGGATGGTTGACTCATCAAGAAAATTATATTTTCGAGATTTTTCTTTTCCGGCCTTAAAGAGGTAAAATGTATAAAATCCATCTATAATGGTGTCTTTAGAAATACTATTTGAAAAATTATCAGGAAGATTAAGGGTCCATCCCCACTTATAAGAATAGTTATTAAGAGAATAAGAATATTTTACTTCAGATATAAGATCTTTATTAGTAAATTTCCAATTTTCATCTTGGTCTTTGAAATCTTCAAAGTCTAAGGTCTCAACTCCAAAAAAACTACCAAGATGCGTTTTCTCACTAAAATCATCTTTTATTATAACAAATAGACTAGGTTCAGTAAGTTTTAGAATTTTATTTTTTCTACGAATTGCTATGATCTCATACTGAGAATTACATAAGAATATATCGCCGCATTCGAGCTGGTCACTGACATTTTTCCCCCTATAGCTGCCACGAATTTTTATATCATAATTATCAGTAATAAGATTTCCAAAAAGTTCAGAATAATTCATTGATAATATTCTAGTCAACTCTTTGAGTTCATTTACATTATTAAATGCCCCTACCTCATATCGTGAAACTTGTTCATCTAACATTCCCAATATGCTTAATAACTTATCAAGATGACATGTTTTATGATTTACATGGTCATTTAAAAAATTATCACTTTTAGAAACAATGTATTTTAAGAAATCTTTATTTCCAAAAGCATATTTCAGCATCTTTTTAAGATTTAATGCATTTTCATACATCGGGTGAGACATATATGTATTAAGAAGTTCATCTATATCTAAGTTATTCATTTTTTCCTTAGGTAAAGTTAACTGTTTTAAAGATACAATGTCTCCGTGACGATAAAGAAGATGATTATTTTCTGAAAGTAATTCAAAATTATTTTTGCGAGGAACTAATATATAATGTTTATAATATGCTGCTTCTTCTATTGTCTTTATATCAATTTTATCATTAACTGTTTTAAGAGAATCTATTTTTTCTTGTTCATCTTTTAAGAAATTATAAGTTATTTTGTTAACTCCTATTTCATCGTTTTTAATAAAATTGCAATAATAAGCTTCTACTTTATAATCCTTATAAAAATTATGTATTAAATGTGTAGAAATATGAAAGTTAGAACTGATATTATCAGCAGAGCTTAATAAACCATTTGGTGTAAGAACCTTTATAATTGTTTCGTTATTAAAATTATTTTTAAAACTGATAGTAAGACCAAGAGGTGGAATATTAAAATAAGATTCTCTTAAAGCTTCTTCTCTTTCCAGATGAAGATTCTTTCTATCTATTTCAAAGATTAGGTCATTTGTAGCGCCAAAGTAATCATTTTTATACCACACGTTTACTCTTGCAATTTTCCCAATAAGTATACATTCAACAGGTAAAGATGATTCGTTCTTAACTCTTTTAATTTTAAAATTTTTATCTCTGGCTCCGACTATAATATTTCTTAAATCAAAAGGTTTAAAATCAATAAGGTCATCTGTATTATAACGATAATTATCGATAATATAAGCATCCAACTCTATTTTTCCATTTTGAAAAATTACTCTTCCATAAATTGGTATATAATTTGGTGAATAAAATTCAACAGGACGAAGTATAATATCAGAGATCTTACCATCGATAGACAGATTTTCATCTTCTTCGAGAAAAGTATAATATTTTTTTAAGTGATAGTAACGTTCTTTACAAATATCAAAATAAGAATTTTCATTTTTGTCCCCTAACCATCGTCTAGTCGCTTTGATGTGAGGAGAAGAAAGTACATTGGAAGAAGTTGTAATAAGTAAAGAACCTAACTTATTATTTTTAGATATGACACACGCAGAACTCTTTTCTTTCCACTTACCCGGTTCTATAAATGATATTTCTGTTGGAACCATTTCGCGGACATATATTTCTAAATTTATAACTTTATCATTTATTGGTGTTCTATCAATAGTGTATAAAGTTGCTTTGATAGTGTAATGTCCTGGTGCTTTATAATAATGTTCTGCGGTCGGGGCCTCAATTGAAGTACCATCACCAAAATCCCATTTGACAGAGTTTCTAAATTCTTTTGTATAATTCTTATCAGCTATTTGTAAAGATATTTTATGTGAGGGGTGATTAAAGAAAAAACTATTATTAGAGATAGTTTCTCCGCTTAAAACATCTTTGGCTAATATAGTAAAAAGAGAATTATTCATCGATCACTTCTATTTGGTTTGCAAGTTCAGAAAGATTATAAAAATAGGGATACTCGAATGGAGCACATTTATAAGATTGTGAGATGACAATATTGTCCTCATTAGCATACAATGGATTCCAGATAAAGAGATTAAGCTTGCTATCTATGTTACTCTCTTCATCCTTTATATAGAAATATTTTACACCCGGAATAGAATTTATTATCTGTGTCATATCGGATATATTCACAGTAGAGCCGAGGGTAAGAGTTTCAAAATAAGATTTTAAACTATCAAGACAATAATTTTTTATAAAACTATAGGAATACTTGGTTTGTTTATTACGAACAAGAACTAACTTATTGTTATATTGTTTCGGATTAAATTCACTATCATCAATGTTATAGGAGCCAAAAGTAAATGCCTTGTAAATTGGGTCAATAATAACAAGATTATGAGATATTCCCATTTGTGGAGATGCTTTATCAATTATTTGTTTCTTTAATGCAGTGTTAAGGTAATTGGGAACTTTGGAATTTATAATAGTGTTAATAGCTGGAACTAAAAAACAATAAATGTTATTAAAGTTAACTGCACTCATAAACTCAACTTGAGCAATATTCAAACGAGAGTCAGTTTGAGGTGATGCCATTCCGATATCATAATAATATTTTAAGTATGATGATGTAAACTCATCATTTTTGCAAAAGTATACATCTTTCGCATAACTACTAAAATATTTTTCAATGAAAGCTCGATAGTCACCAAGAGAAAATAATCGACCTTGAGAAGCAAAAGTACGAGGAGCATTTTTTCTAATAGATGAGACAGATTCGGGGTATGAAATTGGAGTAGATGGTCCAGTATTTTGAACTTCCAATAACTCAAGATTTACTTTAATTTCAGAAGATTCATTAATACGTGAAGAAGTAAGAATTGAATTTAAATTACTCGTTTTATATTCGATAAGATTTTTACCCATCAAAATATCATTTCCGATTTGAGCTATTTCACCATCAGAAATGAGATAATAGATAATGATCCTTGCCCCCTTTTTCAGCTTTTTACCATAACTACCGTTACCAAATTTAAATTCATATCCGAAGTCTTCAGTAAAGCGACGTTCATATTTCTGAGCTTCGGAGTTCTCTAAGAATAAGCTAGAGCACTCCTGGTATTCTGTCCAATTGTTGTTACCATTTTCATCAACATAAACAGTAAAGAAATTGTCGCTTATGAACTGACTGGAGTTATTAATAAAATTATCCGGAAGATGAATAAGTTCGAAGTCATCTCCAACTGCTGTATATATTTGACTTTCTTGTATCTTACCTTGATGAAGAATAGTGTCAAATGTTATAAACTGTTCTCCCTTTGGAATATAAACATTTTCTTCATTTAATAATGAATACTGATAGTTATAAGAAACGTTTAAAAATTTAGGAATCGAAAAGTGAATAGCTTTATCTCCTGTATCATTAAGTGCTCGAGAAATAGTAAAACGAACTGGCAAAATTGATGTCTGTTTACCTGCTGTTTTATAGTTAAGAAGGCTGACGATACGAGACATATTTTCATAAAGCAATGCAGTTGAGAAGGAAGTTTCAGAAGCATTTACACTATAAGAAAATAGAATCTGCTGCAGCATGACAGCAATTATATCAATAAATGCGTTAATATTAGACCCCAAATAGTCCACATCTTTAAATGGGGAATCGGGGTTTGCTTTAAGTTGATCAATTATAAATTGCTTAATATCAGTAGCGTTAAAAAGAGCATAGCTACTGAGCATATTTGAAGCAGATATTTTCGTTGCCATTGATTTTATTTATGACTTAGAACAAGTCATTAGAAAGGATAGCAGAAGACTTATCTTTATATATATTTTGAATGCGTGTATCAAGATTAAAATTCTTTTTGGAATCTTTTATAATATCTTGATCGTATATTTTTGTATGTTCCACTTTAGTATGGTAGACTCCATCAATAAGACTAAGTTTGAGATTGTCTTCACTAATAACATCATTGCCACACTCATCAATAAGACCTTCTGTTTCTAAGAACATATGATAAACTGACTTAGTTTCAGAAACAACATGATTACCAGTTTCACCGGCTACACCGATATAAGGATTATTTTTTCCATTCGGGTCCTGGTTAGACATACCTAATTCATGAGAATAACGATAACGCTTAGCAGTCACTTTCCAAACGTAGTGACCCATCGCAATATTCATATCCTTCTCAGAGAATAACTCATCTTCTCTTGAGGTGATTTCAAAAATTTTATTACCTCTGTCAAATTCTCTATCAGCTCCGAATGTTGTAAGCTGTATAAGGTCTTTAACTTTAGGTTCAATAGCTCTTACAACATCTCTTTCTTCAACATAGTTAAGATTATAAATTTTACTATAATCTTTATATTGAGGACATTCTGGGTCTTGAAGATATTCCTTTACAGTATCTTTCCAAAGCTTAATATGAATCCAAATAGTCGCAGTTTCATCAGTATCAATACCTTGTGCTGCAAACCATGAAGGTTGGTCTTCAATTGTCATATAGGCATACGTTTTAAAAGGTATACCATAACCTGCGCCGGAATGCTCACCGAATAGATGTTCTGCTTTATCTACTTCAAAAAGATACGGGTAATACAATACAGGATAACCACGTTCGAGAATAAATGACTTAATAGTATTGTCCATTACTACTTGGTCACCTTGCATCGCAAGACTTTCTGCGATATTAGTGTTTTTAGTGCAAGTTACAGAACCAGGAAAGGCTTCTGCATAATTGGTCATCGTATTCTTAGGAATATCTGTATTATATGTAAGAGACATTAATATTATTTAAAATAAAAGGTGCATTTTCATGCACCTTAAATCTTTAGACTTCAGAAAGCTTATTACCTATTTTTGGTTTTCGGTCAAATACACTTTTAATTTGGTCCCAAGAACCGACAACATCTCTATAATTCATTTTATATACTTTTTCTAATGCATTCTTAAATTGTTCTGATTTATAGAGCTTATGCATTTCTTTTTTCATAATAAGTCCATCGCGTCCGGGGTATTTGTATTGAAGAGCATTTTTCATACCACCAAAATTAATTTCAACATTAATTTGCCCTGCTAATACCTGCTTTACAGCAGCCAAAATTTCATTTGGTTTTGGAGCGCGTTTAAGCATTGGAGAATATTCATCAATATTATTATATATCTTATCGGCCAAATCAAAAAGTTCATTTTGATGAGGGTCATCTAATAATAGTTGAGGAACTTTATGACGATCTTCCATTTTATGACTTCTTACAACTCTATCTGACCATACATTAAATGCGTCAATAAATGCATCAGCAATATATTTCAAATGGTCTGGAGTATGCCAAGCATTTTTACCCCTTTGCTGTCTTAAATCACCTGATGGTTTTTCCCAAGTACGATACCATCCAGGGGCATGTTTAGATTTAATCTTACCTTCAGTAAGATAGCCTTCTTTAGCATCGTTTAAAATTTGTTCTATTAAAATTTTTCTATTCATAAAATTATCCTATGAAAAATACTGGAGGCTCTGCTTCACCGAAACCGCGTTTTTCAATTAATTGTTGTTCAAGTTCTTTCTTTTCAGTTTCACCTGCTTGAAGTAAAGTATTACCGCTGATGACACCACCACCAAGAAGTTGTACATCACCCCACTTAGAGCGAACTGTACCGATAATAATCTTGCAAAGAGCAAGCGCATAACGCCATACCCATGGTGACTTAATAACATTTCTAAGAGGTTCTTCTACATAACAATGAAGAACACCAAAGAAACGTTCACGGTCTTTACGAGGTTGTGGGCTAAGTGTAAAGTATTGTGTATGAGGGTCAAAATTCCATGAGTGTTTGGTTGCCAATAACTTATCACGGTCTTTTCTCCACATGTTCATTGCTGTCCAAGAAGTAAGGTCGAAACCACGCATAGAGAACTGATAGTTATAATATGTGGTGGCAGCCATTGCAGTTTCGAACGCAAAGAGAGATGACATAGCAGATGATGAACCTTCTTGGAAATCATATACGGAAATTACCTTACGATAATCCATTACGTCATAATCATACATCTTAGCATAATGAAGTTCGTCACGCTGTCTACCAAGCTCAGAATCTTCCCAATAGATATTAAGTTTCTCACCACCTTCAGTAACAACCTTGTCTTTGGACTTCTTAAACTGGTCTTTACAATAACCTCTACGGAGAATCAAATAATCATATAACTGTCCGGAAATAATAGAAAGTTCTTCAATACCATCAGGATAACGACGTGAAACATCTTTCAAATGACAAATCAATTCTTTATCTGATGGTTTACACTTTTCAATCATCTTATCAAATTCCTTTTCAGAAATGTAATAATCAATTGCAGGAATTTGGACACGAGTAACATAGACATCTTTATTGGATTTAAGCATCTGGTCAGGTCCGCGGTCTATTGCTTTCTGAATTGCATGTTTATTATGTGTTGCTTCTATAGATGCAATAGTATAAAGCTGGTCAATTCGAATACCTTTATTTTCTTCATAGAGACGAGAGTCAAAAACAAGAAGTTCATCAGTATACCCACAATATTGCATATAAGTTTCTACTGCAATTGATATAGCTTCAAAAATCTGGTCACGATGCAAATCTGTAACACCTACTGAGGGATAACCGAGCATATTAAGAATACGAGTGGCAATATCTTCATAAGACTTAATCTTAGAATTAAGATTTGTACTCATATAAGCCTGGATAGGTGTAATCTCGCAAATAGCAGGTGTGACTGATTTTTCTCCAGTTTGTACCTTTACACCGTCTTCAGTATATACTATTTTTCTATCTGAATAATCTCTAATAATAGCCCCAGTATCTTCATCTATCAATACATTATGTATTTCTGTGGTATTACACTCTGACATCTGAATTATTTAACAGTTTATCTCTTTGAAATAGTGGGAATTTTAGGTGCCTGTCTTTTGCTTGCGGTATTACCGACACTAAAATAGTTAATTTTATAAGCATCAAATTCAAAATCAACTATGGAAGTTTTCATTGCCCCCGCTTCATCAAACTCATATGTTAATTTCGATTCTCCTCTGGATTTCGGGACAGCCTTATACAAAGTAATTTGTTTCCTCGGAACCCATACCCCCGTCTTACTTGGCGTACTGGCCGCATATTCAGTGATAACAATATTAGATTTTATATTCGGTAAAGAACTATCTTCAATAAGACCTTGCTGACCAACCGCTGCTATCCATTTGTCTATAAAAATCTCAGTAATATCCCAGTTAGTTTTAAAGAAATTAATTTTTGCGGCATGGTTGTGCTCACGACCATTTTGTGTTTTCCCAAATGAAAACCAACCAGTATGGCTCACAGATTTATTAGATTGATTATCAACAATGTTTACTGCATTACCGTTAAAACTTACATCATTTGCAAGAAAGAAACCAATTTCTTTATCTTGTGCTGTTTCCACAAAAGATTTATCATCACTTGGAGTGGTCACTTTCCAAAGAGGACTATAAGAGCCGGCAAATGAATCATTTACTTTATTGATATTTTCATAAAGAGTTGTAAAGGAGTTAGGATTATTATTACCCCCTGACTGAGGAGTTAATAAGAAATTAATAGTCCAAAGATTATCGCTCGGTGGACAAAATTTCCAGTCAGTTAATTTGTCTAAGAATATTCCTAATGCATGCGTAGCCATCGTAACTATTTATTTTTTCTTATAAGTTTAAGTGCTTTAAATAAGTTCAATGGCAAGAAAGTCAAATAAAAGAATAGAAACAGTTTTCGGCCAAGATGTTATAGCAGAAGAGCAATATTATCTTGGAAATAAGGCATTACCAACCGCAGAATCTCGTTATGAAATGACACCTCAAATGGTTGCGGCGATGAAGCGTTCAATGTCTGATGTTCATTTCTTTGCCGAGACTTTCTTTACTATTATTAATGGTGATCGTAAACGTGAGCATATTCAATTGCGTGAATATCAGAAGCGAATGCTTTCTACGATGAAAAACCATAATCGTGTTATTTTTAATACTTCACGTCAGATTGGTAAATCAACATTAATGACCATTTATGCTCTTTGGCTCGCTAATTTTAATCCAGACCAACTTATTATTATCCTTGCTCATAAGGAAACAATGGCGAAGGAAATTTTCAGTCGTATTAAACTTGCATATACTGAGTTACCTAACTGGATTAAAGAGCCGGTTGATGGTGAATGGAATGATATGAGTGCGAAGTTCACTAATGGTTCTCGTATTGTTGCGTCTCCTACTTCAGAAAATGCTATTCGTGGGCAGTCCGCATCATGTTTGATTCTTGACGAGTTTGCTTTCGTAGAAGAATCTATTGCTAAACCTTTCTGGGCAGCTGTTACTCCTACTCTTATTGCTGCTCCAAATGCTAAATTATTTGTATCATCTACTCCTAATGGCACAGATAATGTATTTTATGACCTTGTGCAACGTGCAGAAGAAGGCAGAAACAATTTCCAAGTAGAAAAGGTTATTTGGTCTGATGTCCCTGGTCGTGGAGCAGCCTGGAAGAAAAATGTTATTGAATCAGAATTAAACGGTGACGTTGACCGTTTCGAGCAGGAGTATGAATGTCGTTTCTTAGGTTCACATAACTCAGCTTTTCCGATTCGTGTCTTTGAACAGATGAAGGAAGATATTAAGGAACCTATTGAAACTATGTATGACGGTTGCTTGAATATATGGAGAATGCCTGAAACTAATCGTGTTTATACGATGGGTATTGATGTCGCAGAAGGTCTAGGTAAAGATGCTTCTGTTATTCAAATATTTGATATTACTGAGTTAGATAGCATAGACCAGGTTGCTATGTATTATTCCAGCTTAATTGACCCTACTGATTTTGCAACGGTTATACTAGAAATAGCCAAGATGTATGGTAATCCGGTTATGTCTGTAGAACGTAATGGTATTGGTGTTGACCTTTGTAACAAATTATATTATGACCATAACTATCCGCATTTTGTAAATTATGGTGTTGCCAAGTCATCATCTAAGAATTTCCGCCCGGGTGTTATTTCCACTAATAATACCAAGGCCCCAGCTGTTGTTAATATGAAAACATGGCTTTGTAACAACTGGGCGGTAAAAATACATGATCGTCGCTTCGTTGAGGAACTTGGACATTTCCAAAAGAAAACGAATAACGTATGGTGTGCCGAACGCGGTCACCATGATGATATTGTCATGGCTACTGTATGGGCTTTAAATGTTTTACACCGTAACTTAGTAGAAGAATATTTTATTGTAGAAGAATGGACAGCGCAAAAGTTACCAATAAAGGTTTATAATAAGTTTACTTACGAAATCGATAAGAACTTTAAGTCTGAAAATATGCACAAAGATATTGAAGGATATAGAGTACCCCCCATGTTATTCTCTAAAACTCGTTTCAATTTACATATGGGTGGCCCATTTGATGAGGATTTATTAGATGCATCTCGAGAAGAATTAGAATTGATGGGATGGCAAGAATTAAACTGGTAAATCTTTAAATATTTTATATGTCAGATTCTTTTAATCCTTTCAATTCAATTTGGCCCAATGGTATGAAAGTAGATGAAGAGGGATACGCAGTTTTCTATCCTCTCGGAACTAATAAAACAAATATTTCTACTATTACCTGGCCAGAAGGTAATAAATTAGTTTCCCCTTTTGTTTATGATAAAAATGATAAGTTGGTAGGTTTTGCCGATACTAAGGCATTAGAAATTGATAATAATGATACAACAATTAATATCAATTATAGTCATTTCGATGCTGATTTAGATTCAATAATGGAAAATACTTTAACTATCAATGCTCCAGAAAATGCAACCGTAAATGTAAAATATGGTGCAGTAGACAAGGTTCTTACAGAGAAAATTGAAAAAGTTTTAGGAAAGGGTAATTTTAAAGTTAACTTTGATAAAGATGAAAATAAAGTGACAGTAGCTGTATCGCTCGACACCACCGAATCGCAGATTACCGAGGTTGAGAGCTTGCTGGAGCGAGTGCTGCCGAGGAATCTGGTGACGGATGTTTTGATTGACGGTGTTTCCACTCGATACACCAAGCTGGAGTATCTGGAGTTTAGCGGTGTTCAATTTTCTGACACAGGTTATGTACCTACTACCAATACTGGCCTTTTGCTCAATTGGGAGACGTTCGGTGGGAAATTCATGCACCCTGTGGCGTCGATTGAACATGACTCTGTTCCGGCTTCACGACGACATTTTTATGCTTTCTATCTGAATAACCCGAATTCTTGTGGTTATGGATGGGGTTTGAATTATGGTCCATCTGGAGGTCTTGGATATGCGCCCATTCTTCAAACTTCAAGACTTAATTGGCTTAACGATAGGCGCGCAGTAGCTGAAAATATCTCAGTACCAAAAACCTCGACAAAGGTTCTGGCTGAAGTGTTGCCGTACACGCCGACTGCGCCGTTGGTTATAGGACGAGGAAGCAACGGTGCCGATGGATACGCTGGCACTCAATGCTCTCTGCTGGGGCGAATTTTTAATATCAAAATCTCGGAGTTTGGAGAGGTGGTGCGCGAGTTCGTGCCGATACTCGATGAAACCGGGGCTCCGTGCTGGTTGGAAAAGTTCCAACAGAAATTATATTACAACATCGGCACGGGCGATTTCCTTTATCCCGGCGCGGAAACCGAAGTGGTGTCAGCGGGACTCGATGATACATTCTACGCCAAGCTCACTGAACACGGTGTGCGTAGGCTTTACCATGTGCCCAAGGGCTACACAGGCACTAAGGATGATTACGCAGCAGCAAACGGCTTCAAGGAGCTTGTCGAGCCGCCTATGCCCATGACTGGCTACTGGATACCAGAATGGCGTGAAACCAAAACCCAGCTCATCTGCGAATGGGTAGAAACTGAACCTCCAGCAGAAGAGGAAATTCAATAAATAATTAAGAACAACATAACTGTATAAAAACCACACAAAAAAGTAAGAAAGGAATAGAGCAAAATCTATTCCTTTCTTTTTATTATTAAATAAAGTTACAATGTATAAGAAAGAAACCTTTAATACAGTTTTTGAACATTATATGAGCCGTTACTCAGCTGGTTGTTTCACAGTAGGTGATACTATTGAATTTGATAAAAAGATTCTTAATGACCCAGTTTTCAAGGGGTTACAGCCAGACCTGCAGCTAAAGGTTAAAGATATGGTAGATGCACAAGTAGCAGGTGATGCTATTATTATGGTTGCAAATGTATCACTTGAACCACTTCATGACGAACAAGCTCATCCTTCTACAATTACAATTGCTTACTCCATGGGCGGCGGACGCTACTATGATCCGGTAACAGTACCCGGTCACCTTCTCGCACATATGAAACGTATCGAAAACGGTGCAAATCTTCCTAACTTAGTACCAAGTAAGTTTAAAATAAATTACGATGAAAAGTTTTCTAAGAAAGCTCAACCACTCGACTTAAAAAAGGGTGAAAAGATGAGAACGCAAGGACATGTAACTTCAACTTTAATGTAAATTAATTTTTAAATCTTTGCTTTAAAGGCCCGGAATCTATCCGGGTCTTTTTAATATTAAATAATTGAAAGAAAAACGATGGCCAAGATGTATACACAAAGAACCGCTGCGTTAAGGGCGACGACGCTTGATTCCAATATTATAGATACTCAGAGACTATTAATTTATCCAGGTGAAGGTGATAGAAATGAACGAATTAATGTAGCTGAAAAACTTAACAAAAATAGCTCATTTATTGATAACGTTGTCGTCAGCGTTAATAACTTAGAATTAACAGTTGATAAAAAAATAGAAGAAATTAATTCAGATATTAATAACACTAATAATACTATCGTTGAGTTAGCGGCAGCAGTCGACAGTAATAAAGTGAATGCTGATGCGAAATTTGAAGAAATTGATGCAGTTATTGGTGGCTTCGATGGTTCCGTTGGAGATTTGGGTGATTCTATCAATGAATTAAGTAATTCTCTTAGCAGCTTAGGTGGTTCTTTAGGTGAATTAGAAACAACGGTGGCAGAACTTGGGGGAAAAAACTATGCTTACACTGATACAGAAAATACGTTTTCTTCCACTAATACATTTAATGACCAAGTTACAGTCAACAATAATGTTCTTATCTCTGATGGTGTTCTTACATTTGAAGATACTATTGATGGAACTGTTGCAGATACTATAAATCCCAGTGCGTCTGGTTATCGTTATATACAAGAAATCCCCAGCTCATTTGATAATGGTGTCTGCTATGACATTGGTGAAATTTCCGATTCAACAGATTTATCTTCTGTGAGATTTAGTGCAGAAGGTAGGTTGGTACAAACTTGTGAATTGTGGTTTACGACATCTGCCACTCCGTCTACTAAACATAAATGGCCCACAGGAATATATTGGATTGACAGTGATACAGGTGCTGCTCCTACACTTTTAGCTTCTAAAAATTATCGTTTAGTTTTCCGTCAAGAACCTAATAAAATCATTGCTTCAATCGCTTACCTTTATTAAACATTATGATAGGTGGTATTTCAAAAGTTCGTCCTTGCGGTCATCATCATTATTATAAGTATGCTCATGTTACTAATACTGGTGATTTTAAAAAAGTAAATGCAAATTACAAATATGATACTGATAATGATGGGTATTGGTATTTTTGTTGTGAGAATTGGGTAGATGGATATGAAACATTCAACGCTTGTCCACACATTAAAAAATTCAATTGGAATAATGTGAAAAATCTTAAAAATATGTATTACACATTTGCAAGATATTCTAAATCAAACCCGACTTTTTTACCAAAATATTTGTGTTTTCCAAAGGTTACTAATGCAACTCATATTTTTTCTCACAATCAATATGATGTTGGACAGGATGGAATGACTCTTGAATTTCCAATAGCTACTGGAACAGGATGCTTAACGTTTCAGAATCATAGTACCTACAGTTATACATTAATTGCACCAAAAACTACCGATATAAATAACATTTGTAATGATATCAGAGCTTTAATAGAATGGAAAAACCCGCTTTCTAATGTAACTAATGCTCATAATGCGTTCCGTTGGCTGAGTGATAATTACATCAATACAAGTCAAGTTTGTTATTTAGTTGACTTTCAAGTTCCACTAAAAAAAGTAACTACTGGGAGTGGAACATTTTATAATCGTTATACCCTTTTTGAATTAAAATTTCCTATTGATGAAGATGGAAATTGCATTTATGAATCCAAGAAACCGCAACACATCATAAATGGAATACCGCAATTTGATTATATGACTTTGCCAAAATTATCAAATGGAACAGATATGTTTCATAGTTGTATTTTGGATAAGCCAAGTGCGTTATCTGTACTAAATTCATTACCAATTTATACAAGTGGAACACATAATTTTTGCATTGGTATAGACGTTCATTTACAATATGACCCTGAAATTAATTTAGCACTTAAAAAAGTTGATGTTAATTATGTTCCTACTTGTAGTTTACCCATTGATGAAGAAACAGGTGAAGAAACAATGGTAACTAGTGGTAAAGGTTGGAATCTTACAGTGGAATGGAATGGACCTTATAATTCCAATTTAGACGAATTAAAACAAAAGTTACAATTTGATACGATAGTATTACCTGATGGGTATACAAGATTGGAATATCTTCAAACGAGACGATTTAATTATATTGATACTGAATATACACCAAGTAACACAACAGGATTATATCTGATGGCGAAAATTCCATTTTATTGGCCTGAAAATAATGCTAGTATCTTTGGAAGTGGTAGCACCGCAACTAATAATTGTCTCCTTTCTCCTCTATGGGCAAGAAATACAGTACAACCCTCTAGGTTAGGATTTTGGAAATCCACTGGATATAATCTTTCAGGAAAAGGTGACGGACGCATTTATGAAGGTTGGCTAAATTATAATAATTCAAGGGAAGCTAGATTAACAGTTGATGGAGAAGAGTATAGCCAACAAAACTTACCTGAAATAACAGCTTCAACAAAAAATATAATAATGTTTGGATATAGAGGTGGGACTGGCAATATAAACACTGCACCATCCAGAATATATCGCGCACAAATTACAGAGGGAGCTGAACTCGTAAGAGATTTTATACCCTGTCTTAATCCTCAAGGTGAACCTTGTATGTATGATATAATTCAAGGAAAAGAATATAATAATGCAGTTCCTGAAAAAAATGAAGATTTTATTTATAAAGTAGCAACTAATTAAATGATATGAGCGAAGAAGAGCAAATAATTTTACCTGATGGCTTTAAGAGGGTTGAATATTTACAAAGTTCTGGAACACAATGGATACAAACAGATTATTGTCCTTGTAGTGAAACAAAAATTGTATCAAACTGTTATTTCATTAAATCAGGGTCAAATGGACGATTCTTTGGAAATGGTTCTACGTATAGTGGGGGGACAGATACATTTACCGCATTCATGTCGGCATATGCGACAGGAGCAATAATTTTTGATTTTGGTAATATTAGAAAAGATAAAAATTATTACAATTTATCTGTTGGAAAACATACAATTATCGTTGACAAAAACGGTATTATGGTGGATGGAAAAATGGCACTTGATACAAATCACACCATCACTTTTCAATCAACACATTCATTGTCATTTTTTGCAGCAGGAGGTGAAACAACACAGGATGGAGACCATTGGAGAATTTATGATTTTATAATATATGAAAGAGATGAGGTTATTTGTCATTTCATCCCATGTTTAAATGATGATAATGAACCTTGTATGTTTGATGTCATTAATAAAAAATCTTATACAAATGCAGGGTCTGGTCAATTTTATTATCCAAGAGATTATCCATCTTCCAATTATAATCTTCCAGCAGGATTTAAAAAATGTGTTTATCTTCAATCAGATGGAACTCAATGGATTAATACAGGTGTAATTCCTGATAATGAAACAGGATTGTACTTCAAGGCTCTACAATTAACTTATGGGAACTTTGTTCCATTTGGTGTAGGTGAAGGTAGCAATGGAATTTTAGTTCCTAGATTTAGTAGCAAAGAACTACAGTATAGATGGGGTGGAACTAATGTTAAAATGATGACATGGGATAAAGCAGGTGATTTAATCTTCCATTCATCATTAAATCTTTATGACTCTAAAATAGCAAAGTTTGATTCAGAAGATACGGATGTTGAAACGAATATAACATCACAAACAGGAACATATACAATTCCTATTTGGTTATTCAGTTATAATCTTAATGGTGCTTATAGTACAACTTATGGAAAATGGAGTGGTCGTATTTTCCGCGCTCAAATTACACAAGGAGCTGATTTAATTCACGATTATGTTCCATGTTTAGATGCAAATGGTCGTCCTTGTATGTATGATTTAATTGAGTCAGAAGCACTTTATAATCAAAGTGGTGGAACTGAATTTACATATTGTGTTGAACATCAATTACCAAGTGATTTTATTAAATTAAAGTATTTGGAAAGTAACGGAACACAATTTATTAAAACAGGGATTGTGCCAACTAATACAACAGGACTTTATATAGACACACAAGATGTTGGAAGCGGTGATACAATTCCAATGGGTTCTTGGAATTCTACATCTACTAATACAAGATTCTTCATAACAAGACAAACCTCATCTAAATCAGCTATTTATGGATGGGGAAATTATAATCAAGTTAGCTCAACAACTGGTAGTGTCCGTTACGACTCTACTTTAAATTGGCTAAACGATAGAAAATCTATAACTAATAATCCCTTATTTTCAACTGTAATTACAAATCTTGCAGAATTATCATTTACTCCTCAATATGATATATGGATGTTTGGCGTAAATCATGCTGAAGTTCATGCTCTTAAATTTAAAGGTCGTATTTATCGCGCCAAAATTTCCGAAGGTTCAGAAACAGTAAGAGATTTTGTACCTGCGTTTGATGAACTTAAACTAAAACCTTGTATGTATGACCTCATCAACAATGTCGCTTATTATAACGATGGTGAGGGAGAGTTTTTATATAACAGAGATTTTGAAGGAACTTATAAAGGATTTAGTGGTTTAAGCTGTATTGGTAATAGATTGGGAACTATTATAGATGGTATTGTACCACTGGGGTATACTAGAGTAGAATTCTTGGAAAGCACTGGTACACAATGGATTAATACAGAGATAGACCCACACCATTTAAGTTATAAAATTGTTTTTGATGGTTTCAACGGAAGTAGTTCGGGTCTTCAACTATTCGGCGTAGAAAAGTACACGTCTCCTAATTATTATTGGTACGGAACTTCTATACAAAATAACAACAATGGTATAGGATTTAATACTCATGTTCCAGCAGAAAAAGAAGGTACTGTAACACTTAGTATCTATGATAATCCTATCGGGTCAAAAGGCATTAGCGAAGTGAATTTTAATGAAAATTACATTTACATGAAAGGTGCATTGCAAGCACGCAAATTGACTTGCGGAGATTATACCGAACGAATAATATCCACACAAACATCATGTGGGTTATTTGCAAGACACGACGGAGGTAACAAATGTAAAGCCAGAGTATATTCTTTACAGGGGAACTATCACGGAATAGAAGCGATGAATTTTATTCCTGCTATTGACCCCAATGGGAAACCATGTATGTATGACAGTGTAAGAAAAAGAACTTTTTATAAAACAGGTGAAGGTGAATTTATAGCAGGATTAAAAACACTTTCTAATGCTCTTCAATTAAAGCTTTCCAATACTGGTGGAATAATTGCATTATCATTACCAACAAATGATAGAACTGAATATTATGAGGAAAAGATAAGAGCCAACAATCCTAATTGGGAAATAACCTTTTATTATCATTAAAATAAATAATTAAGACAATGAATGAAGCGGTAACAAGAACAGTTATAAATCAAAACCAAGTTAATACTCCGTTATTGGTGGCAAATGAGGCCCAGATTAGTAAATTGTCTTTGAATAATATTGAAAATATTCAAGCCAAAAGCGGATTTATTGAAAATCTTACCATTAAAGAACTTACAGTTTTAGAGGAAGAAAATGGTAATAGTGAATCAAGTGAAACATACGAAGATGTAATTTTTGGAGATATCACATTAAACTTTGGTGATGAATATAATTGTAAGTATCTCAAAGCTGACCATACTTCATTAACCTCCAATGAATCTGGTTTAGTTGCTGAAATTAATTTTGAAGCACCAACTGAACTTGGTGCAAAGTTAGTATGTCGTTATCTCATTTTGGATTTAAGAGAGATAAGCGATGATACAAATGTTGGTGTTATCTGGCCCACTCAGCCTATTAAATGGCTTTATGGAATGCCTGACATTGAAGCAGGGTATTTCTACGTATTGGCTTTTCAACGATTTGCGAAAGATTTAATTATTGGTAATGTTGCTGTAAAGGTAGAAGGATAAGTTATGAGCATTTTTGTTAAAGAATTAGAAGACGGTAGAATCATTGAAGCTCCTAGAAATTATAAAAACATTTCAAACTTCAATAAGTTTCCTTCTATCATGAAGAAACACGGATTTGAAGAAAGAATCAAGGCTTATAAGAAGTCTGATGGTATGTTGAAATATGTAGACCCTGAAAAATGGGGACAACATAAGACATTCTATACAGAAAATACATACCCTGGCTCTGATTATGTTTGGGATAGTACAATTGAAAATTGGACAATTAAGTTAGAAGTTGCCAAGGAACAGAAGTTAAATGAAATCCGTAATGCTACAAACTCATACATGAAGCAACTAAAAACAGGGTTCTCCGATGCTGAAATGGAAACATGGGGAAGACAGGAAAACGGAGTAAAGCTTCTTTTTGAAAATATAGATTCACAAGAGTATGATGCTCTTTGGGTGAAATCGCTTGCTGCTACTCGTGGTATTTCATTAGAAGAACAAATGCAAAGAATTTCTTATGCTTCAAACATGATGAATGAATATGCTTATCGTTTGGTAGGGTATCAACAAAGTTTAGAAGATAAGATTAACGCAGCTACAACATTAGCTGAAATCGAAAATATAACATTTCAAATTTAATTTTTTTAATCACATGAACACTTTACAAAATAAATTATGGCCCAATACAGATGGAAATTTAGGTAAAATAAAAGTTCAAATTCCGGCTGGCACTGCTGATGACCCCTGGCCAGAGGGAGATGCTCTTGTCGGAAATTTTGTTTATAAAAATGGTAAACTTGTTGGATTTATTGATACGGCTGCTCTTATTCCTAATGAAAGCGGTGAAACAACTATTCCTTATGATACAATTAATACGAAGTTTCCTGGCATTTTGAAAGATACTTTTATAATTAATGCAGGAGAACGTTGTAAGTATCAGCTTGCTAAACTTGAAGAAGATATCGCTGTTTATACATCTACAAGATTATTTGAGATAATGGATGCCGATAAATTTAAAGTTTCATATGATAAAGATGAAAATAAAGTGACAGTAGCAGTATCTCTTGACACCACAGCCGCGCAGATTGCCGAAGTTGAGTCATTGCTCGACCGCGTACTGCCAAGCAATCTGGTGACGGAGATTTCTGAGGTTCCAATGGGCTTCAGGAGGCTGGAGTGGATCCAAAACCCCGGAAAAGCATATATTGACACAGGGCTGAAGATGAGCAGCGAATACGAAATCGAAGCCGAGGTGGATTACACGGAATACCACACGGGACAGAACGCTCTGCTGATGACAAATTGGGATGTCGATAATTATTCATGTTATAATCTAATATTGGGTAACTATAACATGATGCGCTTTGATTATGGCAATACTATATTAAACCAATACATTGGTTCTCAAGAAGGGGCAGGAAAGAAGTGGCTTATTTCAACATCGAAAAACAAAATCACACTACAAGTTCCAGAGTTGTCACTTTCCCCAACTTGGACGACAAACGAATCCACCTTCATAACGAAAGACAATGCGTGTTTGTTCAGCTTGAGAGGCTCGTGGCCATTTAACGGCAGATTTTTATCTATACGCGGGTCTGAAGGCGGCGCGCCAAGGTTCGATTTTATTCCAGCGATTGATGAAGCTGCTGGAGCACCTTGTCTTTTTGACAAGGTGACGCGAAAGCCGTTCTATAATTACGGCACAGGCGATTTTACCTATCCGGGTGCAGAGCAAGCCATTCAGACGCTTGACCTTGACTTTGAAGCTAAGAACTATGCACAGCTCACTGAACACGGTGTGCGTAGGCTCTACCATGTGCCCAAGGGCTACACAGGCACTAAGGATGATTACGCAGCAGCAAACGGCTTCAAGCTTCTTGTGGAAACGCCGCTGCCGGAGGAGGGCTACTGGGCTCCTGTCTGGCATGATCGTGAGGACTGTATTGAGCTTGAATGGATGGAAACTGAACCTCCAGCAGAAGAAATCTAATAAATTTGATATTTTCGTATTTAAACATTGAGGTAGATGGGGCAACCCATCTACCCTAAATAATTTTAACAATTATGTTTGAGAAAGACCAAAAAGTTTCCAAAAAAGAGTACACAAAAGCTGCCATTTGGTGCAATGCTAATGGACATTACATTGAAGAAGTGAATGGTGAATACTTCATTAGACAAATTGCTCCACCTACTGAGGAAGAGATTGCCGCTGAGGAATTGGCAAAGGCTAAGGCTGAACGTGCTGAGTATGTTGCTAAACTTGTTGTTACTGTTGACGATTTGCAATTTGATGGTGATGAAACATCGCAGGATAGAATGGCTCGTTCTATTGTTGCTCTTAATGATGGTGAGACAGTTCAATGGGTATTAGCTGATAATACAATTGCTCAAGTAACTAAGGAGCAACTTCGACAAGCACTTCGTTTAGCAGGTGAAGCACAGACTGCGATTTGGGCTAATCCTTATCTTGGTTCAACAGAAGAAACTATTGAGGAGTAATGAATTATGAGTAATGGTTTATTAAATGCGAGCGGTTTGACCACTCCAAAAGTAACAACAGAAGAGATTATTCTTAGAGGTAAGCCAATCTCTGATGCTATCAATGGTGGTGGTGAGTTTAGAATTACAGCACCTCATGCTCTCGGTGATTTCTATTTCTCAATCACTTCTCACATGCCTGAAGGTGTTCTTCCTCTCAATGGTTCAGAAGTATCTCGTGTAACTTATTCAGACTTATACAATTATGTCTTGAACATTCATAATGAATTATCTGCAAATGGGAAGAAGTTTATTGTAAGTGAAGAAGAGTGGCAGAACATTTCTATTGAGAACAATGGTTATGTTCCTTATTATTCTTATGGAACAGGTGAAGATTTGTTCCGCTTACCAAGAATGAGTGGTTATTTGAAAGCCACAGGTGAGTTAAATGAAGCGGGGAATTATGTTGCAGAGGGATTGCCTAATATTACTGGTAATTTTAATGGTGCTTCTTTAATTGATATTGGTAATAATTTACAACCAAGTTATAATGGTGCTCTTTATTACCCAGATACAACAAATTTTTCTAATAAAACCCCTAATTCAAACCTAGATGATTCTCAAAACGGCATAGGTTTTGACGCTTCTCGTTCTAATTCAATCTACGGTAATTCAGAACATGTTACACCTGAGACCAATACACTCTTTATAGGTGTATGGGCATTGACTGCATTTACACAAGTAGGAACTGCTAATCTTGCTGAAATTAAAGAAATTCTTTCTCAATGTGAAACGATTTTAGGCGATTCTCTTCCACTCCTTTCTTCAAGATATGACAACGGGGGTCTTGAAACATCTGCTTGGAAACTTTCTGATGGTTCTTGGTTGGATGGTAGAATTTACACGGATGCTTATAACAAGATTTTACAAAGAATTGCTGAAGGTGATACTGTTTGTTTAGAAATGAAAGAAAGTGAGTTACTTTCTTCAAACGAATTCCCCGAAAACTTTTTGATTGATACTGAGGATGTTAAGTTCCGTTTGCCTTTATTTGTTGTAAATGAAAGGACAATTATTAAGGAATGGCAAAAGGGAACAGAATGGTATACAATTTATTCTGACGGCTGGATTGAGCAAGGTGGATTAAGAACAGCATCCACTAGCGAAGGTAAAGGATGGATTCCATTATCTTTTCATATACCGTTTAATAATATAGATTATAATATTTTATTACAAGCAACCGAGTCAGACGATAACTTAAATCTAAATGCTGCTGGTTTTAGAAATAAAACAAATACCACTGTTTTAATAGCGAATGCGTATAATAATACTGGTTTTTCTGATTATGGAATTTATTGGAGAACAGAGGGTTATACAGAAATACCTCCTCGTGAAGAATGGGAAATTGATTTCAACTATTATTTCAAGGTTTCTCATGGTGTAGATGAGGGAAGAATAAACATTGAAGAAAAACTTACAGAGTTTGAAGAGACTGCTTATACTCGTTTAGATGAGATAGTTGAAGAGGTATCTAAGGACTATGTTGTTCATGTGGATAAGCAAGTTGGTGAGTTATATTTCTCATTTGACAACTATTGTCCTGATGGTGTTATTCCTTTAGATGGTAGATTGGTAAGCAGAGCAACTTATGCTGACTTATGGGAATGGGTTCAGGAAAAAGGTTTAGTAAAGGATGATGCTCTTATTACCACCAATGATGAGAATACTGTTTCTATTTTCAATGAAGACGGAACAATACGTTATTGTCAATGGTATGGTAGTGGCGATGGTTCATTGACATTTAGAATGCCTAAGATAAATGGTTATGGTAAATTCTCAGGAGATGTTTCTTTGGGAGGACAATATGAAGAAGAAGGATTACCTAACGTTATAGGTATAATTGATGAAGCATATTATGGTTATGGTAGTTGGAATGGCAGTGGTGCATTTACAATTACAAATGGCTCTACTAGTGGTGTAAGAGGTGGTGGAGGTGGAAGCCCAGCTAACTGCGATATAACGTTTGATGCCTCTCAATATAACTCAATTTACGGTAATTCAGAGCATGTAACACCTGAGACTAATACATTATTTGTTGGTGTTTGGGCTATCACTGCCACCAAGGCTGCTGTATTTGATATGAGAGATGTTGAAGAAGCTCTCAAATCTGCTGAATCTTATCTCATGAATAATGTTCCTCTTATGTCCTCAAGATGGGATAGAGACGGTCTTGGTAATCTTGGTTGGGTAAAGGCTGATGGTTCATGGGTTGACGGAAGACATTATACAGGAGCTTATAATTACTGTGTAGAAAAACTTGTAAGTGGTCATGAAGATTTTATTGACGGTCAAGTTGTTTCTATTAGTGAAGAAAACTTTGATAAGTTTATCATTGATAGAATTAACAAGAGATTTAGATTACCTATTTCTAACGGACAGAGAACTTGGGAAGAAGTTCAAGGTTTGAATAATCCTGTTTGGGTATTATATTGGAAATTGGCTCATGAGTTCTATGTACCTGCTCAAGCAGAAATTCAGGAGAAGTTAGATTTGATTGATAATCTTGTTGCTAAGACAGATATTAATCTTCCTACTCTTTCCTCAAGATGGGATAATGTATACGCAGAAAACATTGGTTGGGTAAAATCTGAAGGTCAATGGTTGAACGGTAATGTATATCGTGACGCTTATGATTTGATGGTGAGCAGAATAGGAATAAATGATAAGTTTGTTGCTGCTACAGTAGGAACGGAATTAACAGATGAAAATGCTGATAAGTTCCTCATTGATACTGCTGCTGTTAAGTTTAGATTACCATTGGTAAATGGTGAGAGAGTTCTTGTTTATAAAACATATCAAGACAATGAATATGGACATAATGCTGTTGAAATTTATTCTGACGGTTATTGTGAACAAAGGTATTGCTATTGGGCTAACGCGACAAGTGGCATTTTGACACTTTTGCATCCGTTTATTGATACTCAATATAATGTTTCTATTGCACAGGAAGGGAGAGGTGCGGACGATTCTGGTGGTTTTGATATGACTTCTTCATTAACAGGTAATAGTGGAAAAACTACAACTTCAATAAAATTATCTATTGAATCTAAAGCATGTCGTCTTTATATTACACTTATGGGTAAAACAAATAGATGTGATATAACGGATTACAATTGTGGAAATTATCTTTTCTTCAAGTTGGCAGACGAAGTTCCATCTACAGTTGTTGATACACAACAAGTTATAGAAGACTTAAAGACGGAATGTGACCAATTCAGACAAGCATTAGAATCATTAATGAGTCAAGGACACTTTGTAATCGAAACTTATATGAGTGAAGACGGAAATAGTTGGTATAGAAAATATTCTGATGGGTGGATTGAACAAGGTGGTAGGGGTTCAAGCGGTAATTCGTATGAATTTCCAATACCCTTTACGTCTATACCAACATTTACTCACGGTGAATATAATGATACTGGAAACAACCAACAAGCCGTTGGATATTATCAACTAACTTCGACTGGATTTAGTCTTAGAAGATATTCTGGGGGAGTTTTGGAAATGTGTTGGAGGGCTTGCGGATATTAAATTTATAATGACTTATGTTCAAGGTTAAGTACATAATTTTCTCAAGTGAGTGCGACTTTAAGTTCATCCTTAATGAAGAAATGACTTTCAACCTTGAATATGACCTTGGAAAATGGCAACTACTTGACCCTAAAACAAAGGAAGTAGTTGCCATTTGTGATAATAATGTTGTCACAGTTAAGATTGGCTACATGTGGGATGGTTCAACTGTCATAGGTGAATACTATGAAGATGAACAGACGATGGAAGCATCCCTTTTACATGATGTTCTTTATAATGCTTATAAAAATCCTCAAGACATCGAAGTTCCTTTCAACTTATTCTTAGCAGATAAGATAATGATGAGACATTTATTGAAGTTGTATAAAGGACAAGGGTTCATAAAGAGTTGGTTATTCCCTCATTTATACTTTTGGGGATTGACAACAGTAGGGATACCTTGGAAATTTGGTAATAACGAATATTATAAATTAAATAAGGCAGATTAAATTCTGCCTTATTTTATTAAATTTAATTCCTTTAGAATCGGTAAAATCTTTTCCTCCAAATGAGGATAAAACTTATATAATGTATCATAAGCATCAAGTGGCTTATCAGGTTTTGTGAATCTTGCACATTCCCAGTCAATAGCCATCTGCACAAAATCCTCATGTGTCTTTGCCCTACGTTCATGATGTTTTGACCACCATTGGTGACAAGTGTGTATAAATTCAGTTGGAAGAAAATGATAAAGAATAATCTTGTCAACGTCATGAAGAAAGCCGCGGATAGTATTCTTTCCTAAAAGGTATTTTTCTAACTTTAGAAAAGCCTTACGGTGCTTCCATGAATATTTGATTTTATAACGTTGATTTTTTGTAAACATATTATTCTGCTTTTTCTATCACGTTCTTACGTTCGCCCGTATCTCTATTAACTAAATATCCCTCAAAACGATACCCTTTAGGCACATTCTTTATTTCAACTTGAAATGAGCTATCAATTGCAGGTCGGATATAAGTTTGATCATACCATATACTCCATCCCAACAAATTACCAAAAATAACAAGCCCAATAAATCCCTTAATTAATTCTCTAATTTCGGAACGGTCCCAGCCATGTTTAATTCCTATATCAAAAGTTATAAGAATCCAGACGCCGGAAACAATTGACCCAACAATACCAAGAGCTATAAGAAAATTCATATTACTTTATAATTTTTCTAATCAATTCTCGAGCATCAGCTGCTGGAATATCTTCCCAAGAGCTTTCGTAATGATATGATAAAAATACTTCAAAACCTAGCTCAGAAGCTTCCTTCAGAAGAGGTTGGATATATTGACACTTTTCTTCATCACCAATCCCGTTCGGGAAATAAAAATACCACTTATCCGTTTGTCTGGAATAAACTCCTTTAACCGGATTAAACTCGAATAACTGGATCAAACTTTTATAACTGGAAGGGATCCAGTTTCCAAGAGTTATCTCAATATATGCAGGTCCGTTCATGTAATATAGTCTTCCACATTACCTTTTATACATCCGTATCTTACTACACCATAATACGATATAGGACGTTCATCATATTCTATCGAATCTGGGTCAATAGCATATTTCGGAATTTGAAAATGAATTGATGCTAAATCATCACCCAAATCATTTACCATGAAATGAAAGATAGAAGGATATTTGTGTGTTTGTAAAATTTGAAAAGAAGCGTCTCTAATAGACTCAAGAATATCTTTATCTCCCTCCCCTGACTCATCAATATAAAGCTCAGTAAAATAGCAAGGAACTATACTACAATCGCCTTGAAAGTTACGAGTCAGGGTCGGAGGATATTGAACGACAATCATTAATCAGTATACGTAAAGTATTGAGATAGAGTTACTTCGGCGCCATCATTAAAGGTGAGATCAAAAGTCACGAGATAACTGTCTTCAATACTGTAAGGTCGACGATGAACCTTGGCAATACCACCACGTCGGAAAATAAACTCTTTAAGTTCCTTAGCGGAATTGAAGTGAGGATTGTTGGCAAGCGAATAGAGAATAGGCTGGTAATAATCAATGACATTTCCCATTGTATCCTTCTTCAAGATAAGAGACAAGAGCATATCGTTACCAAGTGTGGTATAGAATTGCAGGCCAGCAAGAGAAAGAACCTGATGATACTTTTCAGGATTCTTCTTAGAACGAACGATAGCACGCCAATCAAGACCAATATCAATCAAATCATAAGTACGAAGAATATTGGTAAGATAATTATAATCCATACCGCGGCGATCACTAATCTCTGCGATATCTACCCACTTATTTGCCTTAGTGCACTTCTGAATAATTACGTGCTTAGGACAGTTTGCAATTTCAATGAACATGATTTTATGTTTATATTAGTTCTGTTTACCTGAAATAGTTTTGTTTGTTTAGAATGGAATGTTATCGGTAATTAAATTATTTTCATCAAGAATCATATAGAATGTAGGAAAGAAGTCTTTATTACCGAAGTATTTTATTAAATCAATATGAGTTCGTTTCTTATAAATTGCCTCATTGCAATTGCAAGCAGACCACAACGGAAGAATATAATCATCTTTAAGCTTTACATTTTTTGCATGATTATAACAAATTTCGTAAAACTTTTTAGCTTTGCGATAAGTCAAAATGCGATATCCAAAAGATTTATATAATACATCTGGATTATTTCCGCTAAAAATATAAATCATATAACCCGTCTTTTCGCCACCACGACGACGCTTCTTTGAAGGATAGCAATTGTGTTTACGATAAGGTTGGTTATAAAGTCTACAAGATGCAAGAATAACAGTAATGTTATTAACTACACGTTTCTCAAGAATTGTTGTTCGATTGCTCATTTTAATAAAAATAATTCTAATAGACAATCAACTGATATTGACTGTTTACAATTATTTTTATACTGTAGTTCTGTTTAAACCAAATGCAAAATAGATACAAACTTCTCTAATGTAATGCACAAATGAGGTTCGCAATTATTATATTGAAGAAGCTCTAAATCAAATGCAGCGGGGGCATCAAAGGCCTGAACTATCTCGCAAATCATATTATCACGTCTTAAACATAAAACAACATTTTGTGAATCCATGTTAAGGAATAAATTATCAAAACCATTTTCACTTTGAGCAACGAGACGCAACCCAGGGATGTCTACTTCGTTCTCTTTAATCAAATCTAAAAGCCTTTTGAAGTGGTAATTGCTATTCATTTTCATAACTTATTTAGATACACGGGATTAAAAATGATACTAAAATTAAGCGTGTATAAAACTGCGCTATGACGATGTAATGAGTAATTTGTATAATAGATTTATATTAAATGTTTTATATAATGACATAGCTATGTTACAATAATCGCGTGTAGAAAAAAGAAAAATGGCTGAGTACTAGCACAGAACTAGGATAAGGTAAAATCATGACAACATACAAGTTTAGTATTCCTAATCGAGATTCATCTATTTTCCGATGTGACATATATAATGGTGATGCCTTTTTGTACCATCGAGAGGTGCACATGTATGATAAGAATCTAACAGATGAAATCAATACTCTAGTTCTTGCTAAAAAGATGGGCCAGACATTGGATATTGATGAGCGTGACTTGTATGTTCCTGTTCGTATGGCTGTTATGATTGGTGAGTCCACTTGGACTAATTCAAAGTATTAAAATGAAGTTTATCGTTTTAATTTGTCTTGCATTTATTTTGGTATCTTGTGGGACACCTCGTTATAATCTTCCTCCTAATTCATGGTATGCTTCTCAAAATCATGATCAATTAACGTACTGGATTCAATACTGGGAACGAGTTCTTCAGGAAGAGAATAGAAAGTGTGCATATAACTTTCCTCATGACCACGAATATCATCGTTATGTGTCAAGACATCTAAATGCTCTCTATCTTTTTAGAGGACATATGGAAATGCGTCTTAGAACCTGCAATTATTAAATGAATAGGCGAACGATATTTTATAAGAAACGTGAAAATAAACGTTTAATTTCTAAACTTGATTGGAGAGAAGAAACTAATTTGCCATATCAATTAGCTTGTCTTTCCGATGAAGTAATTGGTACCAGATATAGATATTGGCATTTTTTGTTGCGAAAAGCAATTAAAAAACTGGCACATAGACAGAACTAAGGTAAACATAAATCATGGATAACCTTATCGATTCAATCGAAAAATGTTTTACTAGAGGTGAGCTCCGTAAGCTACTGGCGCAGACTGTCCTCGATGTACGTTATGCCGGTGCATACGTAGGAGAAGCTTGGCAGGTGACGTATCCTAATCCGGTAGAGATGCACCATTATATGGAATTGGCAGAAGCATCACGTAACCAAAATAGTCGCTCGCTACTGAAACAAACTCGTTGATCTGAAACAAACTTTTTTCTTTGAATTAATTAACTTTAATTAAGCATATTACATATAAACTTTCATCCGTGTGAAGGGAGGGCTTCCCGTTCATTTTCCTCCTTTCTAGAACGGGAAGCCTGCGTTTTTTGAAAAGTAATGAAATATATATTGAATTATACACTGGGCGAATCTCTTGAATATACAGAAGAAAATCTTGCAGAATTAAAAGCTTTTGGATATAATTACGAAATTGTTGAAATAACTCCTAAAGGTGCTGAGGTGCTGGAGATTGTAAAAATGATTAACAAAAACGAATCTATTGAATGCCATTACAGAACTAAGTTAATATAAAAACATGAACACACTTAAGAATCAGAAGTTGATGGATGCTTGTGTAAAGCGGGCTAATGAGATTATTAACGAGCGTATGACTGCTTGGTAGGTAGACGAGTCGAATATGGGTACTGCTGAGATGAGGGAGCTCGCCGATGCTGCCTGGAAGATTGCTTACAACGAGTGCAAGATTGGTCTATTGAAATGAAGTTCGTTAAGACAAACGAGGTCTGGTCCTACGACGACGGCGGAGAGTTTGCTAGACGAGTTGACGCAATTTTCCGAGCGAAGTGGAAACGAGTGATGGAAGCGGGAAGTTTGGTGACGAACACAATGGCGGACCAAATACGACGAGAAGCGATAAAGCAAGCGACGAAAGAGTTCAAAGCGGAGCACGGTGGTTGTGGCCCATTGTAAAACAGAACAAGCATATATTAAAGGTATGAACAGCATATGTTACCATGAGACTTTGCACTATCGGAAAGCGGATGCTCTAATCCGTCTCACCTCTCTGCACGATTGGCGCAAGTATAAAATAACTCCTGCTCCCCGAGACCCGCATTGTACTATAATTAGAGTTGGCGAAGGTGACCAGCTTATTATATACTTGCGAGAGGTGGGCCCAGGGTGGGATGTGGAGTTCCGTCATACACTTAGTACTATTAGCGGGAATACTCGGTATACGACAGTAAAGAAGGGCCGAACTCCATACAAGCGAGACGCAGCAACGACTTTTCTTTGGTCGGTGCTTAGTAATCTTTCGTCTCGAGATGTGAGAGAGTTTAATGAGCGAGAGCATAATATATATGCTAAAATATATCGCTACTTCAACCTTCACCGTTACGAGTTGGCACCGTTGATTGGTGACTGGAAAGCAAATGCCAAAGGTTAAACAG
>JAEIGA010000123.1_pt1 | contig 106563 bp, 143 predicted proteins | sample 9270691 | NCBI WGS metagenome assembly JAEIGA01 (sample SAMN17057246, study PRJNA624740) | gut metagenome | biome: biome; isolation source: fecal sample | host: Bos grunniens | place: China: Xizang | collected 2019 | reverse complement strand
TCTGTTGCTACTTGCCAACCGCTTTTATACTGTATCTTATTGCCGTTCTTAAGTGTTAGACCGTCGTTGTTGTTTAGTTTTTTTAGTGTTCTAATGTTAATCATTTTGTTTACCTCTTTCCTTGTTTCTATAATAATTATATCATACATTTGATAATTTGTCAAGGGTTTTGGGAAAATTTTTTTAAAAATTTTAACACTAATTTTCCAACACTTTATTGCTTTAGTGTACTAAAGCGCGAACTAGGGAGTTTGCGGACTGTTCGATTTAAACGGGCAAAAGCCAGTCTGTGTACATCACAGACCGACTTTCCGCTAATCAACTCTTTTAACTATATCATCTTCTATTATTGTTGTGCCATTGTTGTCCATAACTAAGTCAACCACCTGACACTCCCATAGGTCTACACCTTGCACCTCCCATAGATTACCATTCTTGTCCTGTATTAAAGCACTATTGTCGCATACCTCAGACACCACACAATCCTCTAATGTATAGGTACTATCATACACACCTGCACCACATACACCTATTATCAAACATAGTCCCACTATCCACATCTTCATATTGTTCAACCTCTTTCCTTTTATTATATTATAGTTAGTGTACCATAATCAGTACGCATCTACCACTTAATCAACATAGTCCTTCATTAGTATCTTCCACTCATTGCGGTTGATGTTGTTCCTTGTGTATACATTATCATCACTGTATCCGTACTTGATAATCTCTTCATTAGTGTTTAAGTTTATTAGTGTGTATTCATACATAGTTATTACCTCTCTTTCATACTCTTATTATACTTGATTGAGTGTCCTATAATAAGGACACTCAAAGGATTAAATGCTTGCCCACTTGTAAACAATCTTATACTCATTAGATGGGTTTGCTTGTTGCATCTCTGCAAGTGTCTGCTCTGCTTTAGTGCGACTTACTCCTGTTACTACCTTTGTGCTTGTTGTTGTATTTAATACTGCATAGAATATTGTTCTCATAATCTTAATTCCTTCCGTTTAGTTTTCTTCTTCGCATACTTTGAATGTTGTTGTACCATTCTGCATTTTTTCAACTACATTGTAAGCATCTTTTTCAGTGTCGCAAGTTGCAACCACAACATTTTTACCATTTATTACTTTTTTAACAATCCATACATTTTTCATTTTTAACTTCCTCTTTTCTTTTAATAGGTTCTTCCCTTACCTTGATTTAATTATACCACACTTTTAACTATTTGTCAATACTTTTTTTAAAATTTTTTTAATTTTCCATACCTGACTTACTGTAAATTGCAATCAGTTTATCATTTTCATCATAGACTTTGGCAAAGTGATAATTACTTGCAAATTTCATAGCCTCTTTATAAGTTTCTTTTATTCCGATTGTTTCAACCCCAACTTTAATTGTAAACATAAATTTTACCTCTCTCTCATTTGTTAATATAATTATACCACACCTTTACCCGTTTGTCAACACTTTTAGGAAAATTTTTTTAAAAAAATTTTGCACAAAACTTGGGAAAAAATTTTGTGCAAAATGCACAATATAGAAAATCGGATCTTGACTGCGTCTACGATCCGAGCAGCACTAAAAGAAGGTGATGGGGAGGGTTTGAGTGTTTTATAAAAAACAAATAAAATAAATATCAAAAGGAAACATTCGGTTGAGCATGTCTGCTTGAGAAGACACCTGGTAGCGGGGCTAGGTTGTGGGAAAAAATTTTTTTAAAATTAAAATTATACTCTATCACCACTAAAAACTTTCTAAAAGTATTTTTCATGTCGGAAAACGGTTTTTATAAAAAAAAGAACCCTTTAAGGGTTCTTTTTTATTTTTCTGCAAGAGCGACAAACTCTTTCAATGTATTAATATAGTCCGCAGATAAATCAACCTCGATTGCAAGATATGTAGAGCTACCATCCGCAACCAACATTAATTCAACTTTATCATTTTCATCTTTCTTTACCATGTCTTTATACTTTGCGGGAATTGAAACTCTTCCTGTCGCATCCATTTTTCTTTTTACTTCCGTTGAAATTACCATTGTAATTACACTCCTTTTTTATTATTTTTTACAAGTATATTATATAAAAAATTTTTTCATTTGTCAAGTTGACTTTAAAAAATTTTTTTGTTATAATTATTATAAAGAGGAGGAATAAAGAATGCAATTAGATTATACAATTGAGTCAGTAGAAGAACGACTTGAATTAGTTAATAAAATTTTAGAAGAAGAAGAAAATCCGAATCTTGAATATCTCGCAAATTATTTAATAATTCCAATAGAAAAAGAAGAGAGAAAACAAAAGAAAATATTAACAGAAAATAGAATGGTTACAATAGATAAACGAGAAACCTCATTTGAAGGATTGGTTGATAAAATGGAGAGTGGCGAAAATGCGCTCTATCATATACAAAAGTCAGATAAAAATATTTTATTCCAACCAAAAGCTCCTATTACTAAGAAAGACTATACGGACTTTCCTGAGTTACAACAAATAAAAGATGCGATTGCGGAATTAAAAAAATTAGTTCCAAAGACCGGAAGAGATCGTTATTTAATAAAAAAAGCATCAATAGAATTATACAAAGATTTATATCTTGCGAAAAAATGTTTAAAACCACCTGTAATGCCGACCATGCAAATAGGTACTAAATATGGAAAACAACTTGCGGGACTTAGTTTCCAGGACGTAACTGTGGTTGAAGCATTACTAACCCATTACTCCGCTCTTAAAGAAGATTCTTGGGGACATTTTAATGGTGATTTATGGTATATAATGCAAGATTTTGATAATTTATTAAATAAAGCCTTAAGTGATAATCCATACTATGAAACAATAGTGCGGATGAAGATAGATGGGCGTACTAACCAGGAAATCAAAGATGAACTACAAATGACACTAGGACTTAATCCTACTCCTGAATATATTTCCACTTTATGGCGTAATAGAATACCTAAACATATTGCGGAAGTTGCTCATAGGGAGTATTTAACATGGTATTATACATATGTAAAACCAGGAAAATGGAAAAGATGTTCTAGATGTAAAACAATAAAATTAGCTAATAGCTTTTTCTTCAGTAAAAATAAAAGTAGTAAAGATGGTTGGTACAGTATGTGTAAAGAATGCCGAAATAAGAAAAAATGACTTTGGACAATTTAATAAAATACATCTTATTAAAAAATCGAAAGTCATAAGGAGATGATAAAATGTCTTTATTTTGTAAAAAATGTCAACGGACTTTTGATGAAAAGCAATTTTATGTATCTTTAAGGGCAGATAGACATCCTACTGGTTATCTTCCAGATTGTAAAAAATGTACAACAATGCATGTAAACAATTGGGATCCAGACACTTTTACTTGGATACTTGAAGAAATTGACTTACCATATATCGAACATGTTTGGAAAGGTATTATGGATAAACATTGTCAAGTGCCTGAAAAAGTAACTGGAATGACTGTTTTAGGTAGATATATTTCAAAAATGAAATTAGTTCAATATAAGAAATATAGATGGTGTGATTCTGATAAATTAAATGAAGAATATAAACAAAAACAATTAGAAGCTTTATCAAAAGATGAAAATATTACAGAAGAAGAAAAAAAAGAAATAATAAATGCGGGACTTGGTCCTGCACCTCAACAAACGAACCCTACACCGTCACAGGGTGATTTTCCGCAAGATGAAAACTTTGGATTTAGTGAAGAAGATATTATCTTAGGAAATGATTTAACAGAAGAAGATAGAAAATATCTGTTAATAAAATGGGGTAAATATAGACCTAGTGAATGGGTTAGGCTTGAACAATTATATCAAGATATGACTAGTTCATATGATATTCAACAAGCAGGACATCAAGATACTTTAAAACTTGTATGTAAAGCATCATTAAAATCCAATCAATTAATGGATATAGGTGATATTGATGGTGCTCAAAAAGCGGTAAAGATGTATGACCTTTTGATGAAAAGTGGTAAATTTACTGCTAGTCAGAATAAAGCTGAATCTGGTGAGGCTATTGATTCTGTTGCGGAATTGGCAGCTTTGTGTGAAAAAGAAGAAGGTTTTATTCCTGTATATTATGATGGAAAACCAAAAGACTGTGTTGATAAAACATTAGAAGATTTAAAGAGATATACTTATAATCTTGTTGTTAATGAACAAGGTCTTGGTGATTTAATCGAACAAGCAATGAAAGCAATGCAACAAGATTCCACAAAAGAAGATTTAGAAGATGATGAAGATGATGATGTTTTAGAAAATGTAGATTCTGTATTAGAAGATCAAGATTTTATAGAACACAATGAATTTTTAGAAAAACAAAGAGAATTAGACGAGGAGAGTGAATCTTAATGGCTTTACAAGATTTATTAGATTTGTCTAATCAACGACAAAAAATTGGACTATCTGAAGAACGAGTTAAAGCGATGATTCCTGTTGCTAGGAAGTACATCGCTTTTTGGCGTGATTATCCAGATTTATTTATAGATTTTATGTCACAAGGAACTACTTTTGAATTATTTTATTATCAAAGAGTTTTTTTACGAGGAGTAATTAGACATAAATATTTTTATGGAGTTTTTCCTCGTGCTTATTCAAAATCATTCTTATCTATGTTAATTCTTATGATTAGATGTATTTTATATCCAGGTGCAAAATTATTTGTTACTTCTGGTGGTAAAGAACAATCTGCGGGAATTATTAAAGATAAGGTTCAAGAAATTTGTTCGATGATACCAGCTTTTGAAAGAGAGATAGATTATGGTAGAGGTAAAACTTTACTTGGTAAAGACTATGTTAAAATCTGTTTTAAAGGTGGTTCTTATTTTGATAATATTGCGGCAAATGAAAAAAGTAGAGGTAAGCGTAGACATGGATTTGTTGGAGAAGAATGTGTTGGTATAGATGGAAAAATATTGTCAGAAGTATTAATACCAATAACTAATATCTCAAGAAGATTACCAGATGGAACTTCAATTCCAGAAGAGAAGTTAAATAAATCTCAGTGTATGATTACTACTGCTGGATATAAGAATACATTTGCTTATGATAAATTAATTCAGTTTTTGATTTGGCAAATTGTTAAACCAGATCAATCAATTATTATGGGTGGAACTTGGAGAATACCAGTTCTTATGAAATTACAAGATAAAAACTTTATTCAAGAATTAAAAGCTGATGGAACTTTTAATGAATCTTCGTTTGAACGAGAATATGAATCTATTTGGTCTGGTAGTGTTGAAGATGCGTTTTTCAGACCAGAAGTCTTTGAAAGATGTAGAAAATTAAATTTACCAGAATATGAATATTCATTGAAAAGTTCAAAAAATGCTTATTATATAATTTCTGTCGATGTAGGTCGTAAAGGTTGTGACTCAGTAGTTTGTATATTTAAAGTTACACCACAAGCACAAGGAGCAGCTATTAAATCTCTTGTTAATATATATACATTAACAGATGAACATTTTGAAGACCAATGTATCGCTTTAAAGAAATTATTTTACCAATATAAAGCAAGAGCTTTGGTAATAGATGGTAATGGTCTAGGTATAGGTTTAGTGGATTATTTAATTAAAACTCAACATGATCCAGATACGGGGGATATGTTGCCGGACTGTGGAGTAATTAATGATGAGGATGGGTACTATAAAAAATATCGTACCGTTAATACTGAATATGATGCTATGTATATTATAAAAGCCAATGCGCCATTGAATACAGAAGCTCATGCAAATGTACAATCACAAATGTCTTCTGGAAAGGTTAGATTGTTAATAGATGAAATAAAAGCAAGAAATAAATTATTGGGAACAAAAGTAGGACAAGCAATGTCACCTGAAGAAAGGGCAAATTATTTAAAACCATTTACCCTAACTTCCATATTAAAAGAAGAGATGTTGAATCTTCGTGAAGATAATGAAGGTGTCAATATTATTCTTAAGCAAGCTAATAGATCAATACCTAAAGATAAATTTTCAAGCTTTGAATATGGATTATATTATATAAAACAATTAGAAGATTCAAAGAAAAAGAAAAAGAGATTTTCTGCAAAAGATTTATTATTTATGAATTAAAGAGGTGAGCATTTTATGAAAGCAAGTAGAGGAGAAATAAAAATCAGTGAAATTTTAGATATGAATAATTTAACATATGTAGAAGAATATAGTTTTAAGGGCTTAAATAGTGAAAATGGTCGCCCTTTAAGGTTTGACTTTGCGGTGTTTGATGATGATAATAATCTAGATTTTCTTATTGAATATCAAGGAAAACAGCATTATGAAGCTGTTTCTAAATTCTGTGGAAAACGAGGTCTTTATCAGCAGCAACACAATGATAATCAAAAAAGACGTTTTTGTGCTTTACATAATATAACACTTATAGAAATTCCATACACAGATTATGATCAGGTTTCATATGATTATATTATGCAGAAAGCAGGCTATTAACATTCTATAACTAGGAGGTGAAAAACTTTGGCTAGTAAAAGACAAATAGACATTCATAATAAAGGTTTTAATATGAATGATGTAACAAGTTATAAATCCACAAAAATAAATGGAGTTCAAAAGATAAATAATGCAAATGTTAATTTAAAGACAGTTGTTTCTAAGGTTGATAATTATTATACAGATAAAGCCACTATTGTTGAGGCTTTAACTAGTAATGATATAAAAACTTTACGTTCTGCTTCTGAATTTTATTTTAATTATAATGGTATTTATAAAAGAGCTTGTGAATATTTAGCTTATCTTTATAGATATGATTATTATTTAACTACCTATAAATTTGATGATAATAATGACAAGACTACTGATAAAATTTTAACAGATTTTTATAATTTTTCTACGTTTTTAGAAAATTCTAATCTTAAGAAAAAGTTTAATGAAATAGCTTTAGAAGTAGTTAAAAAAGGATGTTATTATGGTTATCGTGTAGATAGTCCTAATAAAATAATTTTGCAAGATTTACCTCAAGATTATTGTCGTTCAAGATTTACTGTTAATGATAGACCAGCAATAGAATTTAACATGAAATATTTTGATGATAATTTTAGAGATTCTGCATATAAAGAAAAAGTTTTAAATTTATTTCCGCCAGAGTTTAAGAAAGGTTACGACCTTTATCAAAAAAGTAAATTAAAACCAGATGTTTCTGGTGATGAAAACTCTTGGTATTTATTAGATATCAATCATGCAGTTAAATTTAATTTTAACGGTGTTGATGTTCCATATCTTGCGGCAAGTATTCCCTCAATTCTAGATTTGGAAGAAGCTCAAGAATTAGATAAAAAAATTATGATGCAACAATTAATGAAAATCTTAATTCAAAAATTACCTGTTGATAAAAATGGTGATTTAATTTTTGATGTGGATGAAGCAAAGGATTTACATTCAAATGCAACCGCAATGCTATCTAGTATTATTGGTGTTGATGTATTAACTACTTTTGCGGACATAAATGTTGAAGATGTTGGACATCATGAAACAATTACGGCAAAAGCAGATTCATTAACAAAAGTAGAAAGAGGAGTATTTAATGCTTTAGGTATGTCAAACAATTTGTTTAATACTGATGGTAATACTGCTCTTGAAAAATCTATTTTAAATGATGAAGCAGTTGCAAAAACTTTAGTTTATCAATTCCAAGATTTTATTAATGATATTTTGATGTGGATGGCAAAAAATCCTAAAAAATGGTATTTTAAGGTAAAAATTTTAGAAACTACCATCTATAACTATAAAGAACTTTCTAAATTATATAAAGAACAAGTTCAATATGGTTATTCAAAATTCTTACCTCAAATTGCTTTAGGTCATAGTCAGAATGAAATTTTGGCTGAATTAGAATTTGAAAATAATATATTAGATTTATCATCTATTATGATACCTGCGCAGTCTAGTGCAACAATGTCATCAAAAAATGAGGACAAAACTGATAAATCTAAATCAAATAATAATCAAAAAATTGTAGAAGAAAAAGAGAATGGAAGAAAAGAACTTCCAGATGATGAAAAATCAGATAAAACTCTCAAAAATCTTGAAGCTAAAAATTAGGAGGAATAAATAATGAATATTAGTGTTCCAATTGAAAACTCTATTGAAATTATAGAATTAACATCAATAAATCCTCTTATTTCCAAATGTAAAATTAAGGTTTGTTATGTAGGTGATGAGCCTAATAGAAATAGATCTATTATTACCAAGGATGTTGCGAAACAAATCGCAAATACTCTTCCAGGAAGTCCAATTGTTGGATATTTTAATGATACATCTAAAGATTTTGAAGAACACAATGAAATTTTTAAAATTAAGAACGGTAAGATTATTACAACAACAAATACTGTTCCTTATGGTTTTGTTGACTTAGAAGCAAAAGCATGGTTCGAAAAATATAATGATAATGGTGTAGAGCATGAATATCTTGTTACTGAAGGTTATTTATGGACTGGTCAGTTTCCAGAATGTCAAACTATTATAGATGAGGGACGACCTCAATCTCTTGAATTTGACAAGAATAATAACACTTTAAACGCATTTTGGACAAAAGATTATAATGGAAAAAATCAATTTTTTATAATAAATGAGGCAGTAATTTCCAAATTATGTATTCTTGGCGATGATGTAGAACCTTGCTTTGAGGGTGCATCTATTACTAATTTTACTTTAACTTTGGAAGATGATTTTAAACAAACAATGTATAGTTTGATTAAAAATATGCAGAATATTTTGGAAGAAGGAGGAAAAGATACAATGGATAATACTGTTGTGAATTATGCCGTTGAAATCGGTGATTCTCTTTGGAGTGTATTATATACAAATTTAGAAAAAAGTTTCCCAGATTCATCCAAAGAATATGATTGTTAAATCTATTCTGTTTTTGGTATTTATGAAGAAAATGGTTCTAAATTTGTTGTTGTAAGACATAGAGAAGAAAATACTTATTATAAAATCACATTCAATTATTCTGAAGAAGGCTTCGAATTCACTTCTGAACCTGTTTTGGTAGAAGCTACTTTCATTGAAGTTAACGCTTCTAATATTTCTCAAGAAAATGTTACAGAGTATGAAGAAACTAGATATGCCAAGAAAGACGACGAAGAAGATGATGAAAAGAAAGAAGACAAGGCTGAAGAAGAACCTAAGGAAGAAGAAACTGAAGATCCTAAGGAAGACGATGAGCCTAAAAATTCTGATGAAGAAGATGAAGATGATGAAAAGAAAAAGAAAGAAAAGACTTCTTATTCTTTAGAAGAATATAATGAACTAGTTGAAAAATATAATGCGTTGGTTGAATCTAACAATGAACTTCAAACTAGTTACAGTAATTTGCAAGCAGAAAATGAAACTTTAAGACAGTTTAAAGTTGAAACTGAAACAGTTGCAAAAGAAAATTTAATTGCCGAATTTACAATGTTATCTGACGAAGATAAAAAAGATGTTGTTGAAAATATAACTTCTTATACATTGGATGAAATTGAGGCAAAACTTGCTGTTATCTGCAGAAGAAAGAAAATTTCCTTTGCGGTTAACACAGAACCAGAATTAAATGATGCATCTACTACTTTTTCACTAAATAACTCAAATGATGATGTTGATAGTGGTAAGCCAAGTTGGTTAAGAGCAGTAGACCGCAATATTAAAAAGAATAATAATTAAAGAGGAGGAAATATATAATGGCTAGATTAAGTAAAGCTACATATGTTAAAAACGGTTATGGTCAAGTAGAACCTAACCATCTTTCCGCTCAAAGAAACGGTCAAATTTATGCTCAGCTTCCAGCAGCATCTACTATTGACGTTCTTGAGAATGGTCAGTTTGTAAAGTATGACTATGCAAACAAAGAAGTAAATTATACTGGCGAAGGTGAATGGATGCTTGTTTACAATGAAGTTAAAGTTTACAAGGATTTTGAAACAAATAAAGATTTCGCTTTAACAACAGAAAATCAGGTTCGTGGTATTATAACTCCTAGAGTTTTTGCAACTCATCCTGGTGACATTATTACAACTAACTGCATTAAAGCTACAGCAGTTGAAGAAAAAGATTATTTAACAGTTGGTGCAGATGGCTATTTAGCTCCTGCTGAAAGTCTTGCTGATTCTCATACATGGCAGGTTGTTCAAGTTTACACAATGCCTGATGGTCAGCCTGGTGCTAAGATTGTTAGAGTAAACTAATAGAGAAGGAGGGTTATAGTAATGATGAATTTTGAAGATTTAAGAGCTTTGATGATTGCTACTGCAAAGGCAGATAGAAAAGCTCCTACAGCTTATAGTTTTAATGGTCAAAATTATTCTTATGATGCATTGAATGATACATTAAGAACAGAAATGAATGAACTTGCTGGTGATTTTGATAGCTATCGTGAAAATGCTTTGACAGTATATAAATTGATGCAACAAACAATTGATGAAGTATTCCCTAAATCAGTTATTGCTAGATATGGTGATTTTGCTGAAATTAAAGTGGGTGCTCAGGGTCAGAAACCTGTATTTACACAGAAAACTGGTCGTACAAGAGCAAAGAAGAACTTCGTGACAAAAGTTGGTTTAGCTGGTATTTATGAAGTATTCAAACTAGATTCAACAGTAATCGAAGTATCTATGACTGCTACTGGCGGTGCTGCTCAGATCGGTCTAGAAGAATTCCTAGATGGTCGTGTTGATTTTGCAGATCTTTTAGAAATTCTTATGGAAGGTATGGATGATGATGTTTATGTTGAAATCGCTGAAGCTTTGAAGGCTATGGTTGCTAACTTCGGTCCATACAATAAGTATTCAACAAATACTTTTGATGAAACAAAAATGGATCAATTGATTGCTACAGTTTCATCTTATGGTGTTCCAACAGTATATTGCACATTTGAATTTGCTGCAACAATGATTCCTTCAACAGGTTGGGTATCTGACGATATGAGAAACGAAAGATGGAATAAAGGCTTCATTGGTAACTACAAAGGTACAAGAGTTGTAGTTCTTCCACAGTCTGTAACAGAAGATAATTCTGAAAAGATTATCGATCCATCATGGGCATACATCTTCCCTGGTGATGCAAAACCAGTTAAGATTGCTTTCGAAGGTCAGACAGTTGTTGACGAATTTAAGAACTATGATCGTTCAAGAGAAATTCAAGCTTACAAGAAGTTTGGTGTAGCTACAATCACTTCTCCAAACCTTGCTGCTTATCAGAATACAAGTCTTGTAATTTCAAACAAATTGAACTAATTTAATATAGCGGAATTGGGGTAGATTCTACCCCAGTCCGCAATTTATGAGAAAAAGGAGATAAAAATAATGAAGAAAGTAACAATAAAAAATCGTTCTAATGGTTTTGTAGGATATTACATTCCTGAAATTAATCTTAGACGCAGTTTTGGACCTTATGAGTCTAAAGAAATAAATGCAGAAGAAATACAAAAGGTTGTTTATCAATCTGGCGGTCAGGAGCTTGTTGATGCGTATTTTATTATCGAAGATAAAGAATTGGCAACTATTGTTAGTCCAGAAGTATCAGAAGAACCTGAATATTGGATGGATAAAGATGACATTATAAAAATGTTAGTTGAATCTTCCCAAGATGAGTTTCTTGATTTCTTGGATTTTTGTCCGCAAGGTGCACTCGAAACAGTTAAAGATTTGGCAGTTTCTTTACCAATTTCTGACATGAATAAGATGAAAGCAATTCAAGCAAAAACAGGAATGAATGTTTATAATGCTATTCAAAATAAAGATGAAGAAGTAGAAAAAACATCAAATAAGACAACTCGTAGGGTTCAACAGCCCGTTGAAGTTACTCCTCCAAAATATAGACGAGTTGAAAAATAAGGGGGTAGAGTAAATGACTACTCTTTTTCAAGATATATATGATATCTTCTTTGATAAAATCACTGATGATATGTATGTAGAACTTACTGAATATGACACAAAAAAAGATTGTCAATCCATATTAATAAATGCTATTCCATTATTTGAGTTTCCTAAAAAGTCTTTGACTTATGTAAAATATGAAATAGACGATGCGAGCTTCCAAGACAATTCTTATTTTACTTCTGAACTAGATGTGGAAGAAAAGAATATCCTCGCAACATTAATGATGCAAGGTTGGCTACAACGACAGATCACCTCTATTGAGAATACAAGATTAAAATATTATGGTAATACTTTTAAATTAACTTCTCAAGCTAATCACTTGCAGAAGCTGATAACTTTGAAAGATGATGTCCGCAGAGATGCTTTACATCTTCAAAGATTATATAAAAGGAGAAAGGTTGACAGTGATGGAACAGTTAAGTCCGCATGGTCAATGTTTAACACATATGGAAATTCTAACTAAATATAACTGTTCTTTTGACGAAGAAACTTTAAAAATCAATTTTAAACGATTAACTAATCAAATCTGGAAATTAATACCAATGAGAGAAAACGATGAAGATTGGAAAAAACAACTTTCTAATATATTATTAGAAATTGCGGGGTTACAATCTTTATTTAATAATCAACTTGATTTTCTAATGCTTTTAAGTAAACTTGAAGGTTTAATGGTTCAAGAAGACATTCCTTTTGTGCAATATAGAAAGATTGTTTTTAATAGTATTGAACTATTAAATAAAGTAATTGAATGAGTTATTCTATGTTAAAAAAGAGAATGGAAGTCTCAGGGATTCTAGCTCAAAAACAACAAATTAAGGATAAGCAGAAAGTATTAGATTCAGTTATTAAGCAATCTTATTTTGGTGCAAATGTTGTTGTAAATAGTGATGAAGAAAATTTATTTAGAGCTGCTATTACAATGAGTGATGCTGGTGAAGGTGATAAGGTAATTTCCGCACCATTTGATAAAAATCTTAAGCTTGGTGATATAGTTTATTGGTCTGAAACAAATAGTTATTGGATTATAACTTATCAAGAATTAAGTGAACTTGCATTTTTTCAAGGTAAGATGGAACAATGCGAGAATTATCAAATAATTGGACCAGATGGTAAAACAAAAGTGTTTGCTAATATTAAAACTACACCTAAATCAAGTGTTAAAGATGCAAATCAAGCAATAATTAAACTTGATGAAACTACAATTATAATTAAAATTCCAGATAATGAAATAAATAGTTCTTTATTTAAGATTGAAACTTGTATTCAAATTAAAGGTTTTACATATAAAATTAATAATGTAGATAATATAAGTATTGATGGTATATTAGTAATTTATGCTAAAAGAGATTACGATAATAATCCTATTCTTTTTGTTGAAAAACAAGAAAAAGAAAATGATAATACTTATATTATAGGTTCTAACAAAATTGTTCCTTTTGAAGAGTCTACTTATACAATATCTTCTTCCGATATTGAAGGTACTTGGACAGTTTCAGATAATACAAATGTATCAAAAACTATAAATAGTGATGGTAGTTTAACGATTATTTGGAAAAATGGAAGAAAAAGAAATGATTTTATAATTTCTTATGGAGAATATTCAAAGGAAATTCATGTAGAATCATTGTTTTAGAGAAAAAGGAGTGAATATTAATGATGGTAACAAGAGATAGTGGAATGTTTTTAAAATCATCATTTAATAGTGTGGAAAAGGATTTAGCTTATATAACTCAAAAAATAAGTGAAAATGAATCGCTTATGAAACTTTTAGTCTTAAAAGAAAATGACATAAAGTCACTTTCCGCAAAAGAAAAAAAAGAGATTTTAAAAAATAATATTAGAATAGTTCCAAAACTATCTGATTTTAATACAGATGTTGAATCTTATATAGTAATAAGTTTTGATAATTTTACTCAGAATAATGAAAATCCGGAGTATCGAGATAAAATATTAATTTTTGATATTATATGTCATCTTGACACTTGGAATATGGATGATTTCAAATTAAGACCATATAAGATACTTGGGCATTTGGATATGATGTTTAATAAAAAATCATTGGATGGCACTTGTACTATTAATTTTATGGGTGCAAATGTTATATCTTCGAATGAATCCATTTCTGGAATTACTGCAATGTATTCGGTAATTTATCCAATAAAAGGAGACAGTATTGAATAATGACTTTATTAAATATTGCTGGTTTAGGTTGGGAGTTTGAAGGTATTAGATTATATAATCCAACAATTAAAGAAATTTCTGATAAAATTAATGATGAAGAAAATTTCTTTTTTGCTTTAAAAATGCTTTCAACTTCATTGTTAGATATGTTACCAATAGAAACTCCAGATGGAATTACTGATTTTAACATATTGGTTACTTTATTGTTAAATCAGAAAGATAATTTTAAAACTTTTTCATTAGAGAAATTAAAAGCAATGAAAGATTTATTGCAATTAATTTTTAAGAATTATGATGATAATATTTCAATAAGTCAAGAAGAAATTATATTTAGTAATAAAAATGAAAATTTTATAATTATAAATAAAGAAAATTTTTCAGTTTTACAAAATTGCATTAATGAAATGTTTAAAATTTCTTTTCTTTTTGGTGGTACAGAAGATAAGGATGATTATAATCCAGCCTCTGAAAGAGCAAAATTAATTGCTGAAAAACTTAAAAGAAATAGAGAAAAAGTAGCAGAAATTAATGGTAATTTAACAAATAATAAAACTTCTATTATTGAAAATTATATAATGATTATATCTGTTGGTTTAAATTTAAATCCTAATCAAGTATCTGATTTAACACTTTATCAGTTATTAACTTTATTCGAAAGAGTAAAAATGAAAATTGAATGGGATTTAGATATAAGCTGCAGATTAGCAGGAGGCAATCCCGATGATCATCCTGATCATTGGATGTCAATATTATAAAAATAAAAATATACAAGGAGGTACGCTCAATGAAATTCGGCGTTCGTGAAATATGTGATGTATTTTTAAAAGCAAAAGTTGCGGATCAAATGGTTGGTAATACACCATTTGCGGCAGGTCAACCAGTATGTCACTTTGATTCTTTAAAAACTTCTACTGTTGAAGGTGCAGCTACTACTGTATATGCACAAGGTGGTAAAGGTAATCCTCGTTTAGTAGCATGGGAAGGTGAAAGAACATTAACTTTTACAATGGAAGATGCTCTTATTTCTACAATGGGTATTACATTACTTACTGGTGCAGGTCTTATTGAAGCTGGCACAGATGGCAAAACACTTATTAGACACGTTACTGAAAAAGTCGTTGCAGGAGAAGATGGTACAATAACTTTATCACAAACAAAAGTTGACGGTGAAGATTATCCTGTTTATATATGTAAACTTGATGCAGAAGGCGACCCATCAGGTGCTTTTACATTATCTTCTGATTTAAAAGGTGATAAAGGAGCAGGTTATTTAGTAGATTATTATACTGAAGAAACATCTAATTTTGCTCAGATTGATATTGAACCTAATAAATTTGGTGGTAACTATTACCTTGAAGCTTCTACATTGTTTAGAGCACCAAATGGTAAAGATTATCCTGCTGAATTTATTATTCCTAACTGTAAAATTCAGTCAAACTTTACATTTAGTATGGCTTCATCTGGTGACCCATCAACTTTCACTTATACAATTGATGCATTCCCAGGTGTAACAAAATATGATAAAACAAAGAAAGTTCTTTGTGCTATTCAAATGTTTACAGATGATGATGAATCTGTAGTTACTCCAGCGAGTTCTTCAGCAAGATCATTTGAAATTTAATTTAACTTAAAGAGAGGGTATTTATACCCTCTCTTTTTTGTTTATATAGAAAAAGAGGTGAATAAAATGGGAATAGGAAGTAACGGAATTGGTGATTTTATTCATTATAGAATTGCGGATTATGGTAAATATGGAATAAATGATCCAAAGAGTGAAAAAGGGAAAAGTGGTTCTCCTAATTTTACCACTATCAAAGAAAATATTGTAAAAAGAGTAAAACAATCCTATGATAAGAAAAAATTACAACAAATTGAAAATACTTTTAATGAAATAATGTATGGTGAGGGAATAAAAGAAGGGGAAGCAAAGAAAAAATGGGAACATTCTATACAAATTTTTGAAAAAAATTTTATAAATTATGTTAATGAGAAATATTCTCAAAAATTAAGAGTTTTTGATACTATTGATAGTTTACGACACTTAACAATGAAAAACGATAGTGGAATAGTTAAAAATTTATCCGAAAAAGATAGTTCTCCTCAAGATGAGATAGAAAAATTAATTAAGCAATTAAATGCTCTATCTGAAGGTGTTTCAGAACAGCATGTAAATTCTAATAGTATTAATAATAACTTAAATAAAATAAAAGAAATTCAGAATCAACTTCAAAATAAATTTAAATTATGGAAAGCGGAACATCCTAATGATTCCACTGATATAGAATTTGATGCAGACTTGAAAAAATTATTAAAATCAGCTTATGAATTCGTAAGATTAGATAGCGTACCAGGTAAGACTATTATGCAAGGTTTTATCTTTGAAGCTTTTATGGATTATATGATCAATCTTGGTGGGGAAGTAATTTTTGGGAAAATAAATGATGTTCAAAATGATATTGTTGATTTTCTTACGAGTTTATCATACAAAGGGCCTTCGTTAAGTATTTCCAAGATTACTGGAGGAGATACGTCAAAAACGCAGATTCCTGTAAAAAACATATCTAAAAAATTATTAGAATCCAAAGAAGGAGAAATATTATTAGAAGGTAATATAAGACCTACTCAAGATAAAGCTGACGTAGTTTTAAAATTATCAGCTAATGAAAATATAGGGTTTTCATTAAAAAACTATAAAATGAGATGGAATAAAAGTGGTATGGGAACAATTCATATTTTAAGCAAAAGCCCTTTTTATAATTTATTTATGAATTCTGACCCAATACTAGCAAACCATTGGTTGAATCTTGTAAGTAAGACTCAACAAACATCAGATCCAAAGGCACCGCCCCCAGATACTTCGTCTGAATACAATCAATTTAATAGTGAACGAAATCAGGCTAGATCAGCGATGAGACTATCTATTCTATATCAAGCTGCTACGGGTAATTTGGAAGGTAGACAGAATCCAGCTGAAATATTAGTAGTTAATGACCTAGCTACAAAAAGAGTTCGCTTTATTTCTATTAAAGAATTATTGAATTCTATTATTGAAAAAGAGAAACGTTCAAAAACAGTAGAGGATTTTAATAGTGTAAATGGACTAGAGATTAAAGGTTTACCAAAGAGTAATGTTATGGAAGAGTGGTATTTAAGTGATTCTCAAAGAATTATAAAATTGTTGAGTCAATTGCGACAATATAAAATTTCAGCTTCAGTAAGATTAAATAAAAATTCTATAACATAATATTTGACTTATAAAAAATTTTTTGTTATAATATATATGTAAGGTAGAAAACCTACTTTAAAAAAAGATGCATTAGCATCTAATACAGATTTAATCTGTGATTATGCATTTTAAATGCATAAAAATTATTTTTATTTTAAGGAGGATGCAATATAATGCAAAAAGTAATTTTTAAAGATTTAGGTTTTAAACCTGATCAAGACTACTGTGGAGAAGATTCAGTCTTAGTTTTTAGTATTAAAAACCAAGAAATTGTGATGAAAAAAACTATTCCTACAGAACAAAAAATTTTATTAGTTTCAGAAATTTTAGGATATTCAGTTGATGACTACGCGGGATATTTTAATCCTTTTAGATTAGATATTATGTCTACAATAATTGGAATAAAATATTATAGTAATTTAGAATTTGACAATATGGAAGATTTAGATATTTTTACTACTTATGATATTTTAGAAAATGAAGGTTTTAAAGATATTCTTTATACTCAAACAGATTTTCAGTTTTTAACAAATATGATTGAAAAATGTGCTAAACATATTGTAAAATATAATAATTCTGCGGCTGGTATTATTGATTCTATGAAGAATAATAGTGATGAAATGCAAATGGATTTAAAACAAATTTTAACATCGATTGCAGAAAATCCAGATCTGAAGAATTTTATTCCTAATGTAATGGAAACTATAGGTTAAATCAGTATAATTTGATTATCTTATTTTTCATTTTTACTGAAAGAAAGAGAAAGGCTTACTAATAAAATTAGTAAGCCTTTTTTTATTAAGAGAAGAAAGGAGTTTATAATAATGGCAGGAAATAATACTATTAAATATACATTAGATTTTACTAGTAATCTTCATGATACTCAAAATCAATTAAATGCTTTATCAAAATCATTGAAAGACATTACTAAAATGGGTTTTGATAATATTGATACTAAGTTACAAAAAGGGCTAGATGAGGCATCTGTTTCAGCAATAAAACTTGAAAAACACTTAAAGAATGCACTTAATCAAGATACTGGTAAGTTAGATATGGGTAAGCTAAGCAGATCTTTAAAATCTAGTGGAGATAGTTTAACAAAATTAACTAATAGTTTTAAAGTTTGTGGAGAGAGAGGAAGCCAAGCTTTCATGGAATTATCCAGAACTATCGCTCAGGCGCAAGCACCTATAAAACAAACAAATGAACTAATGAGTAAGCTATGGAGCACCATGGGTAATACTATGAGGTGGCAAATATCATCATCAGTTTTAAATTCATTAACTAGTGCTTTTAGGTCTGCTTATGATTATTCTAAAGAACTAGACCAAACCTTTGTTAAAATTAAAACAGTAGCAGATTTGTCAGATGAATCATTAGCTAAATTTTCTAGTGGAGCATCAAAAATTGCTAAAGAATTAAAAACTTCGACTGCAGAAATTGCAAAGGCATCTTCAATTTATTTCCAACAAGGTGATTCTTGGAGTTCATCACTAAGAAAAGCTGAAATAACAATGAAGGCTGTTAATGTTTCGTTTGGAGCAAATGCAGAACAAATGTCAGAATATTTGACTGCAATATGGAATTCATATGATGTTGGTGCTGCAAGTCAAGAACTTTTTATAGATAAACTTGCGGCATTAGGTGCAGCAACCGCATCTTCACTTGAAGAAATTTCGACAGCCATGGAAAAAGTTGCAGCAACCGCGAACGCAGTTGGTGTAAACTTTGATCAATTGGGTTCAATTATAGCAACAGTTAATTCAACAACAAGAGAAAGTGCCGAAACAACTGGTACTGCTTTTAAAACAATTTTTGCTAGAATTAATGATTTAAAAATTGATGGTAGCGTTATAGAAGATGGTTTTACAACAAAACTAGGTGATATTAGTAGTGGATTAGCAGAGGCAGGTATTAATGTATTAAATGTTAATGGCAGTTTAAAAGATACGGGTGTTATTATTGAAGATATGGGTAATAGTTGGCAAACCATGACCACAAACCAAAAAGTTTCTATCGCCCAGTTAGTTGCAGGTAAACGACAATATACGCAACTTATGGCATTATTTGAAAATTGGGATAAGTATCAAGAAAATTTAAATACTTCTATGAAAGCACAAGGTACTTTAGATAGACAGAATGAACGTGCCATGAAAAGTATTAATAAAGAATTGGATGAACTTAAAAGCACAACAAATGATTTTATGTCAAAAATTTTTGACAAAGAAACCATTGTAGGCTTTATCGACGGCTTAACTACTGCGATTGATAGTTTAGGTAAATTTATAGAAAGCTTTGGCGGTTTTGGAGCTCTCATAAAACAAGTTGGGGCTATATTCTTAAATGCCTTTTCTAATAGAATAGCTGCAGGTCTTCGTACAGTTGGCGACAACTTTTTAGTACTTATAGGTAGATCAGATATAATTAGTAAGAGAATTAGTCAAGATTGGACTAGTGCTTTTGAAAAATTCAAAAAAGAAGCGGATTTTACAGATTTACAATTATTAGAATTATCTAATATTCAAAGATTAACAAATGCGACAAATCAATTTACTGAAAAATATAAATATTTAAATAATGAAGCAAGGTCTCACATACAATTACAGCTAGATATGATAAAAAATCTGCAAGAAATGTCAAATGCTGAATATTTAGATCAAAAAACAAAAGTTTCTGCAGAAAAGACAGAAAAAGAACAAAAATTAGCTGGTACTTTGATGAAAACAAGTTCATTAAATACGAGTGAAAAATATAAGAAAACAACTGATTTAACATTATCGAAAAGTATATCAACACAAGGTTTTAGTTTTGATACTTCTGGTTTAGGAGATATGACTAAACTAGATACTGTATTAAGAGCAATAGCTACATCATCTAATGACGCGGAAGCAGATATAAATGCTTTAACCAGACAAATTCTTACAATGTTTAACATTGCAGATGGAGAAGATGGTGAAGTATTTGCTGATATTAAGGCTGATTTACAATCTATGATAGATACAGTAGGTAAAGAAGTATATATAGAAGTTAAATTTAAATCTCAACAAAGTGAAATAAAAACTCATATAGATAAAGTTACTGGAGATATATCTAGAGGTTATGTAAAAGAGGAAAATAATACGAGTGGAACTACAACGAATACTACATCTCAGACACAGACAACTAGTTCAACAACAACTTCTATTGATAATAATGTTGAAAACTCTAGTTCTTCAACAATATCTAATCAATACAACACTGATGAAGGCTTTGTTAATGTTAATAAATTAAAATATGATAAAAGAAAACATAATAATGAAGGTAAAATTATTGAAGAAGCTTCAAATAATTTAGGATTTGATGAGGCTGGGATGCGATCTGCAGTACCTTCTGCAGACCTAATTGCAGAAATAGAAGCTAAAATGAGTTCTTTAAATAATGAAACTGAAGAAGGAATTCAAAAAATGGCAGAATACGAAGCTGCAATTAAAAAAGTAAAAGAAGCTTCTACTACAGATTCAACTTCTAAGGATAAATTTGAAAGCAACAAAGGGAAAGCTTTAGAAAAAAGAGAGAAGAAAAAAGAAGAAAAATTAGAAAAACAAGATAATAAGAAAAAATTAAAATTAGTTAAAGCAAATGAAGAAGCTATTACTAAGTTTAAAACAAAACATGGAAAAAAATTTAGAAAAAAAGAAGAAAAATCAGACGAAAAACATCAAGATAATATTGTTAAAAATAATGATAAAGCAAATAAAGAGAAAGAAAAATCAGATACAGATTATTTTGATGGCAAAGAACAAACAAATAAAAAAACTGAAGATAATATTGATAAAGAAAATGAAACTCAATTAACCAAAGAAGAAAAAAGAATTGCTAGACGTGAGCAAAGAGAAAAACTAGCAGGAGCTTCTGCATTAGATAGTGCAATGAAAGTGGGCTCAGCTGTTATGTCTCTAACTTCTATATATGATACTGTTGGTAATGCAGCCCAACTTTGGGGGGATGAAAGCGCTACGTCTGGTGAAAAATGGATGGCAACATTGTCAGCAGGTGCGAATATCTTAATGTCAATGCCACAGTTAATTTCTGGTATTACTGCGGCAGAAAAGATTTTGGGTAGTGTAAGATCAGCTTTCCACAAAAAGAAATTGGCTGAAAACGCGGCAGAATCAGCATCCAACACGGTAAAAGCTTTTACAGAAGCTGCATCTAAGTGGTGGATTGCTCCACTAATATTGGCATTATTAGCCGCAGGCGGCGTTGCAGCTATGGCAATTGGAAGTGCAAGTACGTCATCTCCAGAAGAAAGTTCTAAAGAAGCAAGTTCAAATATGTCTTCTAGTGTAGAAAAATTAGATGAAGAAAAGAAAATTTTATCTGAAACAAATAAAGAATTGGAAGAAAAGAAATCTGAACTTGAAGAACTTAAAAAATTACAAGCAGAAGGTAACGGTCAACATGATGCGGAAATTTCAAAGTTACAACAAGAAATCGCTTTATTGGAACAAAAGAAAACTTTACAAGAAGGAAAAGTAAAGGTAGCGGAACAGCAAGTTCAAAATGCTGCAAAAGTGTATGCGAATACAGCAACACCTTGGGATACTGTAAAAACGTTTAATACAAAAGGCAGTGTAAATGTTGATGACATGTTGAAGACTATTAATGAATATTATGATAGTGACGAATATGCAGCAGCTTTAGAGGCTATGGAAAATCTAGATCCAAATAGTGATGAATATAAAAAAATTAAATTTAATTTAGATTATATGCGTCGTATGTCAGAAGTTTTAACAAATGCAAAAGCAAAAGGACAAACAACAATCGATGCTAGTGCTGGTAAAGAACAAGTTAAAGAAATCGCAGACAGAGAACGTGCTCAAGAGCAAGAAGCAACAAATAAAGCCTTAAGATCTGACCCTGAAATGATGATGGGTTATATTGAAAATATGATTAAAAAAACTGGTACTATATCCAATGATTTTAATAAATTAACAGAAGATATAGGTCTTATTAATCAAGAGTTCTTGAGAGGAAATATAACGCTGGATGAAAGATTTGCAAAACTTGTTGAAAAAACAAAAAATCTTGATGTATCGAAAACATTCTCAGGAAATACCGAAGCTGCAAAAGAATACTTTAATACTATATTTACATATGGTGAAGGGGCATTAGAGAGTTTTAATGAACAATATCAAAATGGAATGATTTCTTTTGATACGTATTTAGAAAGAACATTAGAAGTTAATGAACAGATGGTTGATTTAGGTAAACAATATCAAGCTACTTTCGGTGTAGATGATAATATAAATCAATGGATAGGTCAACTTGATGAAGCAACTAAAAAATTAAAAGAAATAAGAGACATTTTACCTGATATAAATGAAAATATGTCTATGAGTTCTTTGGCAGATGATTTAGAAAAAATTGGTATTACAGTTGATGATTTAAATAAAGCAGCAAAGGAAGGTAAAATTGAGTGGACAGTACAAGATTCTGCTACTACTGATATTAAAACTGCTTTAGAAAATAATGCAAATAGTTATGAAGTAGCAACTGTCGCAATTACAAAACAGTATCAAAAAAGCATGGCAGAAGCTCAAGAAGCTCAAGTTTTATTAAATAAAGGTGTAGAAAAACAATTAAATCAATTAAGTTTTACTGCTGTTGCAACAGATGATGGATATGAAATTACTCAAGGTAGTGGTGGAGGAGCAAGTCCTACAGATATAAAAACATACCTTGAAGATAAGGGTATTACTGGTAAAATATATGAAAAACTTGGAATTTATGATGGTGCAGATAATAGTATTTTTGATGATGGGAAAAAAGATGCAGATGCCTTGAAAAATATTTTATATAATGGTTTACAATATTATACCCAAGATACAGTTGCTATGAATTCAGGTAGAGAGTTAACACATTTTAAAATAAATGACAAAGGAGAAGTTAGCGGTTTATATAACTATATTTATGACAGATTAAAAGAATTAGGAACTGATTATGTTGATGCAAATGGAAACTTAACTTCTACAGGACAACAAGCAATGTCTTTAATGCATAATAATATTATTGCAGAAGTAAAAGGTATCCAATCTACAGATGCATCTGTGGAAGCTTATGTTGATGGAATGAACAGTGAAATCAAAACTGGTTTAGATGTTTTTGGATTAAGTCAAAAACAAATTGACCAAGCAGTTGAATTAAAAGAAAAACGAGATGAAGCTACAGAAAATTTAGCTGAGGCTTGGGATGATTACTATTTAACTAAATTAGAAAATGATTTAGAAAGACATCAAAGAATTATAGATGAGTTCCAAAATCAAATTGATAGCCTTGATTGGGATATTGAATTTATGGGTGAAAATAATATTAAGAATTTGGAAAGAGAGTTAGAAAAATATACTAAGGTCAATAAAAAGGCTCAAGAATTAATAAAAGAATATAATAGACTATTAACTTTAACACCTAGAAATGCAGAAGAAGAACAGGCTATTTCGGATCAAATAACTTCAGTTGTAGATAGTTTAAAAGAGTCATTAGTTAATGTTAAAGAAATGACGACCATAATAGGTACATTAGAATCTTCTATTATGAATAATTTAATTGAAAAACAAGGTGAAAAATTTGAAGGTCAGTTTGATAAAATTTCAAGACTAATTGAAGCTTCAAGTGATGAAAACGAATACAATGATAATTACAGAGATACTTTTATAAAAGATGCTTTAATAGGTACTTCGCAAAAAGAAGATGATGCAATCTCTAGAAAAGAAGCTGAATATGAAGTACTCATCGAGATGATGGATGAATATAATGAAGCTGCCGTTGATAAAGCTGCGAAGGCCGCAGAAAGTATAGCTAAAAAAGCGGAAGTGGAAGCACAAAAAACTGTAACTGAAGCTCAAAAAGCATTGGCAGAAATTCAAGCAGATGTAGATGCTTTTGAAAAAGAATGTGGACAAAAAATTGATAATATCGTTAAAATGTATGAACAAGGTCGACTTAAAATTCAACAGATTACAGGTGACAATAATGTTGAACCATATGATACGACTTCTGCATTTTATGCTTATTATAAAGATCCTTTTCAAGCACTTAAATCAGATAGTGAGGGTGGAAATACGCGAATTAGAACGGCGATAACTAATGCTCAGACAGCAAAAGTTTATGAGGAATTAGAAGATAAATCAACAGCTCAAGTTCCCAAATGGGACTATAACGATCTTATAAATTACAAAGAAACTGATCAAGGTATGTTAAAATTTAGTTTAAAGAAGCAAAAAGACAGTTTTACGTTTCCAGTACAAGGATATGTTTCTACAACTGGTTATGATAAAGATAAAGAACAATTTTATGTAGATGTTGTTTCTTTAGTAAAAAGTGAAGCTGGAACTTTTACGACCTTATTAAGAGTTTGGGGCTTTGATGAAACCGTTTTAGCCACATTACAACCAGGAGCTCACATTGTTGCTAACAGCACTAAAGGTTCAGGTAAAAATTTTGATATGAAAACCTATATATATGATCTTGCTGGTGGAAAACATTATAATATAACACAGAAAAACTGGTATCCACAAATTGATAGTGTTCTTGCAGAAGGTACTGAATATAGTACTCAGACTACTGCGCTAACTGGAGAATTGGGACCTGAATTAGTTATATTCCCAGATGGCGGAACATATTTAGCAGGTACGCAAGGTCCTGAAGTATTAGAGCTACCAGTAGGTTCAAAGGTATATACCGCAGAAGAAACTAAAGAGATTTTAGGTAATGTAACAACGATACCAACTGATGATAATTCAAATGCAAGTAAGATATGGTCATATTTTAAAGAAAAAGGCTTTACAGATATTGCCACTGCAGCTTTAATGGGTAATTTTATGCAAGAATCTTCATTAAATCCAGCAAATAAAGGTAATCCAGATGCCATTGGAATTGCTCAATGGCATAAGTCTGGCGATCGATATGATAAATTTATAAACTATGCAAGTCAATACAACAAGGATCCTTATGATTTAAATACTCAATTAGATTTTGTATATAAAGAATTAACAGAATGGATGTTTGAAGGGAAACCCCTTACAGATAAGTTAAATAGTTTTGATTCTGTTGATGAAGCAGCATCATTTGTTATGACAGATTATGAAAATCCAGGTGATGATGGCTCTGATTTTAATCGTAAACGATATGCTAATGATTTTTATAATACTTATAAAGGAACATCTGGGTCTACATCAGAAATAATAACTTTAACAGAAGATAGTATTACAAAAATTTTTGATAGCACAGGAAGAACTGGTTTATATTTAATAAAAAATGCAACCGATACCTTTGATAATATGACTAAAGACATTATCGATCCAGAGGTTCAAAGAATTCAAAGTAGAATAAATGATTTATCAACAGCTTTAGAAGAATTTGAATTTTCTTATGATACTAAAGGTATGGAACTTTATGAAAATATAAGTGGGTTACCTGAATATTTACAAAATAATTTAATCGCATCTTATCAATTTGATCAATCTAAAAATTATGCAGATTTATTGGATAGGATATATAAGTCTGCCTTTGAAGAATATAATAAATATTTAGAATCTGATTATGCTACTGCGGAAGGTATTGAAGAATGGCATAATTATTTAGGTATGCTTGTAGATGGTATTGAAGATGCTACTGAAAAAATGCAGGAAGCTAAAGAACTTGTTTATTCTCAGGTTGAAAGAAAACTAGAAGAAGTTACTGCTATTTCAGATGAAATAGAATATCAATATCAATTAGAAATTGATAAATGGAATAAAGAGATTCAGGCGAGACAAAGTCTTATTGATTTACAACAACAATATAATTCTGATATGAAAGAATTGAGAAATATTGAATCGGACATAGAAAAAAAATTAAGACAATCTAAGGCTAGTGTTCAATGGTTAGATAAAGAAACAAGAGACATACTGTTTAATCAAGAAGATTATTATAAAGTTTTACAAGCAACCAATAAAATTCAATCTGAAATTTCGCAATTACACGCTAAATATCAAGGAAAAATTAATGATTTAAGTGAGTTTGAATTAGATCAAGCTTCTTTATTAACTGATGAATATAATGCTCAAGTAGCAGCAAAAAAAGAAGAGTTAAGCATTTTACAAGCAAGCTTGGAAATTGAAAATAAACAAAATGCACTTAATACTGCTTTAAGTGAAAGAAATGTTCGAGTTTTTGTGGGAGGTCAATGGAAACAAGTTGCAAACATGAATAACGCATTAAAAGCATACGAGGATTATCAATCTAGTATTAATAGTTTACTGGAAAAAGAAATTGAAAATTCTGAAAATAGTGCAATAAGAGAAGAAGAAGCGTTAAATCGTGAGCTTGAGAAAAAAATTGCTGCTTATGAAGCTGAAATAGCAATGATGCAAGACACTAATGAAAAATTACAACATGAATTTGATATTATGACAAGTGAATTTGATATTTCTAATGTTAACTTGAAAAAATGGAATTCATATATTAAAGAAGCTACAACTGTTCTAGAAGAAGCAAAAAAGACTATCAATAACAACTTTTCCAATACTACTAATTCTTCTTCTTCAAGTCAAAATAGTGAATTGATATATGGTAAAGATTTGAATGGAAATGTTATTTTAGTTGATAATAATAATTCATTAGATATACAGAAACAAGAAAGAGAAAAAGCATTGACGGAAGAAATATTATTATCAAGACAAGAATTGGAAGACTTAGAAGAAAAGAAAAAAGAGGCTATTGAAAAAGGTCAAGATGAACAAGTGAAAATAATTGAAGGAAAACAGAATGAAATAAAAAATCGCATTGATATTGGTTATTTAAATTTAGAACAAATAAATAAGGATTTAGCAGATAAAGTAAAAAATAATTCTAATCTTGAATTAAAAACTATTCTTGAAACAAAAGGAATTGTAACAAAAACATTCTCTGAAATGGCTAATGCAATTGTTGATATAATAACAAAACTTCAAAAACCAACAATTACTTATGAAAAAGATAGTAATAATATGCCAATTATAGTAGATCAAAGTAATTCAGAAAATTTTGTGGCGAATCCTGAACCATATGTTCGATCACTAGTAAAAGAAACTATATTATCGAAACAAGAATTAGAAGAGTTGGAGAAAGAAAAACAAAATGCGATTGAAAAAGGTCAAGATAAACAAGTAGAAACAATTGAAGAAAAACAATCTCAAATTAAACAAAGAATTGATTTAGGTATATTAAATATTAGTCAAATTAATTCTGAATTAGCTTCATTTATTCAAAATAATAGCACAGAAGAAATGAAAAATGCTTTAGAAACAAATGGTATTATTGTTAAAGACATTAAAGATACATGCGTAAAAATTGTAAACTTATGGAAAGCTGCGGTAAATGGTCAAAATAATTCAAAAGGTACTTCTTCATCAGGAACACCTACTCTAAAAACAAGCTCGACTTCAAAAGTTGGTTCTACTGGTACTAACTTAGATTATGGTCAAGGTCCTATTAGCGATAAAAAAGCGGCTGAAATAAAAAGTAATTCAACCTTACCTGCTTCTGGTTTGGTATCATCGATACTTAATAAAACTCAAAAAAATGCAAAAGGTACTCGCAATTCGAAAGCAGGTATTTCACAAGTAAATGAACTTGGAATAGAACTATTGGCTACTAATAGTGGTCAATTCATTGAATTAAATCCTCATGAAAAAATATTTAATAATGACCAGATGAATTTCCTTTATGATTTTAGTCATAGAGGAATTGCAAGTGCGGAAAAAGCAATATCGTCTGTCAATGCCTACAATGAAGATTTAATGAATATAGAGAATATTACATTGGAATTACCAAATGTAACAGATACAGATTCTTTTGTTGAAGGCTTAAAGAATTTAAAATCACATATTAGAAATACTATGACAATAAAATAAAATATATAAGAGAAAGTGATTTTTATCACTTTCTCTTAAATAGAGAAAAAGGAGGGTTAAAATGCCGTATTTACCAACAAATTATTATCCTAAGAATTGCGCGATTGCGACTAAAGGCGTTCCTATTGAGGATTCAGAAGGTAAAATTATTGATTATCAAGAATTATCAGACCCAGTTACATTGCAATGTATGGTTGATTCTTATGATACCATAGACCGCGCGATTATAAGAATTTATGAGTATTTAACTAATAAATTAGTATATATTATATATTTAGATAAATTAAATGGGAAAATAAAGAAAGAACCGTCAGGAGAATACCCAGAATTAGGAATGTCAAACGAAGATTATATTAAATGGTGTGAAGGAAAAAAAGCGATTATACCTATTGATGAAAGAATAGAGTTTACTGATGATGAAAATCCTTTTCCAATTCAAGGCGGAAAAGGTGATGCATCTATTATATATATTTTATTAGATAATTTGGGTATTATTTTAGATCCAAAAAAATATACTTGGGATATAGAGGTATTTAGCACAGAAAAGAATGTTTGGATAGTTGATGGTGAATTAGATGAAAATTTTTCAAGTAATACTATTAAAATTTATCCAAATAATAATATACAAACAAATAATACATTTCATACTGAAGATGGTGATTATATCATTAATTCAGTTGAAAATAAGTATTGGGAATATGAAACAACAGGTGCAATAAAGAAAACTAAAAGTACAGAATCTCCATATCAACACACTATTACTTTTAAAGAGGCAATATCATTACCAGATAATAAAGATGATATTAAGGTTCAAATTGATGTTTATACTTATGACTTAATAGTCTCTGATAGTAATAGTGCAATAACATATAGTGGAGATGCAGATGGTTATATTCAAATAAATAAAAATGATACTTCATTATTAAGCACTACTGTTTATAGTAAAATAATTTTGACTGAGATGGATACCACTAAAAGCTATGTTTTATTTTATAGAGATAAACAAACTTTAGTTTTAGATGGCTCGCCCGAAGGTGGTTTTACTTCTGGATTGTCATATACTATTTATTCTAATAGTATTAAAAGTACCCCCAATTATTTTATTGGAGTAGTAGAACCAGAAGTAAAAACTTTTTTTATTAATAGAGCCAATGGAGCGGCAAATAATGGAGCATCTTTTGAAAACGATAAGGTGAATAAATTATTAAAAAATTCATTTCAACAATTTTGGACTATCACCAATTCTCCAATAAAATGGTATCAATGGACAATATATGATAGTGTTGGTAATCAAATACATCAAACTGAACAGATATATTCTTCAAATATTTATTTAGAATACGGAGAATTTTTTGATAGGACTTATGAAATTCATTTAAAAATACAATATCAAAATAATTATATTCAAGATAAAAATTATGTAATTAATATAGAGCATGAAAGCATGTCTGGTAGTGAATTATTTCCAAAAGTTGATTTTCAAAAAAGAGCTATTAAAGTTGATTATACTGATATAGAATCTTATACTCCAAGAATTGATGGTTCTATAAAATATACTACCGAAGGTGTAGAAGTTGCGGAAGGTGGGTCATTGACGTATAGTACCATGGGTAGTGTTTTAAAAGACCTAGATCCCGCAGTAAACTGGACTTTTAAAGGAAAATTTGGACAAGATTTTTATGGTAATATATTAAGTGTGAGAATTGATAATTTAGATTATATCTTAAAATATAATGGTGAATATGATTGTTTTTATTTGAATGAAGGTAAAACAACATCGGAGAATTGGTTTGTTGAAGGTAATGAAACATTATTATTTACAACAACAGAACCAAAAGTAACAATGAGAACTGTTGTTGGAAATAATTTTACTGAAACAATACAGGGTTTTTATTATAATGATTTCCTTAAAGATAAAGAATTTATTATTACTTATGATAATAAAAATGGAATAATTATTTTAAATATTGGTAATCAATATTATGATGAAGAAAATGAAAAATATTATTATGATTATTCTTGTTCTTTTTCTCAAGATTTTTCAAGTTCAACCAAATTATCTGAAATTCAATTATTTGGAAATATTACTTGGATAAATTTTCAAATAAACAGTAATAATAATACATCTCCGCAATTAGCAGTAGATTTTTTAAGGTCTATTAATGGTGGTGATTATCTTCCTCCGGATGGTTTTACTTTAGATAATTATCGTATATACCGTAATAATATCCAAAATAATAAAGAAATTAATGATTTTCAATATATTACCTCAATATCTGTTAAAAATGAAGATTTAAAAATTTTTGGTATTTATGATTATGGTATTGGTGGAGATAATAAATATAGCTACTTCTTAGTACCAATTTATAAGAAAAACGAAAAAGGTGCGGTACTTGATGCAGATATTTATATAGCTGGACCTATAGTAAAATCTTCTGAAGTTACTACTGATTGGTTTGGAGTTGGATTATTTGGGACTCAACAAAGTAAAGATAATAAATATTTAATGAATACTAATCAAAAATGGTATTTTGATTTAGATGTAGGTGCAGATAATTTAACTTTTAATACTGATAACCAAATTTATAATACCAATTCTGCCATTCCAAAAATTGGTAAATCTAATAAAAATTATTTATCAAATTCCATAAAGACAAAAATTGGTAATATTCAAAATGACTGTGAATATATAAATGATAATATAAAATATTTACATAAATTTCTTAAGTTTGCTAATGATAATACTATTAAGATTTTGCGATTACACAATGGTTTAATAATTCCTGTTGGAATTCAATTGAAATCAAGCACAACCCAAAATAAACTCATTGGAACCCCTACAGATATTTCTTTTGATTGGACTCAAGTTGCAAAGTATGAAGATGCAAGTTTATATGAATATTTATATGAAGGGGGTATTAGCTAATGCCTTTTACAAGATATACAAAATATTTATTTAATGAATATTCTGATATTGAAGAATATAATAAAGATTATAATGGAGATAAAATAATTGATACAACTTATCTTGGAACTGATATTGACGAAAATGATTATTATCTTTCAAATGAATTGGTAAAAGGATTTGTTCCTCAGGATGAAATAGAACAGGCTATTCGTTCCCCGATTATAAAACGATATACAAGATTTTTTCTTTTGCATGATGATGAAACTATAATAGAAGAAATATCAGATATGGTGCTTGATTCTGGAAGTATTGAGAAAAAAGCTCAAACAGGTCAAACTCGCAGTATGAATATTACATTAGCTAATATTAAGAAAAAAGTTTTAGTTGGAAAAGGTGTCTATGAAGAACGATACATATGGACACCTACTCCATTTGAAAATAAATTATGGTATTATAATAAAGTTAAAGTTGTTTCAGGTATTGTAGTAGGTAATACTGCTTATGAAGTAGATGAAGGTATCTTTGTAATGTTTGATCCAAGCTTAAAATCAGATAATGCAAATAAAACAGTATCTACTCAATTATACGACAAATTTGCCTTACTTGATGGTACGATAAGCGGAAAAGAAAATATTGACTACGAAGTTCCATTACATACAAACATTCACAGTGCAGTTAGACAGTTAATTCGTTTACCAAAAAATAAAATGGAACAACCTTATGATTTTAAAGATATTATATATCCACCGAAATATAAAAATGAAAAACTAGCCTATACGATAAAAAAGACCGGAGAAAATGCGGTCGGACCTTTAATCACTGATATTGCAAAGACAATTTCTTGCGATGTAAAATATGATACTCAAGGTCAATTAAATATAGTTGATAGTCTTGCGGATTTGGATTATCATAATCGTAAGTTAGCATGGAAATTTAAAGAAGGAGAATTCACTGGTCCTTCGGCTAAAATTAATCGTTCAAAAATTAAGAATCAAGTAACAGTAAAGGGAGCTAACATCAACGGATATCTAAGTTCCGCAACTGTAGAAAATACCAATCCTTTATCTAATTATAATATAAATTCAGAATTTGGAATTAAAGGACATTTAATTAACGATAATTTAATTTCTGGTAATTTCTTATGTAGAGAAAGAGCTAGATATGAATTAAAAAAATTCGCTCAACAATATGTTACTATTGATTTTCAATGTATATATATTCCTCATCTTGAACCTGGAGATATTGTAGAGTGGAGTTATCCAGATTGGGGAATTAACCATGAAATATTTTTAGTTAATTCAGTATCAATTCCGATTAAAGGTAGTGAATTAATGAATATTTCTATAACTAATATAAATGAATTACCATTATAAAGGAGGAAAATGAGAATGCAAAATAATGAATTTAATGAATTTGATGAACTTATACGAGAAATAGTTCAGCAAGAAATTCAAAACTATATGAAAAATGAAATGATTTTTCGAGGTATTACAGGACAAGTAACCAAAGTTAATGATGATGGAACTTGTTCTGTTGATATTGTTACTACAGTTGTAAACAATATAGAGAATAAAAGTGGGAGTAATTTAGCAGTAGGGGATAGTGTTACTTTATCGGAAAGAATTGGTAGTGATTATAGTAATTGTTTTATTAATGTTAAAAATGGACATCAAGATCCGGAACTTACTTTTAAAGAAGAGTTTGAAAAAGAATTTGGAGAATGGAAACAATTAGTTAATAATGCTCTTGATAGAATTAATAAGTGGAAAGAGGACACAATTACCTATGCATATGACGATAACATGTTTAACGGTAGTTTTAACAATTTATATAAAACATCTAAGGTGGTGTTATGGGAATGAGTATTCAATTTAAAAATGGAATGACAGTAGATGATATTAATGAACAATTAAAAAAAGTTGATACTTCATCCTCTTATATTGAAATAAAAAATTTATATAAAATGTTTAAGAAATATCCATTTAATTTTTCTAAAGAAGAGCAAAATATTACAACTAGGGGTGTTATTTGCAATTTTTCAGATTTACGAAATTTTTATATAGAATGGGAGGAATATATAAATGGAAGAGATAACACTTAATGATTTAAAAACAATATTATCTCAATCGGTAGATATTTCTACCCATGATACTATTGATACTGATTTAAAAACTAACATTATTAATCAAGATTTATTTAATAATAATTTAGTTCCCTCTGTTCAAAATGCAATATTATTAAAAAATAAATATGAAGTTTTAAAAGTTGATAAAAATTTTAATGGTACTTTAGAAGATTTAATAAAACAACAAGGTAAAAGAATTCCCTCGGAATTACCTTTTATTAATATATTACTTGTTGGGGCTGGAAGTAGTGGAGGTTGGAAGAAACCACAACCACATAAAAGCTGGTATATTTCTGCCGGTATCGGAGGAGAGTTAATAACTAAAAAAATAAATAATATTTCATTAAATTCTACTGTTGAAATTACAATAGGAAAAGGTGGTATTGGAAAAGATAGTCAGTTACAAATTTACAGTGGACCGAGTAAAGATTCTCCAGAAGATACAATTGATACCTCAATTGTTTTAGGAAATAATACTATTTTTAATATAAATGAGGAAGAATATATTGCGTATGGTGGTGGTCAGGAATATAATGAAAAAGGTTTTAGATCTAATCCATCGTTAAAAAGTGAATATCAAATTTTTTGTGACAATGACTCTTTTGTAGATATAAAAGAATCTACTTTTAAAAATTTAATTTTTAATATAGAAAATAATTACTATACTCTTCATTCATATCAAAGAGTTGGAGGATTAGAAATAGATATTATTGCAGAAGAGAGTTCTAGTTCCAATCGTTTGACTCAATATACAGATTATAGCATATATTTAAATGCAATTAATAAAAATAATTATAATAATATTCAAAAATTTTTATCTACTATTAAAAATAATTTAAAAAATAAGCCAAATAGTTTATTAGATGATGATAGTATTAATCCGTGGTATACTTACAATGAATATGGTTGTTATATTAAGGCAGGTCGTTATGCGAAAGGAAAATGTGTTTTTTTTGACGGCTTAGATGGTAGTGATTTTGGAAGTCCTGGAAGTCCTGGGGATTATACTTATATATATTATCATGATGACACTGGTGATGAGGATGTATTCAAACATTGTGGTAAAATGGGTACAGGAGCTGATGGTGTATGCTATATATATTATCCAAAGGAGGTTTAAATAATGGAATTACAGTCAGGAGATAACGCTTTTTTAATAAATCAAAAATTAAAGAATTTATTAAATACAGAAGATAAACATCAATATTTAAATATTAATAAATCATATTTTTTAACTGGAAATAATCATAAAAATTTTAAAACATATTCGAACCCAATTCAAATTAATAATTCTTTTCTTATAGATAGCGAGGTTTTAATGAATATTTTTAGTACTCCTTGGACTTATTATTCATGTATAACTCCTAATATAGAATATAGTTTTGACAAGTCTTTGAGTGCTACTATGTGTAGTATTTTGTTTTGGGATGAAGAAGTTATTACAATTAATACATATAATAATTATAAAAAAATAAATAATTTATTATTACCTGAGGATATTGAAAACTTTAGATTAAAAATAAATGATACAAAAGATGATAAAGGAAATATTATTTCAAGAATATTAAATTTATATGATAATAAAAATAATATTAATATAGAAATAAATATTGAACCAGATACTGAAGATGGTTTATATTATGAACATCCTATTTTAATATTTGATAAAGGAAGGTGATAATTAATGCCTAAAATAGATAATAATGTAAGTGTAATTAAAAAATGGCTAGATCAAGGTGGAGATTTATCTAAGTTATTTAGTAAATATGATGGAACCTCTTTCCAAGAATTAAAAGAGAAAGTTGATTTAATTTTAGAAAATGCACCAGAAGATTTAGATAGTTTTAAAGAATTAGTTGACTTATTAAATGATGATAAAATAAAATTAGAAAAAATATTAGCAAACAAAGTCGATAAAGAAGAAGGAAAAAGATTGCTTTCTAATGAAGATATAAATAAACTATTTGATGGATATTATGATTTATTTGATTATGACTATGATGATATCATTCAATCAGGTATTTATAAGATTAAAAATACCAACGAGTCGTTTGATTTATTATTGGTATGGAATGATTTTGATAACGATTATATTGAACAAATTAAAATTTCAACATATACCCCAATTTTTCATAAACGTAAATATGAAAATAGTCAATGGACAGAGTGGAAAATAACATTTGTAAGTAAAGATGAATTTGATAAAATAAAAGAAATAATCTATAAAGATAATAATAAAACTATTGTTTTAAGTGGTGATGTCACATTACTTAAAGGAATAGATATAAAAGGATATACTGAACTAAATGAAAATATTGTAAAATATCCTTTATCTATTGATTCCATATCTGTAAATGGAAAAAACATAAACAGTAAATCAATAGAGGTTGATAATCTTTATTCTATTGATGAAAACACTTATGATAGTTTAAATTGTTCTTTCGATAAAATTACAAATGTTCAAAAAGTTAAACATATCTATTTACCAGAAGAAGGAATCGAGGGAGAAAATAATACGGATAAAAAATCATGGGTATATAGTAGTATGCAATCTACAAAAGATTACAATCTCTTTTATATAAATTTACACTATTCCCACATAGATGGAAATGAGAAACCAATATTATCAACTAAAGAATATTTAGATTTATATATATATAGTTTTGCAAAAGGATATTGGAAAGAGGGAACTACTTTTAAAGAATTAAAATATACAGATATTACTAAAACATTAGAAGATCGAACTTTTTTCTTTCAGGCTGATATGCCTAGACTTTGGTTCGTAAGTCGGCAAGGAGAAGGATATTCCAATATAAAAGTAGACGCTAACAATCCAAATCCGCAAATTCCTATTGAACTATTCTTTGAAAAACAAATGACAGAAATAGATGTAACAGATAAATATTCTGAACTATGGGAATATATAAAGAATAATGGAGCAGGTCAAAAAGTAGAAATTAAAGATAACTATTCTCGTTTATTAGAAAATGAAATTCGATATGGAAATCTTATTAGTGATAAAAGTGGAGATGGTTCTTCCGAAGAAATTGAAGTTATTAAAATGGCACTTAATAATAAAGCAAATAAAGAAAATGCTTTTGATTATTATATTGAGATTAATCAAGATGGAATTTTTGAATACGATAGATATACGAATATAGGAACATATTTATTATGTCAAAAAACAGATGAGGATTATTGGAATTCACCTTGGCAACATTATAAACTATTAACTGTTGCTGATAGTGACCCTAACTATTTAATTCAAACAGAATATGATTTAAGCCATGGTGGTTGCAGAACAAGAGATAATTATGACGAAGAAGCATATATGGGTGGTAAATGGAAACCTTGGGTTGATGTTTTTGCATCAAAAAATGATATCACAAATAAAGTTGATAAAATTGACGGAAAAGGACTTATATCAAATGAATTAATTTTTATTAATAAAAATATATTTAATGATGATGATTTGTTTGATGGTATAATTACTAAAGATTTTGATCCTGATATGGAAGAAGATTTAACTGGTTTTGTTGATGGTATCTATAAAGTTGTAGATACTAAAGGTAATTTTATAGGAATCGTACAGGGTTCAACATCTTATGTGGAAGGTTATGATTATAGTTTTTATGATGAAATTTTTGAGAATTTAGAAGGAAACGTATGGGTTGCATATTATGAAGATGGTGGTGGTGGTGGCTGGAGTCCTTACCGTGGTACTAGTGGAATTAAATTAAAAGATAAACTATTTGAAAACAAGGTAGACAAAGAAAAAGGCAAAAGACTTATTGCTGATGAAATAAATATGATTGCTAATAATATTTTTGGAGATATTGATGATTTATTTGATGATGTGATTATTTCAGATTTCAATCCAGAATCAGATACTGGACCGATAAGAGGTCATGATGAAAGTGGTATCTTTAAAGTTGTAGATACTAAAGGTAATTTTATAGGTATTCTTGAAACGGAATATTCTACAGATCCTAGCATACATGAAGACTATTATATAGTTAGTGAATCTTTTGAAGATTTAAACGGTGTTGTTTGGAGCTTTGATGACGAAGATGGTGGTGGTTATAATGATACATGGGAGGTTAATACTAGCCATAAAATCAATTTAAGAGATAAAATATTTATTACTAATAAAACAGTAGGAGACATAGAAACGGCTCTTGATAATATTATAAATATTCAAAATTCATTGATTGGTGGTGAAGCATAATGAGTATCGCTGATAAATTAACAACCATTGCGGAAAATACATCAAAAGTATATGAAGCAGGAAAAAAGGATTTTGAAGATTCTTTAGTAAATTATATTACAAACAATGGTAGTAGAACGTATTATAGTCAAGCTTTTAGAACAGCTGCATTTTATAAAGATAATCTAATTGATTTTAAAGGACGATGTACACCAACAGATCCATCTTATATGTTTTACAATATGAAAGGGACTCATGTTCCATTAGGTGTAGATTTATCAAATATTAATACCGATAGTGCCGATATTCTTAATAATTTATTTGCGTATTGTGCTGAATTATTAGAAATTCCAGATCTTAATATTCCAACACCAAAAAAATATTCTGCAACTTATGGCTATTGTTATAAGTTACATACAATACATGGGAAAATTAGAACAGATGAAAACACTGTTTTTAGTGCCAGTGCGTTTAGAGAAGATCATGCATTACAGAACATGGAAATTGAAGGTATAATAGGACAAAACAATTTTAATGTTCAATGGAGTAAAAAATTAAGTGGTGCAAGTATTGTAAGCATAATTGAGGCTTTGTCTACTACAACAAGCGGACTTACTGTTACATTGTCACAAACAGCAGTTGACAATATGGTATTTCCTATTACTTCGACAAGGACTGATGCAGAGGGTAATGAATATACTACTACTTATAATTCGTGGATAGACCTTGCGGGTGATGGAATAGAAGGAAGTCCAAATGAAAAAGGTATTAGACCAAATTGGACTATATCTTTAATATAAAGAGGTGAGATAATATGGGTAGACAAATTATAGAAGCAAAAAACGGAATGGTGCTGACCGATGGCGAGACATTCGGCAAAAAGATATATCTTGCAGATGGTCAGAATGCCGACAAGTTTTATGAAATAACTATTGAGAAATATGAAGAAATACTTAAAAAAGAAGAGGAAGAAAATCGCGGTTTTTAGGTATATGACGGAAAATACTTAGGTATTTTCCGTCTTTTTTTATGCCCAAATGCGGTTTTGGGACAAAAATGGAAAATCGACTATAATTAAAATTTATAATATAGTGAAAGGGACGGGAAAAATATTGAAGAAAGGATGGGAAAATAATGGCTTATCCAATGGGGCAATATCCAATGAATAATGCATACCAAGCATTACAACCAAGATATGATTTGTTGCAACCTCAATTTCCAAATCAACCCTCCATTTCACTAAAAGGTAGACCTGTCGGGTCTATAGACGAGGTTCGCGCAAGTATGATTGATTTTGATGGTTCGGTATTTTATTTTCCAGATATTGCAAAGAAACGTATTTATACCAAACAAATGAATTTAGACGGTACATCATCACTACAAATTTATCAATTAATGGAAACACCAAATACAGAAAATGAAGTTCCACAAATAGCGGTAGATGATTTTGTTAGTAGAGAAACATTTGACAAGGTAATTGCAGAATTAACTGCTGAAATTCAATTTTTAAAATCACAGAAAAAGGAGGAAAAGTCTAATGCAGAATATAATTTCTAATCCTTTGTTCTTAAGAGCACAGGAAATGGCAAGGGGAAAGTCTAATGAAGAAATTAAAGAAATCGCATTAAATATTTGTAGAGAAAAAGGAATAGATTTCGATATGGCTTTTTCACAATTTCAACAGCAATTTAAAGGTGTAAACCTTTAAAAATAAAAATTTTTTTAGAAAGGGGAAGTTTTAATGGCTTTTAATGAAGGCTTATCAGTAGCTGATGCTCTTGCTTTGAGAGACAGTACTGGATCAAATGGTAATGGAGGTTTCTTCGGTGGAGACTGTGGATGGGTAATGTTCCTATTCTTTTTGTTAGCTTGGGGTAACAACGGTTTCTGGGGTGGAAATAACGGAAATGGAGGTTTTGGCGGAATGACTAGTGCGCTTTCTGGTGCTCTTACAAGAGCTGAAATGAACGATGGTTTTAATAACCAAGACGTTAGAGCTGGTATTAGAGGTATTCAACAAGGTCTTTGCGATGGTTTCTATGCTGTAAATTCTAGTCTAATGAATGGTTTTCACGGTGTAGATAGAGCTCTTTGCTCAGGTTTTAATGGTATAAATGCTAGCATTACTGATGTTGGTTATGCTATTAAAGATTGTTGCTGCCAGACTGGTCGCGCAATAGACAGCGTTAAATATGAAAACGCTAAGAATACTTGCGACATAATCACAGCTGGTGCAATGAATACTCGTGATATCATTGATTCACAAAACAATGGTTTCCAGAGAATTATTGATTTTATGACTAATGATAAGATCGAAGGTTTACGTTCAGAACTTCAAGCTGCACAGCTTCAGTTAGGCAATTTATCACAAACTAACACTATTATTGAAGCTTTAAAACCATGTCCAAAACCTGCTTACTTAACATGTAGCCCATACGCAAGCTACAATTTAGCAAGCTTAGGATACTCTAATGGTTGTGGTTGCTCAACATTTGCGTAAACAACAATAGAACGATAGGTCTGTCCACCTATCGTTCTAAAATATGATAAGGGAAAGGGGAAAGTGAAATGATACACTGTATAAAAATTGGCTCAGTAACATCTAGTGCTACATCATTATTATTAGATACTGATATTACAAACGCTGCTATTTACAATGGTCAGAAAGTGCGTTTTTGTATTCATACGACTATGCCAGCAACAACAACAGTCGTGCCAGTATATATAACTATCAATGAAACTGATATTCCTCTACAAGATGCTCTTGGTAATACTTTATATAGCGATCAAGTGAGACCTTGCTATTGTTATAGTGCGGTTTTTGGTACTGAACCAATACACCTTAAACTTTGCACATTAACAAACAAATCTCAGGCTACTGCTTGTAGCGTAATACCAGAAGCTGATACAGAAGGAGGAGCATAATAATGAATACTAACACAGGATATAATACTCCGAATATGGATGGTAGATATATGAATTCTAATCAAAGAATGAATTATGATTATTATCAACAACCATATAGCGGTGGTCATGATGTGAAAAAGATCATGCAAGAAGTTTATGATAGACAAAGTGAAGGTATTGACTTCCATGGTCAAATGGCAGATCACTTTGAATATCTAAATCTACCAGGTTTTGCTCATTGGCAGAAAGAAATGCGTAAAGAAGAAATGGAAAACAATGGTAGAACTCAAAAAAGATTTATCAGTCGTCGTAGAATGCTACTAGATCCACCGAACCGCAGATATGCGTATGATGCAGCTCCGCAAGTTTGGTATGGTCACAGTAACATGGAACTTAATTCTGAAGAAATTCCATCTCATGTTAAAAAAGGCTTACATAATTGCTTACAATGGGAAGAAGAAACATATGAAATTTATAAAAAGAAAGCTAAAGAACTTTTAGAATGTGAAGCGTATGAAGAATACATGGAAGTTAAAGAATTAATGAGTCATGTTATGGGTGAAATAGAAGCTTTGAAAGATTTGATAATGGAACTTGAATCGGTTAGATACGATATGAAACATATTAAGAAAATGCAAGAAAGATTTAAAAAAGAATATGGAAATAGTAGTAGAAGAATAATGTATCCGATGAGAAAAAGTTATTCAATTGAAATGGAATACGAGGACTAAAAAAAATAAGGAAGAACAGCTAATCACTGTTCTTCCTTATTTTTTATTTGTAGACTTCTTACTTTTTTCATCCAGTCATCCATATGACCATTTCCGCCTAAAGATTTATAAGTTTTATAATCTAATTCAATGCGGTCATACTCTTCAGGTGTTATCCATCCTCTAAGTACATATTCTTCACATTTTTGAATTAAAGTATCAAAGTGTGAAGATAAAATTGCTTCTCGTAATGGTTCTAAAATAGACATCAAATCTTTTTTAAGTTCTGCCATTTGATTTTTAATTGCAGTGTCTGCACTATTCATTGCCGCAAGTATTTCTTTATCAGCTTGAATAGATGCTTTTTTTTCTTTGTCTATTTTCCCATATACTTCTTTTAAATAAGCATCTTTTTTTATATTTTGCTTATATTTCCAAAATTCAACTATTTCTTTTCTAAATATCAAACCCAAGAAACCGATTAGACCTACAAGTAGTTCTAACCCCCACTTGAGAAGAAATGCTTGTATAGTCGCCAACATTATATCACTCTCCTAATAACTTTAAAAGTTATTAGAGATTAATTACATTAATTTGTCCAATCGAAACATAGACAGCTATAACCAAGACAAATTGCATCTGCTTCATCTTGAGTGACTTTAATACCATATGTATTATTTACAAACTCTTGTGCGGCTTTTTTCTCTTTATCACGACCTAGTTTGCGGATTCCGCACTTACTCTTCCAAGTATTAGAAGATACGATTTCGTAGTTCATATCTATTTCAACCAATGTTTCAAGTAAAACGCCATAAACATTAGCTAATTTTTTAAATGTATCAACATTATTCATTACATTATTTTGTAATTGAATTTCTTCAAAACAAACTTTATCTATATTATATTCTTCAACTAATGATATTAGTTTATTTCTAAATCTAACAAGTCGAGGTCCAATATCTCCAGCAGGAGAAATATCGAACTTACCAACTTTAATTAGACTACCATTATCAAAAACCGCAAACCCTGTAATTCTAGTGGATTGGTCGAGAGATAATATCCTAGACATTAGTCGAACCAAAACCACCATTTCGCTTTTGTTTTTCTACTTCTGCATCATCATCAGTAATAAAATATTGAGTAATAATGCCTTGTGCAAAAGCCTTGCCAGGTTCAACAGTAAAGAATTTATCACCATTATTAACCATTTTAATCATAATGTGTCCTTCATTATCTGAATTTACATAATCAGAATCTATGATACCTACTGTATTAGCAAGTCCTGCATGATATTTAAATCCAAGACCACTTCGAGGATAGATTTGAAGAACTTTATCTTCGTCAAGGAAACATCTTATACCAGTACGAATAATTATTGATTCCCCCGATGGAATTACTAAATCACCAGGTCCTGGATTGAAGAAATCATAGCCTGCAGAACCACTCGTCGATCTACAAGGAAGTTTTATGTTATCATACATTCTCTCTAATTCGTTTTGTGACCAATAACTACGATTAAAATATTTTATAAATTCTTCAAAACTTACTTTTTCAAATTTATTCATTAGAATTCAACTCCTTGACCTTCAACATAATTAATGTCAATTTTATTAGTTAAAACCTTTTCAGCGTTAAAAACTTTTTTAACTTTAACAACTTGATATTCTACATCTTCTTTTTTATCATATTTTGTTGTATATGAAAAAGATGCAATTTCATATCTTTCATCTGCTTTGAATTCTTCATGCAATTCCTCAACATCACTTACTGTTGATACTCTATATGTTTCTACTGTATTTAATAAAAATTTACCTAACATTACTCATTTTCCTCACTTTCATCATCATATGGAATTGTTTCGCCTTCTTTAACTAGTGTCAATTGATTTAATGTAAATTCAACATCATATAAATCATCGTCACAACTAAATAATTTTGTATCAAACATTTTACAAAGTTTAACAATTATTTCTATATAATTATCCATTGTTGCGGGATAAGTAGTTACTATTTCTTCTGTATCTAAATTTATGACTGTAATAAGTTGGTCAATAACACCTTCATTATAAGTCATTGTAACAATATGTCTATTCATTTTACTTCCTCCTTACAATCCAATAACCGCATTGTCATAAGGAAAAACATAAATGATAACACCTTCACCGATTGAATTTATACCCCATATTTCAATAGATTCTTTATTTTCATTATTAAAATCAAAAGCTTTTATACATACAGTGACGGATTGAACGCAGTCAATTATTTCTCTCCAGAATGCTTCAGTTATATCTCCTGAATCATTACGAAAAACCAAACCAAAATCTGTATCTGCAATATTTAAACGATAATAAGTATTATTATTATGTTTTACAAATTGTTCTACAATTTTTTTACATTGTTTAAGATTGCCTTTTGTCATATCTTGTAGTGTGTGCATATATTCATATTTATCAACTCCACTATCATACATCATATCTTCAATAATATTTTTATTTTCGATATTATTTACATTTACTGGCATAATATTTTCCTCCTTTTTTATTATATAAATATTATATAATAATTTTTTTATTATGTCAATTACTTATGTTTTACTCTATCTTCAACTTCTTTTTGCTTACCTGGATTAAATGCGCTCTTGTAGTCACCTGTTAAATAACCAGTAACCCTTCTCAACCTGCGGATTTCATCATGTCCGCAAACTGGACAAACATTTCCTATTTCATCTACATATCCACATTTAGTACATTGATCATTCGGAACATTAACTGCAAAATATGGAATATCTTTTCCCATAGCATAATTTACAAGCTGCTCTAAAGCAGGTAAATTATTTTTTACACCCGCATCTAATTCTACATATGTAATACATCCTGCAGAAGAGTATCCAGTAAGTTTACTTTCTATATCTATTTTTTCAATCGGTGACATATTCTCCCAAACTGGTACATGCATAGAGTTAGTAAAATAATCTCTATCAGATACATTTTCAATTATACCATATTTTTCTTTAAATTTTAACATTGAAGTATAACAAAGATTTTCAGCGGGGGTAAAATAAACGCCGAAATTTAATTTATACTTTTCTTTAAATTCAGTACACTTATCTTTAAATAATTGTTCAATTTCTCTGGCTAAATGCATACCATGTGTAGTAGTATGATTTTTGCCAATTAAAATTTGAAGAGTTTCTGCAAGTCCAATTTGACCAATAGCTAATGTACCATGTTTTAACGCACTTCTAATACCTTCTTCTGGAACATAACCTGCCATTAGTCCATTTTCATACATGAATTTTGCAGATTTTGAATCTTGTGAACAAATCCATTCAAATCTTTCAATAAGCATATCTTTTGCTTCATCAATTTTTTTGTCCAATAAAGACATAAAAGCATCAATAATTTCTGGTTGACATGGTTTTGATATATCTTTAAATTCATCCAATTGAGCAACCTGTGCCGCTAATGTAGGAAGAATAATAGTAACAGGACATATATTACCTCTACCGTCTTTCTGTTGACCAAGTCCGTTAACATCCCAGCCATTCGCTGTACGACATCCCATTGTACTGAAGTAAGTTGTTGGATCGTTTGGATCATATCCTTCATTACCAGACCAATCAATATTAGCATAGTTTGGATATAATCTTGTTGCAGTACATTTTAATGCAAGTTGATACAAATCATAATTTGGTGTACCTGCATAACGATTAATATCTTTTGATGATTGAAAAATTCCACAAGGAAATATAGATGTTTTCTTTTTACTACCCAATCCTTCAAGTAATACTTCTAATAAAGCTTTAGTTACCATTCTTCCTTCTTCAAGGGTGCAGGTTCCATAATTAATTGAAGTAAAAGGAAGTTGATTGCCGCTTCGACTTTGAAGTGTATTAAGATTATGATATAGTCCCTCTACCGCTTGATGTATTTCTTTTTTGGTCATTTCCATAGCATAATCATAAATCTTATCCCAATGTTTTGTATAAACATCATCTTCAATGCTAATTTTCGTAATATCTTCAATATCTTTTAATTCTTTTATTCTTTCTTCTTTATATTGACTAAAATCGCAACCTACTTTTATTTCAGAATCTGTTTCTTCATTCCAATCTACATATCTCCAATCTTGACATAGCCACTTAATACCTTCCATATAGTGTTTATAAAAACTTTTTCTTACATATGGAACCATAGTCCAGTCTAAGTGTGTTGCACTAACACCGCCGAATTGCTGTAAACTTTGTAACTGGAATATTACTGCCACAAGTTGCATTGCTGTATTTACTGAACCAGCTGGGCGCACATCTGTTTGACGAGTATTAAATCCATTAGCAAGTAAATCATCAAATGGAATTGAAAGACAATTATGCATTCCTACTGCATAACTATCTAAATCATGAATATAAATCATATTTTCTAAATGATTTTTCTTTGCCATTGGTGAAACACAGTAATCCAAAGCATACTGTTTTGTCATAAGACCAGTAGCCTCACCCATGCGACCACCGAATGAATGTTCATCAACATTTGCGTTTTGATTTTTTACATTTTTTGCATTAAGCTTTTCTTCAAGAGCAGACATAAAATCCGCTCTATGTTCTCTTGCAACTTCTCTTTTATATCTAAATCGGATATATGATTTTGCTACATCTGGTCTTTCACTAATCATAAGTTTTTCTTCTACCAAATCTTGAATTTCTTCAACAGTAGCTTCATTTGATAATTCTTCTTCAATTTCAACAGATATGTCAAAAGCAGTATCTCTTTCAAAAAGAACTTTATCTACTTCCAAAAATGCCCTATTTATTGCATTTTCTATTTTTTCTCTATTAAATGGTACTCTTGTGCCATCTCTTTTAATAACATACAACATATTGTATCCCTCCTTAAAATTGTTCATACAATATATATGATTTTTCTTTTGATTAAATTACTATATGTTGTCCTGAATAATAAACTCAACGCAATTCATTAGGTCTTCTTCTTCTTCATTGTGTAAAGTTGTATATTCAAAATCAAGATTATATGATTGAAAATCTTTGTCATCTGCTTGATATCTACGAATTATTTCTTGAACATTAGGTGAATACTCTCTAGTAAGCTGACGAATAAGTCTTTGTTTATCTGATACTTCTATATAATAAACTGCCATAAGATTAATTTGCGGATGTTCGAGTAATGAATGTATACCATCTAGATTAAAGACGCCTATATTTCTCTTTTCCGCAGATAAACTTTCAATTAAAGTTCCATACCACCAGTTATTAAAATTTGATACTTCGGCAAATTCATCATTGACCACCTTTTCCGCGAACTCTTCATCCGTAAAGAAATAATAATTAACACCTTCAATTTCGCACTCTCTCTTTGGGCGAGTAGTGCAACTAATAATTTCTTTGAGCTCAGTGCACCCACCTTCGGGATACTCGTCCTTTACAACCTGAGGTGCTCTTTTAAGCACCTCTTGTAGTATCGTATCTTTACCAGAACCAGCTTTACCTATAATTGCAATAACTTCTTTTTTATTCATTGTCTTCCTCCATTCCATATCTTGAACTTATAATTTCTATTTCTCCTGTTTTTTCATCTAAATTTGTAATTTTATATAATTGATGTCCAGGTGTTTTAGAATATTTCTTAACAACAAAATCATCACCACGACGAATACCTTTAATCATTAACAAGCTTCCTCTGTTAAACCAAGATTTTTCCATAACCTTTTTAGTTCCATCTTCTTGTTTTTCAGATATTTGTCTATCAAATAATGAGAAATATTCTTTTCTAAATTTAACATTAACTACACCATCAGTTGTAAGTAATGTTATACAAGATTTGGCTTTATCTTTTGCAATGCAAGTTCCCGCAATAGTATGTATTTTATAGATAGGAATTGTAGCATTGCCTCTATTCCAGAAATAATCAACCTCTGGCTCTTCTGTTAAATCAAAGAAATTAGAGATACCATATTTTTCACAATCAAGATTCTTTAATTCATGGTCATGATAATAGAAACATAAAGATTCCATTTCCCAAGCAGAAATACTACCTTTTGCATATTTATCCCAATCTTCTTTAAAAATCTTTAAATTTAAAGATTTTAATAAACTATCTTGATTATCTTTTAACCATTCTCTTGCTGTATCCATTTCTTTTTGATAAATATTATCCCAAATCTTTATATCTAAATAAACATTTGTATTTTTATATTGTAATTTATCATATCCATAATTTTTTTCATAAAATGCTAATGCTCTTTCATCTAATTCATATTCTACGGGATTATTTTTACAACAGCTTTTCAAATATCGATTGAATTCAAAAACGCTCCGTACGTAGGATAATTCTAATGGAATTAAATTATTCTTTATTAACCCTCCGAAGTTTTGTAAGGTTAATTTTTTCTTTTTATCGCAGGTCATCCATAAATAAATCCCCATTATTTTTTTTCTATCACCAAAACTATCAAAAGCTCCACCTTTGATAAGAGATATCATTGCTTGTTTGGCAATATTTGTTTTATTCATAAAATCATAAAAACTATCATAGGGTCTATTTGAAATTATTTCATTTACAACATCAGTACCAATTTTATTTGCACCTTTAAGACCAAATAGAATCATATTATTTTCTGCATCTGGTTTAAAACCAAAATCAGATTTGTTTACATCTGCTAAAGACATTTTAATACCTGCGGAACGAATATCACCGATCGCTTTAGCCTGTTTTGTATAATCTGTTGATGCATTTTCATCTTCCAATAAAGAACCACTATTTACAATTAAGCACGCAGTATTCCAATAGATTGGATTATAATTAGTTGCCAAAAGTAATGATTGCATTCCTACAAAGGAATAGGGAAGGGAATGATTTTCCGAAAAAGCATATCCAAGCTGAGGTCGGATAGCTGTATCCCAAAAGTATTCCGCAAAGTTTTGGTCTTCTATACGACTAAATACATCTTCTTTAAGAACTGGAATTTCATTCATCTTTTTCTTGGCTACAACCTTTCTAGCTGCGTTTGCTTCCTTTAAATCGAAAGCCGTAAATTCTTTTTCCATAAGCATTCTCATCATAAGTTCCTGAGTTGGAACACATCCATAATAATCATCACAATAACCATGCATTAAAGCTCTTTGTTTAGGTGTCAATCCTTTAAGTTCCATTTCTCGTTCAAATTCCGCAAGACCTTTTTCTTTAATGCGAACATATCTATCCTGCAAAGATTCCTTTCCTTTTTCACTCATAAGTCGCATCAAAGCATTAGCTATCGTCATTTCCATTGGGTTTTGAGGCTTTACTTTTTTTGCAATGGCAAGCCCACTACCTGAGTTAAACTGAAATACATCAAGTACATCGCCTTTTTCAAGATGTTCCCAAATTCGTTTATCTTCTGTATCAATGATTTCTGGATGTAGTATTTTATTGTAAGTGTTGCGGAGAGTATCCTTTGGAATTACATTATCATTTTCAAGTAATTCACAACATTTAATTAACTTATCACTAATTTCAGTAAGTAGAAAATCATACTTAATATCTCCAGCTTCTTCCGCATCATGCAAGTCATACTGTGTTACTAAAGCCCCACCTGGAGTTCTCATAAATGCAGCTGTTTCAAATGGGTGTTCATCATATAAGATAACACCAGACGCGTGTTCTGACCTTTTATTAATCAGACCTTCGATACCCATCGCAATTTCCAAAAGTCTTGGAAAACGATTTATTTCTTCTATAAAAATTTTAACTGGTTTTCTATCTTTTTCTTCATCACCATACACCACTTCTTTTAATGACCATAAGAAACCACGTTCTTGTGGAATTAACGATGATAGATATTGAGCTTCATCAACATCAATACCATCGGGATAATCTTTCGATCTATAACCTCTACAAGCGGTCAAAACCGCAGATTTAGTTCCTTCTGTTCCTCTTGTAGAAACCTGAACTAAACCAAACTCCCCTCGTTGTTCCCTAATTGCCTCAAAGATAGCTTTTCTTTTACTTGGTGCAAGGTCAATATCAATATCAGGTAGCTCTATGCGTGCTTCATTAAGAAATCTCCAATACGGAAGCTGCCATCTAACAGGATTTACTTGAGTTATTCCTAAACAATAGTTAGATAAGAAACCTGTGGCACTACCTCGACCTGGTCCAACAGTACTACCTTTTTCCCAGAATAAATCAATATAATATTTAAAAGTATTAAAATAAGCATACAAACAAACATTTAAATTTTTACTAATTAATTCAATAATATTTGCTTCTACTTCTAATCTTTTTAAACTTTGATTATTTAATATTTGTTTTTCCAACATTCCTTGATATGTTTCATTTGCCCAAAATCTTTTCTGAATATCATCAGAAGTAAATAAAGATTTATAAATCGGACAACTCTCTGGAATCTTTTTATCTACGATTGGATAATCTTTAATCGGTGCTGTTGGAATTTTTTGAGTATGAGATAAATCATAATACTCAATTTTATTATATATTTCAAAAGAGTTTGAAACCATTGTTTCATAATGAATACCTAAATCACATTTATTAAGATGTTCTTGTATTTCTTCTTCTGTTTGCAAATATGAATATTCATAAAAACTTGCGGTTTCTCGCTCTGCATCTTTCGAATTCAAATATGATGCATGCACAAATCTATCTTCTTTTGATAAATAGTGAGCATCTGTGCCTATTACTAATTTAACATTAAATGCATTAGCAATAGCTAATAATCTGTTATTAACCATAATTTGTTCTTTTGAACATCCAGGTGCACATTCTATGTAAAAATCATCACCGAACAATTCTTTATTCCATAGAACAAAGTCAACAATTTGTGAATGATATTGTTTTGCAGTCATTGTATCAAATGCACTTTCTGCATCACAAAGTAACTGAACTAATGTACTTAATTCGCCACCCAAACAAGCAGTTGTTGCTATTAGATGACCTGGATCTTGTTTAATAACATATTCAAGTTCAGATTTAAGAGTTGGAACTCTTTCACCTCTATCTTTATAACTAAAGTACCAAGCATTTGTACTTAATTTTCTTAATTGTTCATATCCTTTTTTATCTTTTGCTATTAAGATAAAATGATAATATTTTTGTCCATTATTTCTTTCATTTATTAAATAAATTTCGTTACCAAGAGCAACTTTAAAATTATCTTCTTTTAATTGTTTTGCTATTTTATTTGCTTTCATGTGAATACCTAGACTTTCGTGGTCAGTAATCGCAATTCCGCACAGACCATTCTTCTTTGCTTTATCAATTAATTTATCTATTTTATTAATACTATCAATATTTCTAATATTACTTTCATCTGTATGACTATGTACTTCAAATCTCTTCATTTACTTGCCCTCCGCTTCAAGTTTTTCTAATGCATCCATACTTGATTGAAGTATAAAAGCAATAGTTCCTATTTCAGAAGTTCTATCCTTTAAAGCATCAACTAAATGATTTTCTAATACATATCGAACATCTTCAGGGTCAAACATTATATCAAACATTTTTTCACTTCCTTTCTCTTATAATAATATTATATCATAAAATCTTTTAAAAATCAAAGATTAATATTTATTATCTTGTCTGTTTCTTCATTATAAGGAACGCAATAATTATTATTTACATATACATACTCTTTAATATAAGGAAAATCTTTAAACAACTTTTTCCATCCAATATCATGAGTACAATTTTCTTTATTGATTATAGTTGCATTGAAAAAATATCTTGTATCTTCAAGAACTTCTTCACATTCTTCATCGTACTCAATAATTTCAAAACCTGTTGGAACATATCCATATTGTTTTTTAAAATCTAAACATTTTAAAATTCCAATTTTTGAATTAGTATCTTCTAAATCTTGAATAATACTTAATTCACACTCTTTTTCTTTCATTTCTTCTAAATCTCTTTGTGTAAAAAATATCATTAATTGAACCATTAGTTTAACTCCTTATCCATACAAATTTATCAACTGCTCTTGTGCAAGCAGTATATAGAAATCTTGCGTGTTCTGTTTTATTAAAAGGAAAAGTTTCTTCAAGTAATAATACTTTATCCCATTCACTACCCTGTGCTTTCCATGTCGTTACGGCATACCCGTAAGTAAATTCTAGCGGCACTTCTCGTTTAAAATATTTATCTCGATTTAATTTATATTCAGTTCTACTGTCAATACATTTATTACCAGTTAATATCATTTTATTATCCATATTTAATCTAAAAAAGTTTGAATCGCTATCAGTAGTAAAATCTGCAACTAAACTTTCTATTTGATTATTATTATTGTAATATCTTGGTAAATAAAATTTTTCAATATCATAAATATTTCTAATATATCCTATTGTTCCATTTACAAGATTATCTTTATTATCTGCGTGAATATCAAAATAATTTCTCAAACAAATAATTTTATCACCAACTTGCGGATTTCCCTCTCTACCGAGCATTGCACGCATTGTGTTGTTTATGGAAATTCTTTTATTGTTAGTAGCTACTAATACTTGATCTGCCCATGTTAGCATTCCAGTAGAAAAGTTATTTTTATTTAAAACCTGAACTTCTTTACCTTTAAATTCTGTAATATTTTCATTATTTCTTATTTTCATACTAATCTGTATAATTTCAGATTCCTGTGCTTGACGCATAATTTCATCAAGAAAAATGTGCGGATTATCAAGCAAATGATTATCTTCATTTTTATCTATTGGTGGTAGCTGAAAAGGATCACCAAGACATATAACATAGCAATCGTGCTTAAACAAAAGCTTCATTAAAGACATTGGTGCCATTGATACTTCATCTACAATAATTATCTTATAGTCTATTGATGTACGAGGGATATTTAGATATTTTCCATTGGGTAAAGGTCTTGTTTCATATAGTAATTTATGTAGTGTTGAAACATTTTTATTACCTTTCTTTTGCAAAACTTGAGTTGCTTTTCCCGTATAAGCACAATAACAAACATGGTCTTCAGGTACATCTAATGCGTCTATTATAAAACGAACGAGAGTTGATTTACCACTACCCGCAAATCCGCTAATTACAGTACACTTTTCATGATTTTTATATCTATCTATAGCAATCTTTAAACCTTGTTCTTGACGATTTGTTAATATCATATCAATCTTCTCCTTTAAAATTATACCTTCTTACATTAATTTCACTAAAAGCGTAATATTCAATAGTTGAACAGTTTGGATGAGCTGGATCTTCAACTTCGATACCAACCAAGCATTCATCCACATGAAGTGGAACATAGTTTACAATTTGACCTCTTGTCCAAATAGTATCATCTTTTAATTTAAAAGAGATGTCTGTTTCGGTTAATTCAAAAATTATAAATTCTTCCATATCTTCATATCTACGCAATCCAAAAGTTTCTTTCATTTTACAAAACCTCCTTAAATGACTAAGTAGGGTTTATATAACTTAATGTATATAAACCCTATATTTTCTTTATATAAATATAATATAATATTTTTTTTAAAAAGTCAATCTATCTGTAACAATAGTAATGTACACCAACTTGTTTCCAAGTTCCTGAACCTTGACGAAATTGAGCTTGATAAAATACATTGCTCGGTACGCCAAAGGTTTCACCAGATAATAATTGATAAGCAATATCTAAACACTCTTGCGGTGGTTGTGAATTAAATTTTGAGCCATATATACACGCATATTGTCTTGGTGCATATATTACTGATTTAAGTGTATTACCATAATAACCACTCCTTAATCGATTCATAACCACAGCTCCTACATACTGTCTATCCATAACCCGCAAGTTTGGATTTTCAGTAGCTTCTGCATATATTACTTTAGCTAAAAGAAGTACATCTTCTTGATTAACTAATTCTCTTTTCTCCAAGAAATAATTTCCTGTGGAAATAAGATTATTCACATCTTCACAATAAACTATTTCTTCATTATTTTTACAATCATATATTATTTGAACTGGTTTTTCGTACCATCCTAAGTTCAGATAAATTTCTTTTTCTTCTACTGATATTTCTAACTCTCGACCATCTAGAGCATACAAAGTTACTGTTATAGGTTTAGCTTCCGCCACATGAGAGTCAGCTATAACCTTGATTTCACTAGATGTAGAAGAATAAGTACTATCAACTGCGGTAACACAGCCATATAGCAATACGATTGACAGAATAATACTCGTTACTATCTTAGGCATATTTAATCACTCTTCCTTTCTTATTATTGTTTAGATAATAAGTCGTGGATTGTGTAATTAAAAATAATAAGACTGTCCTCCTACTATTTCATATTCAACGATTTCTATTTGTGCTGTTGTTTGACCATAATATTCATTTTTTCTACATTGACCAACAACATTAATTTTTACACAACCTAAGTCAGAATATAATTTCTCATATTCTTCTTCAGACGACTTAAATCGAATTAAAGAAACTCCATTAGGTAGAGTAATTTTTAATGTTGGATTTTTATCTCTTGACATCAATGTTATATTATCTTTTGTTACTTTAAGATTTTCTATTGCGATATAAGGCTCTTCAATACCCTGACCATATAAATCAGCATAGTTCGCCATTGTTAATATATCTCGTGCGTCAAAATCAAAACCATTAAAAATAAAATCTACTTTATAACAAGGATTAAATTCAACATTAAGTAATTCTTCATTAGTCAATGTAATGAATTCTTCTGCTTTTGATTTGGGAATGGAAAACCCAAACGCATTAGCATGTCCTTGTGCGAAATTAGTTAATCCAGTTTCTTCAACAAAGTGTCTTAAATCTTCTAAAACAGAACCATTTACACCTCGTGCAGAACCTGACCAATCATCACCTTCATCACGTAATAGTAATACAGGTTTTTGATATTTTGCCATTAATTGATTGGCTATTAGACCAGTTAAACTTTTATTAAAATTTATTGTTTTATCTAATGTAATCATTAGAATTTTATTGTCTAATAAATTATTTTCGTGGATTATTTCTTCAATTCTTTTCAAGCTAGCATCTCTTGCATCAGTTTGTCTTTTCTTAATATTAGTGCAATTTCTGCAAGCCTGCTCTACCCTAGCCTCAAACTGACCTTTGCAACCTCGTTTTGTTGACGGGATTTGCTCATATGCCTTTAGATTCAGCATTGACTCGAATAGAGTTTGCTTTTCAGATTTTGAACCCATGCGGACTGTAGCATTTATATATGGAGTTATATAAAAAGCGATTGTAAAAGGATTAACTACATCCTTCATTACAAATTTATTTTTTGCACACATAGCTTTAAAATAAGGATTTCTTATATGAGATATTCCTAATTCAACTAATCTTTTTGTTTCAAAATCTTTTAAGCTAACCATATCACTAATTAAACCAAGTGCAACCAAATCAACAAAATAATTTGCATAACTAACATTAAGCATTTTATCTAATTGACAGCATACTTTATAAACAACACCTGCACCAGATAAAGTTTTATTTGGATAATCACAAAGTTGATTGTTTATAATTGTTGCATTCGGTGATATATAGTCTGCTTCATGATGGTCAATAACTAGAACATCAATACCTTTTTCTTTCAGTATTTTATGTTGTTCGTAGTCGTTAGAAGAGCTATCAGGACAAACTACTAATGAGATATTATCTGGGATATTCTCAAGTATAATTCCATGTACTTTGTCCTCATTAATACCATAAGAAATATGTTCTTTTACATAATCTTCGTTAATTAAAGATAAGTAATTAATTAATATTGCCGCAGATGTAAAACCATCCGCATCAACATCAGGAATAACATACATATTCTTATTATTAGCGATACAGTCAATTAACATTTGACATCCTTCCTCAATATTCATCAAAAGAGAAGGATTTAAAATGTCATCATCAGTAGTATGTAAATAATGAGAAATATCTTCTTTATTTATACCTCTATTAAATAGCACTTGTTCTATTACACCTAAATCTTGTTCTAAAGATTGATTTATTATTTTATATTCCATTCTTTCAATTCCTTTCTTATTTAATACCACTCATATATATTGAAAATTAAACAAGAAGGATTTTATAAAATTATCCTTTCTTGATATAATTGCAAGAATATGTTCGGACCTCTATCTATCGGTGCATCTTTATAATTTGTTATTTTTTTCTTATCAAATATAAAACTTATATTAACTATATTTTTATATTTCATATTTAAATTAGTAAGATTCTTTGTAAGTTTTTTAAATTCATCATCGCCAATTTCTTTAAACTGTCTATCAAAAGCAACACATATTTCTTTCGCTCCACTCTCCATTAAAAGTTGAACTTGATAATCAGAGAGCGAACTTCCGCAAGTTGCGACTGATATGTCGTTTGATGTTCCAAAATAACTTGCATATAATAGGCATGATTTCTCACCTTCAAATACAATAGCTTTACCTATTTTTTTAATATTATCTTTACTATTGTTTAAATTATATAAATTAAAACCAAGCGGATGATTATACATTTGTCCATTTATATAAAGTGGTCTATACTTACCAAAGATTTCTGCTTCTTGTTTTCCGAGTTGTCTACCACGAATTCCGACCAAAAAACCATCTTTATCATAATGCGGAATTGTAATTTGACCACCACCAGGAAAATAACCGATATGAGCCATATTCATCACTTCTCTTGTTATACCTTCTCTCTCCCAAGGAGCAATGATTGGATACATAAATCTTTGAAGAATATCTGTATCAAATCTTTTTAAAGAAATATTTTGAATATTAACTTGTTTATCTCTTAAGTTTTTATGTTGTAAAAAATAAGAGTTTTCAATTTTTCTTAATTCATCATATAAGAAATCTTTTTCTTCACATTCATAGTTAATATTAAATTTATTTAAAACATAATAAATTGATTGATAAAAATCAATATTATATACTTTTTGAACTAATTCAAATATATCAAAAGTTCCGCAGTTTGTATAACAATGAAAAGTATAAGTATCACAATAGTAATAAAGTTTGTGGGAACTACCATCGTGACATATAGTTCTAGATATTATGACATTTTTATTGGAAAATTTTGGTAAAGCTGACAATTCTTCTAAAAATGTCATAATATTAGCAGGAGTAATTAATTTTTTTATTTCAATTATGTCTTCTTTTGTAAACATAATTATCCCTCCACAATAATTTCTGTTACTCCATTTTTAATACCAAATGTTTGATTTACATAATCTAAAATTGCTTTTTTGGTATTCTTTTGTTTTTTAAACATTTTATATAGTGTTTGATACATTTCTTTACTCATTGAATATTTCATTATGTTTTCCTCCTTAAAAAGCCGATTTTTCTTCTACTTGAACTCTTATGTCATCAATACTGATTAAATCATAAGACCAAGTTGTTGCAAACATTGGTTTGATACGACAAGTTCCTAAGTCTGCTTGACACCACAAATATAAACTTGTATATCTACCTCGTCTATTTTTATAAACAGATATTTTTATATTGGGATAAGATGGAAATGAAGATACTATACCAGACAATGAAGCTAAATCTTCATCTGTTACGGGAAGTAGATGTGAACCATAGTCAATCTTATCTGCGATTGATTTAGCACCACGCAAAAGATTTTGGTCTGGAGTTTTACTTTCTTTCCAATCTGCATTAAGCTGAGTTGATGATAACATAAAAATACCATAGATATTACATATATCTTTAAGTTTTGTTGATAACATAAATAATACATTATCTTCTCTTAGCTTAATACCACCACTTCTACGAGTAATTTCTTCCAATATCTTCATTGATGTATGTATATAATCATGAACTACATATGTTACTTCATGTTCACGAATTTCTTTCTTAATTGTATTTTCAATATCTTTTACTGAAAAATCTGGAAGTTCTCTTACATAAAGAGGACTTTCACTTAAAATTCTACCAGCTTCTCTAACTCTTTCTTCTTCACCTGCTTCATATTCTCCATTAAGAATATGTTCTTCATTTACATTAGATAAAAAAGCTAACATTAGAGTTTGTATTTCATCTATTTCTTGTTCCGTTGCAATAAATAATGTAGGATTTTTTTCACCATTCTTAATCCAACCAAAATTTTCATCAAAAATTCTATCACAAGCAAAATTGCAGGCATCAGCAACATTAGAACGAGTTTTACCGATACCACTAGGAGCTGACCGCAAGTAAAACTTTTTTAATCTTGCACCTCTTGTTACTGTGTTGATAAGCGGTCCATATAGTGGAATACCAATTTCTGGACTTTCTTTAAATCTTTCAATCAAGTCATTAATACCTTGACCCGCTTGGTATGTATCACCATAATCTCCTTCAGTATAATTTTCTCTAATAGAATTTATCTTTTGTTCAATAATATCCGCAATATCCTCAAGAGAAGAATTATCTAACCAGTTTTCTTGTTGTTCTTTTTTCTTAATATCCATTATATTATCTACATCATAAAGTGTAGATACATCAAAACCAATATTATTATAACCTCTTAATAAGGTCATTTTTTTAACTCTATTATAATAGTAATCAAATGCATTTGTTTGGGCTGTTGCAGAAGCTTGAAGAAGAAAATCTTCTCCATTATTCTGCTTAAATATTGCTGAATTGTGAGGACGAGAGGATAAGAAGTCTACGATTGATTCAACTGAAAGTGCAGATGAATTAACTTTTGATATTTGATGAATACAACCAAATATTATTCTATGAAATTCATCTGGAAAATCTTCTTCTATAAACCAATATTTATCTTCTTGGTCTAATATTGTTGGCGTTTTAAGTAAACTACCAAGAACTTGAGTCGTTGCTGAAACATCTATAAATTTTGATCTAGACATCATACTCCTCCTCGTCTAAAAATTTAAATGAAAAAATATTGCGTTTAATTTTTGGTTTTCTTACTGGATTTTTAATAACAACAATTTTTTCTTTAGGCTTAAAAACTTCAATGTTTTTATCTGCATTGGCTTGTTGAGCCAACCAAATATTATAATAATAATTATAAGCATCTTTATAAATATAAGGAACTATACCTATTGAATAGTGAGATTTTTCAACATCTCCATTCTTTACTTCATACCAGTAAACTAATGTCTTTAATACTCCAGAGTAATTATATTTATTTTCCCTTATCATTTTTTCTAATTGTGTTTCTATCTTTACTTTATTAAAATTTTCTTTAAATAATTGTTTTAAATATTTAAAGATTTCTTCTCTTGCTTTTTCTTCTTCACTTAATTGACCCTGTTGTCTATCATAACAACTTTTATGTGCATATCTTCTTGCGGAAGTTGCTACACATTCGACTTTATCTCGGTCGAAAGTTTCATTACATATAGAACATTTTACACGATGTGCCATTTATCTCACCTCTTTTATTAAAGTAAGTAAGCCATATGGCTTACTTACTTTTTTCTAATAGTTCTGTCAAATCCGCTACTATCAAAGCTATCTGGTCAACTTGTCTTGATGAGCAATCCATTACTTTCTTACCAGCACCAAGATGTTTCTCAACAATAACTGTGATTTCTTTCTGATATTTAATTTCATTAATTCCCATTAGTTGACCAACTATATTTTGGAATTGAACAACTAAATTATCAAAATCTAATTCTTCTTCTTTTACTTCAACATGAAGTTTAACTGCATCATTAGTAACAAATTTATTACCATGTTCCGCAGCTTCTTTATCTATTGCATCATGAAGTGCGCTTACCAATTCTTCATATGAAAAATCAATACTATTAGGCATATATTTAAAACGACTACCTGCGATAAATCTTGGTGTACCACGAAGAAATAGTTTTGTTTTTAAACCATCTTCTGTTTCAACAGCTCTTGAATAACCAATAATATCACAAGTTCTTTCGCAAACCAATCTACCTTTATTATCAATAGTTGGTACAATCTGATTAAATTCTTTGCCTTGTGCATCTTTAAAAGTCTTATCTGTTGCGTGACTGATTAGAATACAACCATAACCAAGTCTAAGAATAGTACGAATTGCTTCATCAAATTCTTTCATAACAAGATTATAACCTTTACCATAAGCTAAATCACTAATATCATTAACTTCATTCTGATTACAAATAAACTTTTTACAAGCTTCATAACATAAGTCAGCAGTATCAATAATTATATTATGAAATTTTTCCTTTACTGCTTCATCTTCTAATTCTTTAAGAGTAGTTTTCATATCTCTCCAATTACGCATTGGTTTAGCCATAACTCCTGGCAATGCATTATAACCAAGCTCGAATGCTAATAGTAATGAATTAGGAAAACGAGATGCGTTTGTTGTTTTTCCAGATTTAGGTTCTCCATATAGGAGAACACTATATCCAGTTAAATCACGACTAACTACGTGAGGTTGAATGTCTAACAATGAATTTGCCATTATCTATCACTCCTTAAAATACAAAACTTTCATTCTTCTGTGCTGCTGGTGCAACATCAAGAACTGAAGGAGTACCTGCTTCTTTCTGTTTTGCATATTCTTCTGCATTTTTCTTAATTTCTGCAAGATGAATTTCTCTATTACTCATAGCTTCTTTCAATTCATTTGCAGTAATTGTTTCTTCAGAATCCCATTCATATGGAACTGTTGAAGCACCATTAATAACATATTCACGTTTTGAAGAACTTCTTTCTTCAATCAAGGTTTCACCAAAAGCATTTTCTGTTTCAATCTTCTTTACAATTTCCTGAGAAACAATGTTACCCCATACAGTTGTAAATACTGGTTTTGAAGTTGAAGGTTCAAGATTTTCAAAATAATCAATAGCTTTTGGATTATATACTACAAAATCCACTGGCAATAGATTATTCATAAAATCAAAAATTCCACCTTTGATTACTGCCTTTTCTGGTTCATTAGTTTCTTCATTTGGTTCTTTTCTAAATACTGCTGTAATTAGAATATCTGTTTTAAAAGTGTTTCTCTTATTTTCATCATCATTTAGTTTCTGTGTGTTATTTACAAAACCACCTGAATTTCTCATATTAGAAATAAGTTCACCACTATTTCTATCATACCATTCATTCAAATCGATTGCAGAATCAATTCTCAATTTAATAGCATTTTCCTTACCACCTGACATAATTGAACAAGTTGGTGTGTTAATGATGTTATCAAGCAATTTATGAGTTGCATTTGGTTTGCCTGATTTTGCATAAGTAGGAACTACATAAGGAAATTCAAATTTAATAATGTTTGTACACTCATTATCTGTTGCAATTGAAAGTGTACCACCAATGTAATCTACACCCTTTTAGATGTTTTTCTTTCAAGAGTGTGTTCATACAAATAGCCCTCACCATGAATTTCATTAAACATTTTCTTTTTCATTCTCTTAATCTCCTTTTTATTTAATATTTTATATTTCTATCTCTTTACCTGAATCAGTAAGAGCATATATAATTGGATCTTTTCCGATTTTTTCTACAAAACCGTCGGTACTCAGTTTTCTCAATGAACCTGATACAGTTCTTGAAGTTACTCCCATTGCATCTGCAATATCTTTCGCTTTAACATTTCTATCAAGTTCTCTCATTGTTTTTAAAATTGCTTTACCTTTTTCAGTAATCAATTCTTTTTCTTCTTTAACTTCCTGTAAATCATTAAAATAACTTACAGATTCTTCACAAAATTCTTCTGGATATTTCTTAATTAGTCTTTCCACATCTCTCATAAATTTTTCTTTTCTCATAATTATTTTCTCCTTTATTTATCATTCTATAAATATTATATCATTTTATTTTTTAAAAGTCAAAGTTGTCATCGAGAGGCTTGCCACAGCTCATTTTTCCTTCTGAACACTTACCTCTAATACAACTTGGTCCAGCATTCTGGAACAATTTAGGAGAAACTTCTTTACACAATAGTAACATTTTTAAAGCCGTTGCTCTAATCTCCCATTGTGCTCGTCTACATAATCTATGCTTAAAGAAATTAAGTAAACTACGAATATTCATTGTTACTATAATTGAAGTAGTACAAGCATTTGGTAATACCATTCTTGCATCTTCAGGTTCAACACCAGCTGCCACAAGGTCTTTATAAACCTCTTCAATGTGATACATTAAATAATTATATTCTTCCGTCATATCTTTATCTATGACAGTTTGTGGAATAATATATTGAAAACCAGTTTCATCAACATATCTTTGTGATTTTTGACTATAAGATGCTATACGATGACGTACTAATTGATGAGAACAAGCACGACTAATTCCTTCAATACCAAAAGTAAAAGTAATATGTTCAAGTGGTGATTCATGACCAAGAGAAATAAGTTTGTCTATAAAAGATTCAACTTTTTCTTCTGTCAATCCTTCAAGTAGTTCGTCAATTTCTTTCGATGTATAACACAAACGAGCAGCCGCCGCAATCATTTTATCTGGATTTGGTGAATAATTTAATAAAGTAACTTTCATTATTCGTCCTCCGCAGATTCACAATAGCCTGAAATGTTTGCATCATAGAAATTTAAAAATTTAGATAAATCGTCTATATAAACATTTTTACTATCAAGAATTTCCATAGTATCACTATCTACTGCACTATATCCCCAATATTCAGCGTATGATACATAGTCTATACCTACTATACCATAACGATAAGCTTTTTCACTCATCTGTCGAGGATTCTCACAAACAATAACTCCGTTATTTTCTTTTGCGAGCAACAATAGTCTACTTGATTTTCCTGTTCCTCTACCATCAATAATCTTAATCATATTACTTCCTCCTTACAGTTTAAGTTCAATATTTTCTTTTTTCAAATATTCTCTTAATTCTTTTAATATTTCAAATATACTTTTTAAAGATAAATCTTTTCTTTCATTTATAACATATTCTTCAAATCTATCTAAAACTTCATCTATTGTTAGAACCATTATTTTTCAACTCCTTTATTACCATTATAACCCCAAGAGTTAGTTTGGTAAAAATTAATCCAATAATTTTCTTTTTTATTTAATTCTTCTTTTGAACAGAATTCTAAAACTTCAAAAGTAAAATTCCAAGGTTTAAATTCTTTCATTGCTTGATAGAATTTATTTGTTGAAGGAGTATCTATTCCTAGTCCTCTTTTCAAATGTGTTCTCCATCTATCTTTAAATGATACACATTGTCCAATATATGATTTATCAAGTTTAATATTTGTAATTTTATAAATTCCACTTTTTTCAGAATTTGGTCCAACTACTCTACCTAATAAATCATTCATTTTCTTTTCAAAATAAGTTTTATATATTAGTTTTAAAAGAATGTCTGGTTGTGATAGTTCAGAAGATAAAGATAATAATTTATCAATATCATTAATTTCACTATCTGTTAAAGAAATTTTGTAAAACTCTTGTTTTTGTAACATTTCTTCTTTTCTTTTTTGTTCTTCTATATATGCGGAAATGCTTGCTTGTTGCTGTTTAAGAACTTGCTCTGCGTGTTTTAAATCCGCACTATATTTATTCATTAAAATAGAAATACATTCATCTAATTCTTTTTTATGATTATTAACTTCTTTATTATAACTTTCATAAATAGTTGATTTTACTTTTTCTAAATGTTCTTTATATTCTTTTGTTGCAATATTTAATCGTTCAGATTGAGTATATAATTCATTATTTATATTATCTAAAGAAGTCCTTTGTTTTTCTATTTCTTCAATCATAAAATTATTATGATTTAATAACTCATTTTTCTCCCTTGATAATGAATCAATACAAAGTTTATAATTCATTATCTCTGCCATTTGCTTTGATTTTAGATGCACATAAAAACGACAAAAAACAAATGACCCAATAACACTTATCAATAAGCAAATAATAATACTCATTAAGTTATAAAAAAGGGATAAACCTTTTCAAGCCTATCCCCTCTATATAATTAAGAATTTAATTACTTATCTTCAGCTGGTGCATCAACATCATAAGCAACACCTGCATCTGTAAGTTTCAAGAACTTAACAGTTGTGTACTTACCATCTTCAGTCTGTACCTGAGCTTCTTCTCTATAACCGTAACCCTTTCTCTGAAGAGCAGCTGTAAATGTACCATCTACGCTTTTCTTTTCAAGACCTAGAGCTTCAGCTACATCAGCAGCAGTCATATCTACTCCATTGTTAGCCTGTAAATACTTAATAATTGTTTTTGTACTTTCTTTCATTGTAATAATCTCCTTTATAATATATTTTATTTTTAATAATGCTACTTGAGTAGCTATTATTTATATTTCTCATTTATTATACTAATATAATATCATAAAATTTTTTTTATGTCAATTAATCTGTTCTTTGCTAGCCATTTTATATATTTCTTCATCAATTAAATACATTGCATCTGGTTCAAAACAACGACAAATTTCATCAACTTTTTCCTCAATCAAGAATTTCATTTCTTTATTTCCTGCTTTAAGAGCTTTTTCCATATCCAATAATTGTTTTGCATACATTTTTATTTGCGGTCTTTTAATTTTCTTATTTGATTCCGCAAGTTTTGCTTTTGGTTTTCTCTTAAATTTTGTTTTATTATCTGCCATTATTAAAATCTCCTATCATAAATTCTTCTTCTGTAATAATTGGAACATTTAATTGTTTTGCTTTTAAATTCTTTGATGATGTTGAATTGACATCATTATTTATTAAATAATTAGTTTTTGAACTGATTGAACTTGAAACCTTACCACCTAAAGATTCAATAAATGACTGTAACTCTGCTCGATTTTTAAATTGATTAACCTTACCTGTAACTACAAATGTCAATCCCGCAAGTGGAGCTGAATCATTGTTGTTTTCAACTTTCATTTCTATTGAATTTATATTTAAATGGTCATAAACGCAATCTGCTTCAAAATAGTCAAAATTCCAAAGGGCAACTGTTTTTGCATAACCAAAACCATCTATATTTGAAAAATCATATTTATTTTTAATTTTTTCTCTTAAATCTTCGTAAGACAATAAATATTTACATAAATCTTTTGCCACATTTGTTCCAATTAAAGGAATACCAAGAGAAGAAATGAATTTTTCTAATGTAGTATTCTTTGCATCTTCAATAGCATTAAGTATTTTTTCTACTGATTTAACACCAAAACCTGCTTTCTTAATCCATTCATCTTTGTAAGTATGAAGTTTAAATATATCTTCTAATTCTACAAGCCAACCCCAATCCATTAACTTTTCAAGAGTCGCTTCTGATAAGCCTTTGATGTCTAAACCTTTTTTAGAACAGAAGTGAACAAATCTATGTAAAGCTTTACCTTCGCATTCAGGATTTACACAAATTAATTGAATCGATTCATTTATCATCTGATAATCAGTAGTCTCACCGCATATTGGACATTTTTGCGGAGGTGTTAGATATTGAGCTTCAACTGGGTTGTTTGACTTTTCACCTTTCGAGACTTGGGGGATTATCATATTAGCTTTATATATCCATATAGCTTGATTTATATAGGGTTGACCAAGAACTTCCTGCATAATACTTATATTATGTAAACTTGCTCTTTCAACAACTGAACCATCAATATCAATAGGTTCAAATTTTGCTACTGGCGTAAGAACACCTGTTCTACCCATTGTCCATTCTATATCAAGAAGTTTTGTTTCATATTCTTCATCATATAACTTATAAGCAATAGCATTCTTGAAATGGTGTGCGGTTTTGCCTAATGACTGTCCATAAGCTATATCGTCAAATTTAAAAACAAATCCATCTATTGGATATTCATAGATTAAATTATTAACCATAGTTAATTCTTCGATAATTTTATCAACCATATTTTTATCTGTAAAAATTTCAGTTGCATTTGGAACAATAATAAAACCAAAATCTTGTAATTTATATAATTTATACATAAAAGTATTAATTTCATCAAATCCTTCAATGACATCCCAAGCAATAAAAGTTAATTTTCTTTTTGCACATTCTTTTGCATCTAAAAGACGAATGCTGCCAGAAGCAAAATTTCTTGGATTTTTATATTCATTAGAGAATGATTTGAAATCTTCATATGTACAAATTATTTCCCCATCTATAATTAAATCTTCTTTATAAGGAATATTTTTTGGAATACAAGGCATTACCATCGCATTATGAGTAATATCCTCGCCTATTTTACCATTACCACGAGTTTCCGCAGATACTAATTCACCATTTTTATAAGTAAGTGAACAAGAAAGACCATCAAGTTTAAGCATTGCGGTCATCTGTAAATTTCTACCGAAACTTATTATTTCATTTACATCTTTAGTTTTTTCCAAAGAAAGCATTTCGTGATTATGTTCTACTTTTTCCAATTCATTTACAACATCATAGTGAATTGTTTGAGTTGGTGAATGAGGATATATAATTCCTGTTTTTTCCTCCATAGATTTTAATTCAAAATACATATCATCATATTCTTTATCTGAAAGAATAGGCTTACCTTTATCATAAGCTCTTGTATATAAATTTAATTTTTCAATTAATTCTAACATTGTTTTGTTCATATATTTATCCTCTCTTCAGTTGTTTTTGTACATAGCCATGTTTTTTTATAAGCATTACCAAATTGAATGATATGTTCAAGTGTTTGCGGTTCATAATTCATATATGAATGCATACATCCTACATTGTAAATTTTTGGGTCAAAACCTTGACATTTTAAGAACCATTCTATCTCTAATTCATGAATATGTTCTTGAGTATTGTGAGAATGACCATGAAGTAAAATGCTACCATATCTATGTTTATTATAGAATGGAATAAAATAGTGTGATAATTGAACAAAAGTATTTCCTACTTTTATTTCTTCATAATCTTTAATAGACTCAAATAACTTTTTATATTTAACGCTTGAATTTCTAAAATCGTGATTACCATTAATTAATCTTTTTCTTCCATTAAGTGAGCTAAGAAAGTCCATTGCTTCGTCTATAGTTCTCCAAGAGAAATCACCACATATATAAACTGTATCTGCGTTTGTTACTTTATTATTCCATTTTCTTAGCATTTCTTCATGCATGATATCTATCGTTTTAAAAGGTCTATTATCAAATTTTAAAACATTGTTATGAAAAAAATGTGTATCTGAAATAAAAAATTTTTCAGGCATCTTTTTCAAACCCCCCTTTCCTGTATTATTACATTTGTATCTAACATTATTATATTTGCAAAATATTTCATTTGACAAGAAGGAATTTCAATTACTACTTTTTTCTTTGAATATGGTTTTACTCTTTCAAGAAGCATATTCAAATCTGTGTCATTAAAAGGTCTATTTATCATTAAAATCCTCCTACACAGAAGTTTACGGTTGACTGAACCCCATCCCAAGTATCTATGCAAAAATAAAATCCCTCATTATCAACAACTAAGCAATTTGCACTATTTAACATTTCAATATTTTCATTTTTCCATAAAAGATACATTTCATTTACAACAATATATCCTTCTTTATCTATTGGTGCAATATATACTCCCTCTTTTCGATTAAATAAAGCATAAGACCGCACTCTATCATTATAAGATATGGAGTTTATGTATGTTAAACTATCTTTTAATATATTCATATTTCTTCACCCCATATTTCCCATTTCATATCTACTGTTTTATTTATCCAATCAGGTGTATTTTCTATTGAAGGACGAGGATCTTCATTCCAAACGTCTATATGCTTAATAATGAAATCATTCATCGCCATCCACATTTTCCATCCTACAATATCATTAGTATCAAACAATTGTATCCATCTTTTTTGAGTTTTTTTATCACAAAACTCAATATTTACATGCATTATACCGCCACTTCTATCTTCATATCTTTCCCAATATGGAGAATAGATTTGTCTACAATAGAAACGTCCTTTCCAAAGTTTATCATTTTCAATATTTTTATTCATTACTCTTATACATTTATTTATTTTTCTTTGATGTTTTTTTCTATTACAAGAACTTATCCATCTTCTCATCATATTTTTCACCCTTTCTTTATATAAATATTATATAATATTTTTTTATAAAAAACAAATAAGGGTGTCAAATGACACCCTCAAATTTTATTATTTTCTTATTTGATAAAAAATAACTTAATAATTTCAAACAATCATCACATAAATCAAAAGATTTATCAGTATTATTTACAGTAGATATTGTAATAAATTTTATTGAATCACTTGTATCCTCACTAGCTCTATATCCTATAAGAGTTTCTGTTTTATAATAATTTTTTTTATAATAATTACCACATCTATCACATTGTTTTGCATAAGCCATAATATAATACCTCCTATATTCTTGACATTGAAATTACATTACCATTCTTGATAAGTATATTTCCTGCGGCAACACGACTTAATACTGGAATTTCTTGACCTGAGATACAGATGGAACTTGTTACAGAAGTTATTAATACTGAATCACTGTCATTTAATATGGTAGCATCCGCAATTTCATTTTTTGCTACAGTAATACCTTTACCACCTCTATGTTGTAGCGGGAATTCAGATATATCAACCTTCTTACCGCAACCATCCTTGTATACAACCCCAAGATATTTATCATCATTAGTTATCATAACTGCACGAGCTACTTGGTCTCCCTCTTTAAGAGCAATACCTTTTACACCCATTGTTGCACGAGTTGTCGCTGGAACTTCACTGGAATTAAAACGAATAGTCATTCCTTGTTTAGACACAATAATCATGTCTTCACTTTCCGCAAAAGCAATGTCCGCAATCACATCATTTTCTTTTAGTTTAATTGCAATAACACCTGTTTTCTTTTTTGTATCATATTCACTCACCAATGATTTTTTAACTATACCATTTTGAGTAATAAAGATAATATATTTTTTATCATTATCTCTATTCATAGAAGAAACAAAAACTGGTTTTTCTCCATTAGACATTGTAGGAATTAGAGAATTTATAGTTACACCTTTAGCAGTATTATTGCCAGTAGGAATATCATCTACAAGAATTTTATACATCTTACCAAGATTAGAGAATACCAATAGATTATCTATTGTATTTGTGCGGATTATATCTTTTGTGACATCTGATTGAGTTTTTACACCTTTCCCGCCACGATTCTGTGTACGGAAACTTACCTTTGGAACTTTTTTAATATAACCATTGACAGTAGTAACTACAACTACATCTTCTGGAATTACAGTTTCAATCTCTTTTTCTTCTTTTGTTATTGTAACTTGAGTTAAATCAGTTCTTCTTGCATCACCGTATTTAAGTTTAAAGGTATTTAATTTATTATATAGAATACTCTTTTGTTCTTCTTCTGATGAAAGAATGAATTCAATCTTTTCTATTAGATTTACTAATTCTTTCTTTTCGTTTTCAAGTTCAATTTTTTCTAACTTTGCGAGTTTTGCAAGTTTCATATCCAAAATAGCTTTAGCCTGAATTTCAGATAAATTATATTTAGACATCAAACTATCTTTAGCCGCAGCCGCAGATTCACTCTTTTTAATTAATGCAATTACATTATCAATATCTTCAAGAGCAATTAACAAGCCTTCAACTATATGTAATCTTGCTTTTGCTTTTTCTAAATCAAATTTATATTCTCTCTGAATAATATCTATTTGATGATTTATATATACATTAATACAATCTTTTAAATTTAAAAGTGTAGGAACTTTTTTAATTAAAGCAACCTGATTAAAAGAACAAGACTTTTGTAAATCAGTGCCTTTAAATAATTTATTTACAATCTTTTCTTCATTAATATCTTTATCTACTTCAATAACGATACGAAGTCCCTTTTTACCACTTTCATCACGAATTTCATTAATATCTTCTATTTGTTCTTTTTCGCAATATTCATTTATCTGTTCTAATAGTTTTTCTGTTGTTACATCATAAGGAATTTCATAGAAAACAATTAGTTTATGACGACCTCTTTCTTCTATTTTATAACGACCTCTTACTACTGCACGACCTTTACCTGTCTTATAAGCAGAAGCAATCTCATCTTTATTAATAATGATACCTCCTGTTGGAAAGTCTGGACCTGGAAGAGTATCTACTATTTCGCCTTTTAGAGTTCGAAGTATTGCATCACACACTTCTGTAAGGTTATGAGGCAACCAGTTACAGGCGAGAGAAACACCAATACCACGATTTGGATTAACTAAAAGATTAGGCATTAATGATGGAAGTGTAATAGGTTCTTCTTCATCTTCAGAGTAGTTAGGTTGAAAATCAACAACCCTTTTCTTTAATCCATCAAGCATACCATCCTCTGCGATTTTAGATAGTCTTGATTCTGTATAACGAGGAGCGGCAGCTCCATCTCCAGCAATATTACCATTATTACCATGAAAATCAATTAATGGATATCTTAATATCCACGGACGAGATAATCTAACCATGGCTTCATATATACTTGAGTCACCATGCGGATGAACACGCCCCATTACTTCACCAACTGTCTTGGCACATTTTTTATGTGGCTTAGATGAAGTGAAACCATTATCGTGCATCATCCAAAGAATTCGTTTTGCTACAGGTTTAAGACCGCTTGTAGCATCAGGTATGGCTCTATCACTATTTGTTGCTTCTGCATATCTTAAAAAGTTATCATTTAATTCTTTACATAAATCTACCTTATTCAAAATATTCAACCTCCCCTGCGTGTTCTATAATATATCTTTTTCTTAATTCTGCACTTGAACCCATTAGTTGTTCAAACAAATCATTCGCAAGTTTTACATCTTCTACTGTAATTTGTTTAATTATGCGGTTTTCAGCATCAACGATTGTTTCAGCCAACTCTTCTGGATCCATTTCACCAAGACCTTTTAGTCTTGTTACCAAAAATTTCTTACCAACGTTCTCACTCTTATACTTCTCTAAAGCAGATTCATCTTTCAAATATATATATTTTTTACCAGAAGTAATTCTAAAAAGAGGTGGTACGGTTGCATATACATAACCTTTTTGTATAAGTTCTGGAATGAATGACCAGATAAATGTATAGAACAACGACTGAATATGACCACCATCACAATCCGCATCGGCACATATAATAATCTTTCCATATCGAAGTTTGTTTTCATCAAACACAACTTTGCCTGTTTTTGCATCAATATCAAAGCCAAATGCTCTAATCATATCACGGATTTCCGCATTAGCCAAGATTTTATCAAGCGATGATTTCCAAACATTAAGTATCTTACCTCTAACTGGTAATACTGCTTGAGTTTCGTTATCACGACTCTCTTTAATACCACCTGAAGCTGAATCACCCTCAGTTATGAAAATTTCACATTTAGTTCTATCTTTACCCCAAGCATCGGTAAGTTTACTTGGAAGCTTAAGTACAGTTTTCTTTTCTGTCTTTTTTCTTACACTATCTCTAGCTTTTTTCGCAGCCTCTCTAGCTTTACGAGCATTTATAGCTTTTTCCGCAATTCCTTTAATTTCTTTTTCATTTGAATTTAACCAATCATGTAAACTTTCAACAACCGCTTGAATAAAAGGTTTTGTTTCAATTTTTGTTACACGACTCTTAACCTGTGCATCATAGGATACACTTGGAGCAGTCATATTAAATACTATATACATACCTTCCTGAATATCATCACCAGAAAGATTATCTTCTTTATCTTTTAACCACTTTTTCTCTTTAAAAAATTTATTAAACTCTCTTGTAATTGCGGTTTTAAGTTGTGTGATATGAGGTCCAGTCTCTGTAAGACCAGTATTTACATAAGGAACAATAGTAGATGAATAATTAGTTGTATAAGTCATAACTAAATCCATCTTATATTTACCTTCTTCAAATCTCATATCGAAACGATTCTTAATAATTTCTTTATCTTTTGTATATTCATCAACCAAATCATTAAGACCATTTTTAGAATAAAAAACTTCTTTTTTATTATCAACCGATAAGTTAATAGTTAGACCTGGACAAAGGCAAGTTATAGTTTTAAAAAGATTTTTAATTACATTTATTTCTACTGTTGTATTAGTAAAAAACTCTTCACTTGGCTGCCATTCTACAATAGTTCCAGTTTCAAGAATTTTCTCTGGAATATTTCTATAATCAAACTCGCCTTCTGTAAAATGAATATGTTCTGCCTTACCATCACGATAAGTAAAAACATCTAACCAATGTGATAAAAAGTTCGTAATCTTAGACCCTATACCGAAACTACCGAGAGAGGTTCCTTCGTAAGTTCCATCCTCTCTGTATTTACCACTTGTATTCAATACACTAAATGCAGCCTCCAATATAGTTTTTCCGTCATCACGAAATGAATTCGGAATGAAACCTTGTCCATAATCTCGAACTCTAATTCTATCTTCTTTAATATCTACTTCTATTGTACTACCATGTCCAAGTCTAAATTCATCAACTGCGTTTGAAATAATTTCTACAAGTAATTGCGTTGAATATGTGGTGTCGCCTGCATATACTCCTGGTCGAAGTCTTGTAAATTCTAATGGTGAAAGAGATTCAATACTGTCTTTAGTATATAATTTTTTAGTTTCAGCCATTCTTCATTGCCTCCTTATATGATATTTTCTGTTTTGCTTTTACTGCCAATTCATCAACTAAATTATTCCATTCATTATTTGAATGACCTTTTACTTTTTCAAAATTAAAAAAAGGATTTTGAAAATATGGTATCAATTCCTCCCACAATTCTTTATTAGCTACTGGTTCTTTTTTACTATTTTTCCAACCATTTATTTCCCAATTCTTCCACCAATTCTGTTTATAACAATTTACAACATATGCCGAATCGCTATAGATAGTATGTGGGAAAAAATTGTTTGTTCTTGATTGTGATTCAATATATTTGCACGCTTCAATAACAGCGATTAATTCACATATTTGATTTGTAGCCTTATCTACATAACCAGAATCTCCATGAATCACATCGTCACAAAGTAGGCTCTCATGTTCTTCTAATAGAATAATATATGCCCAGCCACCATAGGCATTTTCGGTACCATTTCCAGATACTGCACCGTCAGTATATGCTTTCATATTTTTCCTCCTTTCTTTATATAAATATAATATCATATTTTTTTTAAGAAGTCAAAATTACAACGGCTTTACCTTTTTTCGTTTTTCTAAAAAAGACATAAAAAAATAGGCTCAGAGTTCTCTCTGAGCCTAAAATTTTTATAAATCTTTCAATAAATTCATTTCATATACAGCGGATTCGATTAGTGACTTTGCTTCTTCAGCTGAGATGTGGAATTTACTTGTTAACCACTCTTCAACTAATTCGTACTTTTTAGCACCAGCACCAGATTCTCTAATCATCTGTTCAGCCGCTTGAACCGCAATCATAACATATTCATATAATCTTTTTTCCTTTAACCAAGGAATTACATAACTTGTTATTACAACAACTGCAATAGAAATTACAGCTTTTAATATAAAACTTAAAATTGTAGAAGTCATTATACTTCCTCCTTAATTCCATATTTATTTTTTGAACAATCACGCACACCACTTAAAGTGAAATAACCGCCAGTTACAAATCCTCCAAATATGGTAATAGAAGTTACCGCCACATCTGACATTTGAGGTTTTTCATTCCAAGCAAGTTTATAATTTAAAAATATAGTTAATGTAACTAATATCATTGAAAATATACAAACTAATTTAGAAAATTGAATTTTAAACATTATTCAACACTCCTTATATAATTTAATGCTTTGCGAGCCAACCAATAAGCATTTTGGTCTTCTTCAAGTTTTTTCAACCATAAAGCAGAATCGGTAATAATACCACGATGAGCATACTCCCAAACAATATCATTTACAGATGTTAATTCACCATATTTATCTTGAGGTGTAACAACATTGCGTTTTTTCAATGTTTGCATTTCTGCTAATGGGAAATACTTACCAGGGCAAGCTGTAGCCATAAAATCTTTATGACCACCAATTTTTTTAATTGTTGGAACTTTTTCCATAACATATTTTATAATGTCAATACCTGCGTTAAATTGTGCATCAGGCATTTTTGTTTCTTTAGAATTATAATCACCTTGAAAACCGATGGATATGATATGTCCATTTTGATTTTCTACACCTGCACCAAGTTTAAATCCTCTACCTTCATATATTGTACCATCGAATCCTATCCAAAAGTTATATCCGATTGCGCGCCATCCTTGATTTATATGCCAGTCTTCAACAGTTTTTACATCTGCTGTAGGATGTGCCATATGATGAACCGCGATACTGTCAACTTTTGATAGGTTTAAATTTTGTAATGCTTGAGTAATTCTTTGATTTGGTATTTTTTTAATTTCCATTCATATCAACTCCTAACATTTTTTCAATATATCGTCAATTTTTTTACATAATCTTTCCAAAACAACAATAGCTTCTGCTCTTGTAATATCTACATTCGGATTAAAATGAGATGAATCTACACCATTCATGATTTCAAGATTTGTAATCTTGTCTACTGATGTTTTAAACCAACTATCCGCAGGAACATCACTATATTTTTTATTTAATTTCAAATAACCAAAATCATCAGGTAAATCAATCCAAGTTGCAGCAGTATCAATTACATTTAATAAGAAATCATATAGACGAGTTATAATAGTAGCAAACTGAGCTCTTGTAATATTATTATCTGGATTAAAGTTATTATTTTCGTCACCTTTAATTAAACCTAAAGAACTTGCATAATTTAAAGCAGTAAAATAATAACTATCTTCAGGAACATCTTTAAATGCTTCAACTATATTTTCTTGATAAGAAATAGATTGTTCACCTTTTGTTTTTAAATATGTATTAATTGATTTCTCAAATTTTTCAAGTATTCTTGTTAGCATTAAAACTGCATCACAACGTTTCATTGAATCTTTTGGACCAAATTTATTTTCTGTAATACCTTCTAACATACCGCAACAATAAATATTTTTAATTTCTTGATAATACCAATCTTCTTTCTTTACGTCATCAAAAGGTAATTCAATTTCATCAAATACTAAAACATATGCTTCATAAATATCGTCGATTGAAAGATATCCATAGCCTGGATCTAATTGAGATACGCCCCAAGAATTTTGATATTTAAAATTATCATTATTATCCCAACCATAGATTACTACACAATGCGGTTCTTTAAAGAAATCGGTAGAACACATTACGATTGGTGATTGATAAGTATAAAGTGCTTCTTTAATAGAACGAATATTTTCTTCTTTTGTACCATATACTTTCAAAGATATGGCTGTTGTTGGTTTTAAGTATTGACCGATTTCATCCAAATCTTCTCTACCTTTTCTTACTTCATAAGCTTTTGGCATTTCAAGATTTACATTAAATAGATGATTAGGAACAAAACCTATTTTACACAAACCAAGAACTGTATCATCTACATACATACCTTTACCCATATATCCTTTACGACATACTTCATTGCCATAAGTATTACCTGTAGAAAACTCTTCTTTGTTTCCTGTTCTCTTATAGTTTTCACATTCTCCAACTAATGAAGATGCAAAAGCTACACAAGAATTAATATATCCTTGGTCTTTAATTTCACAGAAATCTCTCATTTTTAATTCGAATTGCTGCGGCAAGTCGATTTGAGATGCACCGAAGCATGGTCTAGGATTATAAGACCTAACTGCCGCAGGTCTAATTTTTACACCAAATTTTTTATTATTATATTTTTTAGCCATTTATACAACCGCCCTTTCTGTCATGTAACTTAATTTATTCATAAATAATTTATTATAATAATCTGCCTTAAAACCTAATTCTTTATAATCATTAAGTTCTTGATATCCATTTTTAAAATATTCTTTCATTAAATTAGAATTTTTTTCAATACTCATCCATCTAATATCACAAGGAGCACCTTCTTTAATTAAGATTTGCTTTTTCTCTCCATTTGGGTCATATACCCATAAACATCCGCCACTATCAACCATATATAAAGGTCTTTGACAATCTTTAGCTGAACGCAAGTCAGCCCCAGACATTGTTTTAGTGTTACTATGCATACCTCCACTATGAGAATGTATATATGCAACACCTTTGCGAACTTGAGGAATACCCCAAGAAACTTCTTTATCTTGTCCAATTTTTACAGTATCCCAATAATATCCATTATTGTCTTGATAGATAATTCCGCCCATTTCACGGAATAATGCAATAGACATTGCATTCCAGTGCATCGCCCAATCAAAAGCACATTCATCTACTGTTTCAAAGTATTTCTTTCTATCTCTAATTATTATTTCTTGAGTATCATTAATCCACTGTACATCAAGTCCAAACATTTCAGCAATAGATCGAAGAGGAACCATTGTGCGTCCTTTCTCTAAATCTAAAACAGGGCAAGTATCCATTTCAAAAATATTACTATCTTTTTGAATTTTATTACTATTGATTTTTAATAGAATTTCCATTTATATTACTCACTTCCTTCTTCTATTTTTGGACTATAGTAAGCTAAAGTTTTTATAATATCAATTACTTCTTCTTTTGTTAAATAATTTAAATCATTCTGTAAATCACTTATTTTACTTGGAACTTCTTTTTCTGATAATTCTTTTTTAATTCGTTCAAAATAAGTAATTTGCGGGTCTGAGGGTGATTCGTTAATTTTCTCGGAAGGTATAACTTTGAAACTAAGTGTATTAGTATAAAAACCTTGTTGAGTAGATTTAATTTCACCAGTTAACCATACTTTTAAATTTCTTGTATTGTATAGATGTTTTGCTTCTAATGAAACAATATTACTATCTGGAGTAATTTCAACTATATCTCCTTTTCCATCATCTCTTTTTATATATAATAATATAGTATAAGAATTTATATTATATTTATCTATTGTTTCAGGCAAATAAATTGAAATTTGATTTGATAAATGTTCTTCTTCATATAATTCATCTGTTTGATTATATGATAATGTTTTATCTTTATTAAGTTTTAAATATATCATTTTTATTTCCACCTCCTAAAAATAGAAAAAACTCTTCTTAAATTAAATGTTTTTAAGAAGAGTTTTTTTAATCTATTTTGACCAGTTATTTTTCTTCGGCTTTCTTACGAAACTTTTTAAAGATATTATCTTTATATATAACCCATTCTGTGATTTTGCCTGCCATTGCTAATTCATATTCTTTATATTCTGTATATAATTCTTTTAAATTATTTATTTCTTTATCAAGCCTATATTTTACCATTTTAACACCATAGACGGTATCTTTAGGAGTTTTTTCTTCAGATAAAAATCGAGGAGGAAAAAGATAATTTGAAAGTCTTTCCAACTCAATAATCTTCTCTTTTGTACGAGTCGCATATTCATGGTAATATTTTTCTAATGCTTTATAATACGCTAAATTTTCTCCACTTAAATCCGTATAGTAATCTTGATGCTCTGGTTCGCAAGTTGCTACTGCAACAACATAAACCTCACCATCGTCTAAAAAACAAGTAGTTTCAAATTCATCGTGATAAAAGCGAATATCTTTCTTTTTTTTCATATTCATTATCCTTTCTTATATTTTTAGAGAAAAATTTCCTATGGGTGTGTTAATCCGAACTAGGAGAATATCAGTAGTCAGGGTTATATAGAAAATCCTCTCTTAACTTCTATAAATATAATACAAAAAAATTTATAGTAAGTCAAGAGAGGACTAAAATTATCAGAAACTATTTAAGGATTCATTCGTTGCATCTATAATGGCTTTTGATACTGCATTCGAAAAGCCGCCCTTAAATAGGAATGAAATCAAAAATTTAAAACCAACTGCGTGCCAGAATGTAATCGGATTTAGCCACATTACAGTAGGAACAACCCAATTCCATAATAGCATTACAAAGTATGCATCAAGGAAGAATAGTCCCACAGTTGCCACAAGCAGTAACATTATTAAACCAAAACCCAAACTTAAAATATTTGTTTTTTTACCCATTTCTTAAACTCCTCCATTCATCAAATCTTTTATTACAATCAATTACAAATAAATCGCAATCTTTTTTATTTTTAAAATAAAATACCATATAACTTGTTTTACCTTTTAATGTGGCATTATATTTATCTCTTACCATTCTTAAAAAATCACCATAAGAAAGATTAAATAATCTTGGGAAAAAGATTATATAAGAACTACTAATTGGGTAATTAATAATGCCAAATACAATATTATCCATAAGTGGAATATAAGTCTTTTCTGTTACTTCAAGAGTTGAAATACATTTCATATCAATATCTCCTTTCGTAGCTCTTCTATCTCTTCCCATTCTTGCGGACTTACGGTTAGTAGTTGTGACCACTCCAGACCTGAAGTGGGATAGGGCAGGAAGTCCGCAGGTATTTCTTTATCAAATTTTTTAATTTCAATATTTTCTATTGAAACATAATTAGGAATGATATATTTTTTGACTGTTGACGCAGAAAATCCAGTTTCTCTCGCAACGGCAGCGTAAGTCCGCAATTCTAAATATAATTCATTCATTTTAATTTTATCTTGCTCTGTTACTTTTGAAGCCATAAAATATTCATTCCTTTCTTTAACTTTTATAAAGCAATGTTTGACCCTACTTCAGTAAGAATTTCAGCAATTTCCCAAGACCAATATTCATCTTCATGTAAATATTTTATAATATTACTATACTGAGGATAAATATTCATAATCAAACGATCTTCTCTATCCTCTGTATAAGCAATACATTCATCATTTTTATATTCTATTGTTCTATATCCAAATAAATATAAATTTCCTAATAGAGCAACTTCTTTTTCACTCCAAATATGAACTGGTCTAATCTTGTCAGTACCAACCACAATTCTTTGTATAGGTGCATAAGATTTATTCCAAGTTTGAGTTACAAAAGAATAATACAATAATTCAAGTCTATCATTAAATTTATATATATTTTCATCATGTTCTATCTTAAAAGGACTCATTACGTTGATTCCCTGTATCAGAACTTCTGAGTTCATAACTTATGCTCTCCACCTTTCCACATAATATAGTTTGATTTTGAAAGTCATATACCTGAAAATCGCAAGTCTTTTTATAAAAACAATATCCTAAACTTTTGAAAGGACATATATCCATAAAGTCACCTCTTAACGAAAAAATGAAAAAGATTTGAAGAAGTCTTGTATTACTTTATCAAATTCTTCTTCTGATACATCCTTATCATTAATTTTATAAGATGCAGGATTTTTAAGTGTTTTTCTTTCTTTTTTATATTCTTCAATAGCCATTTCAGTATCCTGAAGCTCTCCTTTAAGCTCTGCTATTTCATCAAGAATTGCATTCCTTTCATTTTCAAGAATAGCAATCTGCTGATCGATTTCTAAAATCTTTTTATCTATATCTTTTTCATCTTCTTTTACCAAACACTGAATTTCACAGGCATTTGCTTCTCTTAGAGTTTCATAGCCTTTATTACAAACTCTACAATAAAAGTTCATAGCCTTGTCCCCATTATTTGTCATTGTTGCTGTTTCATTTTTTTTCATTTTAAAATCCTCCTATATTTATTTTATATGATTATTATATAATATTTTTTATAAAAAATCAAAATAATTTCCTTCCAATTATATATTCATCATATATTTCTTGCATTTGTTCTCTCATTTCTTTAATCCATTCTTTAGAACTATGTAACCAATATCTATCACCAGTTAAAAAATCTTCTATAACTAAAGCTATACTATCTTTACCAAATGCAGAACAAGGATATGGTGCAGGAGCAACTCCATATAGGTAGAAAGATTCTTGTTCGAGATTGTCACTCATTTCATACCAATCATAACCTACCCAAGCATTATACATTTCATGCTCGCCTTCACAATAATACATATCATTATATAGTCCCATAAGATTTATAACCGCATTTCCACGAGATATATCAAACATTTGGTAGCTCCTCCTCTATTATTTTGTTTTTTATAAATAATATTTCATTATGAGGTATCATACCTAAAAAAATTTCATCACCATTTTCATATTTATGATAACAATATATATAATGGTCAGTTGCTTTTACTTTATTACAAACTCTATCAAAATCTAAATGTGCAAACGAACATTCTTTTGTTTTTATCATAAAATAATTCTTATTCATATTGTAATACCTTCTCCCCATATTTCAAAAAACTCGGTATGACTACCAACATCAATCCAGAGATGGTCTTCATACTTGCTTATTCTTGTGTAAGGACTATCATAATTTCTTTCTTCAAGAAAATTATAAATTATTTTATAACATTCTTGAATATTATTAGATATTCCAATTTGTCTTTTTTCATTACCCTTTATAAAGAAAACGGTCATCGCAATATCTCCTTTCAATCTTAAAAGTTCCACAACGAGTATCTTCAAGAATTTTCTTTTCTTTTTTCAAAGAAGTTAAAGCTTTTCTGATATGAAACCATTTTGGAAATGTTATTCTGTTAAAAAATGTTTTATATAATCTATCTGCGATTTCAACACTATGGTACCACTTGTTTGGATTTTCATTTAAAATTTTTAATATTCTTTTTTTTAAAAAATAAATTCTCATATTGTCCACTCCTCCACTATAGCCTCTACTTGTTCCCAATCAATGAAAGGGATATTTGTTGATAAATTAAAAAACTTTGGTAATTCACTTTCAATGTCAAATTCAACACCGTCAGCCCATACATTAAAAGAATTTCCACTTTTTAAATAAACTCTATAACATTTTTGAATTATCATTTTTTTTTACTCCTTTCATTACTTTATATATATATATTATATAATAATTTTTAATAAAAAACAAATAAAACCCCAAAGGTTTTATCCTTTGGGGTTTTTAAAAACTATTTTATATAATATACTAAGTCTACAACGTCACCATCATAGATATATAGATAAACAGTTGGGGCAGATGAAATTTCTTCACCATTAGCATACCAAACTTTTTCTTCATCATCATAATCAATATAAGACAACGCTTCATTTACTTTATACTTGTTACGAGTATTTGCAGTTTCATCATAAATATAAATATTTACAGAACCTTTAATATTGTATTCTTCATCATCTACTATAATATATTTGCGTTTTGTATTAACATCTGAAAGAATGCCATCTACATACTCACCATCTATACTATCAATAGCTTCAAATCTATTTACTTCACCATTTGCTTTATAAACAGGAGTTACAAGAGTTCCTATAATAGAATTATCTACATCTTCACAGATATAGTTTACTTCTTCACCATTAACATATCCAGTTACACGATATACATCGTAACCATCTTCATCAATAGTTTCAGAAATTTTTGTAACAAAAGTTGCATTAAATGTTTCTGGTGTGATTGTATTTGCGGATTTTAGTACAAGAACGCTTATATTGCGGTCTTCGTCAATATCATATAGATCTACACCGTACAATACCTGATCGTCCGCAAGATTATTCAAAGAAATAACCTCATAATCTTCTTCATCACCATATACATTAAATATAACTACATTATCATTCAAATAAATTTTCTTACCATTAACTTTAAATGATTGATTATCAACATCATAATCTGTTAAATCAACATCACTATAAGGATTATTAAATACATCTTCATCGTTGTTAGTTACAGCAAATTCAATTGTAGAAATTTGACCATTTGCATTAAGTTTGTAAGTAATAACTGAACCAACTAAATCATTGTCAATAGAATTAAATTTAACATTATTTGTTTTAATACCATCTTTAATAGTAGTAATTTTATTTGCAACTTCTACTGTAATTATACCATTTTCTTTTGTAAGAATTTTCATTTGTGCATTATCCATATCTGTTGCATTAGCAGTTTTAATTACATAAGCATAATTATCACTCTTTGTAATAGTAGCATTATGATATACGATATTATCATTAATATCAAGGTAATATGTACCTTCATCACCAAGTTTAATATCTTCTACCAATGTTTTATATTCATAACCATTAATTACAACATAATCGTCAGAAATTTCTTCTACTACACCTGAAACAACATTATCAATAATATTTGCTTCATAAATAATTTCAGAGCCTGTATCAACATATTTAACAGATAGAACATCATATTCATTCAAGTCAGTCCAATCCATAATGCGACCACTTGCGTCATAAAGATTTGCTACAATATCATCTTCTTCGTCAAAGTTAATTCTTGTTACTACTGCGGGATTATTTTTAGGTGTTACACGCTTAGATGTTGCAATAACTTCATCTACAACAAAAGTATCATAAGCTGTAATATATACTGTATCATAATCAACTTTTGCATTTGTGTCATCTAAAAGTGCTAATTCAATATAACCACTCATACAATCAATATCAAATCCTGAAGGAATTGCACCTTCTACACCATTATAATAAACTTTTGCACCTTCTAATACAGTTACACTTGTTGTTCTATAATCGTTTACATAATATACAATTTCATTATCATTTGTTTTATTAACATCAATGTCTGTAAAATCAATTACAAGTCTATCATTTGAAGTAACTTCATAGAAAGACTTAACTGTACATTCATCATTGAATTCATCATAATGAACAAACATAATAACTTCTTTACCAGAATAATTAGCAATATCAGTATTACCTACAAGCATTTTTCTTTCATTACCATCAATATTAAATTTATTTCTAAATCCATTTACTATATCTACAACTACTTTTGTTTTTGATGTTGTTAAGTTAGATGAAGAACCAACAATACCTTGTAGTTTAACAATATTATGTTTTTCTGAAAGTAATGTTTTCTTTACATTTACTGTGCCAGTAGTAGATGAATAACCATCATTAACTACATATTGAGTAAAAGTACCATAGCCTGATTGTGTCATTAGAGGTACATCAAGAGAATTGAAAATAAGACGAGCAATGTCTTTTCTCAATATTGGAGTACCAGCCATACCATTAACACCATTTGTAAGACCAAGTTCACCAGCTTTTGTAAGATATCCTGTTGGATAATTTGCATTTCCTACAGCAGGTTCATAGCCAAGAGTTCTAACAACCATAGTTATTGCATCCTGATAATTTACATAATCATCTGGACCAAACATTCCATTACCATAGCCATTAATAATACCAAGTGTTGAACAATGTGAAACAATACCTGCGGCCCAGTGTGTTTGCGGAACATCGTTAAATGTCTGCATAGTAACTGGAGCATTTACCTCACTAAGTCCAAGTACTCTTAACAGAATTGTTGCAAATTCTGCTCTTGTGACAGGTTTATCTAACTGAAGATTGCCAGCATCATCTCCGATAAGGAAACCTAAATCACAAAGTGTATCTACCGCATAATCAGCAGACACAGGTTCGTTTTTTGCAAAAACAGTCACGCCCATTGTAGAAACAATCAGCATTACCGCAAGCAAAAGACAAATTAGTTTTTTCATTTTTTCTTCCTCCTTATAAAATATATATATTTTATTTAGTAAAACTAATTACTAACATAAAAAACAATAAAAAAAGTAGTGTTTTTTTGGAGAGGAACACTACATGGCAAACCTCTTGACAAGGGAAAGGGGAAGTGTTCACACTGCGGTCAAAATCTATATTTGTGTGTGAATTGGCTTCTTAATTGAAGTTCCGCTATATGGTAAATTGACGGATTTGAGTATAAATATCAATATCACTTGACACATATAGCTCATTCCATTCAATACTATACATAGCACCAAGCACAGACTTGGCATTTACAACATAGTTCTGTCCATCGGTAAGAATAATATCACCATCATACTTACTAACTATGTCTACGAAGGCTTTTACATCAGAGAGTGTTTCTAATCTTAGTCTATATCTATAATTCATATTTTCTTCCATTCCTTCCTTAATTTTGTTGTGCTTCCTTGTTTATATTTTTATTATAGCAAAAAATTTTTTATCTGTCAACCATTACTTCTTTCAACCAACTCATAATAAGCCTTGATTATATCATATGTTTTATTCTGTTCAAGCTTCTTATCATTTACTCTGCGGATTCCATTTCTTTTCAATACCTTAATCATTTCACCTTTACAACTAATATTTCTCATTTTCTTTTTTCCTCCCTATTTATTGTATATTTTAATAAATTTAATCTTTCATGAAATTCTTCCAGAATATATTCTTTTTCACCACTATCATCAAACTTTTCTGCATATCCTTCTTCTGCAAGAACAAAAAACTCCCAATCAGTTAAGTTTTCTTCTATGTCTTTAACTAACTCTTTCGCAAATTCAAAGGGTGTTAAATCTAATACTGTTATTTGTAAAAACATTCTATTTATAATAATATAAACATTTGAATATTCTGTGAATACAAAAGTAAAATCAGAACCTTCTTCTTCAACAGTTACGCAAACAGAGTTCTTTGTTAAAATGTGTTCATTTAAACCTTCTAACAATTTAAAAGTAAAAGGATTTATAAAAGAACATTCTCCTCTAAATTTTCCACTTTCAAATGTAATCCAACCATTTTTTGGTTTTTCAAACATATCATATAACACCTTCATTTCATTTTATAATGGCACAGCGGCTAGGATTTGCACCTAGGTACCACGCTTTTGGAGAGCGGGCGATTATCTATATTATCTTTACCCCTGCATATGGTACAGGTGGAGGGATTCGAACCCTCATGACCAAGGTCACAGGATTTTAAGTCCTGAGTGTATACCTATTCCACCACACCTGCATATTTATTGGTCGAGGTTACAGGATTTGAACCTGTGGCTTCTTGGTCCCAAACCAAGCACTCTCCCCCAACTGAGCTAAACCTCGAAATTTATTTTTCATTCACTTTCTATATATATTATATAAAAAATTTTAAAAAAAATCAAATTACAGAAAGTAATTCGATTAAATGGTAGTGAGGGCGTGACTTGAACACGCGACCGCCAACTTATCAGATTGGAACTCTAACCATCTGAGTTACCCCACTAAATATAAATTGCATATCTTAATTATAACTATGGATATAGACCTTCGCCTTACCAACTGTTTAATCTTCACCTATATTCAACCACCGAGGAAACATATGTGAGCTTAAAGGAGCTACCCTTAAACTATATGCCCCAGATTTACTACCCAATATAGTAGTAATCCCTATGCTCGTGCGGGAATGACTACCCGCAACTTTCACCCACCATTCACAAAATTTAAGGAGAAACATATCCTTTATTTTTTTATCTTCTATTAGTAGAAGTCATCGTACATTGTGAGGGCTACTCGAACCTTGACCTTGTCTTATAGTCAAATCACTTTGACGTCAGTACGAATTTGCTTGTGGTATTTCCAAGGATTATACTAAGGTTACCAATCTTAATATCTAACTTGGATTCGGCTCTTGCTGTTCACAAAAGCTTCTATTACGCAAACGACAAGACAGTGTTTTTAGATGCGATTATGTTAGCACACTCCACTCTGAACCTTGCTTTTACAAGGTGTTTTTTATAGTCACCTATAAAACCACTTCGTTTATTGAAAAGTATCCTTAATCAATAACTTATTTCTAATTATGAGTCGGAGTTCTCAGCTTTATGGCATTAAATCTTCACTGAGTTATTCCATAATTATAATTAAAATATGCAATATTTAATTTTCTATAAATATTATAACAAAAAATTTTTTATAAGTCAAAAAAATTCTTTGTTAATTTTTTTAACTCATTTTCTATATATATTATATAAAAAATTTTTTAAAAAATCAAATGGCGGAAGCGAATGGACTCGAACCATTGCACGACATAAGCCGCCTATCAGATTAGCAATCTGACCTCTTCACCAACTTGAGTACGCTTCCAAAAGTGGTGCTTGCGGAAGGTATCGAACCTTCATCCTTTGGATTTTCAGTCCAATGCTCAGACCTCTTAAGCTACACAAGCATATTATATGGAGCAACGGGTTGGACTCAAACCAACACAGAACAGTTTTGCAGACTGACGCCTTATCTTTCAGCCACCGTTGCATATGGAGCTGAGTGACTGTTATGCTCAGTCGACTGGAGATTACAAGGCTCCTGTTTTACTAATTAAACTAACCCAGCATATGAAAGAATAAATATAAATAGTAATCTTGGATAAATATGCTTTATACTTGCCTCCATTCTTCATCACTATATTTATTTATTTCAGTTTTTTTTCTTGGTAAATTATAAAAATCACACCATTTTCTAATAGTATTATCTGAAACATTAAATTGTAAACCTACTTGCGTAAAAGGTTGTGTACGAATAAGTTGTTTTAATTCTTCTCTTGAAATAGGTTTTTCTTGAGTTCTAGATTTATTTTCACAACCACTACACCTTATAGCTTGTTTAGTTATCGTTTTACCACAATCTATACAAGTGTTGTTGTTATTTTTAGTAATAACATTTATAGTATGTTCTTGTGATTTAAAATTAAAATCTTTTTGAAGAATTTTTTGTAATTCATAATCTTTAGCCCAATTAACATTTTTTTCTTGATTATTTTTACAAGCACAAAGTCTTAAAGTTTTTTCATTAGATGTTTCATTTACATTAATTAAGTATCCTTGACCATTATAATAAGTATAAAAATAATCAATTTCATCTTTACTATATTTTTTGGATGAAATTTCTTTTGTATTAGACATTGTTGAACGACTTTTAAATTTTATATAAGTTTCTTCATCATCAACAGAGCAAGTTTTGCATTGAATTCTTATTAAATTATTATTTATATCTGCAATATAGTCATATCTACAATCTGCAATAATAGGAGTAGATAATGTAATACCTAATTTTGTAAAATCCAATTGACAAAATAATTCTGTTACCAATCCTTTTTGAGTATTTTCATTCATTATATTTTCTAAAGTAACTCATCAAAGATATTCTATTATATTTATTCTTTTTATTGGAGTACCTAGCGGGATTCGAACCCGCACCGCAAGTTTGGAAGACTCGAATGCTAACCATTGAACACCATAGATACAGATAGGTGCGGTTTTAAGGTTGAAACCGCAAAACCAAGAGAGGTAAAATTATGATTTATGAAATCTACTGGTTGGGGTGGATGGATTCGAACCACCGAGCTGCAGGAATCAAAATCCTGTGCCTTACCACTTGGCGACACCCCAATATTTGGGCGGTTTCGTAGGTTTGCTGCGAGCCTACTGCATTCGGAAAAATCCCATAGTTGACTAACCACCGTAGCCATTGGTAATTTTTTTCTACCTCTTAACCGAGGTGGGTAGATAGCTCATAATTACCAAACTTTACTTGTTAATTCAAGATAACCTCATTTTAAGTAAATCTTTTCTTTTCTCACTTGCTCTTAAAAGTTTATGATATTGTTCAATGGGTCATGACTCCCACCCAAGCGTTGTTGTATTCACTAAGTGAACCAATTCCCTTTGGTAAGATTTAAGGATGATTGACGTGCACACCAAACATCACTCTTAAAATTTATTTAATCAAGAAGGTTAGTTCATTAAAACTAGACCTATGGGTGCAGGAGTGGGATTTGAACCCACGACCTTCGGGTAATGAACCCGACAAGCTACCGAACTGCTCCATCCTGCCACGTATTGGGTATCTGTCCCTATACCCTTGGGGAGTGAATTTTACATTATCACTCACAACGAGCGGGAGCACCGCCATAGATTTGTTTTAGTGCACCATTGGATGTTTTTCCTTCACCCATTTTTAATTAAATTCAATAGGATACATTTCAGTATCTCTGCCCTTTTCGCGAATGACAGCGGTAATTTCACTTATTGAATTTAATCGCTTGAGGTCAGCAAACCACACATCTTTTCCTAAATTATTATAGGCGTTTTTCAGAGCATTTGTTCGTCTGGTCACGCATTTTGGAAACTATCGGACTTGCACCGAACTACAGCTGCACAACTCACTTGAGTATCGTTCCCATGTAGTGTCAGTTTTTGATTGGCTTAAAAGATAAAAACTGAATAAAAAACTCTTTACTAATATTACTTTTATACACTACTATTAGTTTATAGTGTCGAGAGTTACTTTGCCTTTTTATTTTTTAAGAAGCCATAGCCACTAAGCCACATATCAGAATAATCTGCCAGTGGTAGTTTACTCTACGAAATCCATGTCTTGGCTTCCATAACTGGTATCCTGTACGAGAATCGAACTCGTGCCTTTGGCGTGAAAAGCCAATGTCTTTACCTCTTGACTAACAGGACATATAATGCAAGAGAAAATCTCTTTTCATATCGTACGCATATGAAGGGAATAGATTTTTTTATACCCTCTCTTTAAACCTCTTGCACTAATGATAAATAATACTATTTGACTTTTGGCGACTCTGAAGAATTACGATATCTCGACCTCCAGCGTGACAGGCTGGCGCTCTTCCTCTGAGCTACAGAGCCATATTTTGGCTATTTTCTGTTTTTCAATACCAAGTTCCGCTATAAAGCCGCTATGATATTTACTCCATATACGAAAGGTCGCCACCCCGCTCATAGAACCTCTTTTTGAGGTGTGTAGGAAGAGTCACCCTACATCTTTTCTTTATAATTATCATTTGCTTTATTTTTACAACTAATCAAATTCTAATGGAAAGTTGGTTTTAAGGTTTTCTCCTTAAATGATTTTATTAATCATTTATATATTTATTATAACAAAAATTTTTTAAAAAATCAAATGACTTCTCGATGAACTTTTGAAATTTCAAAATCACTGGGTCTCATTGATTTTTCAATTTTTATTATAATTATTATATCAAACTCATATCTTATGAAAAAATATTTCTAAAAAATAAAATATTCATTTGATATAATAATTATAATAAAAATTTTTATTAAAATCAAATCAATAGAAAGTGAAAATAAATCAAAAATGAAAAAGGAACGATTTATATGTATACAGTAAAAATTTATTTTCACTTTCTATATATATTATATAAAAAATTTTTATTAAAATCAATTAGGAAACTCTTATTTAGTTTAAAAGTTAGGACAATTAAATTTTTCATTTTTGTCCTTTCTATATAAATATTATATAAAAATTTTTTATAAAAATCAAAAATGAAAAATTATTTTATCATCATCATTGTCATCAAATAAATCTGCTAAACAACATTCAAGGTCATGTGAATATAACCAACATTTATTTTCAGTACAATATTCTGCATCTTCAAATTCATGACAATTACATTTTAACTGAAACTGTGCAGACTTAATTACCTTATGCTCGGTAAATCTTGGTAAGTGCCAAGCATCTGCCATTTCATCAAGCAAGCAGAATAGTCCTATTTCATTAGGTCTTGTAGTAGAAAATTTGCACTTATCGCAATTATTCTTACAGTGCTTTGATTTTAGAATTGTATATGCACTTAAAATATCTGAAAATTCCATAAGTACCTCCTTAATTTATGTCTAAAATTTTAAACATATCCTCTACTTCTCTACCATAATTTTCATAATCTTCTGCGGACATTCGAAGTTTGGCAGTATCAAAACTGGATACACCTATGTCTACAGGTGTCTTTGGTGCAGTTAAAGAGATAGCTATCTGACATTCTTCACCGTCAATCCGCAAGTTTACATATATTTTTTTATCTACTACTTTTGAAAAACCATCATAAGTAGACAATATATCATTTATAATCATTTCTTTTGCAACATCACTTGCTTTTGCCATAATTATTACCTCCTTTACTTTATATAAATATTATATAATAAATTTATATAAAAATCAAATTTTATTTATATTTTTCGATAAAGTTTTTCTTCATCTATATTTTCGATAAAGATTTCATGAATTGGGCTACTCAAAAAGGCATATTCATCATCGTTTAACATTGCCAATGCTATATCTTCTGCTTCACATTGATTTTCTGCTTCGACATCATAAGATTCCTGTTTAACAAATGTTACTGTATATTTTGGCATTAATATCACTCCTTCGTATAAATCATTATATCTAATAATATCTGATTTCATTACACTTCCTCCCAACCATTTCTTTGAATAATTCTTCGCATATTTTCAACTCCTACTGGGTTTTGACTATGAATGTGAATTGGATAGCTGCGGCTTGTTTCTTCAAGCCAATCCAATAGTTTGATATAATCCCCACCATTGTTTACATATTCTCCAGCATCATGGTCTATATCTATAACTTCAATTTGCCAATTAGAGTTATCAAGATGTGATACCATACTATCTAAAATTTCTGCTATTTGAATTAGTTCTTTTGCTCGTTCTACACTATATACATGTATATATCCTTCTGGAGCCGGACGACAATCATCTATCCAAAATTTCATATAAATACTCCTTTCTAAATATCCGCAGGTAATGGAAGTGGCATCCAATGAGTAACTTCTTCTTCAAGAAAGTTATCTCCATTAAAATAAAGAATACATACAAGTGACTGAATACCAATCTTGCAAGTAGTTAAATAACGACCAGGACACATTGGCTTTTGTTTTTCTATATTAACCCATCCATATGTAAATGGACTTTTTAATTCTTTAATTTCCATCATATTAATCCTCCTTATCCCAAAAACATTCATCATAATATTCTTCTTTTGATATTTGTGCTACTGTATAATGACAATCTTTTAAATAATCATCAAAATTATCATTATAATCTTCTCTTGCTTGCTTATCAAAAAAAGCTCTACAAATCTATACATATAATTATTTGCAATATCATCAATATTTTGTAGATTATGTTCTTCTATTTTAACATAATAATAACCTTCTTCATCAATATAAGGTGTAGAACATTTTATTTCATAGTATAACATTATAATTCACCCTCTTTTATTTAATAATTTTTTAATTATCTTCTCTTGATGTTTTCTTATGCGGTCTTTGACTACACACCAAAAACGAACTCTTTTATTGCAATCTTCACAACACGAATTAAGCCAACAATAGCTTTTAAACAATCCTGTAATTCTGTCTAAAGAATCAATATCTTCCCATCTCATATCTTTATCTTTCATTTTTTATTATCAATCCTCTTCATCTCTATATTCTTCTCTTACATAATCCATATCTGTTGGGTCTTCTTGCCTTTCCTTGTCGGTCTTGTACGCCCACCAATCATCGTGAGTTGGAGTTATTTCATCATCCCATCTACTACCACCCAATGTCATTGCCATAGTTATCAATCCCTTTCATATAATTTACGCTGCAACAGCAAAGAACGCAATACTTGAAACATAAGGATATTTTCTATCTATACTCCATGCATCACTAAGCAATTCTTCTTCTGACATTTCACGAATTGTCCATGCTCCAGGCTTATGTGTCCAAATTCCATCAGAATTTCTTCTTGCAAAATGAAAATCATCCATACCGATTCTAAAAGCAATCATTCTTTCATTTTCATATATTTCAGAAGTTGGTCCAGATAATCTACGAATAGTAAATCTTTCTTCAAGTTCTATACAACATTCTTCAAATATATCTTCAAGATAATCATAATCAATTGCGCCATAACTACGCTGTGTATAAGAGCTGTGAAAGGCATCAATACAAAGCCAATCATTGAATACATTAAAAGCATAACTCATACAATTATAATCTTCTTGAGGAGTAGTAAGAATTTTGTTATTAGTATCTTTAAAAACAGTTCTAAAATTAGAAAGTTCATCAATATAAAACTTATAATTTTTTTTATATCTTTTTATTCTCTTAATCATAAATCATCACCAACTCTTTCATTTTTTATTTTTTATTCATTTTCTATAAATATTATAATATATTTTTAAATAAAAAACAAAAAGAGTTTCATTTAAATTTAATTAAATGAAACTCTTTCAAAATTAATCTTCTTTTGGTACTGATACAAAAGTATAAGAATCTTCATTTTCCGCATCTATAATCATTGCGGTCAATTTACCATAGTATATTTCATCCCAATATACACATCCAGTATCTATGCAAATGTTCCCACATTTAGTTCTTCTCAATTCAGGTTGCGGTGTATGACCAAATACAACAGTCTTATCCGCAGGATTTATGTTTTGAATGATATGGTCTCGACTCCAGAGCATATCGTGTTCATCATTGTCTTCTGGATTACCATATGGCAGTCCCGCATGAACGAAGTAAAACTTTTCGCTCTCTGTCCATAAAGGTAATTTAGATGCCCAAGATATAGCTTGACCAATAGGAATATCAGCTTTTGAAAAACTATCTTCAGTTACTCTACCTCCATTACAATACCAAAGATATTTTTCACCTTTCCAGAAAGCATTTACTAACATTTGTTCGTGATTACCTTTAAGAAAAGTGCAATTCCACACACTATCCATAACTTTAAGATATTTAAATACTTCTGCGGAATTCGGTCCTCTATCAAAATAATCGCCGAGCATAATTATTTTATCTTTTGATGTTGGTTGTATTTTTGTTATTAAATTTTTTAAAGTGTCTGCACAGCCATGTACATCACCTATAACAATTATTCTTTTAAACACTAATTCTCATCTCCCCATCTTGCAATAATAGTTCCTCTATGAGACTCTTCCCATTTAATATTTTTAGAAACTAAATATTTTACAATAATTTGAAACCCATCTTCATCGCAATATTTTATTTCACAGGAATAATCTCCATTTTTTGCTGTTTTTAGCAATGAATTTTTAAGATTTTTTAATATTACTCTTTTTGATTTATTATATAATAGTCTTTTATTAATCATCGTATATTTCCCCCAATAAACTCAAAATATATAATAATGAAATTAATACAATCAATAACGCAATGAATATTAAAACAGTTAAAATACCCATCATAGGTGTTATAAATAATTTAATCATTCCTATAATAGTAAGAATAAGAACACCAAGAACTCCAGCTCCTGAAAAACAATATTTTAATCCATTTAATATCTTTTTAAACATTACCATTCACACTCCAATATAAAATATATCCACTTAATAGTAAGAAAAATATTTGAGCTATCCAATTTATTTCTATTACTACTGAACATACGACCCCTATTGTAGAGATTATAAAAATAAATAAACTTGATAAAAATATTATAAATCTAAACATCTTTATTCTCCTTATTCAATCTATCATACTCTTGACAATAGGAAAGATATGTTTCCCGCACTTTTCTATCATATTTTCCTCCTGATATAACATCAAGAATGAAATTCATATCTCTTGTTCTGACTTCTTCTAATTTTGCGATTGCTTCTGTTTGAACATTTACAATAGCTAAAAGACCATTCATTGCGGTGGTTTGGTCTTCTGCAATTTTTTTCATGAGTGGTTCTACTATATTTTGAACATCTCGCAGTGTGGCGGGTTTATTATCTTCTATTACTTTTGTTTTCTTTGTAAAATCTAAATTAAAATTATTCCCCATTATCTACATTCTCCATTCCATCAAGTAAATCCTTTAGTTCATCAAAATTTGTGATACCCTTATCCGCAAGTAAGTTTACAAGTAAATGAAGATTAAATTCTGCAATATCACAACTTTCTAAATCATCCATTCCGCTATCAAAACAAAAATCAAGAAAACCTGAAATCGTATCTATCATTTCTTTAAAAGTCAATTTTTCATCCATAATTTTTTCCTCCTTTTTATTTCTTATTATACATATATTATATATTATTTTTTTATAAAAAGCAAAAGACTTCTCAAATTGAGAAGTCTTAAAATTAACTATTTTATTGATATTGGTTTAAAATCTAATACTCTTTCAGGTATTACTGTAAATATTCCATAATATTCTTTGGATGCTTGTAATTCAAAAAGTTCATTATTTATATCCATTAAGTTCATTATATATGTATAATCTTTATTTTTTGTAATATCTTCTGATTGTTGCAACATTGTTTCATAATATCTTTTTTGTATTGAATATTTTCGTTCAAAAGAATTATATTCAATTCTCAATATAAGACTTATTAATAGTATTATAAGAGATAATATACCAGAAATCATACCCAAATAAAAAGTATCCCATTTCACACGAGAATAGAATAAAATACATAAAATTGTTACTATTAAAAATATACTGCCCAAAATCCACCAAAACATTAAAATCACTCCTTTTATTTATGATTGCGATTTATGGCTTAAAAATGTTTTAAGGGTAAAAAAATAGACTTGGATTAACCAAGCCTATTTTTTATTTATTTAGCCAATTACGAAATAAGCCATCTTTTCGCCAGATTCAGTTTTAACCTTTTCCTTACCTACACGACCAAGTTCAATCAACTGGCTCAAACGAGGTGTAATCTTGTTAGGTGTAAGTTCGTCATTACCCAATGCAACAAGAATTTCTGGAATTGTGCGTGGTGTATCACCAAGAACCGCAAAAATTTCTTCACGAAGTTCATCGCCCGCAACCTTTTTAGCTGCTGCTCTTTCTCTTGTCTTTTCTGCTCTCTTGTCAAGCTGTTCGATTTGACCATCAATAAATGCGATTTCCTCTACATCTGTCAAGTGAGTCTTAATCTGTTCAAACATGTCTCTTTTTGTGAATTTCTTTTCCATAGTAATCTCTCCTTTAAATTTTATATTTATTATTGATTTCTTATTACATATTTATTATATCAAAAAATTTTTTAAAAAGCAAAAGTTGATGTTGGATATGGAACATCTGATTCTGTTAGTTCATACTTACGAAGTATCTGGTGATATTTTTCTGGATTACGACACACTTCTTTATATGCCTCCGCACATCTTTCCTCATAGCTATTTACCCAACCCCAAAAGTTTACATCAAACATATCAAACATAAAATTCACTCCTTTATTCATTTTCTATATATATTATATATTATTTTTTTATAAAAATCAAAATTTCAGTAGCGAAATCATAGCTAAACAGAGTCCGCAAGCTACGCATATGGTTGCATACATATATATCTCCCCTTATTCATTTTTGGTCTTGCGGGAGTACATTTTATACCTGTCATCCCGCAAGAGAAGAAAAAAATTATTTAGTCAATGCGAGGAAAAATAGGGGATTCGACATTAAATCTTTAGTATCTCCATTTTGATTATTCAAAAGAAGAAGCGGCAACATGGATTTCATATCCCCTCCGAAATCCTTTTCATTCCCAAAAAGCATCATCATCATTAGAGGATTTCCAAAAGGATTTTCCGCAGTTGGTGACATTACTCCATCAAAGAAGTTCATAACCTTAGAGTAATAGTTGAAACCAAACATATTCTTTGTAGGAATAATGCAGATTTCTTCTGCTTTAATAGGTGAAATTGCGGAAATTGTGTTATCTTCATTTATAGACTTAACTACAACATAAGTATTAAGGTGTTTTACAATATCACCTTCCTTAATATCTTTTGCGGCAACTGGCATTACGAATACACAATCCATGTCCATAAGGAAATCTGTTACATCTGTAAAAGTATTAGATTTAGCATCATATGTTGCATAGCTCTTGTCTGTTCTCTGGAAGGCAAGCCCGCACATTGACATTTTGATTAGTGATGTGTTAATTTTACCAAATTCAAGATTTTTCATAAAGTTCATAGTTTCATTCTCCTTTTCATCATTTAATATATTATTATATTCTTCTTCATTACAATAGTGTATTTCGTTTCTTCTATTGCCATAAGTAACTGGTGTAATATTATAGATACTTTCTGTTAATTTTTCAAAACTTTCTGATAATGTTTCTACACTTGTTTGTACCTTAGTAAGAGCATTTTCTCCCCATTTAGGTTGTGTATCTTCAGCTTTAATTACTGGTAGAAATTTAGTGGCTTTAACATAATCATATGTATCTGCGTTTTTATTTGTTGCTATTACTTTAACAAAAATATCACCACTATATACACTTTTTATTAAAACTTTAGAACCTTCCTTGTAAATTTTATCTGTCCAATAGGCATATTCTTTACCACCATCTTCATAAGTTACATAAGTAACATAGATAAATTTATCTGTTCGTTCAATCTTATGACAAACACAAGGAGGATTCTTTAACTCTTGACAATCACAAACAACATAATATCCATAATCGTGTTTAATACACGCATTCAATGGACAAAAATTTTTACTTATCAATGTTGTTACTGTACCATTATATAAGTGTCTGACTCTTAATCCATAGACCATTTTTAAACTCCTTTCCTTTTTTCTATAATAATAATATCATATTATTTTTTAAAAATCAAAGGATAAGTCTTTTCACCCTCTTGTGTGTAAAATGTAATTGTCTTTTCTTCTTCTATTACTACATTATCATTCCAAGCATCTTCTATAACCGCTCTTTGAATCTCGTTCTGTGTCTTTAAAGAGCTGATTTCCGCATCTTTCTCTTTTAATTGTTTTCTAAAAGATTTTTCATATTCATAGTATTTCTGGATTTTTTTATTAAGGTCTTCATTTTCAAGAATTGCGGTTTTTAGCTTTTCAGTGTTTCTAGCTAGACCTTGTTGGTATTCACCGACTATTTCCGCAAGTCTATCATTTTCTTCATCAAGTTCAGTAACCATTTCTTCTAATTCCGCAGTATATCTCATTCTATCTGCTATATCTGCTTCAAGTTCCTTAATTCTATCGACGCAAAGTTTATGGTTAATTTTTGCTGTTCTCATCTCGCCTTCCGCAATTTTACGCTGATTGTTCACAATATCTCTATCTAATTTTAATTCTTCAATTTGCCTATTAAGTTGTTTTATTCCTTCTTTAAGTTGTTTTTTAGTTTCAAACATATTTTCAACTCCTTTACTTTATATAAATATAATATAATATTTTTTTATATTTTTCAAAAAGAGGGGGTATATATAGATTATGATTTGCGGTTTTAGGTATGGGGTGATTTTTTTCTGGATATATGACCAAATATAGGTACATTTTTGTAGAGTGGGTAGAAATTATTTTGAGGTTTTGTACCTGTTTTTGGTCATAGTTCTAGGTATATTTATATTTTGGACAAAAATAAAAAGTAATATAGTATTAAAAATTATATATAATAGAGGGAAATAGTTGCACGAAATGGTATGTAGATTAGATATGTGACGGAAAATGGTTACATTTTTATGGACTATATAATATATACCCCACGAAAGTGTACCTATTTTCAGACTTATATCTAGATAGGAGGTGAAATAATGATAGAATTAAAAGAGTATACAACCGAAGAATTAAAGAAAGTATTAAATTTACCTACTCGAGCTTGGAAAGAAGATAAAGATGTTGTTTTAGAATATATATCTTTATATTTTAATTATGAAACATGCAAACGAGGTAGAAAAATTTGTTATCTTTTAAAAGAGCAGTATCAAGATTGGGTTCCTTATAAAAAGAAGAATGTTGAAAAACAAAGAGAATATTATACGGAAAAAACTAAAAATATAATTGAAATTCAACCTAGAAATACAGGTAGTAATATTGCAAGAATTATAGATAGAAGGAATTTAAATATATTTGAACACAAAGAAGGTACAATTTCAAATTATATTAGACCTATATTACATGAATATTATTATTCGGAAGAAGAAGAACGCATTTGGTGTGAATTTGATGAAGAGTTTTTAGTTTATAAACCTTTAACTGATGAACAAAAAAATTATTTATATGAGAATTTTAATTTAAATAATAAGAAAGTTCTTGATACTATTGCGGATTATCAAAGCGATACTATTTCTAAAGAAGAAATGGGAGATGTTTTAGAAAAGACTGCAAGTGCACCTTATAAAGCTGCAATAAAAAAGTTTATGGCAAGATATGGTTTTAGACCCATTAGAGTTCCACTGTGGAAAGATAGAAGTGAGATACAAGAATTTTAATATAAAATTGTCTTTGTGTGGTATAAAATGCTATAAAATCCTTAAAAATCCTCTTTGTGTGGTATAAAATTACTTAAAATTGTGTTTGTGTGGCATAAAATGCTATAAAATCCTTTTAGTGTGGTGGCCAACCCACCACTCGAGACACTGTGACACTCTGATCACGATTATGTCGTCGTTTACGATGATTTTATTAAGAGAGTTTCGCCCACTTTTGGGCGACAACTCTCGCCTATTAGCTCTTTAATTATTCCTTTTTTTAATATAATATCATATTTTTTATTAAAAGTCAAATTATAAAAAATTTTTAAGAAAAATTTTTTATTTTTGTGCAAAACGTCAGTAGCCGATCGGCCCTTATATAGATCTAGTATAACCGATCGCGTAAGCGGCAACCCGCACTTTAAATTTATAGTTTCTCTGGCTTTCCCTCATATAAGATATTTACATAGGATTATATAGAAATTTGAGATGAAGAATAGTTTTTTGAATATTTTACTATCCGCTGTAAAATCACTTTACTAAAATAACTCTGCGGGAATTCGCTATGGAACGCCTTATGGTAAAGTTTTTGGGAAAGCGGGGCTATAACACAAGATCCAACATGTCAGAAAAAAAATTGCATATGGACTAGGTTTGGGGAACTCCGGCTTTAACGACCAAGGTCGGCCGGATCACAGCACGTACGCGTTATGGGAAACTGAGTCGCTATGCGGAAGGTCTGACATGTCGCAAAAAATTTGCATATGTAGGTTTAATGGGGAAATCGGCTCCTTACGCCCTAGGCGAGCCGGTTATCGCTCCCACACGCCTTATAGAGGGTATTTCCGCACTTCCGCACCATTCTTCTCCTCAAAATTGTGAAAATTTTAACAAAAATCTTTGAAAAATAAGGATTTTATACGAAAATTTAAAGAAAAAATTAAAAATTTTACTTGATTTTTATAAAAAAATGTGGTACCGGGCGATTTTACCCCGCTTTTTACAGAAAAAACCTGCGTTTCCGCAGGTTATTCTTCATTTTTCTCTATTATTATTGTTAAATTTACAGGTATTACCTCTATAAAGCAATTTTCTATTTCTTTTTCTTCATTTTCAAGAATATTAAAAGCATAGTCAGCAGATGTTTTTAAATAAACACCACCATTCCACTGAAACCCTTCACCATTGTTTAAATGAAAAAATTGTTCAAATATTTTGTTCTTTCTATTGTCTATAACTTTCATTTTTTAATCCTCCATAATTCTTATGTTATTAACTCTATCAAATATAAATATTTCTTCCCAACATAAAGGTGCTCTACATTGCATACAACAACCACTCCAAGATTGGACAATTTCATCACCATATGACTCTGTATCATAACAATCATAGTAATCAATCTCATTTGAGCCACATTGTGGACATTTTAATGTCATACTTATCATTCTTCATCTTCCTCCTCTTCTTCTTTTTCGCTTCTATCTATTACATTGTAAATTTTTTCTGTACTGAAATCACTTTCTGTTGAGTATCTGTAAATTTCAATCTCATCTCTCATCCACAATTCTTCTACTGCATAAGTTAAACCTACATTGTTTTCCTTTGCGAATTCTCGCACTTTTTGTTCATCTTCTTCGGATAATAGACACCAATAAAAACTTCTTGCTTCTGTTTGTAATTCAATCATATTTCCACCTCAATTTCTTCATAATGTTCATTAAATTCATCTATTGCTATATCTTTTATAAAATTTTCAATACCTTTCTTCCATTCCTCTCTTTGAGTTTCTGTTGCATAGAGAATTTCATTTAATGATAAGCCTAAATCCTCAAGATATGCTTGTGCGTGGTTAAGTTTATCATCTTCAGCCTCTTCAATGTATCCTTTCATAATTCTTTCTTTTTCATCAATAGATGAAATTACTTCTCTGTACTCCCAATCAACATAAATTTTTACTTTCATAATATCAGTCCCTTTCTCTCTTAATCTATAATTATTATATCATATTTTAATATCTTTGTCAAGCATTATTTGTGAAAAATTATTTTCCATATTTTTATAAACTTGGACTTCTGTTTCAAAATGTTTCCATTCTTCTTCTTTAGTGTCAAAATAAAACCAACCTGAATGTTTTGATAAGTCTACACTTTGATGATAATCTTCGGAAAAAGGACTTGAACACCAATGATTGGTAAAATATTCATCTATGGCTTTTTTATCATCATCATTATTAACATAAATATAAAAAATTTGTTCTGGGTTAAGTGTTTGAAAATTCATTATTTCAAACTGTCCATTAAGGAAAAGTGTACTTTTACACAATCCATTCATTCTTAAAGAATTTTCATATTCTATACACTTTTTTTCATTGTCAAATTCTCTTCCATCAATGGCTACATAAATAATTTTTTCTCTCATAGTTATCATTTCCTTTCATTTCGTACTCTTTACTGTAATAATATTATATCATAGTCAACATTAAATTGCAATAGTCAAAATGCACAAAGATACTTGCGGTTTTTGGTTAATGTGCACAAAACTCCCGGGCGGCGGTTAGTCAAGACTAACTCCGCAAAATAAAAAATTGTGTAGGTTCTTACCCCTACACAATTCCTTTTTATGTTCTTGGTGCAGATAAAACAATTTTGAATTTTCTGTCATTATAAGTTAGCAAAATCTCTCTTTCAATGTTTGTTACATCGTGGTTGATTTCTAACTGTGCAAGACTTTCCGCAAGTATGTTGATTAGGTATCTTTTGTCTTTATCTTCTTTTCTTACCCTTTCAACTTTTTTACCATAAGCATTTACTGCTTTTGATACTTTTGTATATTTCTTACTTGCTTTTTTTTGTTCTGCACTCTGTTCAAACAATTTTACACCTTTGTCAATCTGCTCATCATCGGCTATGATTTCCAAAGCCTCATCTCTTGATATGTCAAGAGTTTTCATTAAGTTCAAGATTTTTTCTTCCATTATCTCACAACCTTTCCCTTATGGCAAAGGGCTTAAAGCCCTTATGCCAAAGAATAATATTTGATTTTCTTATCAATCTGTGATGTAAGACTTTTTTCTTCAACCAACTTTTTCAACTGTGGATTAAGTTTCTGTGTTGTGTACTTAAAGTTCAAATGTCTTACAATGTCAGAACAACAAAGCATTGTCTGTGGATTGTCATAGAATACATCAAGAATTTCTTTCATAAGAGCATTGCTTTCTTCTGCCTTTTTCTTATTAACAGACTTATAAGCATTTTTCTTCTTGATAAGTTCCATTTCGTGATTGATAAACTCAACCAACATTTCATTCTCTGCAACATCTTCGATTGCAAGTAGCATTTCAAACTTTTCGATTTTTGTGATTTTCTTTTCTGTCATAATTGATTACCTCTTTCTTTTTTTAGTGTTAAGGTTTATCTCAACCTTACATATTTATTATATCATACTTTCAAAGGAATGTCAAGTGTTTTTTGAAACTTTTTTAAATTTTTTTTAAATCACTTTGGTGTTTTTTCATCACACTCAATCTGTCCCTCTCTCAAGTACATATTTATTATAACATATCTTGCGGTGAATTGCAATAGTCAAATTGCACAACGATTACGGAAATAATCAAATTCTTTTGTGCAAAATGACGGGGCGCCCGGGCAAGTTAGTCTTGCCTAACTCTCCCAAGGTCTTTTTTTATGGGGTTTTATCCCCATAAAATTCTGTGCTTTTCCAAGACCTTTTTGAATTTTCTTTGCGGAATGTGATAGCAACCTCTGTTGATTGAGTGGTTGATTTTTTCGTGATACTGTAAGCATTTACACAAAATTTCAAACTCAATTTTTACATCATCAAGACCTCTGTGTTCTTCTTCAAATTCAACTTGATTTGTTAAAAATCTATACACAACCTCTGCGGATGTCTGCATATTTTCTGCTTGTGAGTAAAATTCATTATCAAGACAAAATTTTGCATAATTCATTCTGTTGCAAACTGTTTGACAAGCAATGTGCCAAATACAACAAATTTCTACGCCATAAGGAAAAAACCAACGCATTTTTGACTTTGTGATGTATCTCAAAGTTTTGTTGCAACCTCTATAATCAAAACTTGCATTGTACATATAGATTTTTTTAATATCATACTTTTGACAAAGTTCAAAGATTTTCTTGCGGATTGTGGTTAATTGTGCCAACTTTGATTTGTTTTCTTTCAAGTCCTTTTCGTACAAAGGCAACTTTTCGCAATAATAAGCACTCTGCATAAGTTCTTTTTCTCTTGCATAAACATCATAAACTGTATAACTGTATTCTTCGTAAACATTCTTTTGTCTGTCACCAACTAAAAAGCCAATATCATAAGCAAGATTATCTTCCAAAGAATTTGCAGTTTCAATATCCAATACCATAAATTTTTCTGTTTTTCTTCCCATTTTTTTAACCTCTTTCCTTTCCTCAATCTATAATTATTATATCATAGATTGAGGATTTTGTCAATACTTTTTTTAAAATTTCTTTTCCATTTCTTGAATAAAATATTTACATTTTTGGTCTTTAATAATTGTTTTTACAATTTCGCTTTCTTTCTTATTTTTTGCAAAAACATCAAAAGTCGCAATTTTGTCATACTGTACAATTCCAATGTTGTAGTTCGCCAAATCATCACAAATTTTCTGTTTTGTTTCAAGGTCTTTTGCGGTGATGGTTACTCGCCAAACTTTATCTTTTTTGAATAAATCCATAATTACAAAACCAAGATAAACACCAATAAGATTACAAACTAAAGTTACAACAAAAGCAGTTACATAATCAACACTTGCCAACTGTTTTACAACTAAAGTGTAAAAACTGTAATAAATCGCATTTGCGATTGTCGCAACACCTTTACTTGATTTTACTGTTAATACAGACTTGATTGTTGACATAATCACATTGATTAAACTCAACACTACAAAAACAATTAACACTTTCATTTTAACACTTCCCTTTCGTTTACTGTAATATTATTATAACATAGTTTTAAATGTTTGTCAAGAGGTTTTAGAAATTTTTGTTTTCCTTCGGAAACTTTGATTTCTTTCGGCATTTTTTCGTCTGCGCGCTTTCCGACTACATCTGTGGGTACATTCTTTGAGGTTTACCACTCCTCACCTCGCCCCTTGACAATTATAATTATAACAGATTTTAAATAGAATTGCAATAGGCAATTTGCACAGATAAAAGCGGGGTTGTTGTGCAGATTGCACAAAAGCGCCCGGGCAATAGAGTTAGACTAATCTAACCCTATTACTTTTTTAAACTCTTGTCCATTTTCTTCGCAAAAGAATTTTACTTTTTGAGGTAGTCCACCATCCCAAACAATAACATAATCTTTTACGACATTATTATTATCTAAAGACAAAAGCCAATTAATTAAATCATACATATTAACACTCCTTTAGTCTTTTTAATACATCTTTGTTTTCAATCATTATGGTTTCAAGTTCTTTAAGTTCATCACCTGATGGAATATATTCAACATCAAGGTCGCATTCCCCATCTGTGTCCTTTATGTATTCTCTTTTGAATTCCATCATTTCATCCCAAACCTCAAACTCACCAACTAACTGACAACCTTCATACCAATCATATACTTTATACATTTTCATTACCTCTTTCCTTTATTTTATATACTTATTATAGCATAGTTTCAAGATTTTGTCAATAGTTTTTTTGAAATTTTTCAATTTTTCTTTTTGTTTCATCGTCTTTTTTCTTTTGGAACATTATCTGTAAAAAAGCTGTGTTTACTGCATCTTCTACACAAGAAAAATCCTCTAAAAATTTCACTTTGCAGTCAATGTAGCGAGTACGAAAAATTTTCCAAGTAGGGCGAACTACTTCTCTAACTTTTACCCAAATCATACCATTAATATTAAATGTTATTTCATACTGTTTGCCTAAATAGTCTTTTTTAATTTTTGCCATTTTATTTACCTCTTTCCTTAATTTCTATATTTATTATATCACATTATTCGCGGTTTGTCAATAGTTATTTGTAAAAAGTTCAGGGGAATTCGAGTGCGTCCACTCAGGTCATTCGACTCCCCAAGGCTCGACAGTCAGCCTTATCACCAACCCCCTGAACTATTATTATTATACCACCTTTCAGGAAAAAGGTCAATAGTCAAAATACACAAAAAGCGGGGCAAAAATTGTGCAGAATGCACAAGCCCGGGAAATCGGTTCGCCACGTTGTGAGCGGACCGGGCAAAAGTTTACATAATATTTTTTTCAGGTCAATGCAGAATAGACCTGCTTTTCCGCAGGTCTACACTTCTTCTCTGTAATCTTTAAATACTTGAATTAACTCATCAAAATCTATTCTTGTATCTATATTAGTTTCACATTCTTCACAGAATACTTCTATTGGCAAAGTAGCAAAAGAGTCATAGAATTTAAGTTCTTCAAGTTTTTCAATAATATCTGCAACAATACTTTGTGCATTCATTTTCTCTTGCTTTTCAATTTCTTGGTTAAGATTTACTAATTCTTTTGCAAGTTTATTTCTTTTTTCTATTAGTTCTTCATAATAACCCATTTTATTATCTCCAATCTTCATTATTTAAAAATTTTTCAATTTCTCTTTTTACTTCATCAGGTGTTACATTGTTTCCGCAAAATACATTCAATGGACAACAATTACAAGGATAATCACTCTTTGAACAAAAGTCATTATCACTTATTTCACTTGTCAATTCAATCATTACATTGATTGCTCTTATTTCATTGTCGCTCAAAGTTACTGTTGTTTTCTTTTCTATTTTCATAAGTTTCTTCCTTTCTTGCGGTTAGGGGTGTTTTCCCCTCACCTTTACTGTACCTATATTATACCAAATTTATTTGGAGATTTCAATAGTTAAAATGACCAAATTTCTTTGCGGTTTTTGTGCATTTTTACCAAGATTGCCCGGGCGAAGAGCCTGCAGACCGCAGGCTCAACACAACATTTTTATTACATTAAATAGATTTAAAACCAACAAGGCAACATTTAAAACTATTAAGTTTATTCGTCTTACTTGCCAACAAAAAGCAGTTGCAATTAGTGAACCTATGCAGAATAGTATCGTGGGGTTGCACCCCATAATACCAATGACCGCACAAACTACATATATTATACTTGTTATATCAGTTATATCAAACTGATACTTTTTATTCAATTCAAAAAAGTTTATTATCTTTGTCATAATTATAACTCCTTTAATATATCCATTATACAATCCACATCAAATGCTTGACCATTCCAATTTTTTCTATTGTTGTATTCATCATCAAAAAGTATGTCATCAAAACTACAACAGAACTGTTCTTTTGGTGAGCCATATTCTACAATATGGATTTCATCCCATTGAACACTTGGCAAGTGAGTGTGTAACCATTCAATTTTTGTTTGTGTTACTCTTGCATCAAATTCATCACAAGAACATTTTGATAACCAACTTATTATGCAGATTTCATAGCCTTGTCTTTGTAGTCTGTTTAACACTCTTGCAAGACTTGACATTCTCAAAAGTGGCTCTGCTTGTCTATATGGTGTATCATCAAAGTTTTGTAAATATTCAAGCCAACCATTTACACCATAAAAATTTGCTATTGTTCCATCCATATCAAAACATATTTTCATAATTATTACCCCCTATATATTTCCCAATTTTTTGACCAAATTTTATAATGTTTTTTATTATAGAAAATTGTTTTATACTTTTCCATTTTTCCGAAAACAATTTCGCCTGTATCATTGCAGTAATATGGTGTTATGTCCATATCCCAAATTCCTATTGTTAGGAATGTAATGCACAAATATGCAAGTCCTATACCAAACATACAATATCCTATAATAGCACCATTTTCAAGCATACCACCTATGCACATTCCTATTGCTACCCAACAAAAAATTCTTAACATTTCAAATACTTTTTTCATATTTATCACCTTTTCCTTTTCATTTTCTATAATTATTATACCAAATTTTTCCCAATTTGTCAAGCATTATTTTTTATAGTGGGGGGTAGGGTATTACACCCTATCCGCCAACCATTCAAGCATCTTTTTGCTCTCACTTCTTGCCATTACCTTAAGACCGCCACCATTTTTTTGACTATCTCTTGTTATGTAACAGAAATTCATTACAAATTCGGCAAATTCAGTCATATCCATTTCATAACCCTTATAATCTTTTGTTACATACAAAACCTTCTTGCTTGCGGTGCGTTCCATATAGTATGCAAGTTGTTCGGCTACTGTATCACCTTTTATAAGTCTTGCACTTGCAAGGGTGAACTTTGCACTTTTAACGCTCAAGTGATATTCGGGGATGTCGCTATCGATGTAGTATGCTATATGGTCAGGTTTGCGAATTTCGCCTGTGTATGTGTATGTCGCACACTGTTCCATATGGTAGCCGTTGTTTTTAATTGTCTGCTCAAGTTGAATAATGTTTTTTAATGTCATTTTGTTGTACCTCATTTCTTATCTTTACTGTAACTATATTATACCATACCCGTATCAAGAAGTCAAGGGTTTTTTGTTACAATTGTGTTACAGAATTGTTACAATTATATTACAAAAATGAAATAAATTTTGCAAAAATTTTTCATCAACGGAGCCGGGCGTTTCCTCCAAGTGTAAAGCTTATAGCTTTACAGGATTTAGTGCTTTAGCACTTTAGCGTACTAAAGCGTGAAAAAAATCCACAACGGTCCCGGGCGTGTCATTTCGGCTCGCCACATCCTTACCGAGCCGGCAAATTTTTCTACATTTTCACCAAAAAACAAAAAAGCCTTTGTGCAGTTTGCACAAAGACCTTGTTTTATTTATTATCACCCAACATTATCGCGATATCATCCTTTTCCACAAGCAAAATATCTTCGCCATTAAACATAGTTACCACATAATAAACACCTTCGTATTTATATGTTGTAAATCTAATGAAGTTGCCTTCTGTTGTTTCATGGTTTTTGTCTGCGATTATTTCGCCATAGTGTCTTAAAATGTTGTAAAATGGATTTTTCATATTTATTACCCCCCGCTTTTTATTCTTCTATTTCGCTTGCACATTGCACCAAGTCAAGTGCCGCATTGAGTAGGTCGACGATTTTTTCCTCGTCTGCATTTGGATTTTCCTCGCACACACTGATAAACCATACTGTCATCGGATGCTCAAACCCTAATTTTTTAATTATTTCATTCATTGCCCATTCTTTCATATTTATTACCTCTTTCCTAATTTCTATATTTATTATATCATACTTTTGGTTATTTGTCAATACTTTATTTTAATTTTTTTGCCTCAAATTCTTCTTTTGTTGACAACTCCCAACCTTCGCCCATTGGGATGAAATCCAATTCATAAATTTGTCCTGTTAGTGTTGATTTAAAATACATCATTTTGATTACCTCTTTTCTTAATTTCTATAATAATTATAACATACATTTATTGATTTGTCAATACTTTGTTAAAAATTTTTTTGTTGGGTTTAGCAATAAGCCAAACCCATTGTTCTCCAATTAAGGATTGAAATTTGATTGCACTCTTTACCGATTTGCATTGCTTCTCTTTTGGTGCTCACTCTGTGGCTTTTGTCGATGTAGTAAATTCCTTCGCTGAACCAAATACCGCAGTTACCTTCGTACATTTTAACAAGTTCCATTGCTTCTTTGATGTCTGCGGTTTCGTGTCCTTCTGTTGCTACTTGCCAACCGCTTTTATACTGTATCTTATTGCCGTTCTTAAGTGTTAGACCGTCGTTGTTGTTTAGTTTTTTTAGTGTTCTAATGTTAATCATTTTGTTTACCTCTTTCCTTGT
>JAEIGA010000122.1_pt1 | contig 106701 bp, 95 predicted proteins | sample 9270691 | NCBI WGS metagenome assembly JAEIGA01 (sample SAMN17057246, study PRJNA624740) | gut metagenome | biome: biome; isolation source: fecal sample | host: Bos grunniens | place: China: Xizang | collected 2019 | reverse complement strand
TTTTATTGTGACTTTATTATACCAACCGCCATAGAAAAACGGAACAACAAGAATTGCATAATGTGTTGATTTTTGAAAAAATGCCGTCAAATTCTTTTTTTCAGCGAGTAAATTCTATCACAAAACCTGGCTAAAATCAAGTCGTTTGTTTGGCAAAACATAAATTAAACGATACCCCATAAATTGAACGAAAGGGGTATAAAGTGAACGATTTGTATTTTACGGCTAAAAACAAAAAAGGCTTGCAAGGACAAAAACTGTCCCTACAAGCCTAAATTTTTGCTAAAAAATCTATAAAAAGGAGCAAAATACCCCTATTTTGGCAATAAAAAAGCCATAATACCGATATTTTTCGTATCAATATTATGGTTTCTTTATGGTGGAGACAACTGGACTCGAACCAGTGACCCCTTGCATGTCAAGCAAGTACTCTAACCAACTGAGCTATGCCTCCATTCGCTAGATAAGTATAGCACAAAGCTTTCAAAAAATCAAGGGGTAAATACAATTTTATTTTTATTATTTTTATTTTATGTAATTAACCGTTTTGACGCATTATTTCATAAGCGAACATTGTAGCTGCAGAGGCGGCGGAAAGGGAAGCGCCAAAGGCGCGAGAGTAGGGAATCTTGACAAGAGTATCCGCATTATCTAATAGCCCACGCGATATACCACGCTTCTCGCCACCTACTATAAGCAATATCGGAAGCTTCAGCTCGCATTTTCCAAGCACGTTTTCGGTTCTTTCGTCAGCGCAGACGATAGAATAACTCTTTTCTTTAAATGCGCTGATAATTTCATTTTCCTCTGCTGTAAAAATATCAATTAGCTCTGACGCGCCTGCAGAGCTACGGCAAACAACGCCCGCTGCACTCATCCAATTTCGCTCACCGAGAATAATTCCATCGCATCCGCAGGCATATAGCGAGCGGATCGAGTAGCCGAAATTATAGGGGTCTTCGATGCCTTGAATCAGAGCATAAAAGCCATTTTCCTTGATTTTACCTGCAGAAAGGCGGGGAAGGGTTCTTCCCGTGCATACCGCAATTATACCGCCGTGAGAGCTTCCGAGCGATATTTTATTAATTTCCTCCTCATCGCTTTCCGTGATAGTAAATCCGTATTTATCGCGTACTGCCCTAAAATATCCTATTTCTTTTGATATTTTTCTGAGTTTCGACTTATCAAATATTATCTCAAGAATCCTTCTGTCACTCTGGCCTTGGTCAATAGCCTTGATAACAGCGCGGATAGAAGTCATACCTTCAAATATGGTAGATTCACAGGTTTTTATTTCTTCCTTTTGCATTTTATTATTTAACCTTTCATATATATTACTATGAGCTTTTTTATCATGGAGGGGTTATGATAGAACTATTTGGCAAGGAGAGATGTGAGGCAATCGCGGAGTACGTCATAGAAACAGGAGCAACAGTCCGCGGAGCCGCAATATATTTCGGTGTTAGTAAGAGCACTGTACATAAGGATTTAGCTTATAAGCTTAAATATATAAATAAAAATCTATATTCTAGGGTCAAGCTTATTCTTGATAAAAACAAATCTGAGCGTCATCTTCGAGGCGGAGAAGCAACAAGGAGAAAATATCTCAAATCCGATAGTCCGAACGGGTAGGGAAGAGTTCCCTGCTCAACTTGTGCCTTAAAGCTAAATAATAATTTAAAATGCATTCTATATTTTATTGAATTATCTATCATACTTATTGAGAACAAAACATTTGTTCAGGATTTAATTAAAATGAATATTTGTTGGCTACGTTGGAATTTATCAGGATAGACACCAGATTAAAAACAATACAAACAGATTTCTCAATTATATTTCAATTATATAACTATAACTGTTCAAATATAATCATCGAATCAATAATTATCTATGGACAAGACATATTATTAAAACAAACGGTCTGCCAAGAAATAAAAGGCATAAAATCAGTCAATTTCTTATAAAATACTTCCCTATATTATACAAAACTTTGCTTTTGTATAATTGCATTGTATTTCCCCTTACTATAAAAACTAGTAAAAAAGGAGTAAATACAATGGCAGATGCTATTACCCTGTTTAACAATGTTGTCACCGACGATATCAACCTCGCTAGCAAATTTAGCAAAAACAAGTACGTGAAGGTTACTTCCCTGCTCATTCGCACTTTTGCCTCTCTCGAGACAATTAAAGCCTTCCTGCGTGATACCTATGCAACTCACTTTGCGTACATATATCACGACAAGGACACCAAAGAGGACGGCACTCTGAACGAGCCCCATTATCACTTGCTTGTCCATTGGGATTTTCAGATTGCCCTCCGTTGCCTGAATAAGCACTTTGTAGCAGAAGAAACAATCGTACAGCAAGCAGATAACACAGCGAGCTGTTACTCCTCTCTTACCCACAAGAATTGCAAAGGCAAGGTGATTTATACCGAAGGGGATATAATTACCAACGACTACGCCTTTTACGCCTCTACCGTCAAAGAACCTTCCATAAACTCCTTTCAATGCTCGCGGCAGTTCCCTTCTCGCTCCTTACTAACGATTGCCGCCAATAAAAAACCTTCCCTTAATCGACTAAAAGCCAAGGGGTTGAGGTCGGGGGTTCACCCTTCCCTTAGCATATCGCAAAGTAATGGGGGCGAGAGCCTAGGACCTCGGCGGTCCTAAGATAGCCCCCCTGCACACAGTTCTACAGAAGGGGACAGCGTGGGGGTTGTGCTTTAGCTCCCCCCCTGCACCCTGCTATAATTCCCTCTTAATTCAATGGGCGGGGCTCTGCGCCTATATGTATTTTACTAGCAAAAATAGCAAATTTTGATTGTGACATACATATACACCGCCCATTCCCTATTTTTATCTAAAAAACCACTTGAAATTAGCTAAAAGGGTATGGTACAATGGTGTTAAATATAGGATAGCACCGCGCGAATTATCCAAAATCCAGCTTTTGTATAATTGCATATATATTTCGATTATGCCCTATTTCTTGCTATTTTGTAGATTTTAGCACGCTTCTGCCCTTTCTAAAAACAAGTCATCAGGGAGTTGGCTTCGCATATTTCATTATAGCACATACAAGCTGCCGTGTCAAACTGAAAAACCACCACTCTTCCCCGCTCTGCTCCGCATTATTGGAAAGAGCCGACAAGCGTCGGCTCTTTATTATTTGATAAACTCATTATAAATTGCAGTTATAGATGCCTTGTAATCATTTTCGTCAACACCAATGATTATATTAAGCTCTGAGGAGCCCTGGTCAATCATTCTGATATTAACATTGGCTTTCGCCAATGCACCGAATACACGCGCCGCTGTTCCCTTCGCCTTGACCATACCGCGACCAACTACGGCTATAAGAGCGAGATTATCCTCGATAAATATATTCTCAGGATTTATCGCCTTACAGATAGAAGCCATAACGTCGCCGCGCTTTTTTGCTAATTCCTTGGTAGAAATTATCAAAGTCATAGTATCAATACCGGACGGAAAATGCTCGTAAGAAATACCGTTTTCTTCTACCGCTTGAAGCACGCGGCGTCCGACACCGAGCTCGGAATTCATCATATCCTTCTCTATCGTTAGCGTCGAGAAACCAACCTTGCCTGCAATTCCGGTAATAACGTGAGGCGGAATTTCCTCAGTCTGCGGAAGAATAAAGGTTCCCTTATCATCAGGACGATTGGTGTTACGAATATTTATCGGGATTTTTGAGGATCTTACCGGGAAAATAGCATCCTCGTGTAAAACTGTCGCGCCCATATACGAGAGCTCTCTGAGCTCCTTATATGTAATTGTATTTATAACGCAGGGGTTCTCGACGCATCTGGGGTCAGCCATCAGGAAGCCTGAAACGTCAGTCCAGTTTTCATATAGAGTTGCCGATGCCGCTCTTGCAACGATAGAACCCGTTATATCCGAGCCGCCTCTGGAAAAGGTCTTAATCGTTCCGTTTGGCATTGAGCCGTAGAAACCGGGAATAACAGCATAATCATACCTTGAAAGATAATCTCTGAGGACATTATTCGTTCTCTCAGCATCAAAAGCGCCGTCATCATTAAAGAAAATGCACTTTCTAGCGTCAATGAAGTGGAAATCGAGAAATTTTGCAAGAATCATTGCATTAAGATACTCGCCTCTGGAAGCAACGTAGTCGCGTCCTGAATTATGAGTGAAGGCGTGCTTAATTTTCTCAAAAGCCTCGGATAAATCAAGCTCTATTCCGAGGTCCGAAATAATCTCATTATATCTATTTTTGACCTGCTCAAAGACTTCAGAAAAATCCTTTTCGTCTGCTGCAAGCTCGTAACAGGTGTACAGAAGGTCAGTAACCTTAATATCTCTGCTGTAACGCTTTCCGGGAGCGGATGCGACAACGTAACGCCTTGTAGGATCTGCCTTAACTATCTCGGCAACGCGTCTGAACTGATTAGCATCAGCAAGAGAGCTTCCTCCGAATTTTAGCACCTTAATACTCATAATTTTCTCCTAAAATATTTATATGCTTTATTATATGTAACTTTATGCGTTTTGTCAATAGCTTTAAATCAAAATAAAGAAAACAGAAACACCAAAAAAGGCGGAAAATCAATTCCCCGCCCCATTTAATCATATTACAGGTCATCAACGTCCTGAACAGGCTTTTCCAAAGCATTATCAACCGGTACACCTGTATACGAGCCGTTTGGATCAGTAATTATAGTGTTGCTTTCACTTTTGTTTTTTTCATTCTTCCCCGCTTTTTTATCAGCGCCTCTTTCGGGAATGTGCATCATATTTATTTCCTTCTTCATACTTCCCTCCTTTCAGATATATCTTTTAACAATGTCAAAAAATATATGCCTAACAAATTTAGGTTCCATCATTATTTATTCTAAAATTTTAATACAAAATCAGTCAATCATGCCTAATTCCTTCATGGCTTGAATAAAGGTATCAGCTTCGCCGTTTAGGTTGGCTTTCTGTGTTGCTTCGATGTCATACCATGCATACTCAAGTCCATGAATAATGATAGGAAGTTTTTTGCCAAAATGCGCTTCTGTATATCCTTCCGATTGCAGTTTTTTTGCTACCGTTGCAACAATCTGCAAAAGTTCATAATGACCGACGGGACCTTTGCCAATATAATTGAAATCTTCGTCGTAACAATCATCGTCTTCTTCACCGATATTGTTAATGTCGTTTTCCTTGTACCACTCAAAAAGCAAATCAGTCAATTCGTCAGGCTCGTCGGGGTTAATGATGGGAAATTCGTCTTGTCGCCAGAAAGCATAGTTCCAACGCTCTTCATCATATAGATCTGCGCCATCACAATCAGATTCGGTATTGTAGCTGATTGCAAAGGATGACACGTTGGTGAACTCCTTGTATTCATAGCTTTCATTAGAGTAGACAAAAAAGGAAATTGCATAAATATCGGCTTCAGACCACGTGTCCATGATCAACTTGACTTTTGAAGATATTTTTTCTGTAATATTGATCATTGTTGAAACCCCTTTGTGTTGATTTGACTTAATTATACCATAATAATTCAAAAACCGCAATCCCTTTGTATCGGAATTGCGGTTTATGTTTGACGGAGCGGTTGGAACGTAAAACGACCTTATGCCACTCCGACCTTACTGATTTTTATTTAATTTTAATGCCTTTTTGGCGTATAAACTCAATGAGTTCTTCGGGTGTTCCTTTTGAAAAACTATTTATATCGAAAACAATCGCTAATTTAGCTTTGGTTATTAAATAAATATAATTCTTTGAGCGATACGCCTTTTCAATACAAGACATCTCATATTCCGTACCTAATTCGTTTGATGATGATTTTACAACTATCGAATTTTCTGTTACAAGGTTTTGTACTGATACGAAATTGCCATGGTTGCTTTCTTTATCTCTATCAAGAGATATTTTAATACTCTTTTTTAGACGTATAGCTCGTAAAACAAATAGGTATATACCAAGTACGATGCTAATAATAGCCCAATATTCATTATATGCAAAAACATTTATAATCCCACTTACGATGGCTAATATACAGATGACGGTAATTATAATACCTGAAGGACGCTTATAGGAATGGTAAGAAAAATATTCTTTTGCGAATTTTTCGTCTCGAACATAAGCGGCTTCGATCTTAGTTTCCATAAATAACCCTCCAATAAAACATTAATGATTTAACGATATAATTATACCAAATTTTCAACAAAAATTCAAGATATTTGGAAGTAAAAACAGTCGGTATAAAGAATAAATAATAACTTTGGTACCGTGGCGTGTGCTTGTCTTGATACAAGTCGGCTCGCTACGCTCGCCGAGCCAAGCACACGCCACGTACAACCGAACAAAAAGAAATCCAAAGCCGAGCGTTGCGGAGTTCTGAGTAGATCAGCTTTCTCACCGCCACGCAAAAAAGCCACCCTATTGGGTGGCTTGCGTGGCGGAGACCGGGGTATGCACACAGTGCAGATTTTTCGCTCAACCTTACGCGAGCTCGCTCTCGACGGTTCTCGCTCAAATGCGAACCCTGCGCCTTAGGGCGCAGCGTGAGAATCCGCTTTCTCTCCGCCATGCACAAAAAAGCCACCCTATTGGGTGGCTTGCATGGCGGAGAGAAAGGGATTCGAACCCTTGAAACCTTTTTGGGGTTTACACGATTTCCAGTCGTGCGCCTTAGACCAACTCGGCCATCTCTCCACGGACTGTTACATTATAACAGAAGGTAAATCAAATGTCAACCCCCTTTAATAACATTTTTCCTCAAAATTTAAAGAATTTTATCTTTATTATTATATGTAACGGCAAAAAAAGAACGGCTTTGCAGCCGTTCTTTATAAATCAATCAATATCCTCGGCAATCTGCTCAAGCGTATTATCGAGCACCTCGGGGTGAAGGAGATATCTCTTTATCCTCTTGAACGCCGATGCATAATAATAACCATCACAGATACGCTCGTCACAGACAACCTTCAAAGTAACGAAATGGTGTCTTTCTCTCGAGCCATCACGCTTTATCGCATCTGCCGTGAACACGCTACCGTAGGATATAAAGATAGGAAGTGTACCAAAATTATACAGATGGTGGAAAATAGCGGGAATTCCAAGCGAGCCCATTGAGGTAATAATCATAGAGCCGTGGAAGGGACTAACCTTTTCAAGTGCCTTTGGAAGCCAGCCGTGATAATCCATCCATTTGAGCAGGGCAATCGCCCATCTGAGAAGGAATCTCGGGAGCTTTGTAAGAATTCTGGCGGTATCGTCAAAGTCTGTTTCCTCAGCAACCGCCTCCTTAGCCACCTTCTGAAACTTCTTATAAACGTTATAGATGTTATCTCTGGGGTCAAAATTAACCTTAATGCAGGTATCGGGAGATTCGAGAGAGAGCTCCTTCTTGATCGTCATAGCGCACTCAACGTTGTTTCTAGCGAAAATCCGCTGACCCGCGATAAAGCGGTTGATACCCGGGCGCTCTGCAACAACTCTGACGTAAGCGGCAAGAATAACGTGCAAAAGGGTCATATCCGTGTACCCTTCCCTATGCTTCTCATCGAGATATCTCTCAATATTGGTAATATCAACAACGTCCTCGAACATGTTCTGAGTATCGTTGCGCTCCTTCATTATAAAAGGAACGGCGTAGCTCATTGGCGGCAGAGTACGAATTCGTCTGCCCTCGCGTCTGTCACCCCATTTCTTTTTTCTTTTCTTATAAGCGGGAGTGTCATATTCGAGTATATCGTCATACTTAAATTCAGCCATAAAAAGCCCCTTATTTTTATTTTCTATGACGATTTTAGCACAAAAGTCGAAAATTGTCAAGCAAAATATTAACAAACTGTTATCAAAGTATTATAAATAATGAAAAATTGTTATTAATTCTATAAAAAAAACGAAAGACCGCCGTTTCCGGCGGTCTTAATTTGATGATTAATCGTTATTATTCTTAGCCTCTGCGATGATCTTATCAGCAATTGATGCGGGAACTTCATCGTATCTGATAAAGTCAAAGTCAAATCTTCCGCGTCCCTGAGTAGCGGCGCGAAGCGAAATAACGTAATCGGTCATCTCTGCAAAAGGAACCTCTGCAAGAACAACCTGAGTGCCGTCAGCCTCGGGCTCAATACCCATAACTCTTCCGCGGCGCTTGTTGAGATCGCCCATAACGTCACCAACGTAGTTATCCGGAACGTATACTCTCAGCGAGCCAACGGGCTCAAGAAGAACGGGACTAGCCTTGGGAAGACCCTCGCGGTATGCGATACCTGCAGCGAGCTTGAAGGAAATCTCGTTGGAGTCAACATCGTGATATGAGCCGTCATAGAGATTAGCCGCGAGGTGAACAACGGGATAGCCTGCGAGAACACCCTTCTGCATACAATCGCGAAGTCCCTGCTCTACTGCGGGGAAGAAATTCTTGGGAACCGCGCCACCAAATACGGTTTCAGTAAAGGTAAGTCCCTCATCCTCTCCGGGCGAGAACTTGATTTTAACGTGACCGTACTGACCCGAGCCACCGGACTGCTTCTTATGCTTTCCTTCAACCTCGACAGACTTCTTGATTGTCTCTCTGTACGCAAGTCTGGGCTTCTTCAGCTCAACGTTAGCGCCGAAGCGGTTGCACAGCTTGTTAACAACAAGATCAAGGTGAATATCGCCAAGACCCGAAATGGTAAGCTGCTTTGTCTCGGAGTTGTTTTCGTACTTAACGGTAAGGTCCTCCTCGAGTATTCTTGCCATACCGGTTGAGATTCTGTCCTCATCACCCTTTGCCTTGGGAGTGACAGCCATCGTGTAATATGGCTTCGGATACTTGATGGGAAGATACTTAATATCTGTGGAAAGATTAGTAAGAGTATCGTTGGTGTTGGTGTTGGAGAGCTTTGCAGTAACTCCTATATCACCACAGCACAGGTAATCAACGTCGGTCTGCTTCTTTCCGCGAAGGAAGAATATCTTATTGAGCTTTTCGTTAGCGCCTGTTGTGGTATTCTTTAGAACCATATCCTTGCGAAGCTCGCCATTCATAACCTTGAAGAAGGACATCTTTCCGACAAAGGGGTCTGCTACAGTCTTGAATACGAACAGAGAGGTATTGGGGCTCTCCATCTCAATAGCAACCTCGGATACGTTGCCCTCTGCGTCAACAACCTGCTCAACCTTGCGCGCGGTAGGTCTCGGGAAGGACTCTGCGATAGTGTCGAGGAAGGTCTTGATACCCCAGTTCTTAAGAGCCGCGCCGCAGAAAACGGGAACAATATCACCGGTGATGATACCGTTATGAATAGCCTCTAGAGCCTCCTCGCGGGAGATGGGCTCCTCGTTGAAGAACTTATCCATAAGGTCGTCAGAGGTCTGTGCAATAGCCTCAAGAAGAATGTTATGATACTCGCCACAAACGTCAGCGAACTTCTCGGGAATGGACGAGCGGATGTATTCACCCGTAGTTCTCTCAAAGGTGTAAACACACATTTCAACGAGGTTAGCAAAGCCGATAACGCTATCGCCGTCGATAATAGGAATCTGAACGGGGCATACGTTAAGGCCGTATTTTTCTCTGATAGCGCCAAATACCTTGTGGAAGCGCGCCTCTCCATCGTCAAATCTATTTATAAAGAATGCCTTGGGAATACCCGCCTCGGTAGCAAGATTCCAGCCAAGCTCGGTACCAACCTCGATACCAGCCTTACCGTCAACAACGATAATCGCCGCATCAGCAACTCTGACACACTGCCTTGCCTCGGCCTCAAAATCAAAGAAGCCGGGGGTATCGAGAATATTTATTTTCGTACCGTTCCAAAGCATCGGCGCCATAGCGGCGGATACGGAATAACCTCTCTTTATTTCTTCAGGATCGTAATCGCATACAGTGTTTCCGTCACCTACGTTACCGAGTCTATCTGTAACTCTTGAAATATAGAGCATAGACTCTGCGAGCGAGGTTTTTCCGCCTCCGCTATGACCGAGAAGCACGACGTTACGAATACTTTTGGTAAATACCTTTTCCATAATAGAAAATCTCCTTTTGCTTTTTGGATATGTAATATTGTGCGAAAACAAATTTTACGCAAAACACTAAAATAATTATATAATAAAATGAAAGGCATTTCAATATTTTTAAATAAACAAAATTACCCACAGATGTAGAAAAACACGGCTCTCTTTTGTCAATTTACAACAAAAACAGCCGTGTTTTAGTTTTATTTAAAATAATAATGGATAAGTAAAACGTATTTCTTTAGCTTGTTACTGCTTGGGTAGCATGTGCACTAAAACCTCATATATATTGGTAACGCCGCACAGCTCGACGCTTGTAGGAACCTTAATCGATGACTGCAGGTTCTTTTTCGGAATTATAATTTTTGTGAATCCGAGCCTGACAGCCTCCTTCACTCTATATTCGATATGAGATACAGCTCTTACCTCGCCTGCAAGACCGATCTCGCCAAAGGCAATTACCGAGTCGGGAATCACCTTATCCGTTATTCCGCTGATAAGAGCCATGGCGATGGATAAATCGGCGCTGGGCTCGTCCAGGTGTATGCCGCCCGCAACGTTGAGATAAACGTCATTTTCATAGAACCTGAGCCCCATTCTCTTTTCCAAGACTGCAATGAGTAGGCACATACGGTTGTAGTCAAAGCCGTCGCAGGTTCTCTTACCCGTGGCGTAGGCGCTCTTTGTAACCAACGCTTGAATTTCTGATATTATTGGGCGTGTTCCCTGCATTACACAACCCGCGCAGGAGCCGCTGGTGTTTTTCGGGCGCTCTGCCATAACGACCTCGGAAGGATTGGGAATTTCGCGAAGACCCTTATCGCCCATCTCAAAAACTCCGATTTCATTAGTTGAGCCAAATCTGTTTTTTATAGCTCTGATAATACGATAGGAATTCGTCCTCTCGCCCTCAAAGTATAAAACAGCATCAACCATATGCTCTAGGATCTTTGGACCTGAAATGCCGCCCTCCTTATTAACGTGGCCGACTAAAAACACAGAGCAGCCGCTCTTTTTGGCATAGGAAATCAGGCTCATTGCGCATTCCCTGACCTGAGTTACGCTTCCGGGAGCGCTGGACAAATGCTGTGTTGACATAGTCTGTATCGAGTCTATGATTATAACGTCAGCCTTCGTTCTTTCGCACTCGGAAATAACCGAATCAATATCAACTTCGGTAAGAAGATACAGAGAGTCAGAATGTATGTTCAGTCTTTCTGCCCTGATTTTTATCTGCCCTTTCGATTCTTCTCCCGAAACGTAGAGCACCTTTCTCGTTTTTCCTAGCTCGGAAGATATTTGTAGCAGAAGAGTCGATTTTCCAATACCCGGTTCACCCGAAAGCAGAACCACCGAGCTTGAAACAAGTCCGCCACCAAGAACTCTATCGAGCTCCTGCATACCCGTGGTAGCTCTGATATACTGCGGCAGCGTCAGCTCGCCCAGCTTCTCTGCTCTGTTGTTGCCAATAGGTGTACATTTCCTCTCAGGCTCAGGTGAACGAAGCTCCTCTTCAAAGGAATCCCAGGATTCGCACTCCGGACACCTACCCAGCCATTTTATACTCGTATATCCGCACTCACGACAAACGTGAACTGTTTTTTGCGCCTTCAATTTTGTCAATCTCCCTTGTTTTTCTTTTCCTCAGACTCAATATATTCAAGTATACCACATACTATCGAAAAACTCAACTGATTTTGATATTCTTTTTGAGAAAGCCTTTCACATTCTTCTGCATTTGACAAAAATCCACATTCGATAAGCGCACCGACACCTGAGCAGTTTTCGAGTACGTATACGTTTTTACCCTCCTTCACTACCCTCTCATTTTCGGGTTGGAGGTCCGCCTTAATTCTCCCCTGAATGGACCTTGCAAGCCCGAGGCTTCTGTTATTTCCACTCGTGTAATATATTTGCGCGCCCGAATATTTCGATTGACCGAAGCTGTTCATGTGTATGCTGATAAAATACGCGCCCTCATAATCCTCGGTTATCCTGCATCTGTTTTTGAGGTCTGAGAGCTTTCTGAAGCCCTTTATATTCTCCTCCGGCGAGTATAGCATTTTATCCTCAGTCCTGGTATATATGACTGTGCAACCCCTTCGTGTCAGCTCCTCGCCGACAGCAAGCGCTATCGCTAAATTCAAATCCTTTTCATATACACCATTGACACCAATAGCGCCCGGGTCCTCGCCCCCGTGTCCTGCATCGATGATAAAAACTCTGCCGCTTTCCTCCTCGGCATTAGCTAAATCGTACTTTTCCTCAAGAAATACAAAGCTCCACCGACCCGTCAAGGCTAAAAATGTACTCAGGAGAACGATAGATATAACTCTCGTAGCTTCCTTAATTAACCCTTTAAGTGAAAATATCGAAACCTTCATAAAAACCCCCATATAATCGCTTAAACAATTATATGGGGGAAAAATATTCTTAATTACTTTTTAGGAGCAATAAAGGAGAAAATACGCTTATCACGAGAGCCAAGGGCGTATGCAATATGCGCAACGGCGAGGGATAGCAAGGGTACTATGATGAAAAGCACGCCAACAGCAATCTGCGCGCCCGCAGATTCAACGTCAAAGCCCGTGAGTCCCAGAATGACTCCAAGGTACATTGAACAGTGGAAGCGAAGTATTGCCGTAAGGGCTCCGTATATCTGTTTTCCCGTTCCGCCAAAAAAGGCTGTGATTGTAAAAATCAGGTGAGGAATGGAAAGGATAAGGTTGGGTAGATTTGCCCAAAGAGCGATAAAAAGCCCCTTGAACCTCTTCCTCTCGTATCTGCCCGAGTCAACTCTGATTTTGTCCTTCGCGCCTATTTCCCAGACTGCATAATAGATAAGCACGTAGTAGAACGCGATCGAGAGTAGCGAGGTGACAACGCTCAGAAGGTTGCTTGACCCGTCACTGCCCGCGATTGTGTCAATCGGGAACAAAAGCGCCAGAGAAAAAATCATTATACCTATCTGGTTGACGTACAGCTTTATTATTGAATATGAATTTTCACGAAAAAATCTAAACATACTATTCCCTCGTATCAAAGTTAACTCTAGTTTATCATATTTTTCTAAAAAAACAAGAGTAAGGAGAAAAATTTACATTTTATCAATGATTTATGTTGAAAATTTTGTATAATTGATGTATAATCGTATTGAAAGGAGGTCTTATGTCTGTATTAACCTTTAAAAGCGACGAATTTAAATATACCTTCCCACCTGTCTTAAAAAGCTATGCGGCACATACCTCCACCATCAAGGGCAACAGCGAAAAAACCGTCTGCGAGTATCTGCTCGACCTTCGTACCTTCTTCCGTTATTATCTGATGAAGAAGGCGGGAGAGGATCTTCCGATGGACGAGTTTGAGAAAATCAGCATACTTGATATAGACGAGAGCGACGTCAGAGCCGTAACACAGCGCCTCATACTCGAATACCTGATGTTCGCAGGCTTTGAAAGAGATAACAGCCCAACAACAAGACTAAGAAAGCTCAGCTCGCTACGCTCCTTCTTCGGTTATGCGTATGCGAAGGCGCATATAATTGACTCGAATCCGACTATGGATATTGATTCTCCAAAGAAAGCTAAAACTCTACCAAAATACCTCACCGTAGAGGAAGCGGTTAAGCTCCTTGATACCGTCAGAAACGATACGGAATCAAAAACGAGAGTCAGAGATTATGCCATAATTGCTCTCTTCTTGAATACGGGTATGCGTCTATCCGAGCTCGTTGGACTCAACATTCCCAGCTTTGATAGAGAGCTGAACTTCGTCAAGGTTCTCGGTAAGGGCAACAAGGAAAGGATAATTTATATCAATAAGGCGGCGCGAGACGCTGTAATTTCATACCTCAAACTGCGCCTTGATCCAAGATACGTATCTACCTCGAGCACCGCGTTTTTCCTTAGTGGACGTGACCAGAGAATATCGAATAAAACCGTGCAGTGGATAGTGTATAAGTATCTGAAAATGGCGGGACTTGGCTCAAAGGGGTTGTCCGTACATAAGCTTCGTCATACTGCCGCAACGCTTATGTATCAATCGGGCAAGGTGGATATTCGCGTTCTCAAGGATATACTCGGTCACGAGCAGCTGAACACAACGCAGATTTATACCCACGTTGTGAGCAAAAATATGGAGGAGGCGGTGGATAACAACCCACTTGCCGATATTAAATTCAACAACAAGAAGGACTAGTCTGCCATAGATTAACGGCTGATTATTTGAATTTCGGAGGAAATATGACGCTTGGAGAAAAAATTAAGGCGTGCAGAAAACAAAAAGGGATGACCCAGTCCGAGCTATGCTCTGACAGGATAACGAGGAATATGCTCAGCCTCATTGAGAACGGAGTTTCTATGCCGTCCGTTGACACACTTTTGTATATATGCGAGAGGCTTGACGTTTCACCCAGTTATCTTCTTTTAGAATCCGAGGATGAGTTTACATTCAGAAAAAACAAGGCTATCGCAGAGATACGCGAGCTCTTTTCCTCCGGAAAATACTCGCTCTGTATAGAAAAAATGAACTCACTCTCCGCTGAGGATGAGGAAATATGCTATCTTCAGGCGCATTGCAACTATTATTTAGCAACCGATTACTTCTTTGGCGGTTCATTCACCAGCGCCTCGCGCCATCTTGCTCTTGCTCTTGATTTTTGTAAGAAAACTACCTACGATACCTCAAAAATCACCTCGTCATATCATCTATACTCGGCGATTTGCTCAAACGTCAACTCTCCCCTTCTTGAATTTAATGAAAAAACATATACCGATGCCGTCCTTGATTTATCAGATACTGATCTCTACAACTATCTTATCCAGAACCACACATACGAATATAAAAATCCGCAATATACCCTTCACGCAAGAGCCAAGCTCCTTATGAAGGAGCGAAAATACAGCCAGGCTATCGCGCTGTTAAAGGAAATTGAGGATAAGCGTTCTAAATACCCAAAAAATGCTTATCTTATTTTTTCCGTATACTCCGACCTTGACACCTGTTATAGACAGCTCTGTGACTTTGAGAGCGCATACAAGTATGCTACGAAGCGCATTTCCCTGCTTGAAGGATTTTCAACCTAAAAAGAGTGCTGATTTTAGCGCTCTTTTTTTATTTTTCCTTGACAAATATTAAATTATATAGTATAGTATATTAGGTGAAAATTGGCATTTTTATGTTCACTATAATTTTTATATACAATTAGGAAGGAGATTTGAATTGAACAAGTACACAAATCCTGAGTTCTGCGGCTTGCCTACTGCAAGCGAGCTGCGCGCTTCTGTTCTTGCTTCTGAGGGCTCGGATGCAAGAGAACAGATTTCGTCACTGTTTGATGCAAACACATTCATCGAAACGTCAACCTACACAAAAAGAGGCTTTTCCGACTTCATCGCTACCGAAATAAGCAATGAGCTCGAGGGAGTTATCACAGGCTACGGAGCTATTGACGGAAAGCTTGTATTCGCCTTCGTCGAGGACGGGAGCCGTATGGGCGGCGCTATCGACGAAAGACACGCGAAGAAAATTATCGACCTCTACCGCCTCGCCCTTTCCAACGGAGCTCCCGTTATCGGTATTTTTAATTCCAACGGAACCGATATTTTCGAAGGCACAGCGGGTCTTGCCGCATACGGAAGAATTATTTCCTCTGTCAGTAAGGCGTCAGGTGTTATTCCTCAGATTGCCTACGTTGCAGGTAAGTGCATAGGCACCGCGGCAACCATCGCCGCTATGTTTGACATTGTTGTCAAGGCTGATAACGCCGAGCTCTACGTTTCCTCTCCCAATCTCACGGGAGTTGAGAATGCCCAGGCACCTATCGTCAGCTTCATCGGCAACAGCGATTCCTGCGCGAGCTACATAAAGAGCCTTATCTCCTTTATTCCCGATAACGCAACTACGGGTGTTATTACCGAAGTTACAACCGACAACCTCAACAGATCTCTTGGCGAGCTTGACTTTGGCGGAGAGGCGCTCTCTGCTATCTCTGTTATCGCTGACAACGGAGTTTTCTTTGAGCTTGGGCACCACTTCGCTCCCGAGGCAACTACCGCCCTCCTTTCCATTGGCGGAGTAAGATGCGGTGTAGTGGCAACCTCCTTCTCTGTAAACGAGGGTCGCATCACCTCTGTATCTGCTAAAAAGATAGCTAGATTCGTGAACTTCTGCGACCGCTTCTCTATTCCGGTAGTTACTCTGGTTGATTCTCTCGGTCTTGCTATTGATAAGGATAACGAGGACGCATTTGCCGCAGAGCTTGCAAGGCTCGCATTCGCATACTCCACCTCCACCTGCCCCAAGGTTACCGTGCTTATCGGTCACGCTATCGGCGCGGCATTCATCCTTCTTGGCTCGAAGGCGCTCGGCGCAGACCTCGTATATGCGGTTGACGCTTCTGAAATTGGCGCGCTTCCTGCTGAGAGCGGTGTTGCTTTCGCCTGGGATAAGTACATCACCGAGGAGAAAACCCGCAGAGAGCTCGTCGAGGAGTGGAAGGCTACCGTTTCCTCTCCTGTCAATGCGGCTTCCTGTGGAGAAATTGACGATATTATCAGCGTCAACGAGCTTCGCGCGAGAATCTGCTCCGCTCTGCTTATGCTTTCCTCCAAGGGTAGCGTTTATCTCGGCGGCTCGATGCCTCTTTGATAGGAGGTCGTTATGAATTATTTATTGGCGCTTGACGTTTCCGTAAACGATTCACTCAGCGTTAGCGAGGCTCTGGGCTTTGGCGGACAGGTTGTCCTTCTTGGTATGCTCACTGTATTCGCGGTTCTTGTTATACTGTGGTTCTCGCTTTCACTTTTCAAGTTTTTCTTCGCTGACTTAAGACTTGGCGAAAAGCTTGAAAGACCAAAGGAAATAACCACCGCTCCCGTTGTCGAAGCTCCTGTATATACGGCAACAGACGAGGAAATCGTCGCTGTCATCGCCGCAGCGATCGCCGCGGCTGAGTCAGAAGCACCCACGGGTGTAAAATTCAGAGTTGTAAGCTTCAAAAGAAAATAAAAACTCAAAACTTGATATGAAAGGATAACTAAGATGAAAAAATACAATATTACCGTTAACGGTACCACATACGAGGTTTTTGTCGAGGAGGCTGACGGCGGCGCTGTTGCTTCTGCTCCCGTAGCTCCTGTTGCTACACCCGCTCCCGCACCTGTTGCCACACCCGCTCCCGCAGCAGCTCCTAAGACTGCCGCTCCCAAGGCAGCTCCCGTAGCTAACGGCGCAAATAAGGTTACAGCTCCTATGCCCGGTACAATTCTGCAGGTTAACGTTACAAACGGTCAGGCTGTTAAGAAGGGTGACGTTATCTGCGTTCTTGAGGCTATGAAGATGGAGAACGATATTCCCGCTCCCTGCGACGGTGTTATAGCATCAGTAAACGTTACTAAGGGCGCATCTGTAAATGCGGGCGACGTACTTGCAAGCATCAACTGATATAACGTTGAAAGGACATCCCGTAAATGTTAGAAACTATTAAGAAATTTCTTGATACAACGGGCGTGGCGCAGCTGTTTGGTGAAGATAATTGGTGGCAATATCTTGTAATGTACCTGATTGTCGGCGTTCTCTTCTACCTTGCGGTAGTCAAAAAGTTTGAGCCACTACTCCTGTTGCCAATAGCGTTTGGTATGCTTCTTGCAAATCTTCCCGGCGCAAACTTGATTCACCTTGAATTTTTCTTCGATGATTACTACGTTGAAACCTACCCCGAGCTTTACAAAGCTATGGTTGAGGCGGGCGGACACGTTCCGATGATGGATATGATAAAGGAGGTCGTTAACCACGGCGGTCTTCTTGATATCCTGTATCTTGGCGTCAAGCTTGGCGTTTATCCCTCGCTTATCTTCCTCGGAGTTGGCGCTATGACCGACTTCTCTCCCCTTATCTCCAATCCTAAATCGCTTCTTATGGGAGCGGGTGCTCAGCTTGGAGTATTCGTCGCATTCTTCGCGGCGCTCTTCCTCGGCTTCACTCCGCTTGAGGCGGCATCAATAGGTATTATAGGCGGAGCGGACGGCCCCACAGCGATTCTCGTTACAAAGACGCTCGCCCCCCAGCTTCTTGGAGCCATCGCTATCGCCGCATACTCCTATATGGCGCTGATACCGATTATTCAGCCTCCATTTATGAAACTTCTCACCACGAAGAAGGAGCGCGCGATTAAGATGACTAATCTTCGTCCTGTATCAAAGGTCGAGAAGGTTATATTCCCTATCATCGTTACTCTCCTTGTCGTTCTTATCGTTCCCGACGCGGCGCCCCTCGTTGGATTTTTGATGCTCGGAAACCTCTTTAACGTTTCCGGTGTTACCGACAGACTTTCAAAGACAGCGCAGAACGAGCTTATTAATATAGTTACAATCTGTCTCGGTGTTTCTGTTGGAGCAACCGCAAGCGCGGAAAACTTCCTGAAGCTTGAAACAATATACATAATCGTTCTCGGTCTGTGCGCATTTATCGTATCCACCTGTGGAGGACTTATCGTTGGTAAGATTATGTGCTGGGCTACAAAGGGCAAAATCAATCCCCTTATCGGCTCTGCGGGCGTTTCAGCCGTTCCTATGGCGGCAAGAGTTTCGCAGGATGTCGGCAGAAAGGCTGACCCCTCGAACTTCCTGCTTATGCACGCTATGGGCCCCAACGTTGCGGGAGTTATCGGCTCCGCAGTCGCGGCGGGCGTATTCTTAAGCCTGTTCCGTTAACTAAATAAAGAAAGGAAAACAAAATGCCAAAGGTATATATTACAGAAACCGTGCTTCGTGACGCTCATCAGTCACTCGCGGCTACCAGAATGACTACCGAGGAAATGCTCCCTATACTCGATGCTATGGATGAGGTTGGTTACTACTCCGTAGAGGCGTGGGGCGGCGCTACCTTCGACGCGTGTCTTCGTTTCCTCAAGGAGGACCCTTGGGTTCGTCTTCGTACGATCAAGGATCATATGAAGAACACTAAGCTCCAGATGCTTTTCAGAGGTCAGAATATTCTCGGATACCGCCACTATGCTGACGACGTTGTAGAATATTTCGTTCAGAAGTCCATAGCTAACGGTATTGATATTATCAGAATTTTCGATGCTCTCAACGACCCGAGAAACCTCGAAACAGCAATCAAGGCTACAATCAAGGAGGGCGGTCACGTTCAGGCCGCTATCTCCTACACCACCTCTCCATTCCACACCAACGAGGGCTTTGCCTCCTATGCCAAGCAGCTCGAGGAAATGGGCGCTCACTCTATCTGTATCAAGGATATGTCGGGACTTCTCAAGCCCTACGAGGCATATCAGCTTGTCAAAACCATCAAGAACACCGTTAAAATTCCCGTTAACCTTCACTGTCACTATACTGCGGGCCTTGGCTCTATGACTCTTCTGAAGGCTATTGAGGCGGGCGTTGATAACGTTGACACTGCTATTTCCCCTCTTGCAATGGGAACCTCCCACACCCCCACAGAATCGCTCGTAGCTTCTCTTCAGGGCACCCCCTACGATACCGGCCTCGACCTTGCTAAGCTCGACGTTGTGGCTAAGTACTTCAACACCATAAGAGAAAAGTATCTTGCAAGCGGACTTATTGACCCCAAGGTACTCAAGGTTGACGTTAACGCCCTTCGTTATCAGGTTCCCGGTGGAATGCTTTCGAACCTCATTTCTCAGCTCAAGATGGCAGGCAAGCTCGATAAGCTTAATGACGTGCTTGAAGAGGTTGCGAACGTTCGTCGCGATGCGGGTTATCCTCCTCTTGTTACTCCCACCTCTCAGATAGTTGGTACTCAGGCAGTTAACAACGTTATTTTCGCCGAGGAAGGCAGATACGCTAGAGTTACAAAGGAATTTAAGGCGCTGGTTCGCGGCGAGTACGGAAGATGCCCCGCCGCTATTGATCCCGATTTCAAGAAGAAGATAATAGGCGACGAGGAAATTATAGATTACCGTCCCGCAGACAAAATTGCTCCCGAGATTGATTCTCTCAGAAAGAGAGTTGCTCCCTATCAGGAGCAGGACGAGGACCTTCTTTCCCTCGCTCTCTTTGAGCAGGTTGCAATCAAGTTCTTCGACTGGAGAAAGCAGCAGAAGTATAACATCGACGGAAACGCAGATTCCGGCAACGGAATACACTCCGTATAATTCCTGTGATAAGCCAATAGAGGTACAGATTTTCTCTGTACCTCTATTTTATATTTTATTTAATGAAAGAAAAAAGCGGCCGAAGCCGCTTTTTTAATTGTTGTTATTGTCATCCTCACCGTCAGTGAAAACGTCATCAGAGGAATCATTGGTGCCCTTAGGGTTACTATCGTTATGCTCCGAGTTATCAACTGGTGCGAATGATGTACCCATTTCGCCGGACGATTTCACAAGGTCGCTGCCATCAGGGAACGTGCCCTCGTCAATATTCGCCTGTAGAGCCTCTCTTGAAAGCCTCTCGCGCTCACGCTCAAGCTCCTCGAGTCTTGCATTGTTCTCGTGAGCGGTCCTGTTTTCCTCATCGCTCACCCTCTGACGCTCGTTAGCGATTTCCTCGATCTGTTCCATAGTGGGATTTTCAGCCTCCATACAAGCCTTGAACTGATCCTCATCCATAGATTCATTCTTAAGAAGGAAGCCTGCAACGAAGTGGAGCTTATCTATATGCTCAGTGAGTATATTCGTGCATCTGTCGTAGCAGGAGGAAATAATAGCCCTGATTTCATCATCAATAGCAGAGGACGTCTTCTCGGAATAATTCTGTCCCGAGGAGAAATCTCTGCCAAGGAATACCTCGTCGGAGGAATGATCCGAGCCATAGAGCACCGTACCGAGCTTATCGCTCATACCGTATCTCGTTACCATATTTCTGGCAATGCCCGTCGCGTGCTGAATATCGGAGGACGCGCCCGTTGTAATATCCTCAAAGATTATCTGCTCGGCAACTCTACCGCCAAGAGCTCTGACTATGATGTCGAGCATTTGATTTTTTGAGTAGCCGAAGTGGTCCTCTGTCGGACGGGTGATTGTAACGCCGCCCGCATCGCCCGCGGGAATAATGGTTATATGCTTAACGGGGTCGGTGTGCTCGCAGTAGAAGGAAGCAACAGCGTGACCCGCCTCGTGATATGCAACGAGCCTGTTATCCTTTTCCGACCTCGCGTGCGACCTTTTCTGAGGTCCGAGCAGAAGCTTCATAAAGGATTCGTCAATGTCGTCCATACCGATAAGCGCCTTGTTCTTCTTGGCAGCTCTGAGAGCCGACTCATTCATAAGGTTAGCGAGCTCAGCGCCTGTAAATCCAATAGTGATCTGCGCTATTTTCTTAAGGTCAACGTTATCCTCAAGCGGCTTATTTCTACAGTGAACGCGCAGTATAGCCTCTCTGCCCTTGACGTCGGGATAATTAACCGTCACGCGCCTGTCAAAGCGTCCGGGACGAAGAAGCGCCGGGTCAAGTATGTCAGGGCGGTTTGTCGCCGCCATAACGATAACTCCCGAGTTTGTGCCAAATCCGTCCATCTCGACAAGCAACTGGTTGAGCGTCTGCTCGCGCTCGTCGTGTCCACCGCCAAGACCTGCGCCTCTGTGTCGACCGACAGCGTCAATCTCGTCGATGAAAATTATACTGGAATTTGCCTTTCTGGCGTTGTCAAACAAATCTCTTACTCTCGACGCGCCAACACCGACGTACATCTCGACGAAGTCCGAGCCCGATATCGAAAAGAAAGGAACACCGGCTTCACCAGCGACAGCCTTGGCAAGAAGGGTTTTACCCGTGCCGGGAGGGCCTACCAGGAGAACACCTCTGGGAATTCTCGCGCCGAGCTTTATAAACTTGGTGGGGTCCTTGAGGAATTCAACAACCTCCTCAAGCTCTGACTTTTCCTCGTCAGCGCCCGCAACGTCTGCGAATTTAACTGCGTTTTTATCGTCAACTATGACCTTCGCCTTTGATTTAGCGAAGTTGTTCATCTTTCCGCCCGCTCCGCCGCCTGCGGCATTTGAGGAGCGAAGAACGAATATCCATACTACAACGAGAACGATAATGATGATAATATGCGGTAAGTAAGCAACGTACCAGGGGGTTGCGGTAGGATGCTCTACGTTGTATCCGCCCTTGAGATTACCGTTCAATCTGTTTTCACGAGCAAGCTCGATGCAGTAATTGATATTGTCCATTATAGCGAACTGATATTCAAAGGCACGAGTCTCGTAGTTTCCGTCCTTATCCGTCTTGAAAACGGGGTTACCCGACTCGTCTGTGCCAACAACCTGTAGAGCCTCGCCCTTGATCTTATAATCCTCATCAATGACGAATGAATATACAAGGTCCTGCTCAAGCAAAGCCTCGATTTCACTAAGTTTCAGTTTATCCTGCTTCTTGCTGTAATTGCCAAATAGCGTAACCGCTACAATCATAAATGCAATTACGAGTATAAGCAGGAGTATATTCTTGAAGTTAACCTTCATAGAGTATTGCCAAGCCTTTCTTAACTATATTTTATCGGTGAATGTTGATGCGTCATAGCAGATATATTCACCGTCCTCTCTGTAGCATACGGAGATTGTGACAGTATCGCCCTCGGGTTTCCCTGCGCCGTCACGAGCGCTGAGACCGGGAACCCATAGAATACCGAGTTTATCACAGATAATCGGAATCCGACCTCTGATAAATGACGGAATTTCCCTATCGTTGAAAACCTTTTTCAGCTTATGAGTGATGCCGCCGTATTTATAACAGTCGCCGTCCTTTCGAAATCTCAGGTACAGACCGTTATCAATTATATCACGCGAAAAGGTCTTGAATATTACCTTTTTGTAAATATTTGAATAAGTTTTTTCACATTTCGAGCCGTTATCGATAAAAATGGTAAGATTTGTCCCGTCAATGACGTTTTCTCCGGGAAGCAAGTCTACCCTGATATCCGAAAACGACCTGTTATTATCAAGAAATGTACAAATTCCCCTCTTACATACAAAATCGAATCCCGAGCCAACCGAAAACGAAAAATCGTCGTTATCAATCATATTATACGCCGCATTAATATGCTTTTCAGCAGGCGTAACCCCCGTGCTTTCTCGGACGAGCCTTGAAAATACCTCGCCGAAAACCGCAGGATGAAGCCCACGAAGCTTAACTGCGCTAAAAATCGAGGTATTATCGATAGTATCGAGCACAGAGTCTGCGTGAAAACTTATAAATGACGCCGCCTGACGAAGATTATCGGTCATCCTGCCAACCATTTGCTCCGGCGAGGTACATCTTTCGCGCAGGAGCGGCAGAATGTTGTGACGGACAAAATTTCGGCTGAGGGTTGTATCAAAATTGGTTTTATCAACGACGAACGGAATATCAAATCTATTGAGGACTTCCTCAATCTCTCCCTTTGAAATCTCAATAAGAGGTCTGATAATATTATCTCGCACCGGCGGTATACCGCACATACCCTTGACGCCGCTTCCGCGAAGCATATTCAGTATAACGGTTTCGACGTTATCCGTAGCGTTATGAGCGAGAGCAATAGAATTAATATCATTTCTGCCCTTAATTATCTCGTCAAAAGCCGAATATCTCGCCTCGCGAGCCGCCTCCTCGATGCCAATACTCTTTTTTGAAGCAATCGCGGGCACGTCAAGCTCGGCGATCTCACATAATACGCCGATTGCACGACAGAAGCCTTGTGAGAACGCGGCGTCCGAGTCTGCCTCCTCTCCTCTGATACCGTGATTGACGTGTACGGAATAGGGGGATGGCAGGTCTTCCCGACTTGTATAATAACAGAGGAATGACAAAAGCATTACCGAGTCAGCGCCACCGGAAAAGCCCACCAAAAGCCTCTCGGAAAGTCTTGCTGACATATTATGCTTTTCTGTCGTGGAGAGGATTCTTTTATATAAATCTTGCCCCTCCGAGCTCGAAAACATTCTCTCTATATTATTTTTAATTTGACTGAACATCTGTATCAAGCGTCCTGAATTTTGTGAACTGGCCTACCCAGCCCATCTTGATATTGCCGGTAGAGCCGTGTCTGTTCTTGGCAACGATAACCTCTGCCGTGTTGGCACTGTCGTCAACGGGTGATACGGGCGACTGCCCCTCTGCCTGTCCCTCGTTTCCGCTCGCGCCGCTGATGTTTTTATAATACTCGTCGCGGTATAGGAACAGAACTATATCCGCATCCTGCTCGATGCTACCCGAGTCACGAAGATCGGCAAGTGTCGGCTTCTTTCCAACACCGGGGCGTGATTCCGTGCCTCTGTTAAGCTGTGCGCAGCAGATAATTGGAACACCAAAGTCCTTAGCCATAATCTTGAGGTTTCTTGATATTTCACCGACCTGCTGTGCTCTGTTATCAGAGTTTGAGGTCGATTGCATAAGACCGATATAGTCTATGACGACAAGGCCAAGATTATTGATTCTGCGAAGCTTTGACTTCATTTCCGTAGTATTTATAGCTGAGGTATCGTCGATATAAATATCACAGCCTGAGAGCGTCTGAATGACGGAGGCGATATTCTTCCAATCGTCACCCTTAAGCTGACCCGTACGAAGACTGTAGGAATCAACCAGAGCCTCGGAGGACAGTATTCTCGTAACAAGCTGCTCTCCCGACATTTCGAGTGAGAAGATACATACAGCCTTGCCCGATTTTTTAGCCACGTTTGTCGCTATGTTCATAGCGAACGAGGTCTTACCCATACCGGGGCGCGCTCCGACAATAACAAGATCGCCCTTTCCCATCTGAACGAGCATCTTATCAAGAGCGGAAAATCCGGTCTGCGTGCCTGTCGGCGCTCCCTTGTTCTCGGAAAGCACCTCGAGGTCGTGATACACGTTGTGAAGTATATCTCGTATATGACGGAATTCCTTCGTATCGTTTCCGTTGGATATATCAAATATCTTCTGCTGTGCTCCGTCGAGAATAGTTCTGACGGGAGCTACCTCCTCGTACGCGTCGCGGTTAATCTCGTCACAAGCGCCGATAAGTCTGCGCAATATCGACTTATCCTTGACAATTCTCGCATAATCGCGCACGTTAGCCACAGCGGGCACACTAGACGCCAGGTGAATAATATATTCGGTACTGTTTTCGGTATCCTTGCCGCTGTATTCTGAGTATGCGTTTATCAGAGTGACGGTATCAATAACCTTGCTCTCGATGTACATACGCATAAGCGTTGAGTATATGTGCTTATGGTGGTCGAGATAAAAATCCTCTGCGGTGAGAATACCGCTGATAATATCGAAGGATTCGGGCTTAACAATTATTGCTCCAAGCACCGCCTGCTCTGCCTCGACTGAAACAGGCATCTGTTTAATCAATGCTCCGCTGGTATCCATATTTACCCATTCTCCATTACTTATTTATCAAAATAATATTTACTCGGTCACGATGACTACAAAGCTTGCGGTAATATCTCCGAGTATTTTAATAACGACGTTATATCTTCCGTAAGCTCTTATAGAATCCTTCAAAACAATCTTTCTTTTGTCAACCTCGGTGCCAATAGCGCGCGAGAGCTGCTCAGCTATATCCTTAGCTGTAACCGAGCCGTAGAGTCTGCCGTCCTGGCCGTGACCCATTTTAATAGTTATCTCCTTGCCGCTGATTTTATCGGCAAGAGCCTGTGCCGCCTTTCTGTCCTCACTAATCTTATATTCCTTAGCCTCAGCCTTACTCTTCAGCTCGCTTGTAGCCTTGGCATCGGCTGGAATTGCCTTCTTCTGAGGAAAAAGGAAGTTTCTTGCATATCCGTCGGAAACCTCGACTATCTGATCCTTCTTTCCCTGTCCCTTAACGTCGCAAAGTAAAATTACCTTCATTGTTTTTCTCCTTATGAATCAAAATAATCGTCAATTGACGCCTTTAACGTTTCAAGAACGTTAATTACAGAATCATTTTCAACCTGTGCGCCCGCTACGTTGAAATGTCCGCCGCCGTTAAGCTTTTCAAGTATGAGCTGTACGTTGACGCTTCCTGAGGACCTTCCCGAGATGTGTACGTGGTCATTGATACGAACCAGCGTGAAAGCGGCGTCAATACCGCGTAGCGTCAGCATTTTATCAGCCGCCTTTGATGCAATAACTCTGTATGAGTCATCGGTTTCTCCATCGCAGGCAGATATAGCAATATTACCTCTGTAAATTATTATCGATGTATGGAATCTCGATTCCTTCTTCAAATCCTCGGGAGAGGTCTTAAAGAGGGCGTACACGTCCGTGGGGTTAGCTCCCGCTCCACGAAGATACTGAGCAGAGCCAAAGGTACGCGTTCCTGTATTTCTCGTGAACTGCTTGGTATCAAGAAGTATACCCGCCAGAAGCATATCCGCCTCTTCCTTTAGTAGATTCTGCGAGCTGACGGCGCTTTCAAGCATCTCTGCGACAAGCTCGCACGCGCTCGATGCAGAAGGCTCAATATAATACGCGCACACAGTGTCCTCAAACGCCTCTGTCTTTCTGTGGTGGTCGATAATGGCAACCGTCTTCACCTTCGTCGCTATATCGGCAAATTGAGATCTCGCGGTTGTATTGTGGTCCACCAGAACAACGAGTGTATCTGGACCCACAAGATCAAGTCCATCAGCGTTATCAACGAATATCTGCGAGTATTCCTCTGTTCCCTGCATTACTCTGATGCAATTCTCGAGGTTTTTATCTCTTAAGTCGACGGCGATATTAACCTTGAGGCCACAAAGCATGGCGATTCTTGCCACACCGATACTCGCACCGAATGAGTCGAAGTCACCGTACCTGTGACCCATAATAATAACGTTGTCAGAGCGCCCCATCAGAGCTGTGAGCTGGTTGGTAAAGGTTCGGGAGCGCACGTTTGAGCGCTTATAAACCGACTTAGTCCTACCGCCGTAATACTCAGTAACACCGTTATCAATATAGACAACCTGGTCACCGCCTCGCTGAAGCGCAAGGTCAATGGCGTCCCTTGCGGCAAGCTCGCGATCTTTCAGGCTTCCGTCAGAGCGTGAAACGCCCATCGAGATAGTTATGGACACACCGTCACCAACTCTGGTTTCGCGGATAACGTCAAGGATTGAGAAGCGGCTTTCAAGGCACTTGTCGAGCGACACAGAGTCGAAGAACATAATATATTTATCATTTTCGTAGGACTTTATCGTCGCATTCATCGAATCAGCCCACGTCTTCAGCTTCTCGTCAACAACCGAAACGGCAACGCGGAATTTCTCGTGCACGTAGTGAAGGACATCCTCGATATTATCTATGGCAATGTAAGCAACACATACGCGGTTATCGTTGTATCTTTTCTCAGCCTCATAAAGAGCGGAAACGTCATCGAGCATAAGTATATACAGATCATCCTCCGCGCTTCTTGCCGCGAGCTTGAAGCTTTCGGTCTTGTAGGAGCGACCGTTAATAATCACGTCCTCCTCGCCGAATTTTTCCGGCTCTATATATTCGCCAAAGAGCGACTCAATATCCCTACCGATAGGATTTTCCTCTCTGTCGAGAATAGCGAGCATCGACGGGTTGCACCAAACCATAACTGCGTCACCGTTAAATGCGGCAATAGGCTTGGCGGTATTCTTAAGGACTGCGCTGGAGCGCTCTGAAAGCATGACGTGAATCCCGGGCTCCGATACCTGTGTGACCTTTCTTTTTCTGGCGAAATAAATAACCGAAACCTCGCAAAGATACAAAAGCACGATGGCTACAGCTAAAACAGTAGCATCAATTTCCTTGAAAATAAGGCTGATAACTGCGAAAAGAGCAATGTTTAAGCAAGCAAGCGCAACGCAAGCAACAAGCTCTATGCGCGAAGCGTAAGGAATATCATTCTTCTTTAAGCTCATAACAGTCAACCTCCATTTATATTATTATCACCGCCAAGCTTCTCTGCCTTGGCTCTGTTGTAGGTAATCATAGAGAACGCTCCGACAACAGACAGGACCTGAATTGCGGCGGATGAAAAAAGAACAATCAAAAACAAGACGATAAAGGTGGCAAGACCACGCCTGCCAAGCCTCATCGTGAAGAAGTAACAGGCAAGACCGAAGCCAAGATAGGCGTATACGAAGGCGAATACCTCGTACAAATTGAGTATCGCTATACCGACGATTTGGTTTCCCGACACGAATATCTGCAAAAACCATACCGCAAGAAAGAAATAGGCAAATACGCTCGAGGTTACAAATCTCCATTTTCCAAACTCTTTTGAGTCCTCTGCGGTAAGATTGATTATCAGTGATAATCCCTTGAAGGTAAATCCTACAAGAGCAAAGCTAACAACGAGAACAACCGAAATCATAAGATTAAAATACAGATTGATAATCTCGGCTATCAGCTCGTCCGAAACCTCGACTCCGCCTTGTGCAACGGGCGTGTTGGCGTAAAAATCCTTCATATACTCAAAGAGCTCGGATTTGATAGACTCAAAAAGCTCCGCAAGATACGAGGTTGCAAGCGCGAAGTCAAATTTATCTATCGCATCAAATGCCGAAATATAAGCATACACAAGAAACAGTAACGCCAGAAAAACGGTAGAAACAGCCGCAGAAAAGCTCTTTTGATACCCTTTCTTTATCGAAAGTACGACAAAAATCGACATTATAACAGCGGCGAGCGCATTGAATGATGCGGCAAGATTGAATATAGCATCAAGAGCGAGAGCAGATACTGCTATCAAAATAGATAAAATTCGATTTTTGGTCCTGTCATAAAGAAAAATTGCGCAGAGTGGCGGTGCGATAAGCGGAATCAGAAATACACCAAGCTGTCCTATAAGGGCGGCGAGAGAAGAAAGCACTAAGAAAAGGGCGGATAAGATTAAAACAATCACGTAAAATCTCTTATCAGCTCTATAACGAATGTCCATTCTGCCACCTCCTATCAAATTTACATATTTTTGCCTGTATATTATATCACAATAAATCACAAAAGTAAAGAAAAATATAATATTTATTTAAAATAAAAGATTTTAATATAATTTTTCGCATTTATCGGTATAAATTATGCCCTAGTCCTTGCAAAACTTAAAAAATTATAGTAAAATAGTTTTTGATAAAATGAAAGGAGAAATGGTATGAGCGGTCGATATACCTCGGATACACCCGTTGGCGCCCTCAGCGGCGTTGGTAAGGTCAAGGCAGAAAAGCTTAATAAAATGGGTATTTACACTATCCACGACCTGCTTTATCACTTCCCGAGAGCTTATGAAAACAGAGCTGAAATACACCGTCTTGGAGAGATGGATACCGAGGCAACTCACTCGTACGCGCTCACCGTATCAAGCGCGGTAACTGGAGCAAAGCTCAAAGCGAATCTCCACATCTCGAGGCTTCGCGCCTTCGACGAGTCGGGCAGTGTGGAAATCGTATTTTTTAACGCGCCATTCGTTAAAGACGTTTTTCACGTTGGCGACGTCTTCAGGTTCTTCGGCAAGCTCTCCTTCAATAAAAAACGCATTCTCACCCTCACCAACCCGCAGTACGAGCCGATAATCGAGGGTGTTGTCCTTGACGGCTTGATTCCTGTATACACCGCCACGGAGGGACTCACCTCCAAGGGCATAGGCAAGCTGATAAAGCAGGCGGTTGATGACGTTCTTCCCCTGCTTGACGACCCGTTACCCGAGAGCGTCAGGGTTAATTCCTCCCTGTGCACGCTAGGCTACGCTATAAAAAACGCGCATTTCCCCATTGACGAGAACGCGCTATACTCATCAAGGCGCAGACTCGCTTTTGACGAGATGTTTTATTTTGGTCTTGGCATATCCTTATCCGCAGTAAAGCGAGAAAGAGCCGTTGGCAAGAGCTTTTCACCCTGCTCATTAAAGCCTCTCACGGATATGCTACCCTACGAGCTGACAGGCGCGCAGAAAAGAGCGATAAACGATATATACCACGATACCGTTCTTAAAAAGATAAACGGAAAAACACCCGCTATGTCTAGAATTATCGTCGGTGACGTCGGATGCGGAAAAACCGTGTGCGCCGCCGCTGCAATTTATATATCATACAAATCAGGCTTTCAGAGCGCACTGATGGTTCCTACGGAAATTCTGGCAAATCAACACTTCAAGGACCTGGAGGAGCTGCTCGGAGGGCTTGGTCTGCGCGTCGCGCTCCTAACGGGCTCAACCACCTCATCACGGAAAAACAAAATTTATGAGGCAATGAGCAAAGGCGAGCTCGACCTAGTCGTTGGCACACACGCCCTGCTGACAGACAAGGTTAATTTCTCAAATCTCGGTCTTATCGTCACCGACGAACAGCACCGCTTCGGCGTAGAGCAACGCGGGGTTCTGAAAAACAAGGTTGAATCTGCTCATATGCTCGTTATGAGCGCTACTCCCATTCCGAGGACACTCGCGCTCGCGCTATACGGCGACCTTGATATATCAAGAATCGACGAAATGCCCAAGGGCAGACAGCGCACCGACACATTCGTTGTCGACGAGAGCTATCGGACAAGAATTAACGACTTTATATCAAAGCAGGTTGCACTTGGCGGACAGTGCTACGTAGTGTGCCCCTCCATTGAGCAAAACGAGGACGGCGCTGAGGAATATATTCCCGTCGGACTTCGCTCTCAGTCTATGATAAGCACCTCGTCTTACAATTTGAAGAGCGCGGTCGATTATACTGAGGAGCTGAGGCTCGCCCTCCCGAACCTTAAAATTGAATGCCTGCACGGAAAAATGAAGGTGCAGGAAAAGAACAAAATAATGACCGCATTTGCCTCCGGCGAAGTTAACGTTCTTGTTTCAACCACGGTAATCGAGGTCGGCGTCAACGTTCCAAACGCATCTCTTATGGTGGTTGAAAACGCCGAGAGATTTGGACTCTCACAGCTTCATCAGCTCAGAGGCAGAATTGGCAGAGGCACAAGAAAGTCATATTGCATACTCGTCTCCGACCTGAAAACCGAAAAGGCGCAGGCAAGATTAAACGTTATGCGCACAACGCACGATGGATATGAAATCGCCGAGAAGGATCTGTTGCTTCGTGGTCCGGGCGATTTCCTTTCTTCGATTTCGGGTGATAATATCAGGCAGAGTGGCGGATTTAATTTCCGATTCGCATCAATGTGCGATGATAACGAGCTGTTTTCCTCCGCCTTTTCAGAGGCAAAATCTATTGCTGACAAGGACCCCGACCTTCTCAATATTGACAACGCACCGCTCCGCGCCGAAATGGCTCACCGAGTCACGAAGGTAGCGAATATCTCATAGAAAGGCAACGCTTATGATTAAACCACTAGCAGATAGACTCCGCCCGACAAATCTTGATGAGGTAGCAGGCCAGGAGCATTTGGTTGGAAAAGGCGGCATACTTCGACGTCTTACCGACAACGGCAGAATACCGAATATGATTTTCTTTGGCCCTCCGGGCACGGGAAAAACCACCGTAGCTAAAATCATTGCCTCAATCTGCGGTATGCAGCTCTTTATGCTGAACGCTACCACCGCATCAACCGCCGACGTCAAGGAAATCCTATCAAATACGGAAAATATTTTTTCTGAAAACGGCACGCTTTTATACCTTGATGAGATTCAGTCCTTCAACAAAAAACAACAGCAATCCCTTCTTGAATTTATGGAGGACGGAAGGATAACCCTTATAGCTTCTACAACCGAAAACCCCTATTACTACGTCTACAATGCTCTGCTCTCCCGCTCCTCCGTATTTGAGTTCAAATCTGTGACGCCGAAGGACTGTATTCCTACGCTGAGACGAGCGCTCGCTCTTCTGAACTCCGATTTCAATACAGCGAAAACGGTGGATGACGAGCTTCTCTACGGTGTTGCCGCCGCTTGCGGTGGTGACGTGAGAATGGCTATCGGCGTTATTGAAAACGCATTCTATATATGCGAAGACGAAATCACGGACGAAGCCGTCAAGTCGCTTATTCCATCCGTTGTCGGTCACTTTGACAGAAATGGAGATATGCACTACAATTTCCTTTCCTGCCTGCAAAAATCAATCAGAGGCTCGGATCCTGATGCCGCTGTATTCTATCTTGCCAAAATTCTCGCCTCAGGCGACCTTCTATCAGCCTGCAGAAGGCTTATGGTTATTGCAAGCGAGGACATAGGGTGCGCTTATCCCATGGCGGCGGCTATTACCTACGCCTGCTGTGAGAGCGCGAAGGCGGTAGGACTTCCCGAGGCGGCAATACCTCTTGCCAACGCCGCCTGCATACTTGCCACCTCTCCAAAATCCAACTCCTCGTATATGGCTTATCATCTTGCCAGCGAGGACATATCAAACGGCCTTGGAAACGAAATTCCCGAGCACCTGAAGAGCCCGGATTTCAAGGGGTATCTTTATCCACACGATTACCCGAACAGCTACGTAGAACAAAATTATCTGCCGAAGGACCTTATCGGAAAGCACTATTACAGCTTTGGTAACAACAAGACCGAGCAGGCGGCAAAGGCGTACTATGATATGATTCGGAAAAACGCGGAGAAAAAGTAGTTAATAATATTTTATATTTTGACATAAATTTATATCTATTGACAAAATATCATTCTTTTGTTATAATTTTCATAGTGTAACTAATTATTGACATTAACCGTTTGAAAATACAGAGGATTTATGATATATCATTTTATATTGAACCCGCGCTCGGGCAGAAACCACCGCCAGAAGCGTTCGATTGACGAATATATAAAGCAAGCCTGCAAGAAGCGCAAGCTTGACTACCATATCTACTACACCACCTGTCCCGGTGATGCGACCGAATATGTTAAATCCATGGTACGCATTTCAAGCGAGCGCCAGCGCTTTATCTGTATTGGCGGCGATGGCTCGATTAACGAGATTGTTAATAGCGCCCCCTGTAACCCCAACGTTGAGTTTGGTGTCATTCCCAAGGGCTCGGGAAACGATTTTGTCAGAAATTTCGCAAGTCCTAGAGCCTTCCAGAATATTGACGCTCAGATAGACGGATATACTATACCTCTCGATCTGATTAAGGTCAACGAGTATTATTGCGTTAATATGGTCAACATTGGCTTTGACTGCGCCGTTGTTAAGGAAGCCGACAGGATAAAGCGCCACAAGTTTATTCCCCCGGGAATATCCTATATTCTTGGCGTAATTGCAGTTTTGTTCAAAAAATTCGGCACCAAGATGAAGCTTATCTACGATAACGGCGACGTTATTGAAAAGGAATTTACCCTTACAGCAATAGCCAACGGAAAATACTGTGGCGGTGGATTTAAATCCGCTCCCGTGGCTCACCTGCAGGACGGAAAATTTGACATCTGCTCGATAAATAAGGTCTCAAGGCTGACCTTCCTCTCTCTTGTTTCCAAGTACAAGAACGGCACCTACCTCGACTCTAAAAGAGCCGCCAAGGTTTTTGATTACCGTCAGGAGGAGCATTTCAAGATGGAATTTGATGAACCTGTGCCAATCTGTATTGACGGTGAAATCAAGGGCGCTAAAACCATCGATTTCCAGATTGTCAGGGACGCATTCAGGTTTGTCATACCGCTCGGCTCTGATTTAATAGATAAAAACCACGATTAGGATCTATCAAGATGAAGCTTTTTGACAGAAGACCGCTTAGCCTGATACTTTGTATTATGCTGGGTGGCTTCTGTCTTTTTATTCGTTTTGAGCCATTAGTATCATTACTTTCGGGTATAGCATTAATCGCTGCATTATGCCTTTCTTTTATTTTTGGGCATATATTCGCAGGCAGAGCCTTTATAGTCAAGGTGTCGCTGATAGCCCTTACTATATCTATTTTCCTTGCCTCGCTTTGGTCTTACATCTTCTTTCCGAGAAATTACTACGGTGAGGAGGTCACGGTGGAGGGCTTGGTCACGTACTCCGAGCACACCGACGAAATGAGTTCAACTGTCGTTATCAAAACCGATAAAATCAACGGAAAGCGCGATTCACATAAGCTGTTAATCAAGGGGTATAAGGACGAGCTTTCCGGTATTAACGCGAAGGACAGACTCACCTGCACCCTGGTTATTGACACGCTGGACTCATACAGCGCAGAGTTCAAATCCTATTATATTTCCTGCGGATATTCTGCAAGGGCAACAGAGATTTCATACGTCAATATTTTATCTCATGACAACCGTACACTCTCACTCTGTTTCCTTGATATCAGAGATTCTGTTTCCGACAGATTCAGAGAGATTTCCGACTATGAGACAGGAGGCTTTCTTGCCGCTCTGCTTTTAGGCGACAGAGATGCGATAGACGAAAATACCGAGCTAAGCTTTATAAGAACGGGAATATCACACATTCTCGCCCTTAGTGGCGCGCATCTTGTTATAGTTTCATTCGCCGTGATGAGCATACTAAGCCTCTTCAAGCTTAACAAGAAGGCGAAAACAGCTATAAACTGTATTTTCATACTTGCCTATATGCTCTTGACAGGTATGTCAGCCTGTGTCACCCGAGCCGGCGTTATGCTTATCGTCACCTCGCTCCTTTTCCTCTTATCACGAAAGGGGGATACGATTACCTCGCTGATTATTTCCGTGTGTATCATTCTTCTCTTTCAGCCCTACTCTGCATTTGATATTTCCCTCTGGCTGTCCGCATTCGCAACCATGGGACTTGTTTTCCTCTCATTCGCCTTTTCTACCTTCGAGAAGAAAAAGCGTCCTATTGTTATCCGAATTCTTCTTTGGCTTCTTGTTGCCTCGCTCGCGACGGTTTTCGCCGTATCGGCGTCGTATTTGTTTTGTCTTTTCAATTTTGACAGCTTCTCCACGATGTCTGTTATTGCTACACTGATTTTCTCACCTATAACAGAGCTTATCATATACGTTGCCGGAATCGGTCTTGTTTTCGGCGATATTATTTCATTTAACCCGCTTCTCATCTGGCTGACAGATAGCCTTAAATCGCTATGCGATATACTGGCCTCCCCCACCCTTTCCTTAATCTCGATGGACTATCTGCTAGTTAAGATGCTTATTATTCTCTTGTGCGTCGCCTTCTTTTATTTTCTCGTCCTGGGCGACAAGAGCACCGCGAAGACCTCGATAATAGTTATCACCTCGCTATTTCTCGCGGTTAATCTTTCTGGCATCGCTTTACAAGCGGCAAATTTAGCCAAGGAAGAGGTCATTTATTCCCCTACGGACAGCTGTGATGCCTTTCTTATCAAGAGCGACAGCGCGGTATCGGTTATCCTTACCTCTGACTCAAAATACGATGCGTACAGCGTGCTTGACTTATTGCAGGATGAGAGGATAACCGCTGTTGATAATCTTATAGTCACCAATTATTCGGAGGACATATACGACCTTGCCGGAAATATCTTCAACACCCTTCTTGTCAGGCATCTTATCCTCCCGACTCCAAAATCGAGCGCAGAGCTTCAAATGGCGAGCTGGCTCGGTGACACGCTTTCGCAGTACACAACCGACCTTGCCTTCATATCCGACGGTGACTGTATTATGCTCGGCGAGTGTGAGCTTCACATGTATTCACACAATATGTATAACAATCTTCTACCCGTTGGCGCGGTTTTCTCCATAAGTGACGCTGACAGCTCAACCTGCTTCATTTCTGCTGACCTGTTAAATTATCTCGGGACAGAGGCAATGGCTACGGCTAAAGGCTCAGACCGTCTGATTGTCGGCGGAGCCGGCGCTGATAATAAAACAACGTTCAGGTTATATTCAGAAAATGCCAAGGAAATAATAATAAGCGAAAAGCTGATTGTTCCTGAAGATATAAAAGAATATTATGAAAAAAGGGGTGTCCCGATCAAAACGATCGAGACACCCTGAAAATATTCAGACGTTAAACAGGAATTCGACAACGTCGCCGTCCTTCATAACGTATTCCTTTCCCTCGCTACGTAACAAGCCCTTTTCCTTGACCTTGTTTCTGTCGCCCTCACGAACAAGATCGTCGAAGGCTACAACCTCAGCCCTGATAAAGCCGCGCTCAAAATCACTGTGTATCTTTCCTGCCGCGGCGGGCGCCTTGGTGCCCCTGGTTATAGTCCAAGCCCTGACCTCCTTCGGACCTGCTGTAAGGAAGCTGATAAGACCAAGAAGCGAATAACCGGACTTAATAAGCTTATCAAGACCACTCTCGTCAATACCAAGATCCAGAAGGAAGCTCTCCTTATCCTCACCGTCAAGCTGTGAGAGCTCCGCCTCAATCTGCGCGCTGACTGCGATAATCTCGCTGTTTTCGCTCTCTGCGTGCTCCTTGAGTCTTATATAGCCCTCGTTGCTCTCGTACTCTCCGCCAACCTCGTCCTCAGAAATGTTAGCGACGTATATTATAGGCTTAAGAGTAAGAAGCCTCGACTCCTCAATCCAAGCAATTTCGTCCTCGTCAAGACCGAGAGATCTCGCGGCTCTTCCCTCCTCAAGACAGACTTTGACCTTTTCAAGCACCGCGAGCTTCTCTAAGAGCTTCTTATCGCTCTTGGCGGCCTTAGTAGTTCTGTCAATAGCTCTTTCAACGATTTCAAGGTCTGAAAGAATAAGCTCTATATCTATGGTTTCAACGTCGCGGATGGGATCAATAGAGCCCTCGACGTGAATAATATCGTTATTCTCAAAACAACGAACGACGTGAACTATAGCATCTACCTCGCGGATATTCGAGAGGAACTTATTTCCGAGTCCCTCGCCCTTTGACGCGCCCTTAACCAAGCCCGCTATATCAACGAACTCAATAATAGCAGGGGTAAATTTCTCCGGCTTGTACATTTCAGCGAGCTTATCAAGTCGCTTGTCAGGTACGGGTACAATACCTACGTTTGGGTCAATCGTGCAGAAGGGATAATTCGCCGATTCTGCCCCCGCGTTTGTCAATGCATTAAATAACGTGCTCTTTCCCACGTTAGGAAGTCCAACTATACCAAGCTTCATTTTTTCACCTTTCGGATTTTTTCGTCATATTATTCTAACACAAAATAAATGTATATTCAATAGATTTGTTAAAAATAAAACGATATATTAAAATATTTCAAAAAATCTTGACAAGCTCTGAAAGTTAGCTTATAATTAAATTGTGAAGTTTTTAATATTTTTAACAAAGTTAACAATTAGGAGGTATTATGGAAAACATCAACGATGCAAAGCTCTTGGTGGTTGACGACGATCCCAACATCTGCGATATGCTGAAGCTCTATTTTGAAAACGAGGGCTACAAGGTGCGTACTGCATACGACGGCGCCGAGGGTCTTAACAGCTTTAAGCTCTATGACCCCGATCTTGTACTCCTAGATATAATGATGCCCCGAAAGGACGGCTGGCAGGTCTGCCGTGAAATCCGCGAGATTTCATCGAAGCCCGTTATTATGATTACCGCCAAGGGCGATGTAATCGATAAGGTGCTTGGACTAGAGCTTGGTGCTGACGATTTTATCGTCAAGCCCTTCGATATGAAGGAGCTTTCTGCGAGAATCAAAGCGGTTCTCCGTCGCTATAACGCGCACAAGAAGATTGAGGATGACGAGGTTGTCAGATTTGAAAACCTTGAGATTTCTCTGAAGAAATACGAGCTGAAGCTCTGTGGCAAGGCGGTAGATATTCCCCCGAAGGAGCTCGAGCTTCTCTACTTCCTTGCTTCGAACTGCAACCGTGTATTCACTCGCGACCAGCTTCTTGACAAGGTATGGGGCTTCGATTATCTCGGTGACTCGAGAACGGTTGACGTCCACGTTAAAAGACTTCGTGAGAAGCTTGAGGGAGTTTCTGACAAGTGGGAGCTCAAGACCGTATGGGGTGTCGGATATAAATTCAAAACTCTGGTTGAATAAAATATATTTTGTGAGGTGCAATTATGAAGAAGCTGTCGGTTAATTTTCAGAAGCTTTTAGTCTGGCTCACAGGCTATCTTAACCTTATCGCGTTCATTCTCTGCGGTGGATACCTGTTTCTTAACACCAAGGAAAAGTCGGTGAAAAGAAGCGCCAAAACAGTTCTCTACCTTCTCGCAGGATTTACAGGACTCGATATTCTTCGCGCGCTCGTCTACAATATCTGTTCACTTCTTGATGCCAAAATTACCGTTCTTTCCACTATATCGGAAATTGGAACCGTGCTTTTGGTTGTCAAGGCGCTCGTTTTCCTCACTCTTTTCATTCTTGATATGTGCGGCATACAGCTCAGCTTCATCAAGGTCAGTGATAAGGAGAAGGAAAAGGATCACGATGACGATGATGACGACAAGCATCACGACGAGGATGATGACTAATCAAAAAGAGCCGCTCACGCGGCTCTTTTTTTATATCTTGGCTTATTCAATCAGAAATTAAATGAAAGCTGATTGATAGAGTTACCGGTCGAAGGAATAGTGAGCTTCTTGCACTTGGCAGCATCCGAACCCACGTCCTCTATCCTGTCGGTTACCAGATCTACCTTAACGCCCTTTTTAGGCAGCTGCATTATCTGTACGCCTGCGGCGGTTCTGGTGGATTTCTCGGGAATCAGGCTGCTCTTTATAAGCATTGCCCTTCCCGCGTCGCTTCTTATGAATATCTGCTTGGGCTCTTTTCCCTCGTATATTGCTCCAACAATGGGAGAAGCGAGAGAAAATGCGCCTGAAAGCTTTCTTCTGCGCGATTTCGATTCATACGCCTCCATCTTAACCCTGAGGCCCTTTCCGTTTTCGAAGACGTATATCATATGATGCTCGGGGATAATATCGTATATCATCTTACAGCCGACAACGTGCTCGTCATCATCCATACCGAGCTTACTAGGTACGTAGTCACCCATATGACTCGGCTTAGAGATATCGAAATCCGCTACTCTGACGCGGTAAATCTGAGCTTTATCGGTGAAAAACAGAATGTCGCCTCTGTTGTCGGTATCCTCGACGTAGATAACGAAATCGCCCTCCTTGAGCTTCTGCTCCTCTGCGGATCGTGCTCCCTGCACGGATAGCTTTTTAAAGTAACCGCCACGTGTAAGAACAAGTCGGCAGTTATAATTCTCGAAGAACAGGTCCTTATCGGGCTTAACTATTTCTTCCTTGCTGATAATCTCTGTCTTTCTTGGCTGACCGTACTTTTTCTTGATTTCCTGCAGCTGAGAAATGATAAGCGCCTTGAGCTTAAGCTCATCTGAGAGAATTGCCTTTAGCTCTGCAATCTCCTCTCTGATGCTCTCAATCTCCTCAACTCTCTTGACTATATACTGTCTGTTAAGGTTACGGAGCTTTATTTCGGCTATATATTCAGCCTGACGAGTATTAAGATTAAATCCCTTCGCCAGATTTGGAACAACGTCATCCTCAAGCTCCGTGCTTCTTATGATTCTTATAGCCTTATCAATATCAAGAAGTATAGCGGCAAGTCCAAGCAGAAGCTCGAGCTTTCCTTCCTTCTTTTCAAGGTCAAACGTGAGCTCTCTTGTGAGGCAGCCCTGTCTGAATCTTATCCACTCGAGCAGCATCTCCCGAATACCGAGCTGCATCGGAGTACCCTCGACGAGAATATTGAAGTTACAGTCAAAGTTACACTCGAGGTCGGTAGCAGAAAACAGCTTCTGCATAACTAGCTCGGGATTGGCGTCTCGCTTAAGCTCAAAGATAAGCTTGAATCCGCTCAGGTCAATAGCATCTCTGACGTCGGAGACCTCGCGGAGCTTTCCGCTCTTGATCATATCGGTCGCCTTTTTGATAATTGACTCAACACTCGCGGAGTACGGAATTTCAAGAACCTCAATAGCGTTTTCCTTCTTGAGATAGCGGTACTTAGCTCTCATCTTGAAGCTGCCGACACCCGTCTCGTATATCTTTTTTATTTGATCTCTGTCATATATAATCTGCGCTCCACCGGGAAAATCGGGCGCCTTGACTATATCCATCATTCTGTCAATAGTCGTGCCGGGGTGCTTCAGTAGCACGATAGTTCCGTCACATATTTCAGCAAGATTAAATGAGCAGATTGAAGAGGTCATACCAACAGCGATACCGAGATTGACCGAAACGAGAATATTCGGGAAGGTGGTTGGCAGGAGCTTTGGCTCCATCATCGTATTATCATAGTTTGGAATGAAATCTACGGCGTTTTTATCAATTCCCGAAAATAATTCCTGGCAGAATGGCTCAAGCTTCGCCTCAGTATATCTCGATGCGGCGTATGCCATATCCTTGGAATACTGTTTTCCGAACGAGCCCTTAGAGTCAACGAATGGGTGAAGGAGCGCCTCGTGACCTCTGGTAAGTCGCACCATAGTTTCATAGATTGAAGCATCGCCGTGAGGATTAAGGCGCATCGTCTGACCGACTATATTGGCGCTCTTGGTACGCGCTCCCGTGAGAAGTCCCATCTTATACATAGTATAGAGAAGCTTTCTGTGAGAAGGCTTAAATCCATCAATCTCGGGTATAGCTCTTGAAACTATGACGCTCATAGCATAAGGCATATAGTTTTTGACAAGGGTTTCGGTTATGGGCTGCGGTGTTGCGACAGCCTCGGGCGCCGATACCTCTTGTATTGTCGTTTTCTTTTTTCTAGCCATAATTTCACCGTCACAATCTGATTATCTTGTGTGCCGCCGCTCTTATCATACGATTGTAGAGCGCGAGCCCTATATCCTCTGTCGGGGGGAGCGGAGCGAATATAATATCGTAGCTCTGCTTGTCCGCCGCGCGAAGAATATCGAAAAGAGACCTTGCTTGAGATTGCATATCATCTCTGTTTCCAAAATCTATTATCGTTGCGTCACCTAGGGCGCTTTCAAATTGCGCTATATCCTCAGAATAGCAAATTACCGCATAATTAGAATAGCTCTGCGTTCTGATGTAGGAAATCGCTTTATCGGGCGCGCCGTCAAGCAGAACGACCTCGGCACCCGGAGCATAATGCCTGTACTTCATACCGGGAGAAAGAGCAATCTCGCCTTCTCCCAATGACTCTGTTACCGCTCTGGCGATTTCCACCTCGATGCCTAAGGCTCTTATATCGTCAACCGTGATTTTCCCGGGACGAAGCAGAACGACAGAATTATTCGACTTAACGGACACGATGGTTGATTCAAGACCAACCTCAGCGGCTCCACCGTCAACTATACAGTCAATCCGCCCCATCATATCGTCCATAACGTGCTCTGCCGTTGTGGGCGACGGGCTACCCGAAAGATTAGCCGATGGGGCGGCAATCGGTACACCCGAAAGCTTAATCAGCCTGTTGGCAATTCTTGACGAGGGGCACCTCACTGCAACGGTAGGAAGACCGCCTCTTGTTGCCTCCGGCACGGTTTCTCTGGATGGAAGCACGACGGTAATCGGACCCGGCATAAAAGCACAAGCCAGCTTATAATACACCTCATTCGTATAAGTATATTCCTCCGCCTCTTCGGGAGTAGATATATGAATGATGAGCGGGTTATCAGAGGGTCTTCCCTTCGCCACGTATATTTTCTTTGAGGCGAGCTCGCTAGTTGCATCAGCGCCGAGTCCGTACACCGTTTCCGTAGGGAACGCGACAAGCCCGCCCGAGCGGATTATCTCAGCCGCAGGCATAAGAGCCTCGTCTATCAGACTAAGCTCAGCCTCGGGCGAGATGCGAATAATTTTCGTGTCAATCATCATTGTCCTGCAACCTCTGCGCCGCATCCTGAGCTACAAGCTCGTCAATTATGCCGTCCATATCGCCGTCGAGAAATCCGTCGAGCGAAAAGATGGTTTTATTTATTCTGTGGTCGGTAACTCTCGACTGCGGGAAATTATAGGTTCTGATTTTTTCGCTTCTGTCACCGCTTCCGACCTGATTTTTTCTTGTAGAGGCAATAGCCTCCTCCTGCTCGCGCACCTTGGCATCATACAGCTTCGAATAGAGCAGGCGCATAGCCTTTTCCTTGTTTTGAAGCTGGCTACGCTCCTGATCGCACTCGATAACTATACCCGTAGGTATATGAGTCAGGCGAACCGCAGACTCGGTCTTGTTGATATGCTGACCGCCCGCGCCGCTTGACTTGCAGGATTCAATTTTTATATCAGACGGATTTATCTGTACCTCAACCTCGTCAGCTTCAGGAAGCACCGCAACCGTCACGGTAGAGGTCTGAATTCGACCGTTGGATTCGGTAACGGGAATACGCTGTACTCTGTGAACTCCGCTCTCAAACTTCAATCTTGAGTATGCGCCATCACCGATAACCATAAAGGATATAGCCTTTATTCCGCCAAGCTCGGTATCGTTGAGTGACAGAACCTCGGTCTTATACCCTTTTGAAGTGGCATACATAGTATACATACGGTACAGGTCCTGCGCGAAAAGAGCCGCCTCCTCGCCGCCCGCACCCTGTCTTAATTCAACTATAACGTTCTTCGAGTCGTTGGGATCCTTCGGAACGAGCAATATTTTAAGCTCGCCCTTGAGTCTCTCGCACTTATCTCTGCAATCGTGGAACTCATCCTCAGCCATCTCTCTCATTTCGGAGTCGAGAGATGAATCGCGCATCATCTCATCAGCCTCGCGCATCTGCTTTTCTGTGGCGAGATATTCCCTGTACTTCAGGACCACCTCTTCAAGTCGGTTATATTCCTTTATCAGCCTCTGATAGGTCTTATTGTCAGAAATGACCTCAGGGAGAGTGAGCATTTGCTCAATCTCCCTATATCTATCGTCGGCTGCTGCTAATTTATTAAATAACATTTATCCTCCTCATTCTCAAAAACTAATATATTTTGAGTAATGAGGCTACTTTATAAACGCAGAAAACGCCTTGTAGGTAGAATACACGTCTGCCTTGGAGACAACCTCGTACGGAGCGTGCATAGAAATAACGGGAACACCAATATCAACCGTTTCGATATTGTGATTTGCTATGTACATAGCAACGGTTCCGCCGCCGCCCTCGTCTACTCTGCCAAGCTCTGCGGTCTGCCAGATAACGCCGTTGTCGTTAAATACACGTCTGACGTATCCGACAAGCTCTGCCGATGCGTCGTTGGTGCCGGACTTTCCTCTGGAGCCGGTGTACTTGCTCATACAGGTACCACAGGAGAGGAACGCGCTGTTTCTTCTTTCGTATACCTCGGAGAAGTTGGGGTCATAAGCCGCGGTAACGTCAGCGCTGAGGCACTTGGATTTGCTTCTGACGATTATATCATTCTTTCCAAGCTCTTTTGAAATCATAGAAATAAGGTCGACGAGAACGTCGGACTGCATACCAGTGAGTCCAACAGAGCCGATTTCCTCCTTATCAGCGAGAACAACCAGCACGGTGCTATCGCTCTCGGTATCGAGAAGTGCTGTTACAGCGGGATAGGAGCAGACTCTGTCGTCGTGACCGTAAGCGCCTATAAGCGCTCTGTCAAAGCCAATATCTCTCGCCTTGAAGGCAGGAACGAGAGAAAGCTCCGCGGAGAGGAAATCCTCCTCGGTAACTCCGTACTTTTCATAGAGCATAGAAAGAACGGACATCTTTATCTTGTCGCTGATATCCGCATCGGCATAAGGAAGTCCGCCGACGAGAATATTGAGCGCCTCGCCCGAGATAGCCTTTCCGAGAGGCTCCTGAGACTGACGCGCGCCAAGGTGAGGAAGAAGGTCGTTGATATAGAATACGGGGTCGGTGTCATCCTCACCAATTTTTACATCAACTACCGTACCATCAGCCTTAACCATAACGCCGTGAAGCGCGAGCGGAATTGCTGTCCACTGGTACTTTTTCACACCGCCATAATAATGTGTCTTGAGAAAGCCCATATTAGCATCCTCATAAAGCGGTACCTGCTTGAGGTCAAGACGGGGCGAATCAATGTGCGAGGCGAGGATTTTAATACCATCCTTCTCGATATCGGAAGAGCCAATGCGGAACACGAAAATGCTCTTACCCTTCTGATTGTAATATTTCTTATCACCTACGGAAAGCTTATCGCCAAGCTTATACTCGGTATAGCCTGCTGCCTCGACAAGCTCAATGGTAGCCTTTGTAGCCTCGCGCTCGGTCTTGGCATCGTCAAGATACTTCATATATCCAACGGAATAATCAAAAATCTCCTTGATTTGGTCGGCAGTTGCCTGCTCGTAGACGTTCTTTTTCTTGTACGAAAGCTTCTCGTACAATTCCTTGGCTGTTAATTCAGACATGATATATCTCCTTTAAATATTAATTTTTTCAAAAATTTCTCTAACCCTGAAAGCAAGAGCTGACAGATCCCCGTTATTCTCAATAACGAAATCGGAAAGCAGAATAAGCTCGCTATCACTTTTCTGCGTAGCTATGCGACGCTCCGCGCCAACTCTGTCAATGCCGTCACGCCTCATTATCCGCTCGATTCTCAGCTCCTTATCAGCAACAACCGCCACAGTATAATCGCAGAGCGAGTTAATCCCCGACTCGAAGAGCAGCGGCGCATCGATAATAGCGAATTTTCTTCCCTCGTCGCGATAACCCTTCAGGATTTCGAGAGTCTTCGCTATAACGTACTTGTGAGTGATTGAGTTAAGCCGTACCGTCTTTTTTTCCACCTCTGGTGGAGTGAAAACTATCTCGCGGAGAAATGCCCTGTCGAGCGCGCCGCACTTAATGCACCCTGAACCGAACTCCATAGCAATCTCGTCAAGACAGGGGCCGGGGTGTGATGTAATATTATGATAGACGCTGTCGGCATCAACCGAAGGTATACCGAGGGTGTTAAATACAGCGCAAGCCGCGCCCTTCCCGCTACCGCTACCTCCGCACAATCCTATTATTTTCATAGCAATATTTCTCCTCAATATATTAATTATATATTAAATATTTTGTAAAGTCAAGTTTAATATTAAATTTCAGTCAAACAGGGAAAATTAGAGTATTAACATATTAGGAAAAAAAGAATAATATCTAATAGATTTGTTAAGGAGTGACTATGATAAATACCGACAACTTTCATACGGATAAGGAATATTTCGCCGCGGCTAATAGCCACACAGGATTTATATCGAAATTCGATAAGGTTTTTAATAGAAAAAACTTTAACAGGATATTCATACTTAAGGGCGGTCCCGGCACGGGAAAAAGCACGATATTAAAAGGATTATGCTCCTTCGGAAGCGAAAACGGATTTTATACCGAGGCTATCTATTGCTCCTCCGATCCTCATTCGCTTGACGGAGTAATACTCACAAATAACGACCTCAAAATAGGCGTTCTTGACGGAACTAGCCCGCACGCCGAGGAGGCGGTGTGCCCGGGGGTAATAGACGAGCTTGTTGACCTCGGCTCAGGCTTTGATACAAGGCTTCTCGAGGAAAAAAGAGAGGTAATACTTCGGGTATCATCTTTTAAAAAAGAGGCGTACGAAAAGGCATACGACACACTTGCTGAGGCGGCAGAAATATTTGAGTTAATTTTGAAGGAAATCAAGGATTACGATATTTATTACTTGGCAGAGCGAATAGCCGATGAGAATTTATCAGATTTTGCAGATACACACGGGGAGCTGTCAGAGACAGAAATTTTCTTTACTGCATTTGGAAAAAACGGTCTTTTCACACTACCTCCGAAAACCGAGAAAAAGGTAATTTCAATAGGAGGCGACTCTATATTTTCACATCTTGTACTATGTATCATAAAGGAAAAATTAAGGAGAAAATCGATAAAATCAACCGTCTGTAATTCCCCACTTGACAGACGGATCTGTGACCGTATTGAAACGGATAGCTACGTCTTTTTATATGATAATTCTTACCCCTCGATTGACATATCGGGAATATCGTTTTCGGATTATCCGCTTCTATATAAGCTTTTTGACTGTTACCTTGCTTTGCTCGATAAGGCTAAGGGGTATTTCAAGGACGCCTCGTCATACCACTTTGAGCTAGAGGATATATACAAGGGCGCGGTTGATTTTAAAAACAACGACACACTCTTTTCCACACTCGTAAGTCGCATATCAGGATACCTTCTTTAATTTTATAACATTTATTGACATAGGTACAGTTTTATGCTATTATATAAATAAAGATAAAAAAAGGCTGTCGCGATGCGACAGCCTTTAAAGTGGATTATTTGAGTGAGTTAACGATTTCCTCGGTGTCCTTAGCTATAACAAGCTCCTCGTTGGTGGGTATCATATATACCGCTACTCTGGAGTTATCGGTAGAAAGCTTAACGGGATCGCCGCTGTGTCCGAAGTCATTAGCCGCCTCATCGAGCTCGATGCCGAGATATTCAAGTCCCGCGAGAGTATTCTTTCTTATATAAGGCGAGTGCTCGCCGATACCTGCAGTGAATACTACGGCGTCAAGACCGCCCATCGAAGCTGAATACGCGCCGATAAACTTCTTAATCTGATAGCAGAGCATATCATAAGCAAGCTTTGCTCTATCGTTGCCCTCATTCATAGCTTTTTCAAGGTCTCTGGAATCCGAGCTGATTCCACTGATTCCCAAAAATCCGCACTTCTTATTAAGATAGCTCTCTGCCTCAGCAGGAGTCATACCTTCCTTATCCATAATGTAGGGTACGATTGCAGGGTCGATAGCGCCGCTTCTCGTTCCCATCATAATACCGTCAAGGGGAGTGAAGCCCATCGAGGTGTCAACGCACTTGCCGTCCTTAACAGCCGAGATGGACGAGCCGTTTCCGATATGACAGGTGACAATCTTCGTTCCCTTCGCCTCGCCGCCGAGAAGCTTAATCATCTCACCGCTTACGTATCTGTGAGAGGTTCCATGAGCGCCGTATCTTCTTATCTGATACTTCTCGTACATATCGTAGGAAATACCGTACAGAAATACGTTCTTCTCCATCGTCTGGTGGAAAGCGGTATCAAATACAAGAACCTGAGGGGTGTTGGGCATTACAGCAGTACAGCCCTTGATTCCCATAATATGCGCGGGTGTATGCAGAGGAGCGTAGGAAACGCACTTACCAAGAAGCTCCATTACCTCCTCGGTAACGAGAGTCGACTGAGTGAAATACGCGCCGCCGTGGACGACTCTGTGTCCGATTGCCTCAATCTCGTCAACAGAGCTGATGCAGCCAAACTCCTTATCAAGCAGAGTCTCTACTACAAGCTTCGTTGCGGCGGAGTGGTCGGGAAGCGGCATATCCTTGATAAACTCGCCCTTTCCCTGAGTTTTGTGAATGATTCTCGAGCCCTCAATACCGATACGCTCGCAATTTCCCTTTGCAAGAACGTTATTCGAAACGGTATCGAAGAGCTGATACTTCAGCGAGCTTGAGCCCGCATTAACAACTAATACCTTCATTGCTTTCTCCTTGTTTTTTTACTAACGGGTATATTATACACCATAATTTGGATTTAATCAATACGTAATTTTTAATTTGAGGGATAAATTATGCCTTTTGTTGCTATTATCTGTGAATATAATCCCTTCCATAACGGTCACGAATATCAGATAAAGAAAATTCGAGAGGAATTTGGCAAGGATACGACTATAATCGCTATAATGAGCGGCAATTATACCCAAAGGGGCGAGACTGCCATACTTGACAAGCTGACCCGCGCGCAGTGCGCGGTAGAATGCGGCGCCAATCTCGTCCTGGAGCTTCCCTTTCCCTACTCTGTATCGAGCGCTGAGCTTTTTGCAGGCGCGGCTGTGCATATCGCAGACAGCCTTGGAGTTATTGATTACCTGTCCTTCGGAAGCGAGTGCGGTAGCATTGAGGAGCTTACCTCGTATGCCGAAAACTGTCTTAGCAAGGAGTATTCAGAGCTCCTTTCGAAAAATATTGCAAGTGACGAGCTTTCCTCGCTCGGATATGCAAAGATATGCGAGGCTACCTATAAGGAGCTCTACGGAGAAAATACGGTAGCACAACGCCCGAATAATATCCTTGCCCTTGAATATATCAAGGCGCTTATTAAATCCGGCAGTAATATCAAGCCTCACACTATAAAAAGAGTGGGCGCGGATTTCGATGAAGAAAGCATCACCGAGGGGTCTATACAGAGCGCGTCTGCTATAAGGCAGTGTGTTCTTTCCGGTGATATATCCGCCCTCGAGCATATTCCGAATGCCGCAAAGCCCATTATACTCAACTCTATTGCAGGCGGACAATTCCCCTGCGATATGGAAAGGCTTGCTGTCGCAGTTATTTCCAACCTAAGATTAAGCCCTGCCGATGCATCAGGCAATATCCACGATGTAAGCGGCGGTTTATATAATCGCCTGAGGAGCGCAAGCTTCAAGGCAAATACAATAAAAGAATTGGTCAGCCTTACCGAAACCAAAAAGTATACCAATGCGAGAATTTACCGCGCGATATGGTACTCCTACCTCGGCGTTACCTCCTCCGACGTTAAGAAAGCACCCGAATACACGCAGCTTCTCGCTATGGATAAGCAAGGCAGAGCCTGTCTTAAAGAAATTGGAAAGCGGTCCTCTATCCCTGTTCTGACAAAGCCCTCGCGGCTTTCGGTACTTTCGGATAAGGGACGTCGGCAAAAGGCGCTCTCAGACAGAGCTGACTCTGTTTTTCAGCTCACGAAGCCCGAGCCGCCAAGCGGAAGCTTTTCGCTTACCTTCACCCCCTTTGTTAAAAAATAGCGAAGGGCGCGACAATTCAATAGCTACCTTTTTTGTCGAAGTTATTTACACGGCAGAGGTGATTTGCTATTATAATTTCGTAAGCGGACAAGCAGCCGTCGTTTTCAAATAAATGAAAGGAGCACAATATGTTAAACGCAAAGGGCGTTAGCGACAAGGAATATCTTGAGTACAAGGGCCGTCCCCTCGTGCGTCAGGATAATGAAATTATCTACGGCGATTTGTCGGATAAGTTCTACATCTATATGATGATTATGTCCGAGAAGGACACCGAAAACGGTGAAGTTCCCGATAAGATTATGGTTCAGCTCAGAGATAGCGCGACCCACAGTCCCAAGGAGCAGAAAATCGTTGTCGGACTCAAAGAGGCATTCGAATTCGCGAATGCTTGGTTGGAGAGATTCAATAAGTAATCTCCACGCATAACGTGCGCGCATCTTGACGCGCAAGGAGGTAAAAAATGAAAATATTAAAAAGGGGCAATCTCTTGAAGCTGGTTGCCTTTTTCGTGATTGCCGCCACGCTTACCTGCACCGTGGCATTCGCCGCGAACGGCTGGCAATCCTTCTTAAACGGTGAAAACAGCGACAAAGCCGAGGGCGAACAAAATCAACCGAGCGGCGAAGGCGATAAAGATACAGGAAACAACACACAGGAGCCAAAGCCCATACCTGAGTTTCTACACGCAATCACAGGGCTCGAAATCACGGAGCAGGAAAGTCAGAAAAGACCTATTGCATTGGTTTACAGCCAAGGCTCGTCACTCTACGGTATAAGCAGCTCTTACCTGACTATTGAAGTATCGACCGAAAAGGGAGAAACGCGATATATCGGTTATACAGATAACGCGTTATCCCTTGGAAAAATCGGCAGCATCGGCAGAACGAGAGGATATATAACCGATATTGCATCTGCATTTGGCGGTATCTTAATACACAGAGGCTCTGACGACAGCTTTGAATACGGTCGACTGTCCCCCGAATATGATACTCTGGACCTTGAGGCTCACGATGGCTACTGCTACTCGGAGTACACTAAGTACTATTACTCAAACTGTGACCTTCTCGGCGCTCTTTTGATTAATAGCGGTGCTGATACAGAACGAAAAGACACTGCTATTCCCTATACGCATATTGAGTATTATAAAGAGGAGCTTCGAGGCAACTCACGGGCAGATGCTATAAGCTTAGAATACTCGGCTGATAATATCACCTCATTCCTTTTTGACAGCGCGGAGGGGGGGTATTCTCTTTATAAAAACGACGTGAGGGTGACAGACCCCTTAAATGACAGGTCGCCTACTTACAAAAACGTCTTTATTCTATTCACCAATACAACTACTCACGAAACAGAAAACGCCACGCAAGCTATTCCCTCGCTCACAGCGGGCGGCAGCGGATATTACTTCACAGGCGGAACGGCAATCAGCATCTCCTGGGGCTATAACGAGCTTGGAAATCTCGTTTTTTATAACGAAAACGGAAGAATTTTATCCGTCAACCGTGGTTCGAGCTACATCTCCTTTTTCAAGGCATCGGAGAAAAACAAAACCTATTTTGAATAAACGTAGTATAAAAATAGAGGTACAGTAGACAATCTGTACCTCTTTTTCTTTTTAGTTCTCCATCTGCTTTCCGAGAAACATTCCCGCTGTCTGTATCAGCTTCGTTTCGGTTTCTTCTGAAATCTTGCTGGTTTTCGGAGCGTCAAATTGCTGAGCGGAAATCACACAACCAACGACGTCTCCCTCGCTAAGAATAGGCATAGCGCAGTTGACGTAGTGTGAGCCGCCGTCACTAGTTACAGCAACAGTTTCCTTTCCCGTGCCCCTGACGTATAGCGAGCGGCTTTCCACAATCTCCTCAAGCCCCTTCGATATTCTTCTGTCCATATATTCCTTTTTCGATGCTCCAGAAACGGCTATAATCTCGTCGCGGTCACATATAAATATAGGTATAGAGGCGGTCTTTTGAAGCGCGTCGGCATATTCTGCGGCAAAAGCCTGCAGCTCTCCTATCGGCGAATACTTTTTGAATATAACCTCTCCCTCCCTATCGGTATATATCTCAAGAGGGTCGCCCTCGCGAATACGCATCGTTCTTCTTATTTCCTTGGGTATTACTACTCTACCCAGATCATCTATTCGTCTAACAATTCCCGTAGCCTTCATTTATAATAAAAATCTCCTTAATTTACAGATTTGTACTGTTAGTATCTGCAAGATAAGGAGATTTATACGAAATATAACGAATGTTTGTTCTTTAACCGTACCAGCGCTCAAGAAGAATTGTTGTTCCGCAAGAATACTCAAAAATCAAAAATTCCTCGGGGTTTATATTGATATCGTGAGGTGCTCTTGCATATACCTCTCCGATTTTTGTGCTGAAGGTAAAGCTACGAAGAGTTCTTAACGAGCGCACCATATCACTTGACATATAAAATCCGTCGCCAGCCTGCGCCTCGGGTGACATATCAACGAAATAAATATTAAGACGGTATTCATTACCGTCACTTCCGTCGAGAATAAATCTGCGCTCGGATACCTCCCTTATACGCATATAGAAGCGTCCTTCCTTTAGCTCACTGTATTGCTTCTCTTCCATATAAGCTCCAAGCAAATTATAAAATTTCTGTTGACTTATTCCAAATCTCATCCGACTGCTTTTTAATGTATAAGAGGTGCTCTCCTATTTTATTTTGAGCAGTTACAAAATTCTTATAATACTTTTTATCCGCGCCGTGAATATCACTTCCAAGCGCCACCACCAGCTCGCGCTCCATCCAATTATATAGATGCTTAGGCTTGAATAAGCCGACGAGCGATGACGCGTTAAGCTGTATTTTTGCTCCAAGTGAGACAAGCTTTTCGATATTTTCGGGCTCATATCTGTCAGCATGAGCGAGAACAACATTAAAGCCGCGGGCAATAAGCGTTTTAACCGTGAATATATACTGCTTCTCAAAATCGGTGAAAGGAAGCTCAAGGAGCAAGGTGTTCGTTCCGCTTATGCAAAGCTTCTCGAGCCCCGGCATTGACTCCAGATTGTCGCAAATCAACACCTCAGCGCCAAGACGAACCTTGCATTCGGTGTTATTCTCACGAGTTAACTCGGCAAAATGTCTGTTTCTTCTCTCAAGAAAGGTCTCAACAGCGTCGCGCGCAGGATAGAAATGCGGAGTAGCCACAATTCTGGTTACCCCGCTCTGTTGTGCCAAGGAGAGTTGATTTACAGAAACCTCAACAGACGAGCTACCGTGATCTGCCCCGGGAATTATGTGGGCGTGAAAATCAACAATATCCATAAGCCAGCTGCTCCTTAATATTAAATTTAATCCTTTCCGCCGTAGTACGAGCCGTACTTAGCGTATCTACCGTAGCCGTATCTTCCGTACTTACCGTACTTATATCCGCCATAGCCCTTGCCGCCCTTTGCATTATACGAGCAAAGAACTGTGCCGAGTATGTTTGCATCAGCCTTTTTAAGTGTCTCAATCGCGTCGGACACGGAATTTGTATCCGAGAAATCCGCTCTGGTTGCAAGAATATATCCGTTGATATAGCTACTGAGCAGAATAGCATCAGAAACGACGTTTACAGGAGGGGTATCTATAATTACGTAGTCGTAATTTTCATTACAGAAATCGATAAGCTTCTGCATTCTCGACGATGAGAGCAGACCGGGAGTATTGGCATTTGTCGCGCCCGAGGAGAGGAAGGAAAGGTTCGAGTGCTTCGTCCTCTGAACGTTGGGCTCTGCATCAATGCCGGCGAGAAATTCACTCAAACCGTTTAGATGAGAGGAGTCAATCTCTATAAGCTCGGCAACTCTGGGGCTACGCATATCGCAGTCGATAAGAAGAACGCGCGATTCGGGCGAGTTAATAGCGAGCGTATATGCTAAATTTACCGAAATAGAGGTCTTTCCTTCGCCCGGAAAGGCGCTCGTCAGGGCAATTTTCTTGCAATTATCCTCGATTGGAAGATAACGTATATTAGTATAAAGAGCGCGGTATGCCTCCTTAACTGCGAAGGGAGTATCGTCGCCTATGACTCTGCGGACATCGACGTCAATACTACTGTGATAAAGGTCCTTTTTGTTCTTTTTCTTAAGCATTACTTATTTCCCTCCTCTGACAGGTATCTGGGAATTACACCAAGCACAGGGATGTCAAAGCTGTCCTCGAGCTTCTTTCTGTCGCGGATAGTAACGTCAAACAAAGAAAGGACGAATATCGCCACCATAGCAACCACAGCACCGACAACGAAGCCAATAAGCGCGTTTCTCATCGCGTGATTTGAGTTGGGTGAAAGAGCGAGAACGGGAGGATCTATCATTTTCGAGCTGATAAGATCCTTAGGATAAGACATCGACTCGGGCAGAGTAATCATTATGTGCATAGCGAGAGCGTCTGCGATAGCGATTGAAAGCTCGGGGTCGGGTGTGGTGGCCGTTATTTCAAAAGCCTCGGTATCTCCGCACTGCTCAAGAGTAATGACACTCTTGAGATAACTCACGTCTATATCCCAGTCCTTTTCAGCATACAGGGGGTTATTCTTGATTTCGGCAAGAACCTTATTGAGGAAATTGTTGCGGAAAATAACAACCTTACACCTCTTGACCATCTCTGTGGCAACGTCAATATCACCCGTGCTGAGCGAGGTACCGTTTTTCGATACCATCATCGTAGCAGTAGAGGAATAGGTTTCGGTTTTAATAAATGCTGAATATACACCAAGAGCCAGCGAAAGCACGAGCGCTGCAATAACTATAATCCAGACCTTCGGGGCAAAAATCGCCACAAGCTCACTGATGCTGAACTCCTCTTTTGTCTTTTTCATTTCTGTCCTCACAACAAAATATTTTAACCCTTTAGATTATACTACAATATTATAAGCTTGTCAAGATTTTACGACAAATTGACAAAAATTGCAGCCAAGGATTTATAAAAAATCACAACAAATTCCCCATCCTAGCAAGCTGACAGGGTTGAGAAAGCCGTGCGCGAAGCAGAAAAGAACGACGGCAATCTTAAATAAATCTGCTTTGATCATATAAATTTCAAACGGGAGTCAAGTGACTCCCGTGGTTTTATTCGTTATTCTCGGTATCTGTATCGGGAAGCGCGGGAGCGGGGACAATAGCCTCAAAGTTCTGAACAGTACCGTACTCTGCGACGTCCTTAGTCCACTTGTGCAAATCACAGTCACAATAATAAGCAAGGAAAACGTCACCCGTATACAGCAAATCCATAACGTATACGTCCTCAGGAGCTATATCATCGTGCGTTACGTTTCCGTTTTCGTCAAGCTTGTAGTTCGTACCAAGCTTACCGTACTGAAGAAGGTTTCTGAACTCAACGTTGGAGTTAAGCTCATAGATAACCTGCATACATCTGTTGTAGTACTCGGAATAAGCCTCCTTATTCTCCTTGAGCTCTTCCTCTCCCTTTCCGAGCTGATGGCGAAGATCGAGGGGGTGCCTTGCAATAGCAAAGGCGCTGGAGTATGCCTCCTCAGGTGTTACCTCGGGATACTTTACAATATTTACAGTACAGCCCTCTGCCTCGTATTTAGCAATATCGGCATAAGTACCGTCTGTAATAAATCTCACAGCTGCTTCCTTGGTATAGGTATGGTTGGGATCGCTGTCAATAGCGTCATAGAGAGGCTTGCAGCTCTCTTCGTCAATCATAGTTTTAACGACCTCGCTGCCTATGTTGTAGTACTCAGCCGCCTCAATGCTGACAACAGCAAGCTCATAGTGAGAAACGATATGGTTATTGGGAACGCAATACTTGTTGTAGCTGGTATACTCATTGCCTGCAACGGTATATGCCACCTCTTCAATCGTGATTGCCTGAAGAACAGCAGAGCAAATTTTGGTATTCAGACTTTTATACACAGAGGTTGCAGGGTTGTAATACTCTGTGATATTGGCAATAGCGTGCTCGGAATAAAGCTCGTCGAACATTTCCTTGCTGGTGATAAGGACTATATCCGCGCGATCGTCACCCTCAAGCGCGAGGTCAGAGGTCATCTTCTCAGCATACTCAGCCGCGCTGAGATAGTGTATATCCAGCTTAGTCTTGAATTTCTCAAGATGCTGATTGACCATAAGTCCAACGGTGGATATAGCGTTGGCGGTTGTGCCCTCACCAACGATAATGTAGAAATCGAGCTCGAGCTCCTCCACAACCTTGGGATTATATTTTTCCTTATACTTATCCAAGTCCTCGCCAATCTCATCGTTCATACAACCGACAAGAGCGATTGCACAGAAAACAATAGAAAGTACAAGACAGATAAACCTCTTCATAATGAACGAGCCCCTTCCGTAGCCAAAATGTTATTACTTCATACATTTTACTATAAAATATTTAAAAAGTCAATAGATTTTTAAATCCAAAAAAAATATAAGCCCATATATGCAAATATTAACATACACGGGCTTTCTATTTTGTTAAAAATGCTTATCAGTTCGCAAGATAATCGCGGAGTGCCTTTGATCTTGAGGGATGGCGGAGCTTTCTCAGCGCCTTAGCCTCAATCTGTCTTATACGCTCACGGGTAATCTTGAACTGTCTACCTACCTCCTCCAGAGTCCTGGGGCGTCCGTCCTCAAGACCGAAGCGAAGCTTTATAACCTGAGCCTCTCTGGGAGTCAGGGTGCGAAGTATCTCGGCAATCTGCTCGCGAAGCAGCGAGAAGGATGCGCTCTCGGAGGGAGCGGGAGAATCGTTGTCCTCGACGAAATCCCCAAGGTGGCTGTCCTCCTCCTCACCGATGGGAGTTTCGAGCGAAACGGGGTCCTGCGCTATCTTCATTATCTCGCGCACCTTATCGGCGGTCATACCAAGGCGCTCTGCAATCTCGTCGGTGGTGGGCTCTCTGCCAAGCTCCTGGAGGAGCTGTCTTGCAGTTCTTGATACCTTGTGTATAGTCTCAACCATATGTACGGGAATTCTTATGGTTCTTGCCTGATCTGCGATAGCTCTGGTTATCGCCTGTCTTATCCACCAATGCGCGTATGTCGAGAACTTATAGCCCTTGCTGTAATCGAACTTCTCAACAGCCTTGATAAGACCGAGGTTGCCCTCCTGAATAAGGTCAAGGAAATACATTCCCTTTCCAACGTGAGTCTTTGCAATGCTGACAACGAGCCTGAGGTTCGCCTCGATGAGCTCGTCCTTGGCGGCTCTGTCGCCAAGCGCTATTCTTTCAGCAAGATATTTTTCTCTCTCGGGTGTAAGAAGCGGGATTCTTCCAATCTCCTTCAGGTACATTCTGACAGGGTCGTCAATAGCTAGTCCCTCCTGAGAGAATATTTTTTCCATATTCTCCGCGCTCTCATAGGACTTTGTATCCTCCTCAAGCTCCTTGAACTCCTCGCTGTCAAGATCGTCGGGGCTGGCTGCGTCGATATCTACGGGGGCAATATCGTAGTCGATATCCTCAAGTGCCACCATAATATCCGAATTTGCGATACCTCCGTCGTTTTTCGAATCAATGTACTCGTTTACGTTGATTTTGTCTCTGCTCATTTGAACACCTTTCCTTTAGTTATCATCTGTTTCTCTTTTCCTCTTGATAAGGTCGTTAAGACGGTCCAAGGGATTTGCGGAGCAATGCTTGTCCGCGACAGAGCTCTTCAGGTTCGCTATACATTCAAGCAAAACCTCCTCACCGTTGGAGCTGAGCTCCATTCTCTGTATCTTCATTTTTGAAATGCGTCCCATTTCCTCCGGTGTGAACTCTTCACTCATACTAACGAGTCTATCGTCCTGTTTTTCGTAAGCAGTCTTTAAAAATTTGAAAATTTTTTTATTCAGCGCTGTGAAAAAGTCATCCTCGGTCAGGAGTCCCTCGCGGAAAACCTTCGCTCTATGCTCAGGAAACAGAAGCATAAGACCAAGAACGCGCTCCTCGTTTTTTGCAATCGCGGGTTCTCTGACGTAATCGGGATTTACCTTATCAGTATACCCAATACTCTCCTGCTCCATTCTCTTAGCCTCACCGCGCTTATAAGCCGCGAGGTTTCTGGCTACGATTCTATCGACGTCAGCCTTGAGGCTATCGTATGAAACGCCAAGCTTTTTTGAAACCACACGGATATACACATCTCTTTCTGCCGAAGAATAAACGCCCGCAATCATATTTGTAAGCTCATTCAGCGCGTTTATCTTATCCTGAGGTATTTCGAGATTGTACTTGGATAAAATGCGACCGAGGTTATAATCAAACTTGCTTTTCGCGCTTCCAATTACCCCAGCGAAGCTCTTGGCTCCGTATGTTTTTATGTACTCGTCTGGGTCCTTCGCTCCGGGAATGGAGATAACGTTGACCTCAAGTCCAACCTCCTCGAGCATCTTCATAGCCCTCTGTGCCGCCTTTTGTCCCGCCTCGTCGGAGTCGTAGCAAATAATAACTCTCTCGGTATATCTGCTCATTACCCTTGCCTGCTCGGAGGTTATCGCTGTACCGAGGGTCGCAACGGCATTGGTAAATCCAGCCGCGTGTAGCGCTATAACGTCCATATAGCCCTCGCAGAGTATCATACTCTCCTTGCAGGTCTGCTTAGCGAAGTTCAGAGCGAAAAGATTTCTCAGCTTCTTGAAAACCGGGGTATCCGAGGAGTTTTTGTACTTCGGCTTCGAATCGTCCATAACTCGACCGCCAAATGCTATAACGTTATCGGACACGTCAATTATCGGAAACATTACTCTGTTTCTGAAGGCGTCGTAGTAGTTGCCCTTCTCGCTTTTTCCGCATAAGAAGCCCGCGACGAGCTCGTCGTAGGTATAACCAAGACCAAGCATGTATTTCGAGAATCTGTCAAAACTGTTCGGCGCGTATCCGAGTCCGAAGTGCTTGATAGTCGCCTGTGAGAGTCCTCTTTCGTTAGTGAAATAGGAGAGCGCCGCCTTGGCGTCGGGATTATCCTCATACAGACACTTATGAAAGAACCTTGCCGCTTCGACGTTCATTTTGTATATGCGGTCCTTTTCTATCCTCGGGCCGGCGTTATAACGCTTGTCCTCGTCCTCAATAATCGTAATTCCTGCGCGCTTTGCAAGGAATTTGACTGCATCGGGGTAATCGAGATGCTCCATTTTCATAATAAAGCTAATCTGATCTCCGCCGACACCACAGCCGAAGCAATAAAAGCTGTTATCCTGCGGATATACTGTGAAGGACGGCGTTTTCTCGCTATGAAAGGGACAAAGCCCCTTAACGTTTGAGCCGCTTCGTTTGAGTGACACGTAGCTGCCTATCAGCGTCATAATGTCCGTGCGTGACAGCACGAGCTCAATAGTTTCTCTACTGATCATTCAATCTACTCCTTTCATCATATAATATACGCAGAAAAAACAAAAAACACTTTATTTTTCTTAAAAATCAAATTTTTCACTTAAAATTTCGAGCTTGACTCTGCCGCCCGTCGCCTGAACGAGCTCAGCCTCGAAGCTCTCGCTCTCGCTTTTTTTCACTTTTCCCCTCAGCTCGACCGCAACCGTATATCTTGCATCCTGCTGTCTGAAGCCGTATTTTGTGAAAACAGGCGCGAGCTTTTGAAAATCCGAATAGGAAACCTCGATAGAATATTCTGTATACACGTCGTACTCTATAATCTCGGCATTTTTCAGCGCCCCGATCGCCGCGGCGGTATACGCGCGCACAAGTCCACCCGTGCCAAGAAGCGTTCCACCGAAATAACGCGTTACAACGATAACGGTATTCGTACAGCCGTTCTTCCTTATAACGTCAAGCACGGGCATTCCCGCAGTTCCCTGCGGCTCGCTGTCATCGGTGAATCTTGCTATGGAGTTCTCTCTTAAAACGTAGGCGTAGACGTGATGTCTTGCATCGGGGTAGGTCTTCTTCACCTTATCTATAAATGCCAGAGCCTCGCTCTCGCTCGATACGGGCATAGCCTCACCGATAAACACCGATTTTCTGTCCTCATACTCAAACGAGCCGTAATTTTTGACGGTGATATAGCTATCAGCCATTGTCAGTACCCTCCGTTATATACGCGGCGTACTGTCCCTGTCCCTTCGCGTCGAGTATGACCTCGACCTCAATACCACTGTCGCCGTAATCTACTGACAAAACGCTATATAGGTTATATAGAGAGCTTAACACGCCCTGCTCGTTATAAGGAATAAGCAGCCTTACCTGTCGGGTGAATCTGTGCATCAGCTCCTCTATCATAACAAGGAGCCCGTCAAGTCCCTCGCCCGTCAGTGCGGAAACGTTGACGCTGTTTTCTCCGTGAGCGCCGTATGCCGCATCATACAGCTTATCGCACTTGTTATAGACGTATATAACCGGCTTATCCGATGCGCCGAGGTCAGCAATAACACCCTTCGTTACCTCAAGGTGCTCGGGCACCTCGGGGTCGTTAGCATCTGACACGATAAGCAGAATATCAGCGTATCTGACCTCGTCAAGAGTAGATTTAAACGCCTTGACAAGATGGTGCGGCAGCTTTCTTATAAAGCCTACGGTATCCGTGAGGAGTATGCTCTCTCCCGACGGAAGCTCCATTTTCCTTGTAGTTGGGTCAAGAGTTGCGAAAAGCTTGTCCTGTGCGAGCACGTCTGCGCTTGTCAGCCTGTTAAGCAAGGAGGATTTTCCCGCGTTGGTATATCCGACGAGCGCAACCTTCGTTAGTCCGCTCTTATCTCTTTGGGCGCGCATTATCGCTCTGTTTTCCTCGAGCTCCTTGATTCTTTTTTCAAGGGTGTTGATTCTCTCGTGCAGATGGCGTCTGTCGGTTTCAAGCTTACTCTCTCCGGGGCCTCTGGTGCCTATACCTCCACCCTGTCGCGACAGCTCTGTGCCCTTACCGACAAGTCGAGGCGCGGAGTACTTCAACTGTGCCAGCTCTACCTGCAGCTTTCCCTCGCCTGAGGTGGCGTGAAGAGCGAATATATCGAGTATAAGCATGCTTCTGTCAATAACGAAGGCACAGCCTATATCATTTTCGAGATTTCTTATCTGCGCGGGTGAGAGCTCAAAGTCGAAAACAACAAGGTCTACCTCACTATCGCGGCAAAGCTGTGCTATTTCCTGAACCTTTCCCTTGCCTATACAGGTGCGCGGGTCAAAGCTTTCCTTAACCTGTATAACCTTGGCGTAGCATTCGCCTCCCGCCGTTTCAAGCAGTCTTTCGAGCTCTGCAAGGCTTCTCTCACATTCCTCGACGTCGCTTCCTCTTTCTGCGATAGCAACGAGGATAGCAGAGGTTTTAAGAATATCTGACATAATTACCTCCTTTAATAAACAAAAAGAGCGAGGCGCATCTATGCTACCTGTCGCTCTTTTTAAGCAAGGATTACTTTGCTGCCTTAGCAAGACGCTTCTTAAACTTGTCAACGCGTCCGCCGGCATCTACGAATTTCTGCTTACCTGTATAGAAAGGATGGCACTTGGAGCAGATTTCCACATTCAAATCACCCTTAACGGAGTGAGTTGAAACGGTCGCACCGCAGGCACATCTGATGGTAGCTTCTTTGTAATCAGGATGTATTCCAGCTTTCATTTTCACACCTCTTTAATTTTGATTAATTTCATTGCGATTAATTATAACATACTTTTTTTCAATTTGCAAGTCCTTTTGACAAATTTCCAAAAATTATTTTATAGGCTCATTTTTTGTCTAAATATGACCCGCTAGTCGCTTTTTTAGCCTGTGCATAATCTTCTTTTCGAGCCTTGATATGTAGCTCTGAGAGATACCGAGAGCATCGGCGACCTCCTTTTGAGTTTTCTCCTCATAGCCGTTAAGACCGAAGCGCATTTCTATAATAACTCTTTCTCTTGGCGAAAGCTCGCTCACCGCTTCATAAAGAAGCCTTTTTTCCTCATCCTGCTCCATCGCCCTGCTCACTGCATCTGCGTCGCTTCCGAGAATATCCGACAGCAAAAGCTCGTTTCCGTCCCAATCTACACTCAGCGGCTCGTCAATGGAGATTTCCCGCTTCTGCGAGGCTGTTTTCCTGATATACATCAGTATCTCGTTCTCGATACAGCGCGAGGCGTAGGTGGCAAGCTTGATATTTTTATCTCTTTTAAAGGTCGATACTGCCTTCATCAGCCCGAGCGTGCCTATTGAAATCAGCTCCTCGATACTCGCTCCCGTGTTTTCAAACCGCTTAGCAATATACGCGACAAGACGCAGATTGTGCTCGACGAGCAGACAGCGCGCCTCGTGAGTATCAATTCTGTCAATCAGCTCCTCCTCGACCTCGGGCGGCAGGGGCGGAGGCAGAGTTTCGCTTCCATTTATATAATATAGCTCCCCTTTTTTGAATATCCTTCGCCACAGCCTCTCTGCAAGCCTTTTTAGAAATCCAAGCAACCTAGAAAACATTTTTCATCGCGGCGTACGGCGCCAGTACCTCGTACCCGCCGTATGTTCCCTCCTCATTATCTATTCCAACGGTGAAGCTCACCTCTTCGCACCTCTTGCCGTTGCTGACGGTAACAGAATCCGCCCTGACACCCGTAACAATATGTGTGCTCCCAAGCCTTGTCACAGGAATAAGCCTTATTCTTTTTCGGTAGTCATCGTCCAAGAGGTCAATATCCGTCAGGTCGGTTATACACTCGGGCACAAGCTGCTTGGCAAGCGAGGGCTTAATAAATATAACCGGATTCATATTCATCGGATCTCTGACAAGATTTCCGCTGTCAACAAGCGCGTCTGCCTCGACCGAAACGTCCTCTATGGTTATCGTGACTCGCACGGATTTTTCACTCAATGAATCAGAAAACAACATTATAATTAATTTAATTACTCCTATTGATATTAGTGTTAATATGGAAAAAATCAAGGCCCTTCTGTTCTCAACGCCCGTTATCTCAATATCTAGCCCGGAAAGAGCGTTATCGAGCACCGAAAAGCAGATATGAATCAGAGAAAAAAGCATCATCTGTACGGCAAGAAAAACCGCGAGAAGCTTCACGCGCCTCATAACCGACGCCCCTTTAACTATAAAAATAGTGAATAGAAGGAGCGTTGCTACACAATTTATCGCCCTCAAAACCCAATATTCCGAGATAAAGACGTCAATTATAGCAGATATGGCGCCCAGCACAGAACAAAGCACCAATCTTGACATTCTGGTATGTATATGGACAACGCCAAGTGCAGTATACAGCGCAAGAATATCCACTGTGAAATTAATAAGAAAGAAAACGTCAATATAAAAAACTTCCAATAAAATCACCTCTTGCTACGATTGTAGCACAGAGATAATGCGTTTTTTGTCAAAACAGAGTACCCAAATAAAAAAACTCCCCGCAAGCGCGGGGAGTATAGCTATTGATTATTTTAGGATAAGGTTACGCCTTTTTCTCGATAATATCGCAGGCTCTCTCAACGTAGTCGCCCTCAAAAAGCTCAATAACGCCCTTGTCACAGAGTGACGCAAGCTCGGGGTCAATGGGGAGCTGAGCGAGCATTTCCGTGCCGTATTCGCCGCACAGAGCCTCAACCTTGCTCTCTCCGTACGGGCGGATAACCTTTCCGCAGTCGGGGCATACGATATAGCTGTAATTTTCAACCAGTCCGAGAACCTTAATATCCATCAGTCTTGCCATATTGACAGCCTTTTCAACAATCAGCGAAACAAGGTCCTGAGGGCTTGTGACGATGACTATACCGTCAAGAGGAAGGCTCTGGAAAACGGTGAGAGGAACGTCACCCGTTCCGGGAGGCATATCCACGAACATGAAGTCAACCTCGCCCCAGACGACGTCAGACCAGAACTGCTTGACCGTGCCCGCGATAACAGGACCGCGCCATACGACAGGCTTCGTCGCATCGTCAAGAAGCAAATTGACGCTCATAACCTCGACGCCAGTCTTTGTAAGAGCGGGAAACATACCGAGGTCGCTTCCCTCGATACAGCCGCATCCAAGGCCAAACGCCTTAGGAATAGAGGGACCTGTAATATCAGCGTCAAGGATAGCGGTTTTATATCCTCTGCGACGCATCGTGACGGCGAGCATAGAGGTAACGAGCGATTTTCCAACGCCGCCCTTTCCGCTCACGACACCAATAACCTTTTTGACCTTGCTCGCCTTGTTCATAGGTGCGAGGAGCGTTGCTTTATCGCACTTCGCAGAACAATTTGAGCAGTCATGTGAACATTCTGCCATTTTTTATTCTCCGTTTCTTTTAAATACTGTCAAATTTCAATCTACCGTCATACACAGATACTGCTATACCGCTCACGGCTGTCGGGTAGCTGGAAATCAATAGCTCTGCTATCTCGTCCTCTACCGTACGCTCGATATATCGACGCATATTTCTCGCGCCGTATTTCTCCGAATAGGACTCCCTCGCGATAAGCTCGAGAACCTCGGGCGTATAGGTGAATACTATACCCTTTTCAATCAGATGCACCTTCAGCTTATCAAGCATAAGGTCTGCTATCTTAACGAAGTCAGAGGTATTAAGGTGTCTGAAGGTTATTATCTCATCAATGCGGTTGATAAACTCGGGGCGCAGGAATTTTAACAGAGCCTTCTCAACTCTGTCCTCTGTCTGCTTCTCAGCGTTATCGGTGAAGCCCGAGATGGCGTTAGCCTTCTCGCTTCCCGCATTGGTGGTCATTATAATAATAGTGTTGGAAAAATTGATTTCTCTGCCCTGTGCGTCTGTAACTCTGCCATCGTCAAGTATCTGAAGCAGAATGTTAAGCACGTCGGGGTGCGCCTTTTCAATCTCGTCGAAAAGAACGACCGAGTAAGGTCTTCTTCTGATTTTCTCAGTAAGCTGTCCCGCCTCGTCATATCCGACGTAGCCGGGGGGCGAGCCGATAATCCTCGATACCGAGTGCTTTTCCATAAATTCCGACATATCCAGCCTTATAAGCGCCTCGGGCTGCTTAAAGAGGTCTTTGGCAAGCACTCTGACAAGCTCGGTCTTTCCGACGCCGGTAGGTCCTGCGAAAATCATAGATACGGGATTAAGTCTTGGAGATACTCCAGCTCTCTTTCTCTTGACAGCTCTCACTACAGCCCGGACAGCCTTATCCTGACCGATAATATGCTTTGAGAGTCTCTCATAGAGCCCCGTGAGGTTCTCGTAGTCGCCAACGCTCAGCTCGGTCGCGGGTATACCCGTCCATATCTCAATAACCTTGAGCAGATCCTGGACCGTGACCTGAATAGACTCAACGGTTAAACGAAGCTCGGAAAGCCTTTCGTCAAGGCGCAGCTTCTCGGATTTCAGCGATGCGAGAGCTCTGTAATTCTCCTCGGTCTGACCCTCGGGCTTTTCGAGCGAGAGCTCGATTTCCGACATAGCCGAGGACAGCTTTTCGGTGCGCTTAAGCCCTTCCTTATACTCATTGAGCGCGGCAGAATCAAGCGAAACTCGGCTCGCCGCCTCGTCGATAAGGTCTATAGCCTTATCAGGCAGGAATCTGTCTGTGATATACTTCTCGGAGAGAATCGCCGCCGCTCTTGCCACCTCGTCGCTGATTTTTATACCGTGGTACTGCTCGTAGTATTTTTTGATACCCTTGATTATATCAACGGTTTGTTCGACAGAGGGCTCCTCTACCTTGACAGGCTGAAATCTTCTCTCGAGCGCGCTGTCCTTTTCGATATGCTTTCTGTACTCCTTAAGGGTGGTCGCACCTATAACGCGAAGCTCGCCCCTTGATAGCGCAGGCTTCAAAAGATTTGCCGCGCCCATACTACCGTCAGAGGTTTCACCCGCTCCTGCGATGTTATGAATCTCGTCAATCATCAAAATGATATTGCCTGCCGCCTTTATCTCTCTGATAAGAGCCTGCACGCGCGACTCAAACTGACCGCGGAATTGCGTTCCCGCGATGAGCGAGGTCATATCTAGCATCCATATCTCGAAGCCTCGAAGCGCCGCGGGAACTCTGTTTTCCACTATTCTCTTAGCAAGCTCCTCTGCTATAGCGGTCTTACCGACACCAGGCTCACCGATGAGGCAGGGATTGTTTTTCTGACGGCGGCAGAGAATCTGAATAATTCTGTCTATTTCTCTGTCTCTGCCGATAAGCGCGTCTATTTTTCCTTCTCTTGCCTTCTCGTTAAGGTTCTGGCAGAAGGCGTTTAGATTTTTCTTTTCGTCAGAGCCCTGTGCCTTCTTGCCGCTCTTTTTGGCGCGGTCACTTCCCTTACCCGACCTTTGAGAGTCCTCAGAGCCAAAGACTTCTCCAAGGTTGATAGTCGGGAGCTCTCCTTCAACTCCTTCCTCATCCATTATCTCTGGAAGATTATTTCCTATTTCCCCGAGCATCGCTTCCATCTCGTCCTCGTCAATACCCATATTTCTGAAAATATCATTGACGGGCTTAATGCCAAGCTCCTTAGCGCATAGTAGGCACAGCCCCTCGTTAATAGATTTGCCGTCCTCAAGACGAGTGATAAATACCATAGCAGGACGTGCCTTGCATCTGGCGCATTTTTGTAATCTCATTTCGCGTATCCTTTAAACTAAAACTAACTAAACTAATTAAAAGCTGAGTAACAGGTCAAGCGGACTTATAGACTTAAAGAAGTTATATACAAATCCGCCCGTGAACTCATTAACCCACGCTTGTCCTGCGAATGCATCAAGGTGAATAATGAATTCAAATATAGATGAAATGCCCCAGCAAGCAATAAATGCAACCGCGCCTGTAAATACACAGCCGAGTATCTTGTTAACAACACCAACGAAGCCGTTATCAATTATTTTGTTAACAATACCGAAGATGAGCGCAAGCACCAGCTTTGACAGGAAGAACAAAACTATGAAGGAAAAAACGGTGCATACTATTCTTACAGCGGGGGTGGTTATAGCATTAACAATAGAAACTATTATCTCGCCGCCCTCAGCGCCCTCTGCAACGGCAGAAAGATCAACGCCACACAGTCCGGCGGCAAGCTTGATAAGAGTAGGCAGCGATTCGGTTGTTTCCGCAGACATATCAGCATACTTTTCCATAAGGAAAGAGGAAATCTTATTGGTGATAGGCGCGGAAATCATCGGCTCTATAATCGCCGTGGACAATACAGCGGCAAATTGAAAAGCCAAAAACAAGGCAATAAAGAATTTAATAGGCTTACCGAGAGCGGCAAAAAATCCCTTCTTCAAGCCAACAATCAAGCCAATAAGCATTATCAGGCACAAAACAATATCCAAAATTACGTTTACAGTCATATTCATTCTCCTAATATTATATGCAATTTATATCATTTAAAAACAACCGCATCATTACCAAAGGTTGCCCTGAGCTTTTCAAGCACCGCGTCTGACGGCTCGGCGGTCACGCCCGCGGCGTGATACTTGCCCGTGGACTTATCATATAAGACCACCTGCGCCCTTCCTCTATGTAGAGCAGAAAGTCTGAAAATAATATTTATTCTGCTGTCAGAAAGCGAGTCAACCTTGACGAAAATGCGCGCCTCCTTTGGCTTTTCCACGGTGTCGGGCTTGGCGAGGAAGGCGGAGTTTGACAACAGCGGCTTTATCGACGAGAGGATAATTTTCGGCTCCTCGCCCTCCTCTGCAGATATGTTTCCAACGATATTCACGGCGTTGTCAACGAAGAGCTCCGAGGAATTAGCCGCATACTGCTTCGAGAAAACTATAACCTCAATCTCAGCATACTTGTCCTCTACTGTTATAAACGCCATAGTGGCTCCGTTTTTCGTAACCTTCTGCTTTTTTGAGGTAATAATTCCCACTATACTCACGCTTGACTTGTCCTTATAGGTCGTGGGCTGTACTGCCTCCTCGGTAAAATCATCGAGGATAGCAGAAATATTATCAACCTCAAGGGTTGCCGTGTGCCTTGAATAGTTATCAATCATATGTCCCGAGAAATACATACCCGAGCTCTCCTTTTCAAGAAGCAGAAGCTCCTTCAAGGAAAACTCCTCGAGCTTCGGATATTGATATCCCGTGGGATAGGATTCGTCCTGCCCCGATAGCATCGAGAACAAATCCATTTGCCCTGCGATATTCGAGCGCTTTTTGTTCTGCTCCGACTCGAGAATATTCTCATAGCAGGCGAGCAGTGCGCTTCTTGGAACTCCAAGCGAATCAAATACACCGCATTTTATAAGCGATTCGAGGGTGCGCTTGTTGAGGTCAGCGCAGGAGGAGAGCCTTGTCACGAACTCGTCAAAGCTAGTGTAATCACCCTCTCGCCTTCCCGAAACGACCGCGTCGGCGAATACCCTGCCCACGTTGCGAATAGCAAGCAGACCAAAGCGGATAGAGCCGTCGACAACGGTGAAATCGGTTCCGCTCTTATTTATATCGGGGGGCAGAACGCTCACACCGAATCTCTGCGCGTCATCTATGTATTCCTTCAGCTTCTTGGGGTTATCAAGAACGCTCGACAGGAGCGCGGCGAAGTACTCAGCGGGATAATGCGCCTTGAGATAAGCGGTTCTATAAGAGGTGACGCCGTATACCGTGGCGTGACTCTTGTTGAAGGCGTATTTCGCGAAGCTTGCCATGTCCTCAAATATTTCCTCGGCAATCTCCTTATCAATACCTCTTTCAAGACAGCCCGAGATAAATCCGTCGCGCTCTGCCGCCATCGCGGACTCCTTTTTCTTGGACATAGCCCTTCTGACAAGGTCGGCGTGAGCGTATGAGTAGCCTGCGAGCTCGCGGCAAATCTGCATTACCTGCTCCTGATAGACGATACAGCCGTATGTTACGTCAAGAATGTCCTTGAGAAGCTCGGTTTTATATACAGTGCTTTCCCTTCCGTGCTTTCTTGCTATAAATGTATCTATGGAATCCATAGGTCCGGGTCTGAAAAGCGCGATACATGCAATAATGTCCTCAAAGCAGGTGGGGGAAAGACGAGTTAATACAGCCTTCATTCCTCCCGATTCAAGCTGAAATACTCCGTCGGTTTTCGCCTCCGACAAAAGCTTGAAGGTCTTTGGGTCGTCAAACGGAACTGCGGTTATATCAAAATCAGGAATTCTCCGTCTGATTTTCATCTCTGCATCGTGAATTATTGATATGTACCGAAGTCCAAGGAAGTCGAACTTCACAAGTCCAAGCATAGCGTCGGTGTTCATATCAAACTGTGTCACAACGCCCGTGCCGCTATATGACAGAGGCACGTATTCCCAGGTCGGCTTCTCGGTGATAACAACACCTGCGGCGTGAGTTGAGGCGTGTCTTGGCATACCCTCAACACCGCGGCTGACGTCTATAAGCCTTCTTACCTCGTTATCCGCGATGTACAGCGCGCGAAGCTCCTTGTTTCCGAGCGCCGCGTCTATGCTCTCGCAGTCGGGAGGAATCATCTTGGCTATTGGGTCAACCTTAGAATAAGGCATACCGAGCGCTCTGCCAACGTCGCGCACTGCCGCTCTCGGAGCCAACGTACCAAAGGTAACTATCTGCGCGACCTTGTCCTCGCCGTATTTCCTCTTGACGTACTCTATGACCTCCTCGCGTCTGTTATAGCAGAAATCTATGTCAAAATCAGGCATAGAAACTCGCTCGGGGTTGAGAAACCTCTCGAAAAGAAGGTCAAACTCAATAGGGTCAACGTCGGTTATGCCAATGCAGAATGCCACAAGGCTTCCCGCTCCCGAGCCACGACCCGGTCCTACGGGTATATCGCTTCCTTTAGCGAAAGCAACGAAATCGCTGACTATGAGGAAATAGGCGTTGAAGCCCATCTTATCTATAACAGAAAGCTCGTACTCCAGCCTTTTTTCGTATATTTCTCTAGGATTTTTATCAAAATCAAATCTTCCCTTAGCTATCCGCTCATCAAAACCGCGGTAGGTATCCTCTCTGAGCTTATCCCTGTGGGTTACCCCCTCGGGAAGAACGAATGTCGGAAGATGAAGCTTGTCAAATTCAAAATCAAAATTGCATTTTTCGGCGATAGCAACCGTGTTATCAACAGCTCCCCTGAAGCCTGCGAAAAGCTCGCGCATTTCCTTCTCGGTTTTGAAATAGAACTCGTCGGTCTCAAAGCCAAATGGACGACCGTCGGTAATAACATTGTTGGTCTGAATACACATAAGGGTTGCCTGGACGTCGGCATCCGATTTTTCAAGATAATGCACGTCGTTGGTGGCAACGAGCGGGATATTGTGCTTCTCGGAAATCATTTTCAGACCGAAGTTAACCCGTCTTTCCTCATCCATACCGTGATTCTGGACCTCTAGGTAGAAATCCTCTCCGAAAATCTCTCTCATTTCAAGCGCCGCGCGCTCCGCCTCCTCCATACTTCCCGCCAGGATAAGCTGAGGAATTCTTCCGCCGATACAGCCCGACAGGGCAACCAGGCCCTCGCTGTGCTCTCTGATAAGAGCCATATCTACTCTAGGCCTTGAATAAAAGCCGTTGATAAAGCTCTCCGAAACCATATAGCACAGGTTTTTGTAGCCGATGCTGTTTTTACAAAGCAGAACAAGATGCTCTCCCGAGCTGTCAATCTTGCCCTCCTTCAAAAATCTGCCTCTTTGGGCAACGTATACCTCACAGCCTATGATTGGCTTAATTCCCTTAGCCTTCAGGGAATTATAGAATTCCACCACGCCGTACATAACGCCGTGGTCTGTGATGGCAACCGCTATTTGTCCGTCTGATATTGCCTTATCCGCGATTGTGGAAATCCTCGTCGCTCCATCAAGCAGGCTGTATTCTGTATGTAGGTGCAGATGAACGAAGCCGCTCATAGCTTTTCTCCCTTCGAAATTAGTCCTCTGTTATTCCGAGCAGCTCCTTGGCAAGCTCGGTAATTCTTTTAAGTCTGTGCGAAAGCCCCGGCTTTGATATACTGGGTGTAGTCAAAGCGGCGAGCTGTGATAGCGAAAGGTCACGATGCTCGAGGCGAAGCATCGCGGTCTGTTGCAGCTCATCAGGAAGCTGTGAGATAAGCCCCTTTTCTACAAGCTGCTCTATTAATTCTATCTGCTGGAGCGATGCGGAAACGGCTTTTCCGATGTTGCTCGTCGTGCAGTTGATAATCCTGTTGACGTTATTTCTGAGCTCTCCGTTAATCTTCGCGTTCATTACAGCAAAGGCAGTGTTGTTCATAGCCGCGAGAGCGAAAAAGTCCTCTATATATACCGTGCTCCTGAAGTAAATCAGAATTTCATTTGGCTTATGCGAAATTTTGGGACACAGTCCCATTTCCTCAAAAAACGCGACTACTCGCTCTCTCGAGTGCGGAATCAGAAACTCAAGCGAATATTGCTTCTCGGGGTCGCTTATCCTGCCCGAGACGAGGAAAATTCCTCTGAGAAACGCGGAGCTGCACCCTTGGCACTTCTCGATGAAAAAGAGCTCGCCCGAGATGAATTGCTCAATATATCTTGCCGCCGAGGGCGCGAAAAAGCTGACTATATGCCTCCTGCCGCCTTTTTTTGAGGTCGCGACTGTCGCGTCCTTCGAATATACCTCGCGTATAAGCTCCTTTATATACCCCGCTGTGTCAGCGCTGTCAACCGATATCTCGATATTCGTATCAGAAAGGCTAGCCTTCGCCGCGAGAACCCCTTGGAGCATCGCGCGCTTACAGCAAGCGTTTTTTATCGGCTGAGAGAGTATATCAGCCTTCTGTTCGCTCGAAAATGACATTTATTCACCACTTACAAAATTTGTATTTCTTCCTCAAGTAGAATGTCGAAGCATTCAAAAACTCTCGTCTTTATATGCTCGATAAGCCTGAGTACGTCCTCTGCAGTTGCTCCGCCGCGATTGACGATGAAACCCGCGTGCACGCGCGAAACCTCAGCGCCTCCAATCGAAAAGCCCTTGAGTCCAGCTCTGTCGATATAGTATCCTGCGCTGACGCCGCCCGCTCTTTTAAAGGTACTGCCAAGGGTTTTCACCCCTTTTGGCTGATTTTGTCTTTTTATCCTGTGCGCTTCAATCAGGGAAAGAATCTCCTCCCTCGATTTTTCGACAAGCCTGAGCTCGCCGTCCAGGAAAACGCGTGCCCCTTCACATAATGCAGATTTTCTGTAGGAAAAGCGCATTTGCTCGTTATCAATACAGAGAATCCGCCGCTCATTTGGGTCATATACCCTGCCCGAGATAAATATGTCACATATCTCGGTGCCACACGCCCCCGCATTGCCAAAAACGGCGCCACCAAGCGTTCCGGGTATATGATACAGCGCCTCAATTCCGCCAAGCCCCTGCTCCATACCAAGGCGCACGAGAGAGGAAAGCGAGCATCCGCACTCCGCATATACCTTTGCCTCGCCAAGCCTGCATCCTTTTATCTCGGTTGTCCTTATAAGAACCCCAGGGTAACGCTCACCCCTTGGCATAGTGTTCGACATTCTTCCGATAACTCTGTACGGAATGCGGTTGTCACAGCACAGGTCAATTATTTCTATGAGCTCGGAGATGTCCTTCGGCTCGGCTAAAGCGAGCGCCGTGGCGGGTATTCCTAGGCTTGAAATTCTCCCAATATCTGCATCAGGATCAAATTTTATATTCCGTTTTTTAAATTCGTCCCAAAGCCTATCAGGCATTGTCGACTGAGCCCTGTGAGTCAGGCTCGTTAAGCATATCTATTGCCGCATCTCTCTGCGCCGCAGTAACGTTAATACCACCGAGAATTCTCGAAAGCTCCGCAACTCTGCCCTCGTAATCCAAGGGATAAACCGCGGTTTCGGTAGCTCCGTTGACGTCGCCCTTCTTAATAAGCAGATGCAACTCTGCCAGGGATGCAATCTGCGCGCTGTGCGTAACGCATATAACCTGCGCACCGCGAGACAAATCACGCATCTTAAGACCAATCTTTCTCGCCGTTTTTCCTGATACACCCGAGTCAATCTCATCAAAGACAAGCGTTGATATACCGTCCTTGTCCGAGATAATACACTTGAGCGCGAGCATTATTCTTGCAAGCTCGCCTCCGGAGGCTATCTTTGAAATCGACTGAGGCTCAGCGCCCCTGTTGGCGCTGATATAGAACTCGATATGGTCATAGCCCGTATCGTTAAGTTGTTTTCTTTCTCCGTCAAGCTCCTCTTTAATTGAGGCGTAGAAAACCACCTTGGGCATGTCAAGAAATTCCAGGTTTTCCTTAACCTTGACCTCAAGCTCCTTAGCGCTTGATACTCGTCTTAGGTGAAGCGTATCCGCTATAACGACCGCCTTTTCGTAGAGCTCGTTTTCCTTTTTAGTAAGCTCGGCAAGGGTTGCCTCGTAGTTTTCGAGTGTTTCGTATTCCTCTGCCGCGCGTCGTCTGAAATCAAGAATATCCTTGACGGTAAGACCGTATTTTCTTTTCAGCTTAGAAATTTTATCAAGCCGCGACTCTATGCTGTTGAGAGTCTCGGTCGGGTCAGAGTCGATACCGTCGAGCTGAGCAAGGACTCGCTCCGCTACATCGTCGGCTCTGTAGAGCATATCGTTAATCTCGTCTGTTATCTCGGAAAGCGAGGGGATAACACCCGCGAGCTGCGCTATCGCAGAGGCGCTTCTTCCGAGAAGATAGCTGACGCTTCCCTTTTCACTGCCCTTTAGCGCCTTATATACGAACTCGCAATTCTTCGAGATTTTCTCGCTGTTTTTAATCTTGACCTTTCGCTCAACGAGCTCTTCCTCCTCGCCCTCGTGGAGCCCCGCGGAGTCAATATCCTTTATCTGATACGCGAGCATTTCCTTAAGGCGCTCGCGCTCACTTTCCTTTTTGAACTGGTCGGCGATATTTCTCCTCGCCTCGCATAGCTCCTCATATATCTCCCTGTATTCCAGAAGCAGAGGAAGGTTATCGGCGTAGATATCAACGAGCTCAAGATGCTTTGAAGGCTCAATCAGGGCTCCCGTATCGCTCTGGCCGTGTATATTCACAAGCGAGGAGCAGACGGCTCTGAGAACGGTAAGAGTTATCGTCACACCGTTAATTTTAATCTGGGATTTTCCGTCGGCGCGCAGTGTGCGCTGAATGAAAATACAACCGTCCTCATCGGGAGAAATCCCGTACTGCGACAGAAGCTGTACGACCTTTTCGGACAAATCGGCAAATACACCCTGCACCAGCGCGGAGCTCTCGCCACTGCGCACGAGCTCCTTATCCGAGCGAGCGCCAAGCAAAAGCCCAAGGCTATCCAGAATTACCGATTTTCCCGCGCCGGTTTCACCCGTCATAGCGACAAGACCGCGACAGAAATCAATACTTGCGCATCTCACGACGGCAATGTTCTCTATATGTATAGAAAGCAGCATTTTAATTCCCCTTCGAGAAAAGGTTTATTTTGAAAACGACTTTCGAAGCGAGTCACGCACCTCAACTCCGGTGTCGTTGTCCTTGACAACTATAAGAATAGTGTCGTCACCGGCAACCGAGCCGATAATTCCGCGTATCGCCATAGTATCAATGCAGACTCCAATAGCATTCGCCATACCGGGATTGGTTTTGATAACCACTATGTTCTGCGATACCTCAATCCTTATCACAGAATCGGTAAGGGCGGAGTTATGCGCGGTTACAAGGTTTGTCTGAGAGGGGCTCGGGGCAACGTACTTATACGTTCCCATTCCTGTGGGTCCCTTCACCAGGTGAAGCTGTCTTATATCTCTTGAAACGGTAGTCTGGGTAGCCTCAAATCCGAACTCGCGCAGCTTTCCAATCAGCGCTTCCTGAGTGCCTATTTCATACTCCTCGATAATTTCGAGAATTTTCTTCTGTCTTGCATTCTTCATCAGCCAATATTCTCCAAAAAATTCATTTTTCTGAAAAGATTTCTGAACATACTGTTCTCCGAAAAGGTCAACATTTTGAGTCTCTTATCTGCCCTTGAGATATAACAACGCTCCGTAGGCTTTAGCTCTCGGAACAACCTGCCGTCAGCTGTGACGATAAGAGTATCAGCGCCCTTGTTAATCACACAAATCCGCTCTGAGCTATTAAATACAACCGAGCGATTAAAGAAGGAATGGGTGCATGCGGGCGTGAGCAGAATACAGTCAACGCCGTGCGCAACAATAGGACCTCCTGCAGAGAGCGAATATGCCGTTGAGCCCTGGGGTGTCGATAATATAACACCGTCAGCGCGGTAGAAAAGCGAATTCCCAATCGAGTCCTCGACACCAATCTCTGAAATACCAAGATAGTTTTCGTGGGAGATAACGACGTCGTTGACCGCGTATACCTCTGAGCATTCCAAGCCCTCAAAATCAACTGTAAGAAGCATTTTTTCGGATATATGATATTCGCCCGAAACAAGCTTATCAAGCACCGACAGCTCCTCGGGCTCAACCTCGGCAAGATAGCCCACTCTGCCAAGATTTATAGCCAGAATGGGAATGTTGTGCATCACCGCGTATTTCGATGCGTCAATTACCGAGCCGTCACCGCCTACAACGATTATCAGCTCCGCGTCGCAAGGAAAGTCCTCGTATCTGTGCACCCTATTCTCGCAGGAAGAAAAAATTACATCATCTGCAAGATAAGACTCGATACCAATATCAAAAAGCTTATTTATCACCGCCTCAGTGACAGATAAGTCAGAATCCTTATTAACGTTTGGAATAATGACCGCGTTTTTCAAGGTCATCCCTCCTTTTATTTTTTGAAATGAGCGAGAAATTCAATATTTCCGTCCCCACCCTTAATCGACGACTGTATAAGACCCAAGTGGGTAAATCCACAGCCTGTTGCGAATTCAACCACGCCAAGCGCGGCATTCATACGGAGCTTATCGTCCTTGACAATTCCGCCCTTTCCAACTCCGCCTCTGCCAACCTCAAACTGCGGCTTGATAAGGCAGATGAAATCAGCCCCGTCGGCAAGACAAGAAAAAAGCGGCTCGATAATATACTTAGCGGAGATGAATGACACGTCCATAACCGCAAGCTCGGGTAGATATTCGAGGTCGGAGGGCTTGATATATCGGGCGTTGTAGTTTTCAATAACCGTGACCCGACTATCTACTCTCAAACTCTCGGCAAGCTGTCCGTAGCCCGAATCAAGCGAAATAACGTGCAGAGCGCCGTTTTGCAGAAGGCAATCTGTGAAGCCACCGCTCGATGCTCCGATGTCGATGCACCTTTTGCCAAGAGGCGAAACCTTGAATTCGGAAAGCGCCCCCGCAAGCTTCACTCCGCCGCGACTGACGTATTTTTTCATTGATTGATCAATGAAGATTTTATCCTCAAGACCGTCTATATCAAAGGACGGTCGCATTACCTGTCTGCCGTCGACAAAAACCGCTCCAAGCTCAATCATATTCTTGGCCTCTGTCCTGCTTGACAGTAGCCCCGATGAGCATAGATATACGTCAATCCTCATTTATATCACCAAAGGGAGCGTCGGAAACCGTTCCGTCAGCCGCCTCGGTAAGAAGCCTGACCTTTTGCTCTGCGGCCTCAAGTCTGTCGTTACATATACGGATAAGACCTATCGCCTCCTCATATACCGAGATAGCCTCGTCAAGACCAAGCGCGCCGCTCTCTAGGGCGGCTATTTTATTTTCAAGAAGCTGAATTGCCTCCTCAAACTTCATTTTATTCTCCATAAATTACTCCGTGAATACTAATTAATCTTCGGAAATATCCGTGACCTCGGCAGAAATCCTGCCGTCCTTCAGCCTGATTGTGATGCTGTCGCCTATCGCTACCTGCGTTTTATTTCTGACAAGCTCTCCACCCTTGCTAACGACCGAGTAGCCGCGCGATAGCACCGAAAGAGGGCTTAGAGCCTCAACCTGTCCGACAATCCCCGCCATTTTTATCCTCGCGTCCGAGATGATGGCAGAAAAAGCCGCTTTCGCATCACCCTTAAGGCTATCCAGCCTGTTTTTATAGGGCTCCCATATTGCATCAGGGCTTAGAATAACCCTTCTTTCCGTCAAACGCTGCAGCCTTTCGCCCATACGCTCCACCGTCCGAAGCAGATCTCTGTCGCATCTGTCGGAATAATCGAGCACACTGCTCCTCAGCTCGCGTATATCAGGTGTTGCAAGCTCAGCCGCCGCCGACGGTGTCGGGGCGCGGAGGTCTGAAACGAAGTCGCAGACTGTGAAATCGGTTTCGTGTCCTACGGCAGAAATGACAGGCACAGTCGCGGCAAAAATTCGCCTGGCGAGCCCCTCGCCGTTAAATGCCCAGAGATCCTCTATGGAACCGCCGCCGCGACCAATTATTACAACGTCGACAAGCCCGCTTTTATCAAAGAAATCTATTCCCCTGATAAGACTCGGCTCTGCCGAAGCGCCCTGCACCAGAGCAGGATATATATATACCTTAGCCAAGGGGTATCTGCGGCGAAGAACGTTGATTATATCCCTGACCGCCGCGCCCGTTGGCGAGGTAACCACTCCTATTCGCTCGGGAAATCTCGGAATAGGTCTTTTATAGCTCTCATCAAACAAGCCCTCGGCGGACAGTCTTGCTTTAAGCTGCTCATACGCGAGGTACAGCGAGCCGACTCCGTCGGGCTGCATAGAGCTGACGTACATCTGATATGCGCCGTCGCGGACGAAAACGCTGACCGAGCCTCGAAGTATGACTCTCATACCGTTTTCAGGCTTGAATTTCAACCCCTGCGCCGCCGACCTGAACATAACCGCGCGCAGCTGTCCCTCGGCATCCTTGACAGAAAAATACAAGTGGCCCGTCTTGTGACAGACGAAATTGGAAATCTCTCCGACGACCGATATTGCCGACAGCATACGGCTGGAATCAAACATATTCTTGATATAGGTATTCAGCTCGGAAACCGACATCGGTCCCTGCTGTCTTTCTCTGAGTCCCGAGATATCCAAGGAAGGCTCACTCCTTTCTTATATCTTATATTTTTCTCTGGCGAGGCAGGCTATGCCCACGGCGTTATCCGCCGACATATCTGGTGTGGCGAAATGAACGTTCTTTATTTTTTCCGAAAGCTTATTTTTGATTATCGAATTGCACATTACCCCACCGGCATAGACAAAATGTAGGTCGGAATGGTCTGACAAGAAGCTTTCTGTGACCGAAAGCAAGGAGTTTCCGATGTATTCAAAGACGAACGCCGCGACCGCCGCCGCATCCCCATGCTCCTTATAAAGCGACAACGCCATATTTTCAAGCCCCGAGAGATTCATATACGTTCCGTCGGTGCTGACCTGTTTCTTTTGGATTTTTCCACTGTATGAGAGCGCGAGCTTCTCAAGGTGAGGACCTGCTGGAAAGGGCAAGCCCATAGCAACGCCCACACGGTCGATGACCTGACCTGCGTTCAAATCCCTCGTTCCGCCCCAAAGCTCTGCAACGAAGCCGCCCTCCTCGCACCGCCTTACCGAAAGCAGCTCTGTAGTACCGCCCGACACGTGCATAGCTCCAAAGCTCTCAAGCCTAAGGGCAAGCGCGCCCGAGGAATAGAGCGCCGCCATAATATGCCCGCACTGGTGCGAGAAGCTGTATAATGGCACCGAAAGCGCGACAGAAAGGCTCTTAGCCGCAACTAATCCCGAGAGGAAGCAAGGCATATACGAGCCCTCAACGTTTCTTGGGCGCACGCTGACGCCAACCGCGAGCACGCGTGAGTCGGCGAAATATCTCTCTGCGTCACCTATAAGCTCGGGCAGATTTTTGACGTGCGCGAAAACAGCATCCGACTGTCTCAGCCCTCGCTCTCCCGCCTTGACCGGCAGGGGCATTTTGAGATTAGCAACGAGCTCCCCGCTCTTATCAACGATAGCGAGTGAGGTCGTATAATTGCTCGTATCTATTCCTACGAATACTTCTCTTTTCATTTTCTTCCGAGAAGCTCGGCAACCTTGTTGAGCACTCCATTGACAAATAGATAGGATTTCTCCTCGTCATACTTTTTCGACAGCTCTATAGCCTCGTTAATCGAAACCTTAACGGGAATATCCTCCATGAAGCTGATTTCGTATGTAGAAAGCGTGAGCAGAGCTCTTGAAACGTAGGATACTCTTTCCTTTTTCCAACCAATCAGGCACTCACCTACGGTCTTATCAATAACAACCGCGTTTTCCACGCAGCCGAAAAACACCTTCTTAACGTAGTCGTCGACCTCGAGTCCACGGATGCTTGTCGCCTTCTGAAAAATCTCCTCGGGGGTTTCGTCGGTTTTAATCAAATTCTCAAACAGAAGCAAAAATGCGTTTTCTCTCGCTGTCTTTCTATTCATATATACCTCGCGTGTTAAATGATTTATATATAATTATATCTTATAAATATTTTTTTGTCAATGCACCGAGGACGCTTTTATCATTTTTCCATCAAAATTTTTTTCTTGTTGCATTTTCGGTTTGTCTGTGATACAATTAGATAGATAAACACAGTTTTTGGAGCTTTTATGGAAAAATTAAAACGAATAGTCCGGTCGGGCGCGCTATACACGACGCTCATCAGTTGCCTTTTCTACCCGCTTGCGGCTCTTTCGGGTAACGCGGGCTACGTTATGAGCGCGAAACGATTTTTCACTATACTCCTTTTCAGTTTTATTATCGCGCTGACGCAGGCGTTTGTTTCAGCGTTCAACTTCAAGAAAATATTCAATTTCCTGATATATTATTTCGTCCTTCTGCTCTCCTTCTTTTTCATTTTCGTTTTTGGAGGCGGCATCGCTCTGAACGGAGCAGGAACGGTATTCGCCATAGTTATTATCTACACCGCCCTCTTCGCTCTTGTGGCGGGGGTTACCGCTCTTGTGAGGAGGACTCTCGTACCCGTTAAGAAAAAGGAAGCTTTGAAAAATCAACCGCAGAAATACAAGCATAGATTTGAGGATTGACTGAAAATATCCGTTATTTTGTTGTGAGGTCTATATGTTTTATTATTTGCTGGGCGAGCTCGCCCTGAGAGAGATAAATATGTGTGTTATTGACTGCGGCGGAGTTGGATACCAGCTTACCGTCAGCCTTATCACCTCGGAGTCACTATCCACCAAAATGGGTCAGAAGGTGAAGCTATACACGCACCTTGCCGTGCGCGAGGACGGCGTTGAGCTTTTCGGCTTCGGCACCGATGAGGAAAGAGCGGCGTTTAATCTTCTCACCTCGGTCAGCGGCGTAGGACCGAAGGCGGCTATGAACATTCTTTCAATTATGTCACCCGACAAGCTCGCGATGGCAATCTGTACCGACGATGCCAAGTCCATAGCGAAGGCCCAGAACGTCGGAGCGAAAACAGCGGCGAGGATTATCCTCGAGCTTAAGGACAAGGTCGCGAAGGAGGCTATCTACTCCACTGGCTCGACAACCCTCGGCTCCACAGGAGCCGCTCCGCATATCACAGGCGGCAACGTTGCAGATGCCTGCGAGGCCCTTATGGCGCTTGGATATGACAAAAACACGGTTCTTGCACTGACTAAGGGCATTGACCCCACGCTTCCCTCGGGCGAAATCATCAGAATTGCCCTCAGCAAGCTCGGACACTGAGATAGGAGAGTACCATTCAAATGATTGAAGAAGCTAATGAGTTTGACTTTGAAAACAGAATAGTATCAAATGAGTACGATTCTATGCAGGACTCCGAGATTGAGTACGATCTGAGACCAAAGACTCTCAACGAGTACGTCGGACAGGAAAAAGCGAAGTCCAACCTGAAGGTCTACATAGAGAGCGCCAAGCTTCGTGGCGAATCGCTCGACCACGTTCTTCTCTACGGCCCTCCCGGTCTTGGAAAAACCACCCTTTCCACCATTATAGCCAACGAGATGGGTGTCAATATACGCACCACCTCGGGTCCCGCTATTGAAAAGCCGGGTGACCTCGCGGCAATACTGACCAATCTCTCGCACGGGGACGTTCTTTTCATCGATGAGATACACCGTCTGTCACGCGCTGTCGAGGAGATTCTCTATCCCGCGATGGAGGACTACGCGCTTGACATTATCATAGGCAAGGGTCCCAGCGCGCGATCAATCCGCCTGCCAATTCCGAAATTCACCCTGATCGGAGCTACAACCAGAGCTGGACAGCTCACAACTCCTCTGCGCGACAGATTCGGAGTGCTCCTGAAGCTTGAGCTGTACACCCCCGAGGAGCTTGCAACAATAGTTAAGCGCTCTGCAGGTATACTTGAAATATCCATTACCGACGATGGCGCAGTATCAATCGCCTCACGCTCCAGAGGCACCCCCCGAATAGCTAACAGACTCCTCAAAAGAGTGCGCGACTTCGCCTTGGTTAAGGGGAACGGTACTATAACCTCGGAAATTGCCAAAATGGCACTGGAAGCTCTGGAGATTGACGAGCTCGGACTTGATAACGTTGACAGAAGAATGCTTGAGGCTATCATCCGCTACTACGGCGGCGGCCCTGTTGGACTCGATACCCTTGCCGCAACTATAGGCGAGGAGTCGATAACTATCGAGGACGTCTACGAGCCCTACCTTATGCAGATTGGATTCCTCGCCAGAACCCCCAGAGGAAGATGCGCGACCAAGCTTGCATACGACCACCTCGGCATTCCGTATTTCCCCGCATCAGGCGGAAAGGGAGTTCCGGGACAGACCAATATTGATATTGACGATTAAGAAATAATATTTTCCCCCAACAGAAAAAGAGAGAGCATTTCGGCTTGATTTAAACCGATTTGTTCTCTCTTTGCTTTTTTATCGTTCTTATTGGCAAGGGTCGATTTCTTCCCGAAACCGTTTTCTGCCTTGTTTTTTATTCTATATCTAAAGTTTTTAAGACTTTGATAATCGCACTTTTGTCCGTCGCGCCAAATATCGCGCTACCTGCGACAAGAACATTAGCCCCCGCTCTCAGCGCATCAGGAGCCGTCCTTTCCGATATACCGCCATCGACCTGAATATCAATATCCAGCCCTCTTTTTCCAAGCTCTGCTCTGAGCGTCTTCACCTTATCAAGCGTCGCCGGAATGAGCGCCTGACCGCCAAATCCGGGCTCAACCGTCATAACTAAAATCATATCGCACAGCTCAAGATATTCATACACATTCTCTATCGGTGTTGCGGGCTTAACCGATAGCCCAGCGCGACAGCCTAGCTCTCTTATCCTGATAAGCGCCGATCTGACGTCCTCGCACGCCTCTATATGTACGGTGAGAATATCCGCCCCCGCATCGACAAATTTTTCGATATATCTCTCGGGTCTTACAATCATCAGATGCACGTCAAAGGTTAAATCTGTCTTGTCACGAAGTGCTTTTATCACAGGAATTCCAAACGTGATATTATTGACGAACATACCGTCCATAACGTCAAGATGCACCATATCTGCGCCCGCAAGCTCAACCTCTCTTACCGCGTCCGAAAGCCTCGATAAATCGCAGGACAGGACTGATGGAGATACCTTAATCATTTTTTCACCTCGTTTAATTATTCACTTCAAGAAGCGCTACCGCGTGCGCGCTGACGCCCTCGCCCGAGCCTGTAAATCCCAGCTTTTCCTCGGTAGTTGCCTTGACGTTGACTCTGTCGGTGGGGATTCCCAGCGCGAAAGCGATATTTTCTACCATTCTATTAATATAAGTGGCAACCTTAGGAGCCTGAAGGACCAGAATCGAGTCGATATTAACTATGCTGTATCCCTTGCTTTCGACCAGCTCCCTGACACGCGTCAGAAGATTGATACTGCTCGCCCCCTTATATTTCTCGTCTGTGTCGGGAAAATGCCTGCCTATATCACCGAGCGCCGCCGCGCCAAGAATAGCATCCATAACAGCGTGTAACAGCACGTCCGCATCAGAATGTCCAAGGCAACCTACCTCGTTTTCTATCTCAACGCCGCCAAGTATCAATTTTCTGCCAACGACAAGACGGTGTACGTCATACCCGTTTCCGATTCTGAGATTCGTCATTTTTCCATCCTCTTTTCGAGAATTTTTTCAGCGAAATAATAGTCGCTCATCGTAGTTATTTTTATATTTTCATCGCCTATATCCACGCAGTATACGGGCGCGCCGTATGCCTCGACGAGCATATTATCGTCCGTTACCGAGGAATTCTGCGCCAGGGAAAGCGCCTCGGCGTATATATCGCGCCTGAATATCTGAGGTGTGGTCGCGCGCATAAGGGCGCTTCTGTCAAGCGTTGAAAGAATCCTTCCGTCAGCACCAACAGCCTTTATCGTGTCGGTAACGGCAGACGCCGCAGTCGCGCAGCCATACTCCCTCGCCTTGGATATAACCGCATCTATTCCCTCTTTAGTTATCAGGCATCTCGCGCCGTCGTGTATAGCGACGAAATTATACTCCTCGCCAACCGAGAGAAAACCAATCTCGGCGGATTCTCTGCGAGTGTCACCGCCCTTAACAATAGCGGAAATCTTCTTGGAGAACATAGCCAGCTCACTCTCAAGAAAGCCAAGCTCCTCCTCGCGTCCGACAAGAACGATGCTGTCAACCGACTCGCACTCAAAGAAAGCCTTAACCGTGTGCCATATAACAGTATGACCGAGAAGCTCCATAGTCTGCTTGGTTTTATTGGTATTCATTCTGCTTCCACAGCCTGCCGCAAGGATTACCGCGGCGACGGTGTGGGCGTTTTTTTTCTTCATAACAGTACTCCACCCTTCACTTTCTGTAATATACGAAATGAACGGTTATCGTGCGCTCCCTGCCGTCCTCCAGAAGATTTGGTCCGCGGATAATAACCCCGTCGCCGCTCATAAGCCAGCTTATATCAAGATGCTTTATCTCGCAGACGAATATTCTGTCGCCCGAGGCGTCAACTATAAAATTATCTCCATGCACAGCGAGCGCACCGCCCCTGCCGATAACGTCGTCGTTGTTTTCTCTTCTCTCGGTAACGTACTTGATAGCCTGACCGTGCAGCTCGCGCGCCCTTTCAAGTCTGTATGAATAGGTGCCGGGCTTGGTCCCGATTTTAAATATCTTCTTGAAAAAGGACATAAGCGCTCCTCTTGTTTTCTACGGCTATATTGTAGCATAAAATTATATTTTTGGGAAGTATTTTTTCCTTATTTTATTAAATAAAAAATAAATTCATATTTTTTTAACTTTTTTTCAAAAACCTATTGCAATTTGTATAGAATTGTTTTATAATAGTAGCAAAGTGGGGCAAAGTGGATAATTGTGTGGCATTTTCCCCCGTTTTGACACCGAATAGCTTACTTAAACCGCCAAAGTGGTGATTTCTGAGAAAGGAGAGAAGAAAATGTCATTCGTTGGCTCATACAAGCATTCGCTTGATGCGAAAAAAAGAGTGTTTATACCCTCCAAGTTCCGCGAAGAGCTTGGCGACGAGTTTTATATCACACGAAAGTTCGACACGTATCTCTCCATCTACACCGCTATGGATTGGCAGATATACGTCGAAAAGATTGAAAAGCTTCCCGAGTCTGAGGCTGTCGAAATTCAGGATTTCCTTCTCGGAGCGGCGCAGAAATGCACCCCCGACGCCAATGGAAGAATTATCCTTGACGAAAGACTTGCCTCGCACGCAGGTATCGATAAAAACGTTATCTTCGTCGGCGCGGGCAGACAGATAAGAATCTGGGCAGAGGAAACCTGGAACGAGAGAGAAAAATCGCGTGACCTTGCGAAGATGCGCGAACTTATGAAGCAATACGGACTTTAATCCACCCCCATCCTTCGCTAAACTAAAGGTTAATTAAGAGGTTAAAAATGAGTCAGCTTCCCTTTTCACACACGTCCGTACTTCTATATGAGTGCATAGAGGCGCTGAACATCCGCGACGGATATACCTACGTTGACTGCACCACGGGCGGCGGCGGACACTCGCTTGAAATCGCGAGGCGTCTTGGTCCCTCGTCAAGACTTATCTGCTTTGACAGAGATAAAAATGCTATCGCCGCGGCAACCGAGCGTCTTTCGGAATATCTTGATAAAATAACCTTTATAAATGACAATTTTTCCTCCCTCGGACAAGTTCTCAGGGAGCTGAATATTGAAAACCTCGGCGGAGTTCTTGCCGACCTTGGCTGCAGCTCGCATCAGTTTGACGTTGCGGAGCGCGGCTTCAGCTACACTCTGGATGCGCCTCTCGATATGAGAATGGATACCGATGCTCCCATCTCGGCTTATAACGTGGTTAACGAATATCCCGAGTCAGAGCTGCGCAGAATACTGTTTGAGTACGGCGAGGAGCGCTTCGCTCCGAGAATTGCCGCGGCAATCTGCAAGAGGAGAACCGAAAAGCCTATCGAAACGACAACCGAGCTTTCTGACATTATCAAGGGCGCGATTCCTGCGAAATTCCGTGCTGACGGCCCGCATCCCGCCAAGAGAAGCTTTCAGGCAATAAGAATCGAGGTCAACGGCGAGCTCGACGCTATTAAGCCGATGATAGACTGCGCCGCGAGAAATCTTTTGCCAAGCGGCAGAATAGCTATAATATCCTTCCACTCACTTGAGGACAGGCCTGTCAAGCAGAGCTTCAAGTCGCTCTCGAGCGGCTGTACCTGCCCTCCCGATTTCCCTGTATGCGTGTGTGGAAACAAGCCTATACTGAAGGAAATTACAAGAAAACCCATTCTTCCAACAGAAGACGAGCTTCTCGCAAATCCGCGCTCGAGAAGCGCTAAACTCAGAGTAGCGGAAAAACTTTAATTAAGGAGTAACCGAAAATGACAACAGTAATGAATCCCTACGATGCTTTATATACTAACCTCAAAAATCGTTTTACAGTCATTCACGAGGGCAAGGAATGTACTGTTGCCGATTTTATGCTTATGAAGGCGGGCAAGAGCACCGCACAGAACAACACCCTTCCCGTGGTTAAGACCTACGAGCGCACAGCGCTCAGCACCATCGCCGATTTCGTCGAGGAAAAGCTGACCGTCAAAACTCCGCCCGTTAAGGAAACCACGATAAGACACTTCCCTATCAAAACCTCCATCTCGGCGCTTCTGTCCTCCGTGGCGGCTTGCGCTCTCGTACTTTCCTGCGGAATATTCGCTCTGAGCGGCGGTATCACCAACGCCATCTCTGCCAATGCTGAGGATTCGTCCTACGTCGAGCAGCTCGAGATGGACCTTGAAGAAATCGAGTCCGAGGAAAACACCGAGTACAAGGGTTAAGGCATAAGGTATAACTTGATAGCATATATTTTAGCGATAGCTCGCTTTGGGCTATCGCTATATTTTTTTATTTGAAGGGCAGAAAATGTTAAAAAGCAATCTTTCCTTGACGAAGGTTATAACAAGACGCCGCTCAGGCGTGCTGTTTTTAGTCTTTCTACTTATCGGAGCATTTCTCGTAGTCAATATATTCAGGCTTGACTTTTTCCTCTACGGTTATTATTCCGATAAGACTATCAACCAGATTACCACAACCTCCACCCTGAAGGCTGAGCGCGGAAAAATATACGGAGCCAATATGACAGTGCTGGCAACCACCGAAACAACCTGGCGGGTATTCATTTCAACGAGAGATCTCAGAAAGAATATAAAAAAAGATGGAGTTCCCTACGACCAGATAATAGCTGACGGTATATCCGACATATACGACTTGGACCGAGAGAAGTTGCTCAATAAGATACGCGCCGCATCTATGCTCGATCTGACACTTATTAAGGAGGCGACCGAGGAGCAGTATGAAAAAACTCTTGACTTTATTGAGGAAAAAGGGCTCGAGCGGCTTCTTCTGCTTGAGGCACAGAGCTCGCGTTATTACCCGCATGGGACTCTTGCGGCGCACGTGCTCGGATTCACAGGTAGCGACGAGCAGGGGCTTTTCGGGCTGGAATACTCCTATAACAGCACTCTTACAGGAAAAGACGGATACTATATGTACGCCCGAGATGCCAACGGAAACGCCCTGCCGGGTGAATATACGGATTACGTCGAGGCCGAGGACGGCTACAGTATAGTCACAACCATTGACGAATTCGTACAGACAGCTCTTGAGAGTCAACTCGAGAAAATAAGGGTCAATCACGATGTGAGCAACAGAGTGACGGGCATCGTTATGGACACGAAAACGGGCGCGATACTAGGAATGGCAACCTCCTCCCCATTTGACCCGAATTCCCCATTTGTTCTGGACAGCGTTTCACAGAACAAGCTCGACAGCCTCGGTTATCCCGAGGGTAGCGAGGAATACAAGGCAGAAAAAGCATCTCTTATGCAGACGATGTGGTCAAATAAAGCTATCGGCGAGATATACGAGCCCGGCTCAACCTTCAAGATAGTCACTGTCGCCGCGGCGCTCGACTCGGGAGCGGCGAAGATAACCGACACCTTTTCCTGCGCGGGCTATCTCAGCGTTGGCGGCTGGCGAATCAAGTGCCACAAGGTTAAGGGTCACGGCAGCGGCTTTTCGCTGGCGTACGGTCTGCAGATGTCCTGCAACCCAACTATGATGCAGATAGCCGAAAGAGTTGGTGCATCCACCTTCTACGAGTACGTTGACGCCTTCGGTTATTTTGAGAAAACAGGAATAGATTTGCCGGGCGAGGCGCTCGGAATATTTCACGAAAAAGAGAATATCGGCTCTACCGAGCTTGCCACCGCATCCTTCGGTCAGCGCTTCAAGGTCTCCGTGATACAACAGCTCACCGCTGTTGCCGCGGTGGCGAACGGCGGGTATCTCGTTACTCCCTACGTCGTGGACAGAATAATCGACAGCGATGGCGCCGTCGTTGAGCTGCACGAAAGCGAGCCGAGGCGCAGAGTAATCTCCGAGGATGTTGCCAAAACCATCGCTACCGCTCTTGAGGAGGGTGTCAGCGGCGAGGGCGGTGCGAAGAACGCCTACGTTGAAGGGTATCTTGTCGCCGCCAAAACGGGAACGTCAGAGAAGTTTGACATCCTTGACGAAAATGGAAAATCCTACCTGAGAATCGCCTCGACAGTAGCATTCGCCCCCTCCTCCGAAGCAGGAATAGCGGTTATTATAGTCGTTGACGAGCCGCAGTGTCAGGTGAAATACGGCTCTGTCGTCGCAGCACCCTACGTATCCGCACTTCTTGGTGAGGTGCTTCCCTACCTTGACTATAAATCAAGCGCCCAGAGCGCAGAATACACCACCGAAAGCTACGTTGGTATGAATCTTTCGAGCGCCAAAAAGCTTCTAGACGGAAAGAAGATTTCATATAAGGTTATTGGCGACGGCTCGGTGGTCCTTGCACAGACACCCGCCGAGGGCGTGGAAATCACCCCTACTCTGTCAACGGTTTATTTATATACGACCAAGGAAACCGAAAATACTGCCGTCGTACCCAACCTTATCGGAATGACGCTCGCCGATGCCAACAGAGCCCTGATTAACAGCGGGCTTAGCGTATATATTGAAATGGGAACAGAAACCAGAGGCGAAATATTAACCGTAACCCGACAAGGCTACCCCGAGGGCACCGTTCTTCCCGTAGGTACGGTGGTGAAGATATACGCCATAGCAACAGATTTTGAGGATTAAGGAGCTATTATGGAAAAGACCAGATTGTACGAGCTGTTTGATTTAGAGAGCATCAGACCGGATACCGTGATTGACCTATATAAGGAGGTATCAATTACCGACGACGCGGAGAAGATAACCCCAAAAACCGTCTTCTTTCTGACTAAAAGAGCAAGCGGCAATTCGAGGCTTGGGGACATCAGCTTTCCTATAAACCCATACGCCGTTGTCTGCGAGGCGGACGATGCTGAAAGAATCTCGGGACAACGGTTGATTATCACAGAAAATACAAGATCCGCCTTGTCGCACGCGTACAGCAGGCTATACAAAATATCGTACGAAAAAATGAAGCTTATAGCCGTGACGGGTACGAATGGAAAAACGAGCGTTGCCAGAATGCTACACTCCATACTCCGCTATAACGATAAGGAGGTCGGCTATATAGGCACGGGGGCTATAATGATTAACGATACCGTGGTAAGCGAAAAATATTATTCAATGACCACCCCCGACCCCGAGCTGTTATACAGGAGCCTTAAGGAGATGGAGCTTTTAGGCTGTGAGTACGTTATAATGGAAGCGTCAAGCCACGCTATATCCCTAGGCAAGCTTGATGCTATAACCTTCGACTACGGTATATTCACCAACCTCTCGCCCGAGCACATGGACTATCACAGGGATATGGAGGACTACTACAAATCTAAGAAAAGTCTATTTGACCGATGCCAAAATGGAATATTCAACCTTGATGACGCATACTCACGACGAGCCTATAACGAGTGCGAATGCAGAAAAATCAGCGTCGGAATAATCGAGCGAGGCGACGTCTTCGCCACAGATATTCAGTCAAGAGGACTTCTCGGGACTTATTTTTTCTATAGAACGAAGAGCCTGATATTCGGAGTTGACCTGAAGCCTGTCGGCGCCTTCAATGTATATAACGCCCTTATGGCGCTGTGCTGTTCAATCGACCTGGGAATAAAGCCCACCCTGGCTAAGCAGGCTATAAATTGTATAGAATACATACCCGGAAGGCTGGAGGTTCTGAGGAATAAGCCCTGCGTGGTTATTGACTATGCGCACACCGCAGAAGCAATGGAAAACGCACTTAAATCTCTATATTCCTATAAAAATACACGGCAGAGATTGATATGTGTATTTGGATGCGGTGGTGAGAGAGATAAATCAAAGCGTGCTTCCATGGGGTCTGTCGCAGAAAAATACTCAGAAAAAATCATACTCACACAGGATAACAGTAGAGGTGAGAAAACTGAAAATATCGTCTATGATATTCTTTCGGGTATCAGCTCTAAATCAAAGGTATCGGTTAACTACACGAGAGAGGAAGCGATAAGAGAAGCAATTCTCAGCTCCTCCGACGAGGACATCGTCGTCATACTCGGAAAGGGGCGCGAGCCGTATATTATTGACGCTGACGGATACAGGGATTATTCAGACAGAGACGAGGCGACGAAGGCGCTGATGGTGAGGAGAGGCAATGAGAATAATACTTAACGCTCCTGTGACTATTGAAACGCTGGCTCTTATAATCGGGGCTAAAATCAAGACCGACAGCTCTCTTGGGCTGATACAATGTATCACCACCGATACGCGCGAGTGCGAGCTTGGCGACCTATTCTTCGATTTAGCCTCGACGAAGGACCTAAGTCGAAGAAACGTCCTTGAGGCTATTTCCCTCGGCGCTGTCGCGGTATCAGCCATAACCGACCTTCCCTGCCTTTATACCCCTGATGTCAGCCTTGCTCTGCTTCGTCTTGCCGCATACTATAAATCAACTCTCAGGGAATTAAAGCACACCGTGGCCATAACGGGGAGCGTAGGAAAAACCACTACTAAAAATTTCCTATCCACGCTCCTAAAATACAAATACGGAGTGCACTCAACTATCGGAAACTTCAACAACTTCATAGGGCTTTCCCTCTCGGTGCTGAGCGCTCCCTGTGACACCGAGGCTCTTGTTCTGGAGCTCGGAATGAACAGAGAGGGCGAAATCAGCGAAATGTCACGGGCGATAAATCCCACCCTGGCGCTAATAACCAATATAGGTACCTCTCACATAGGCAGACTTGGCGACAGAGCGGCAATAGCAAGGGCTAAGGCAGAAATCACCGACGGCAACCCCAAAGGCTATACGCTATATCCCGCAGGCGAGGAGCTTCTTGGCTCGGTTGAGCGCGGATTAACCTTCTCATTGGACTTTCCGGGCGCTGATTTTCATACCGAGAATAAAGCTTGCCCATCGGGTGAAAACTTAACAGTGTACAGGACGCGCGACGGCTGTGAGCTGGTATTTCCCAAGTCGCTCGTCGGACGGCATCTGTATCTTGATTTGCTTATAGCTGTTTCAGCCTGCGAGCTGTGCGATATGAGCGGCGAAGAGCTTGGAGTGGCTCTTGGAAACATTAATATGTCACAGCAGCGGTCAAGACGCATATCAATTTCTGACCTTACCGTTATTGACGATTGTTACAACGCTTCGCTTGAGTCGGTTAGGGCAATGCTTGACACCCTTAGAGATTATCCCTCTCCGCGTTCAATGCTGCTGGGCGATATACTTGAGCTCGGTGATAGCGCTTATTCCATCCATCGCTCTTTGGGCTTATATGCAGCATCCTTGGAGCTTGATCGACTGTATGCCTTTGGAAAATACGCGCTTTTCACCGCAGAGGGCGCGCTTCAGGGCGGAATGAGCGAGAGCGCGATATTTGTCAACCTTGACCTTGAGCGCCCTGACATTACCGCCGAGCAGATTATCGAGGAGCATGAGTCGGGAGAGGTGGTTCTTTTCAAGGCATCAAGAAAAACGGGTCTTGAAAGAGTCATAGCTCTTTTGAAAAAATGGGAGGAAGAAAATGTCCTTTAATTCTGTAATAAGCCTCTTGGTTGTACTGTTCTCGTTTCTAATAACAGCCATAACGCTGAGGCTGATTATACCGCCGCTGAAAAGCAGAGCCAAGCAACCGATATACACAGAGGGCCCAAGCTGGCACAAGGCTAAGGAGGGCACGCCAACCATGGGCGGACTTGCCTTTCTGGTTGGTATTTCTATCTGCCTTTCACTGTGTGTAGTATTTCTCCTACAGGTCAGGGAGCGAAATTGTGCGCTTGCGCTTCTGTATGCTCTGATCTACTGCCTTATAAATTCACTCGTCGGAATAACAGACGACCTGTGCAAGCTCGAAAGAAAGAAGAATGCAGGCCTATCCCCGCTCCAAAAGCTTGTTTTGCAAATTGCCTCCTCGGTCGGCTTCATTATCGTCCTGTCACACTCGGGCATCGTGTCAACCGAGCTAAAATTCGCCTTCGGAGCTGTTGATATAGGCTGGTTTTATTATCCTATAGCGCTCGTTTTTCTCGTTGGCATCACCAACTGCGCCAATCTCACCGACGGTATAGACGGGCTCGCAGGCTCTGTCGCGGCAACGATAGGCGCGGTTCTGCTTCTTATATTCAGAGCCTCGGCTGTAACTCCGTCTGTCATTGGAGCGGCGCTTTTCGGCGGTTCTTTGGCATTTCTTATCTATAACATCCACCCTGCCAAAATTTTCATGGGGGATACCGGCTCTCTGCTTCTCGGCTCGCTTGTCGCGAGCGTGGGGATAATCCTTGGCAATCCCTTTATCCTCCTGCTTTTCGGCGGAGTGTACGTTATCGAGGGAGTGAGCGTTATATTGCAGGTGCTCGTGTATAAGCTATCGGGAAAGAGGCTGTTTAAAATGGCGCCTATACACCACCACCTTGAAAAATGCGGCTTTGACGAGTGCAAGATTTGTATGTGCGCATCACTCCTCACGCTTGCCCTATCCGTCCTTGCCTCAATACTTTTCACCTAGCGTATGAAAAAAGCGATTTTCGAGAACAGAAACGGACTGCCCGACCTGACTCTGCTTATAAGTGTGATTCTTCTTTCGGTGTACGGCACTGTGATGGTGTTTTCAGCGGGCGGACCGTACGCGGAGGCAAGATACGGCGACGCCTATCATTTCATTAAAAGACAAATTATCTGGCTCGCGGTCGGAATAGTCGTTATGCTCCTGTCCTCTAGAATGGATATAGATACTGTCATGCGACTTTCCCCTTGGGCATATCTTATAACTCTGCTTCTTCTTATTCTGACGCTGGCTATCGGCTTTGTCGGCAACGGAGCACAGAGGTGGATTTCGCTCGGACCGATAACGATACAGCCCTCGGAAATAGCGAAGCTCAGTATGATAATGATGCTCGCATACTATTTTTCAAAAAAAGAGGGGCTTGCCTGCTTCAGCAAGGAAAGGAAAAAAAGCTTCATCTGGGGGACGCTTATCCCCTGCGGTATAATGCTAATACCCATAGTGCTCGTTATGCTTCAGCACCATCTTTCCTGTATTATAATACTCGGCTGTATCGGACTGCTCTTGATAATATGCGCAGGAATTGACCTCAGGTATATCGCGATATTCACAGGGCTTGGCGCGCTCGGTGTCAGCTACATAGCATTTTTCACCGACTATACCAAGGATAGAATAACCGCCTGGCAAAATCCCGAGGCATATAAGCTAACGGGCGGCTGGCAGACCTTACAGGGACTAATGGCTATCGGCTCGGGCGGACTTTTCGGAAAGGGGCTCGGTCAGGGTGAGCTCAAGCACTGCTATGTTTCCGAGCCTGCCAACGATATGATTTTCGCGATACTCTGCGAGGAGTTGGGACTTCTTGGAGCGCTTTTGGCTCTGTTGCTTTTCGGTGTGCTTATATACCGAGGCTATAAAATTTCAGTGTCCCGGAGCGATACATACTCAAGACTGCTTGGTCTTGGTATAACTATTAAAATGAGCATACAAGCCCTCTTGAACGTGGCGGTGGTGACGAACACTATACCCAACACGGGCATATCGCTTCCGTTTTTCAGCTATGGCGGCTCGTCGCTGATAATGCTGTTTTTTGAGATGGGACTGTTGCTCTCGCTGTCGCGAGGGCGCGGAAGGAGTAAATTATGAAAGTATTGTTTTGTGGAGGCGGAACTGCGGGACACATCACTCCCGCCTTGGCAATGGCAGATATTTTAGGGCAGAATTTCAAGAATACCAAATTTGCCTTTGTTGGCAGAAGCGGTGGCGCAGAGAACGAGGCGATAATCAGAGAGGATAAGAAGCTATATACTCTCTCCGTTTCGGGGCTTTCCCGCTCGCTTTCGCCGAGGAATATCAAGGCTGTCCTGCGCGCCATTCGCGCGACGGGCGAGGCGAAGGAGATTATCAGGGAATTTGAGCCCGACCTGATAATAGGAACGGGCGGCTACGTTTCCTATCCCGTACTCCGGGCGGGCATAAGGCTGGGTCTTCCTACTATGCTCCACGAGTCAAATGCAACCCCCGGGCTTGTTACAAGGCTCATAGGAAAAAGGTGCGACAGACTCCTTTTAAGCTATCCCGAGTGCAAGCGGGAGCTGAGGGCGAAAAACGCAGTCGTCACAGGAAATCCAACGAGAAAGCTGAAGCTTCTTCCCTACAACGAGGCAAGAGAGCGGCTCGGTATAAGGAAGGAGGAGTTTTTCATACTCTCATTCGGCGGAAGTCTTGGCGCTAAGAAAATCAACGAGGCAATCTCGGGGGTATTCAAACAATACTCAACGAGAAAAAGAAATACGGTCCATATTCATTCGAGCGGTAGGTCAGGCTTTCCAGATATGAAGATGCTCAACAACACGACCTCCAAAAGCAAGGTAATGCCGTATATACACGATATGCCCTTGTATCTTTCTGCAGCCGACCTTGCAATTACACGAAGCGGCGCTATGACCGTTTCGGAGCTGAGAGATGCGGCGATACCGTCTATTCTCATCCCCTCGCCCAACGTCACGGCAAATCATCAGTTCAAAAACGCCCTTGCCCTATCCGAGCTCGGCGGCGCCCTGATTATAGAGGAGGACGACCTCACGGCAGATATACTCATCGAGAAAATTGAGATGCTCCGCCAAGACAGAAGGAGGCTTTCCGAAATGAAAAACAGCCTAAAGTCGCACCCCGCGCCAGATACCCAAGACATATTGATTGGCGAGGTATCTGCACTCGTGGGAGATAAAGCGACGAAATATTAACAAATTCCACTCTGCCTGAAAATAAATATTTAAAATATTTAATAATTGTAAATAAATATTTATTTAATTTGTACGTATTGTTTTTGTGCGAAATAATCTGTATAATATTTATATATAAAAGATTTTTAGCGTCATGCGGCGCTTGACTATAACAGAAAACAACGGAGGAAAAAGGCAATGGATAGCAAAATGGAATTTGATTTCGAGCAGGTATACGACAAGGGCGTTAATATCAAGGTTATTGGTGTCGGCGGCGGCGGAAACAACGCAGTTAACCGTATGATAAGCACCAATATCCGCGGCGTTGAATTCGTCGCTGTGAATACCGACAGCCAGGTGCTTGATACCTCCTGCGCGGCAAGAAAGCTCGTTATAGGTGACAAGATTACCCGCGGCAAGGGTGCAGGCGCTAATCCCGAGGTCGGAAAGCGCAGTGCTGAGGAATCCATTGAGGAAATCCGCGCTGTTCTTAACGGCGCCGATATGGTATTTATCACCGCAGGTATGGGCGGCGGAACGGGCACCGGAGCGGCTCCTGTTATTGCCAAGGCGGCAAGAGAAATGGGTATTCTCACCGTCGGTATCGTTACCAAGCCCTTCAGCTTTGAGGGCAGAAAGAGATATCAGCAGGCTGAGGCAGGTATCAACGAGCTCGCTAAGTTCGTTGACTCGCTTATCGTTATTCCCAACGAAAGACTCAAGCAGGTTGAGGACACACATATCACCCTCGCTAACGCGTTTGAAATTGCCGATGACGTTCTTCGTCGCGGCGTTCAGTCGGTATCCGAGCTTATAAACGTTCCTGGATTTGTCAACCTTGACTTTGCAGACGTGACCACCATTATGAAGAACGCAGGCTACGCTCACATGGGTGTTGGCGCGGCGAAGGGCTCTGACAAGGCGCAGCTCGCGGCTATGGCGGCTATCTCCTCTCCCCTTCTAGAAACCAGCATCGCAGGCGCGACGGGCGTTCTTATCAGCATAACCGCATCCGAGGACATTCAGCTCGACGAGGTTGAAACAGCGTCGAGAATGGTATATGAGGAGGCTCATCCCGACGCAACGATTATCTGGGGCGCGGCATTCGCTCCCGAGCTTCAGGACGAGATGCGTATAACCATCATAGCGACAGGCTTTGACAGCTCCAAGCAGATGCTCACCAACGCTATGGTCGACAGCGCGCCCGTACAGGAAACTCCCGTCAGCTACACCACTCCCGCACAAGAGCCCGAGGCACCTGTATATGCTCCTCAGGCGGCTCCTGCACCTGCTCCCACAGCGCCCGTAGCTCCCGAGAGAAAGCCCGAGCCCGCACCCGAGGTTAAGACGACAACCGCTTCGGAAATCGTCGAGGAGTATGACGACGTTATCACCTTCATCAGAAAGATTAAGAAGTAATTTTTTCATAACTTTAAAACCAAAAGAGAACCATTCGGTGTATTGCCGAGCGGTTCTCTTTTTTTCTTCGTTGCCCGGCTTTTCTTTAGGAAGGAATAAGCTGTTCATCAGAGCAATTCCTTTCGAATTGAGCAGGCTGTTTTCAATAACGACGGTCGTATGCAGTCCGACTTATTTCCAAATTTTTAAAGCCCCCTGACAACAGGCCTGCGGGGCGTTTTTTCAACCTTTTCAAAAATCTACACTTTTCCGTCCTGTCAAAAACTCACGCTATTTTCGCATCTACATAATTCCGCAGCGCCTTTTCAACCGGATTTTTCCTGAAATTGAGTTATTTCAGCCCGTTTTTTCGCTGAAATATCGGAATTGTGTAGAAAATACGGGCAAGTTATCAACATAGGATTTAGTCAAATTCGGCTTCTCAACAGCTCTCGGCAAAAATTAGATACCATTCAGGAAAAGTGTATTTTTCGTTTTCCATCGCCTCATCCAAGGCAGTCGCGCGTTTTTTCAGTTTTTCCAAAGCCGAAAGTCCTCTCCCTTTCTCCCTTCCCTGCCACCGACTTAGCCCTCAGCCCCTTTCGCTAAAATAAAAGAAAAAAACAGGTTGGATTTCCAACCTGTTTTTTCAAGCTGTAGGATAATCAGATTATCGCCAGGATAGCTCCTGCGATAACGCCAAAAATCATAATTGCCGCCATAACAGCCGCGAAAACTCTTCTTTTAATTACCGTGCTATTTTCCTTCTTGTTAACGTTCATATCTATATCCCCTTTTTTTATTTTCTGCTTTCGTTATACAGCCTTGCGAGCTGGTCGGTTATATTCTTGCTTCCGCCACGTGACTTACCCTGGATGAAGGCGTTGATTCGCGCGAGTCCCTTCGCCACACAGTCTATGGGTGTCTGCGGCTTGGTGACGCTGATGCCAAGGACACGGGCGAGAAGTATATCAATACCGTAGAGCTCTGCCCCGCCTCCTGTGAGAACGATACCGTTCTCGAAGACCGCCTCCACAGAATCGAGAGGAACCTTCTTAACCGCGTCGATAATCGCGTATATCAGGTCCTGCATCGGCTTTTCAAAGACACCGACGATGTCCTCCGTCGACACGTTCATTTTCAATCTGTTACCCGTTAGGGCAAGCGTACCCTCAATATCTATGCTGTCGTTAGGTCTGCCCTTCCAGACTGCGCCAAGGCGCTCCTTGATGGCTCTTGCAACCGACAGCGATATGTTAACGTCACCCTGCTCTAAGACGAACTGCCTTACCGCCTTATCAAAGTCCTCGCCTCCGATTTCCGTGCGGCTGAGGTATACCGCCTTGCCTCCGTGCATAACTGCAATCTCGGTAGACATAGCGCCAATATTGACAGAGATAACGCTCATATTCGGAGAATAGCCCGCGCCGATGATCGCCGCCACGGGACGCACCACCGAGTATGATGTAGCAACTCCTGCATTCTGGAGCATTGAAAAAAGGTCCTTCTCCTGCTTGGTGAGAATATCGGACGGCACTCCGATAACACAGCGAAGCTTATCTGCGTTACCCTTGTGCGCCTCTATCACCCTTGTGATAACCTCCTCGGTTATCTGATGGTCAAAGAACATTCCGTTTTTAAAGGGACGGACGAGCATTCCCTCTGCGGCAGCGCCCTGCCCCGCGCCAAAAGCCTCGTTACCTATGGAGATGATGCGTGGCTCGCCTGCGCGCGAATTCTTATGTATCAGAGCAACCGACGGCTCGCGGAAAACATCCTGCGTCACGTCACAGACGGCAATATTGGCGTATCCGAGATCAATGCCAATCTTCTTGACCATTGCGCATCCCCTTTCTGTCAGAGTCTTTTCAATCAAAACAATTATACAGTATATTTAAAATAATTTCAAGAGGTTTTCTGAATTAAATTCTTCCCCTCGCGACCAATCTAAAGCAAAGCGTTGTATATCTCATAACAACCCTGTTGTTTTCCACCATTTTATAGGCTATCTCGCGTCTGCCCACGAGGATAACCATTCTTCTGGCTCTGGTTACCGCGGTGTACAAGAGGTTTCTCGTCATCAGCATCGGCGCGCAGTAGTACATTGGTATGATAACCACGGGATACTCGCTTCCCTGGCTCTTGTGCACGGTTATAGCGTAGGAGAGCTCGAGCTCGTCGAGGTTTTCGTACGGATAACTCACAAGCCTATCGTCAAAGCGTATCAGCATATGACCCTCACTGTGATCTATACTCTCTATAACGCCTATATCACCGTTGAATATTCCAATGCCTTCTGCACCGTTTTTCTCCCATTCAAGCTCGTAGTTATTGGTCGTCTGCATAACTCTGTCGCCCTCTCGGAAAACAGTGCCGTGCGCCTGCTTTTCTTTTTTGAAGTCGGCGGGTGGATTCAGTCTTTTCTGGAGCTCCAAATTAAGAAGCTCGACTCCGCCCGCACCCTTCTTTGAGGGTGTTATAACCTGTATCTCATCTCTGAGATGCTCGCCGTACGCCTTAGGCAGTCTGTCGGAGATAAGCGAGGCTACCGTATCGGCAATTTGCCCCTCGGGTCTTGAAAGAAAGAAAAAGTCGTTGTCAGCGCGGTTGAGCACCGGAGGCTTTCCCGAATTTATAAGATGGGCGTTTTGAATTATCAGGCTGTTTTCGGACTGTCTGAATATCTCCTTCAAGCATATAGTCGGAACTGTGCCTGAGGCGATTATATCCGCCAGCACGTTTCCCGCGCCCACACTCGGGAGCTGATCCGAGTCGCCGATAAGAACGAGTCGAGAGCCGCGGCGCATAGCGCGCACCAGCGCGGCAGTCAGCGTCAGGTCCATCATTGACGCCTCGTCTACTATAACCACGTTTTCATCAAGAGGCGAGGATATATTTCTTCTGAACGACACGTCGCCGAGCTCGGTGCGCTCCATCTCGAGCATTCTGTGCACCGTTTTCGCCTCGTGTCCCGTCGCCTCGCTGAGCCTCTTCGCCGCTCTGCCCGTGGGGGCTGAAAGCACGGTCTTGAAGCCCAAGCCCTCAAAGAGCGTTATCATAGCCTTGACTATCGTTGTTTTTCCCGTGCCGGGACCTCCTGTGATAACCGTAACGCCCGACTCCATAGCGCAGTACAGCGCTGCCCGCTGAAGCTCGGCGTATCTTATATCCGCGGTGTGCTCCATACTCTCTATCATAAGGGCAATATCGTCGCGGCTGAAGCGCGCGATGCCCTCTATCATCTCGGAAAGCCTCTTTGATATATAGTCCTCGTCCTCGGCTACCTCGTTAGTCATAACGAAAAGGTCATCTCCCTCGGAATACTCCGAAAGCTCACCTGCGTCAAGAAACTGCTCGATAGCAGAGTCAACCACCACCTTGTCAATTTCAAGCAGGCTCACAGCCGCCGCCGAGAGCTTGTCCTTCGGCAGACAGGTGTGTCCGTTGGTCGAAGCGTTGTAGGCGAGAACGTACTTCAGGCCGCTGAGCACCCTCTCGGGGGAGGTGGGCAAAAAGCCGATTGATGCGGCAATCTTATCCACCGCCTCGAATGGTATGAGATATTCTCCGCTGCATAGCACGTAGGGGTTGTGCTTGACGACGCCTACCGTGGAGCTTCCTAGCTTCTTATATATCTTACCCACCTGCTTTGAGCCGACGTAGTCCTTGAAAAACAGCATAACGTCACGCAGCTCGCTCTGCGCCCTGAAGGACTCGGAGATAGCCGCCGCCTTTTTCATAGTTATCCCGGGTATATCCGTCAGCCATTCGGGGTGATGCTCTATAACCTCGAAGGTGTCGGTGCCAAACCGATTGACAATCTTCAGCGCGGTAACGGGTCCTACACCCTTTATAGTCCTGCTTGAGAGATACTGAATTATTCCCTCTATCTCGCTGGGCAGGCTCTTTTCGTATGAAACGAAGGCGAACTGCTTTCCAAACTCCCTGTGATAGGTCCAGCTTCCGACAAGCTCGAGAATTTCGCCCTCGCACACCTCGGAGATCTCACCGACGGCGGTTATCAGCACACCGTCACAGGAAAGCTCTAAAACGGTATAATCTGTGGCGTCACTGTGAAAAACGACACCCTCAACCGTGCCCTTGATTGTTTCGAGCGTTCTCTGGCCGTCCATATAAATCTCCTTTCGGTGTAATAATATCACTTAGCACTATTATAGCACTTGTACATATAAATTTCAAGTGAAAAATGCGTCCGCCAAGGCAGGACGCATTTATTCTTTCAGTCGGGGTGGATTGAATTAACCGAGGCAGATTTTCTTAAGCTCGTCCGCGATATCGCAGATTTCCCACTTAACTCCAAGGTCCTCTCTGCCCATATGACCGTATGCGGCAAGCTGCTTGTAGATAGGCTTGCGAAGGTCAAATCTGTTGATTATAGCCGCGGGACGAAGGTCAACGAGAGAGCGAACCGCCTCGCTTATCTTTTCCTCGTCGCATACCGCAGTGCCGAAGGTATCAATCATAACCGAGACAGGCTGCGCTATACCGATAGCGTATGCTATCTGAACCTCGCACTTCTTGGCAAGACCTGCCTTAACGATATTCTTGGCAACGTATCTTGCCGCGTAGGACGCGCTGCGGTCAACCTTCGTAGGATCCTTTCCGGAGAATGCGCCGCCGCCGTGTCTGGAATATCCGCCGTATGTATCTACTATGATCTTTCTTCCGGTAAGTCCGGTATCACCCTGAGGTCCGCCGATAACGAATCTTCCCGTGGGATTGACATAGATATTGACCTTTCCGTCGAGCAGATGGCTCGGAACGATAGGAAGAATAACCTGCTCGATAATATCCTTTCTGATTGTAGCGCCGTCAATCTCTGCCGAGTGCTGAGAGGAGATAACTATGGTATCTACCCTCGTGGGAACACCGTCAACGTACTCGACGGTAACCTGTGTCTTTCCGTCGGGGCGAAGATAATCGAGCTTTCCGTTCTTTCTTACCTCGGTGAGTCTTTTCGCCAGCTTGTGAGCAAGCGAGATTGGCAGAGGCATAAGCTCCTCGGTTTCGTCACAGGCATAGCCAAACATAAGTCCCTGGTCGCCCGCGCCTGTGTTGAGGTCGTCCTCAGAGGTGCCCTCCTTAGCCTCAAGGCAGTTGTCAACTCCGAGAGCTATATCTGCGCTCTGCTCGTGTATAGAGCTCATAACGGCGCAGGTTCTGCCGTCAAAGCCGTATTTCGCGCGGTCGTAGCCTATCTCGCATACGGTATCGCGGACTATGCTCTGCACGTCATACTTCGCCTTGGTGGTTATCTCGCCCATAACGGTGATAATTCCCGTGGTAGCGAAGGTTTCGCAGGCAACGCGGCTATCGGGGTCCTCGGCAAGAATAGCATCGAGGATGGCATCCGAGATTTTGTCACAAATTTTGTCGGGATGACCTTCTGTCACCGACTCGGAGGTGAATAATACCTTCTTCATTTTCTACATCCTTTCGTCCTATCAAAAGAAAAAGCGGAAATCACCAGAGGGCGACTCCCGACGTACGTAACTCATCTGTCAGGAATTGGCACCTTGTTAAAAAACAGGTTGCCGGGCTTCGCAGGGCCGGTCCCTCCACCACTCTTGATAAGCGTATTTTATTTTAGCGTGTAAATTATAGCACAGACTCCGACAAAAATCAATAGGTTTTTATAAAATAATTGCCGACAGCGCGGGTAATATCTTCCACGCTGTCGGCTAGTCGGCTAAATCACTATGTGCTTTGGCATTCCGTTTTCATATATCGGGTTCAGCTCGCCCAGAATAAGCGGAGCAAGATAGGCAATTCCCGCCTCGGTGATACCGTTGCCCCTGTCGTTGATATACTCGTCTGGCACGCGCCTTATTTCGTTGGCTATTCCCTTTATATCTGCTGTGCCTATTTTAACCGAATACTCTAGAGTATTCTCGCGCTCAAAGGTCATCATAACACCCGTTGAGCCCACAAGAGCAGCCTTGACTGCCGCGCCGCCAATCATAACCGACTCGTCTATATCCGTCAGCGAGGCAATGTGAGAGGAGCATCTCTGCGGAAGATTCAGCTCCACAGACCTTACCTTACAGCCGATTTTTTCCTTAACCAGAGCCTCGAGCACCCTGCCCGCGCCCGAAAGCGCCTTGTGTCCAAAGGCATCAACAGCTCTAGAATCTGTGCCCTCACCGACGTATCTGCCGTCTTCAAGGCGAATTCCCTCCGACACTGCCACCAGCACCGCAGGCTTGGTTTTCTGTATCGCTTTGATATCCTCAATGAATTCCTCGGGGCTGAAGCTCCGCTCAGGCAGATAAATCAGGTCGGGAGCATCACCCGACAGCGCGGGCAATGCCGCGGAAGCGGTGAGCCAGCCCGCATCTCTGCCCATAACCTCAACTATCGTTACTGCAGGTATCTTATATACCGACACGTCGCGGAGTATCTCCTTCATAGTGGTAGCAACGAATTTCGCCGCTGAGCCAAAGCCGGGTGTGTGGTCGGTAGCTGCAAGGTCGTTGTCAATAGTCTTGGGTACACCGACAACGCGCATCTCCCACTCCTGCTCCCTCGAATACTCCGACAGCTTCAGGACTGTATCCATAGAGTCGTTACCGCCGATATAGAAAAAGTAGCGTATGTTATAACGCTTGAAAATGTCAAAAAGCTTTTCGTAGGCCTCCCTATCCGTCGAGAAGTCCTTGAGCCTTTTTCTGCAGGAGCCGAGAGCGGCGGCAGGCGTCGCCTCGAGTGTAGTCAGCTTTTCCTCGGTATCAAATATTTCAAAAAGGTTGACAAGCTCCTCCGAAAGAAGACCCTCGATGCCGTTTCTCATTCCAAAGAGCGTACCTATAATTCCGTCGTCCTTAGCCGAAAGCGCACCTCTGATAACTCCGGATAGGGTGGCGTTGATAGCGGCGGTTGGTCCTCCTGACTGACCTACTACTGCATTTCCGTATAAAAGCATATTGTACTCTCCCCTGTGTTTTTCTATATTTTAACACAGGCGGCCTGTATTTTCAAGCCCAATTTAAATTAAATCAAGCGAAAGGTAGGAAAGGCAGGAAATCAGATATCGCTCCCTGTCAAAGCCGTAGTCGAGAAAATATGCGTGCTCGTACATATCAATAAGAAGCACGGGCTTATGCCTCAAAACGGCGTCAAGCGAATTTTCCGAGGTATAGCCAACAGGCTTTCCGCCCCGAAGCTCCACTCCGAGAAAGCCGTATTTTCTATCCTCGCCAAGCCTAAAAAGGTAATTCAAAAAAGCAGCCGAGCTCGGGTAGTATTTCTTTATCAGGGCCGACTCGGGCTGACGGATTTTTCCAAAAGAGGAAAAGAAAAGCTCGTGAGCTGAAATCTCAGCCAGAAGCTCAAGCGCCTCACGTTTCAAAGATGACTCTAATTTCCGCCTCGCAATTTCTCTTATATTATCTGAATTTATACCAATCCGACTCTTTTTCAGTATAGAAAACTTCAATCTTAGCTTTTCTAAATATTCCCTATGTATACCTATCTGTACGTCGCTGAAAATCTCGCTCATACCTCACCTATAAAAAAAGAAGTTCCCCTACATTCTATGCAGGGGAACGAAATAGTTAACCGAGAAGCTCAGCCTCAGAATAGGTGTATTCCGAGCCGCAGAAGCGACAGACAGCGGTGAGCGACCTGTCCTTGCCCTCATTTTCCTGCTCGTCGAGCATAGTCTCGATTTCCTTTCTGCCAAGGCTCAGAATTTTCTTTTTCATTCTGTCTGCCGAGCAGTCGCATCGATACTCTACCTTGAGGGTATCAAAAATATCATACGGAATATCCTTAAGAGCGAGCTCTGCTATATCCTCGTTGGTCATTCCGAGCTCAAAAAGCTGTGAGATGTTGCTTAGCGCCGCGGCGTTTCTCTCAATGAGGTCAACCGTCGCCTCCTCGGGAAACGGCAGAAGCTGTATAAGTATTCCGCCCGCGGCAAGGCAGGTGTAGTCCTTATCCACTCTGACGCCGAGCGAAAGCACGGTGGGTATCTGCTCGCTGAGAGCGAAGTAGGTAGCTATATCATCTGCTATCTCGCCCGAAACTATCTCGGTCATGCCTGTCTGAAGGTCTCCGCCGCCGACGCACTTGACGAAGGACAGCGTGCCCGCTCCGACAGCGGCGCCAACGTCGAGCTTTCCGTTCGGCTTTTTCGGGGGACTTACCAGAGGGTTCTGGATATATCCCTTGACGTTGCCGAAGTAGTCGGCGACAGCGATTATCTTTCCCGCCTCGCCATCGCCTGCGAAGGTTATGGTAACGGTATCGCTTTCCTCGGGAAGCATAGTTCCTATCATTGAAGCGGCGGTGATAGTCCTGCCGAGCGCCGCTGTTGCTGTGGGCGAGGTCGCGTGCGCCTCTCTCATAGCGTTAATCATATCGCGCGAGTTAATAACGAGAAATCTCGCGGAGCCGTCGCGTGTCATACCGCGAAGAATAGTTGAATTTTGTACTTTCATTTTCTCTCCTCTCATTTTCTGCATCTGGCGACGAAATATATCCGCTCGTCGGAATCGGTTGCTGGGGTGAAGCTATAGTCGGAATATGCGCCGACAAGCTCCAGGGAATTATCTGCAAGCAGCTTCCTTATAGCCCTCACGGTGTACATTCTTTCTCTCTGCACCTCGTCGTATCTGTCGTAGCTGCCGTCTGTGTTCTCCGAAAACAGGGTTATATAGAAATCACAGATTCTCGTCCCGGGGTTATAGCTGTTCTGCCAGATACAGACGTCGCCGCCCTCCTCCATAACGTACGCCCTGTCCGAATAGATATTTTCGAACTTATATTTTCCATTGACGTCGAAAATGAATAATCCCTCGGGCGAGAGATAGTTATGCACGAGCCCGAAGCATTCGGAGAGCTCCCTGCTACTCGTTATATGATTTATACAGTCAAGACAGGAAACGGCAAGCTCAACCGTACCATACAGCTCGAAGGATCGCATATCCTGACAGAGCCAGAGTATATTCCGAAGCCCCTCTTGCTCCGCTTCTCCCCTCGCTATATCGAGCATTTCGGCTGAGTAGTCAACCCCCGTCATATCATATCCGCGTCGGGCTAACTCGCGGGTCATTCTTCCCGTGCCGCATCCAAGGTCGAGGACAAGCTCGGGAGTGCCGAGCGTATAATGCTCCTTAACAATTTTCTCTATGAAATCAGCCCAGCGCGAATAATCAATTTCCCTGTTGATTTTATCGTATATGGGCGCTATAAGGTCGTATATCATATTACCCCCTCGCACATTCTCAAAGTCACCTCGTCGGCAAGCAGTCTGTCGGTAGCGTACGCCTTTCTCAGAAGCTCGGGCGGAATATACTCGTCGAACTTATCAAAGACGGGACATTCTCCGCCTACTACGAGCTCGCCCGTATCAAGCCCCTCGCTCTCGATAATATTTTTAATATTAGCCATAAGCGCGCGTCCTGCGTCAGATTTCGCCTTGAAGGTTATATAACAACAGCCCTCGCTCTGAATATCCGAAATGCCGAGGTGGGTTGCGTTCTTCTGCAGAAATCTTCGCATAGTGCGGAAGGAGCGCGTGCCAAGCCAGGGAAAAAGAACGAAGCTCTGTCCGCCAAGGAATATGAGCATATTCTTGTCCATTCCCGCGTTTTTAGCCACTCTGCGCGCGTTTTCAAGTCTTTCCTTGGCGTTGTCGCCGAGAAAGGCGTAGTCCTTGCCGTTGAAAAGCACCTCGCGCATAGCCAAAAGCAGCTTCGTGTGTATTTCACCGCTGTCACCGGGCCAGGAAACCTCCATCTTACCCTCGACTCCCTTGACGAATATCAGTCTGCGAGGAATATCAACCTCGCGCACCTCCCATACTCTGCCCGCGAGGGCAAACCTGTCGCCAACGGGCGGCGGAGTGGTTATAGTGCCGATTTCCTCGCTCTCACACCTGACGGTATAGTCCTCGCTATCCTTGAAAACGGCATAAAATTTGAAAGAATTGACTATTCTTTCGCCGCGAAGTCCGACGATAAGCCCCTTTCCTTCGGTCAACTCAAGATACTCGTCGTTAATCATAGAGACGAGTAGCGCCCTGTAATCCTCGCGTGAAAGATTGGCGAAGGGCGGAAGGGTCAGAACCCTGTCTGCAAGCTGCTTCGGAGTCAGCTCGCCCTCGGACATTATCGTGCTCAGCGTCTGGTGAAAGGCTAAGGAGAGCGGCATTTTCTTTATTCTCGGCGGCTCAATAAATCTCTCTGAGGAGTATAGCTCGACGATACCTATACCGCGAAGCAGCTCCCAGGGAATAATCTCGGGTAACGGAGCGTTTGGCAGAGGGGTTTCCTCTCTGTAGAGCATCACCATCTCAGGAGGTGAGCCTCGTCTGCCCGAGCGTCCGAGCCTTTGAAGAAAGCCCGAAACGGTGGTTGGCGAGCCAATCTGCGCCACCCTGTCAAGCCTGCCAATATCAATACCGAGCTCAAGCGTGACAGTAGCGCAGGTAACAGCCTGAGTCACCGTGTCGTCCTTCATAGTCAGCTCGGCATCCTCTCTGAGAGAGGCTGAGAGATTTCCGTGGTGGATATAGAAAACGTCCCTGTCGCCTCTTGCCCTACATATCTGGCGCAGAGTAGCCGTGACGTATTCGGTTTCCTCTCTTGAATTTGAGAAAACGAGCGCCTTTTTTCCATAGACCACGTCATACAGAAACTCAAAGCCCGGGTCGAGCTTGGCATATCCGCCGCCCTCTCTGCCGTCAGAGGCGGAGCTACGCGCTCTCTTGCTCTGATTTTCATCGGGATTTTCAATATAGAAATGCTCTGCCCCGAGCCGCCACTTAAGAGGGACTCTCGGCGGAATTGGAGCTATCGTTTCTCTGCCGCTTCCCGCGCCAAGCCATTCTGCCGCCAGATGAACGTCACCAACCGTGGCGCTGAGTCCGACTCTCCTCGGCGAGTAGCCGATAAGCCTGGCGATTCTCGAAAGCAGACAGATAACCTGGTTACCTCTGTCCGCGCCAATGAGCGAGTGTATCTCGTCGATAACCACGTACTTCAGCGCTCCGAAGAGCCTCGGAATATCGTTAGACCTGTTCATCAGCATCGACTCGAGCGACTCGGGGGTAATCTGAAGTATGCCCTCGGGATTCTTCAGGAGCTTCGACTTATGAGATACTCCGACGTCGCCGTGCCAATGCGTCACCCTGATGCCCGAGGCATCGAGCAGCTCGTCAAGGCGGTAGAACTGGTCGTTGATAAGGCTCTTGAGCGGCGCTATGTACAGCACCGAAACCGAGCTCTTATAGTCGGGAGAATCGATAACGTCTGCGATAATCGGGAAGAAAGCCGCCTCGGTTTTTCCCGACGCCGTTGAGGAGGACAAAAGCAGATTAGAATCGGTGTCAAGAATAACCCTCGCCGCCTCAATCTGTATATCTCTGAGCTCGCTCCAGCCGTGGCTATAAATATATTCTTTTATAAAATCAGGAAATCTCGAGAATACTCTTTCTGCTTCTGTCATTAGTTCTGCCTCAAATTATATATCAATATCGAATAATCCTATCTTTTTCGGTGGAGTAACGGGCGTGTCCCGGCTACCTGCACCGACCTCTGTGTCACCCTCATTCGCCTCGGGCTTACCCATTCTTGAAAGAAGCGAATCAAAGCTCGCTGCAGGGTTATCCCTGAGGATATTGAGTAGTGTGAGAAAGTCGCGGATAATCTCACGCGGGGTTATCATTTCCTCTGCTCCTGCGCGGGAGAGCGCGTGTGTGACGAAGCGCTCAATTTCCTCATCCGTGACGGGCGGCTCTGACAGACCCTCTCTCTGCGCGTAGAGCCTCGATAGCCTTTTAACCAGAGCGAGAAGCTCGTTGTCGGACAGTCTGCGAAGTCGGATAACCGGCGAGGACAGATTTCTGTAGCCCATCTCAGTGTACTTGGAATCTGCAAGACGCGAGCGAAGCGCATCATAGCTGAAAAGTCCCCTTCTCGTGTCCTCGAGGAACTGCGGAGTTCCGCCGAAAATCACGCCAAGATGCTTAGCCTTGCCCTGCAGGGTGTCGTTGAAAATAGCGAGAATTTTCTCGTAGTTCGCCTCTCGGGATATTCTGTTCGGTATCTTATAAAGGTTGACGCACTCGTCGATGAACATTATAACGCCCGAGTAGCCGAGCTTCACCGACAGCGCCGAGAGCAGCTTGATAAAGCTGTACCAGTTGTCGTCGTCGATAACCGTGCTCACCGAAAAGCCGAGAGCCGCCTTCGCCTCGGTCTTGGTAGAGAACTCACCTCGGAGCCACCTAAGACAGCTACTCTTTCTCTCTGAATCATCGTTAATGGTGGCTATATAGTACTCGCCGAGCACACGCGCGAAATCAAAGCCGCCGACGTCACCCTCAAGCTCGGAGAGCGTCAGGAATATTCTCCTTTTCAGCTCGTCCTCGAAGCCCTCATTCTCGGGGAGTATTCCCTCGCTGACAAGCTCGGTTTTGAGCCTTGTGAAATATCTTGAGAGCACAACAGAAAGCGCGTTTCCGTCGGGAGATGACTTGCAGGAAAGATT